>WNGK01006146.1_pt1 | contig 15070 bp, 12 predicted proteins | sample 5400601 | NCBI WGS metagenome assembly WNGK01 (sample SAMN13153376, study PRJNA577476) | soil metagenome | isolation source: 60 cm soil or saprolite under Garry oak tree replicate 1 | place: USA:California | collected 2016-06-15 | reverse complement strand
AAATGAGATTCGCCGACTTGGGTGATTATTCCAACAACCGGACGGATTGAAAGAATCCTTCCGCTGTCCAGTTGCGAAACCACAGCTTGAGGTTTGCGGCGAGCTTGTCCATGTCATCGTCTGTGACTGAAGCAGCGTGCTCGACAGCTTGTCCAAGGGATTGCCCATTTTGGATCGCCTGCAATAACCCGAACTCCGTCCGTGAAAGATTGTAGCGCCGGACGATGAATTGACGGCGAGTCAGCGCGACGAATGATTCACACGAAGACGGCACGGCAATGGCTTCGTCGTCGTTTGCCTTGCGCAACGCAGTGTAGTAATCGTTCACTGGAAAGCGTGTAGCTAACAGTTGCAAGCACGGCACAGGCTCAAGCTGCACCTGTGGCCAGCGTTCCGGCGGGATGCCTGATAGTTGATCGGCTCTTAGGAGCGCCTGGCCTTCGACGCCAACGCCGTCGAAGACATCGTAAATCGCCCATTCAAGCCGCACGAGGTCTATCAGAAAATCAGGCCAATCCTCCATGAGAGCCAGTTCATTGTTCGCCGAGTCTGTCGGGCCGGATTGAGATTCCGCGCTGTCCGCTGTCGGGCGAGTCTCTTCAAGGTAGCGCGGAAAATGCCTGCCCAATTCGTTGAGCGTGTAGCTGCGCGAGGGATACTCTTGAAGATAACCGAACGCGAAGCCGTCGAAGGCTTCCTCGCCAAGAGTGCGTTTCAACATCGGATAGACTTCGCCCAGACATTCGAGCAAACGCGTATGGTAGGCATTCGCGTAAATCGCCAATCGCTCGGCGGCGGAAAGCGCGCGCGAACGTGTGATGACTTTCTCAAGCTGGCCGGGAAGGAGATGGATGAGGCGTTGTGCTTCGTCCGAGTCCGCGCCGGCTTCCACGCCGTCGGGATGCGTGACAACCGCCTGAAACCAGCGCTGGACACGATTGACTTCGGCAGCATCGGGTGAATTGTCGGGTGCGCTCATACCACTTCGGCGGCGATGTGATGCAGTGGGTGTGGCACGGCCGAGTCAACCTCAGAAAGAGCCATCGCATCCGTTTCTTGCTCGACACTCATTATGGCCATTTTGCCGTCGGCCAACTCTTCGCCGATGTGTTGTTTGGCTTTCAGCACTTCCGCGTGCAACACGGGGAACGGCGGGATTTTTGCGTCCCATTCCAGAAGAGTTGAGACGCCGCCTGTGAGTTCATGCGCCAGGCGGTAGAGTTTCCATACCGGATCAACCACATGGCTATCATGTGTGTCAATCAGGTGTGTCTGGCGGTTGGCATGTCCCGCGAGATGGAATTGCACGACACGTTCGCGCGGCACGCTGCGAATGAATTCCTCGGGATCGAAGTCGTGGTTCACGCTGGAGACGTAAACGTTGTTCACGTCGAGCAGCAAACCACAGTTAGCTTCTGCTGCCATCCGCGCGAGAAATTCCCATTCGCTCAACGTTGAACCCGTGAAGCCGACATACGTGCTCGGATTTTCAAAGACAAATGGCCGCTCCAAAAAATCCTGCACCGAGCGGATGCGCTCGACCACATGCTTGAGCGACTTTTCAGTGAGCGGCATCGGCAGCAGGTCGTGCGTGTTGCGTCCTGCGACGCCGGTCCAGCAAACGTGATCGGAAATCCAAAGCGGTTTGATCTCATTGGCCAAAGCTTTGAGTTTCCGCAGGTATTCAAAGTTGAGCGGGTCAGTGCTGCCAATCGAGAGCGAAACCCCGTGCATCACGACCGGGTAACGCTCGGCGATCTGTTCGAGCACGTAACGGGGACGCCCGCGTGAGTCCATGAAGTTCTCCGAGATGACCTCGAACCAATCAACCTTCGGATGCTTCTCCAGAATGTAATCGAAGTGGACGGTTCTGAGACCCACTCCCAAACCAAGATGCGGATGACCGAGACGTTTAGCGCTCATAATAGCGAACGGCTATTGGGTTAGATGAGGGCCAGGCGGCGGGCGGCGTTGCGCGCCGCTGTGCCGCCGCCTTTTCCGCATCGCGTCCTCTTGCCAGCAATGCTCTGTTGAGGCTCAGGCTTTCGCCTTGGGTGCATCGCCAAATGTTTTGCCCGCCGCCTTCATCTGGGCCTCGAATGCCTTGCGGGCTGTCTTCCAGGTCTTCTCCTTGAGCGGCACTTCGCAACTGCCCAAACCTTTGCAGGAGTTTTGTCCGGGATATTCGCCGCAACCGCCCTGACCCTTGCAGGAATTGTCGCCCTTGCAGGAATGCTTTTCTGCGGTGGCGCAGTTACCCATGCCCGCGCAGGAATTGTCAGCCCCTTTCCCCTTGGTTTTGCAAGTGTTCAGACCACGGCAGACGTGTTTGTCTTGCAGAAGCAGGGCCGGGTCGTGATCGTCCTTCTTGTCGGCTGCGCGTCCAACCAGCGTCGTGCCGAGGAGCACTCCGCCGAATGCCGCGGCGGTAAGCTTACCAAAGTCGCGGCGCGACAGACTTGCTGACGTTATGTTGATTCGATTCTTCATGTCATGTTTTCGTGATGCGGCTGATGACCTGGTTCAGTCCCGCACGCGATGTGCGGGACTCATCAGTTAATTCTCGTATGGTGAGAAATAGTATAGAGAGATTTTATTCCACAGATTCCTGCTGGTGCTCATTCCAATGGTAGTTCATTTTTTGGCCGACTGCACCGCCTGGAGAATCTCAATGGCTTTGGTTCGGTCGTCGTGGCTGTGACTGATCTTGGCATATCGGATCACGCGATTCTTGTCCAGCACGAATGTCGAGGGATAGCGCCGGTCATATTCCACCGGACAGCAAATGGCGGCTTCGGGCGCTTTGGCGGCGGCCGTGTAACGCTGCTTGACAGCGGTTTCAACGCGAATGGGAGTCGCGTGTGTGTTCGTGTTCATACTTTTGGAAAGCGTTTTTTAGAACGATTCGTTCAGAGAATCTTTCTTAATTGTGGCTCACCCGATGTGCTGGCCAATAGGTAGGTCTTGTCCTGCTTGCGCCAGATTGCGGTCGTTACGCCATCTTTCGTAGCAAACTGCGCCGTTTCCGACGGCATGAAGTCTTGGAAATGAGTGCAGTCAATCACGAACAGATCAACGTGCTCACCGCCGTTGGGCATGAAGCAGAGCAACGTGACTTTGTGTCCCTGCCAGTCAATCACCCGGCAACCGTGGACAGGTGCGTCGCGCAAGGATGCAGGCAAATCAAAATTCGCCGCGACGTGCTGTGCTTTGAGCCAGTCCCTGATTTTGGCCATGTCTCGCGCCATGAATTTCAGATGATCGGTGGGCTGAAGTGAATTCTGCACCATCGTTTGCTTGAAGGCGGCGAATTGCGGAGCGTGCGAGGTCTTCAGCCATGTCACGCCGAGCGCCGCGAGCAGCGCGGCTGATGCGGCGGCGGCGGTCAGCCATGCCGGTTGCCGCCACCACACCGCCGGGCGAACAATTTTCTGTTGTGCGCGCAACTGCGATTTCAAGTGCGCGGGCGGTTTGATGGATATCTTGAGTTTTTGGCTGATGCGGGTATCAAGCGCCTGCTCGTTCGCAAACCAGCGGGCCAGTTCCGGGTCGCGCTGCGCCTGTTCCAGCGCCTCGCGGAATCGCGGATCGTTCGTGTCCTGCCCGCCGGGGCGATACGCTTGCAGGATCAATTTGGCTTCTTCGTTATTCATAGACCACTACGCTGAATTGGATTCCCGTTCAAAAGGCAGAATCTTGTTCTCTCTCTCCACGCCGCTGGCTCGTGCGACCAACCGCTCACGCAGCAACCCTTTCGCGCGCGATAGCCGCGACATCACCGTGCCGATGGGCACGCCCAGGATGCCGGCGATCTCTTCGTAGGAGTGGTCGTTCATGTAAAAGAGCACCAACGGCGAGCGGTAATGTTCTTCCAGTTCCAGCAGCGCATCGCGAATGGCCTCGTCGCGAAGCACATCCACATGCTCCGGCGTGATGATCGGCAGCTCGCCCTCGACACTGCTGATTTCAAAATGCGGCAGCCGGGCCTGACGATCTTTCCAGCCGAGAAACACCCGGTAGAGCGTGGTGAACAGCCAGGATTTGACCTTGGACGGGTCGCGCAACTGGCCGCCCTTGGTCAGCAGCCGGCAAAAGGTTTCCTGTGTCAGTTCGCAAGCATCGTCTTCATTTCGAGCAAGGCTGTAGCCAAAGGCGTAAAGTGCCTCGTAATAAGTCGAAGCCGCCTGCTCGTAGTCCGCTGTGTTCACAATAATAGGAAAGAGTGGCGAAGGGGTTTATTCCAGCTTTGTTTGGGCAGGCACGAGTTGTGACGTGCCGGATTCAAACAACGCCATGCCTCGCGCCAACATGAGTGAACCGCTAGTCGAGTTATCTTCTATTTGTTTGCCACGCGCGGCAAATCTTGCGCCGCCTCGGCAATCATCGCCTCAAACACCGGCAGGCTGCGCGCGCCGATGAAACGGCGGCGCACGTGGCCTTGGGCATCCACGATAACCGTGGTGGGCAGTTCGCCGCCGTTGAACCGACCGCCGACTTCATTCTTTTCGTCGAGCAGAATCGGGTAATTGATGCCGCGCGCCTTCACGGTGCGGGCGACCTTGTCGCGAACCCGTTTCAACGCCGCAACGGTGGCTTCGTGGTCGTCCTGTTCTGCGTCGCCGTTTTTCTGTTCTTCCACCGCCGCATGACCGCCGATATGGCCGTGACTGTCCGGCACGTAGTCGAGGGACACGCCGATGATGACAAGATTGTCCCCGTGCTTTTTCTGCAAGGCAATCAACTCCGGCATTTCGCTCACGCACGCGGAACACCAGGTCGTCCAGAAATTGACGAGCACGACCTTGCCACGGAGATCGGTGAGGCTGATTTTTTTGCCGTCCAACGTGCGAAGCTGGAAATCGCCCGCTGGCACAGGCTGGCGCGCGGAGTAGGCAGCGGCGGGCACTTCGAGTCTGACCGGTGGAAACTCGCTTTGATGTTCCGCCCACCACGCTTTGGCGCGCTCCGCTCCGGCCTTCGCTTTCTCGTGGCTGCCTTCGCGATACTCCTTCAACCCCGTCTTTTCGTTCTCGAATGAGCCAGTCTCGCTGAGTTTGACACCGAACTTCTGTCCGCTCCAATTCTCCAACAATTTCAAGCTCATGGTCACGATGAATGGATCAGGATCATCGAGCAACGGAATGACCGTTGGCACACCAATGGCCGGGCCGACGAATTTCAACTGATTCAGACCGAGCACGCGCACCTGCTGGTCGAGATCGCGCAGTTGCTCGGCGGCGAGCGCCGCTAGCGCCGGATGATTGCGCTCGCGCAGGATGCCCAGGGCCGATTCACGCACGTTCATGTCGGGATCGAGCGCCGCCGAAAGCAGCAACGAATCAAGTTCCGGCGACAGCGGTTGTTCGGCCGGTTGCACCCGCGAGAAACTGCGGATCGCCACTTCGCGGTGAACAATTTTCCCGGAGTTCCACGCCGTCAGCAGCGCGGCGCGCGGATCGGCGGCTTGCTCGATCATGTCCGACACAACTTCAGGTGTGGGAGCGTCGTTGGCGAGCGTCGCAGACTCGCGAATCTGCCGTTGCAGTGGCGCGCGAAAAAGCCAGGTCAGAATTGCCACTGCAATGAGCGGAACAACAAGTTTAGGTCGGAGTCTTTTCATTGAGACGAAACATTGTGACTAACAGCCTGGCTATTGGGGACACTTTCAAGCCCAGTTGGTTGATCATCCGGCAGTCAACCCGAGCAACGCCGCCGCCGCAGCGATTGCCGATCCAGTTAGAATCATCGGTTTGTTTTTCATCAATGTAAGTTCTTGCAATTGGGAACGAGCAGACCCGCTGATTATTCCCGTCGAACAAACACGGCCTCCGAAAATTCGGTGAGAGTCCCACACGGTGCGCCGAACCGTAGCGCCAGGATGGCTGGGCGGAGCCCTTCGGCCCGGTTTCTGTGCGGACACTCAGAGAGAATTTCCGGCCTCAATCTTTGCGAGTTGTTGCAGCGAAGGCGCTCGCCAAATGTGGGCCTTGCCCTCGGCGTTGATGGCGACGAGCAGGTTGCCATCGGGCGAGAACTTGACGAGGCTGAAGATGGAGCCTTCTCCGGCTAGTGTTGCCACTTCGTGCCGCGTGGCCACGTCCCACAGTTTGACGGCTTCGTTGCCAACACTGCCGGAAGCCAGCCGCTGGCCGTCGGGCGAGAAGGCGACCGCGTGCACGCCGAGCAAGTGCCCACGCAGCACGTCAACGATTCTGTGTTCGGACAGGTCCCAAAGATGGACGGCGCCCTCCATTGATGAAACGGCCAGAAGATTGCCATCGGGCGAGTAAGCCGTTCCCGACACGCCCCAGTTCTGGTTGGTGAGGCTGGATTCGGTATGGCCGTCCAGAAGGGCTGCGGAAGTCGAACCCGGCACGGCCGCCTACGAGCAGGAAACGTTCATCATGTGAGAGAGCGATTTGAGCTGGGAAAAAGGGCGGTCCCTCACCTGGCTTGGCTGTGTTGGCTTTCCAGGCGCCTTTGGACTGCCACGAAGCGGTGTCCCATAATCGAATCGTTGAATCGCTCCCGGCAGTGACCAAGGTACGGCCATTATCAATAAGACCGACCGGTCCGAAGGCAAAGTTTCGGCCACCAAATGACGCATGACCGGGCAGGCCGCCAGGAAAGCCTCGGCCTGAAAATCCTGGCAGGTTCGTGATGACGAGGCGCGCCGTCCAGTCCAGGACCCGGATATCGCCTTGGCGGGTGCCGGCGTAGAGCCTGGCGCCATCGGGCGAGACAATGAGGCGGGCCACCTCGCTGCCAAGCGCGGTGATGCGCTCGGTCTCTTGAAAAGTCGCCGCGTCCCAAAGACTGACCGTGCCGTCGGTATTCAGACTCAGCATTCCCTGGGTATCAGGAAAGAATTGGAGGTCGGCGACTCGAACCGGGAGCGTCTCGAAAGGTTTCTTACGGTCAGGTCGTTGCGCGTCCCAACCGAAGAGAGTGCCATCTTTGCATCCACTGAGAATGGTTTTGCCGTCGGGGGTCACCGCGACACAACTGACTTCGGACAGATGTCCCCGCAACGCGGCCAGTTCCCGGCGTTCCTGGATGTCCCAGATCCGAACGGTCTGATCCGCTCCAGCCGATACGAGTCGCCGGCCATCGGCGGTGAAAGTCAAACCGTGAACCCAGGACACGTGTCCGAGCAATTGGCCGGCCTCTGCGCCAGTTTGGGTTGAGAAAAGTTTGATAGCCGTGTGGGTGAACCACGCGGTGGCAGCCAGTAGCGCGCCGTCCGGCGAAAAGGCCAGGGAGCCGATTTCCCCGTCGAACGCAGCCAGGCTGTTGGTTTCGGCGCCCGTGGCCAGATCGATGAGCCGAATCCTGCCATTCTCATCGCCAATAGCCAGAAACCGGGCGTCTGGAGAGAACAGCGCCACGCGCCGCGACCTTTCCCTGGGAAGCTCGAGCTGCGTTTGCAGGGCCAACTGCTGCTTCTGGAGGTCCCATACCCGAATGGCCATGTCCTGGCCCAGGATGAGAAGCTTCGTGCCGTCCGGACTAAAGGCCAGAGACTCGACCCCGCCTTCGCAGGCGGACTCGGCAGCGACCTCACGAGTTGCCACAGCCCATACTTTCAGGACAGTTCGGCGCGGGCCTCCGCTGACCGCGGCAGCGAAACGGTCTTCGGTAGGCGAAAAAGCGAAGACGGCGGGACCGAAGGTTCGTTCCCGGAACGCGGTCACTTCGGCGCGGCGAAACAAATCCCAAAGCTTGAGACTGCCGGGCACGCTGCCGGAAACGAGGAACCGTCCGTCTGGAGAGATAGCCAGGCTGTAGATAAAGTTAGACTGCTGAGGAAGCGCGAACGCCGCGTCGCTTTGCGACTGGTTCCAGAAATAGCGCCACTCCCACTGGCGGAAGTCTGGCTCACTTTGGGATTTGGGCTTTGGGACTTGGGCGTTCAAGTTCGGTCGCTGCCGGTTCAACAAATCTATTACCCGACCGTAGTTATTGGCCGCCAGGGCTTGGGGCACCAGGTTCATGTCGGAATTGTAAGCCCGCCGCAGCGCCGCCAGTTCCTCCAGCTCCGCGCGGCGGCGTTGTTTGGCTTCCGCCTGCTGCGCCTCTTCCGCGGTCTTGCGCAGGCGGCTCTCCTGGTGCTCGGCCCTGGTGGCCCGAAGGGCCTGCCAACTGCTGACGACCGCCGCCAGCGCCAGAACCAGCGTGACGATGGCGCCGGCGGCCACCGCCACCTTATTACGCCGTACAAACTTCTGAATCGTGTAGGCGGCACTCGGGGGCCGCGCCAGGACCGGTTGGTTGCGCAGATAGCGCTGGATGTCCAGGGCCAGGTCATTGGCTGTGGGGTAACGGCGCGTCCGTTCCTTCTCCAAACATTTCATCACAATCCAGTCCAGGTCGCCCCGAACCAGGTGCACCAGCGCCGGCATCTTCGCTTGGCGTGTTGTAGCCAGTGCGGTGGCCTGGGCCACGCCCAGCGTGTTCAGGCGGGTTGACGGCGGTATTGGCTCTTCCTCTCGAATGATCCGGCGCATCTCATCCAGGCCAGAGCGCAACAGATGCGCCGGATCGAAAGGAGTCTGACCAGTCAGTAGTTCGTAGAGCAGCACGCCGAGCGAGTAGAGGTCGCTGCGGGTGTCAATATCCAACTCGCTCATCTCGGCTTGTTCGGGACTGGTGTAAGCAGGGGTGCCGACAAAGGCCTGGAATTCGGTAAAGAGCGTCTTGTCAGTCAGCCGCCGCTCGATGGCCTTGGCGATGCCGAAGTCTATGACTTTGGGCACCGGCACACCATCGTGGAGTGTGACCAGAATGTTGGACGGCTTGATGTCACGGTGAATAATTCCCTTCTGGTGCGCATGTTGGATGGCCTGGCAAACCTGGATGAAAAGCTGCAGACGCTCCCCCGTTGAAAGGTGGTTCTGGTCGCAATAATCCGTAATGCGGATGCCCCGCACCAACTCCATGACGAAGTAAGGACGGCCAGTTTCGGTCGCGCCGGCGTCGAGCACCTTGGCGATGTTCGGATGTTCCATCATGGCCAGCGCCTGCTGCTCGGCTTCAAATCGAGCGATGACGCTCTTGGTGTCCATCCCCAGCCTGATCACTTTGAGCGCGACGCGACGGCGGACCGGCTCCTCCTGCTCAGCCATATAGACCACGCCACACCCACCCTCGCCGATCTGCTGCAGCAGTTTGTAGCGTCCGATACGGTCCCCGGCATGTTCAGCCACGGACCCGATGCGGACGGTCCCGCCGGGCCCTTTGGCGGCAATGGCCGGGCGCGGCACATCCACAACTGGAGTCTCCAGGAAGGTGTCCTGCTGGTGATTTCGCAACAATCCTTCGACGGCGGCTCGCAGCCGCTGGTCGTGGCTACAGACGCGATCCAGGTAAGCGGCCCGCTGCTCCAGTGTAGGTTGCTCCAGCGCTTCGATGAAGATCTCGCGCTCGTTTGCGGCGGGGGCTGCTGGTTTGCCATTAGTCGCAGGCATATCCGATCCTATCTATCATAGCGAAATCCCGCGCCGGACCCTGCCACTTTTCTCAGAATGTTTAGCATGCATATTTCACACTCCGATTGAAAGCACGACAGCCCGCCGCGTGAGGGCACGCGGCCTACAATCACGAAACCGTCGTCCCTGTAGGCCGCGTACCCTCACGCGGCGTTCAGGCTGTACCACTCTCTCCCAACTTCTTCTTATTTTGAAAGAAATTTGGTTTGCGGCTTTGCCGGCTTTGCCGCGCTGGACTGCAGTATTCCAATCCGCTTGCAGGTTGCGGGTTGCGAGGAATTCTCTTGCAAACGCAGGAAACCCACAGAATCATGGCAGGACAGAATCATTAACGCACAACGCTGTACAACATTATGATTCTGTCCTGCCATGATTCTGTCAGTCCCGGTTGCGGCTGGCCGCGCTGCGAAATATCCGGGTTAGAGCCCGGAACACTGCCCTTCGCTCAGACCCGCTTCTCCCCGATTTTTCGCCGCAGCCAGGCCCGGGCATAGGCCCAGAGCCGCCCGGCAGTGCGCAAAGGGATGCCCAGTGCCGCCGCCGCTTCCTCCATAGTCATGCCCACGAAATAGCGCAACTTAACCAGGTTCGCCGAGGTCGGGTCTTCGGCAGCCAGCAAATCCAGGGCCTCGTCCACCGCCAGGACTTCATCAGACGGAACGGCCTGGACCAGGTGCGACTCGTGTAACTCCTCGCGTTGGGCTGCTCCGCCGCGCTTGAGGCTTCCTTTGCGCCGGGCAGCCTCCACCAGGATGCGCCGCATCGCTTCCGCAGCCACAGCAAAGAAATGAGGGCGTCCATTGAACCTCGGAGCGCCATCACCCACCATCCGCAACCAGGCCTCGTGCACCAGCGCGGTAGGCTGGAGTGTGTGGCCCGGCGCTTCCAGGGCCATCTTGTGGGCCGCGATCCGGCGCAACTCGTCATAGACCAGCGGCAACAACTCATCGGCTGCCCGCGAATCACCCTGCTCAATCGCCCCCAGAATCTGTGTCACGTCGCCCATGGCCACGACTATAGCGAACCCTCCGGGACCAAGCGAATCCTACTTAGACTGAGCTCAGGCCATCAGCGCGCGCTGGCGGAGGGGTTGCAGGACTCTCAATTGGATTTCTGCCCTGTTGCGGCCTCAGGATACGGACTTTCTGAGAGGGAGCATCTCGCTTTTCGGTGTGTCCCGGAGGGACTTTTGAAAATAGCCCAGGCTTTCAAGCCTGGGATCAGCCCCCAAACAAGGATCAAGTCCCAAAGGGACGGCCGAAAACGCCCGCATTTACAGGCTCTTATATAAAAACTGAGATGCTCCCGCTCTGAGACGCGCTGGCGCGCTTATGATTCTCCCGCGCACCAGTTCCTGATACTCCTTTTCCATCTCCTCGAGTTTGACCTGCTGCGCCGGAGTCAACTTGGTGGGCAGGCCGATGAAAAACTTCGAGATAAAAACCCGAATCCGTTTGAGCACCGCCGCGAATCTGGATGCGAAATAAGCGAAATCTTTTTCCAAAGTCTTATCGTCTTCAGATTTGAACGGGAGGAAATGGAGATGACGGAAATGAACCGACGGGCGAGTGGTTGGCGATCCACGAGCGGTCAGTTTTTGGTGGCTCAAATCAGGCAGGCTGGAAGGCAACGCGCGTGGCAGTTTCATCTCTGTTCTCTCTGTTGTCTCCTGTTGATCCAACGAATGGTTACCAGTCTTTCTTCCAGTCTTCTGTCTCACTCTCTACTTACTCAGGCGCAAACCGGGCGGCAACTCTGCCAGATTTTTTTGGCTCTTTTTTCTAACGCAGCATCCTCAAAAAAATCTGGCCGACTTCGCAGTCGTATTTCGCTTGTACAGGGCGAAGGCAGATACTTGTAGAATCCGCCGCTAAGTATAAGTTTGAACCTATGAAAACGTCATTCGGCTTTTGTTTCGTCGGTTTGCTCGCCCTTTCAGCAAATGTGCCGGTCGCCGCTGTCAACTGGCCAGGTTGGCGCGGACCGGATGGGAATGGAGCTTCTCCGGAGAAGGATCTGCCGCTCAGATGGAGCACGAACGAGAACGTGCGCTGGCGGGTAGCCTTGCCGGACCGTGGAAATTCGTCGCCCATCGTTTGGGGGAATCGAGTTTTTGTGTCGCAGGCCATCGAGAAGGAACATCGGCGCACACTGATGTGCTTCGATCGCGCGAACGGCAAGCTGCTCTGGCAGTCGGGAGTCACCTACACCGATGATGAACCGACACAAGAGAGCAATCCGTATTGTTCGGGTACGCCCGTCACTGAGGGAGAGCGGGTTTATGTTGGTTTCGGTTCAGCGGGTGTTTATGCCTATGACTTTGAGGGCAAGGAAGCCTGGCATCGCGATCTGGGCAAGCTCAACCACATGTTCGGCAATGCGGTTTCGCCGATCCTGCACGCGCAACTGTGTATTCTTAACTTCGGCCCGGACGAAAATGCGCGGCTAATTGCGCTGGACAAGAAGACCGGCAAGACGGTGTGGGAAGTCAAACCGCCAAAAGTCGATCCGAGCGAACAACAGCAAATGCCAGGCGGCTTCGGCGGCCCGGGCGAGCCAGGCAGGCGCGGCGGTTTTGGTCCGGGGATGTTTATCGCCCCGCAAATGTTGTCCCAGGCAGACAAGAATGGAGACCAGAAAATTACCAAAGTAGAATTCAGTGCTCTGGCCGACACCTGGTTCGACAAGCTGGATCCGGACAAAACGGGCGCAGTAAACCAGGACCAATTCACGGAGAGGTTGGGGGAAGTGCTTCCTCCGCCGCAGGGATTTGGCCCTCCAGGTGGCGGACCGCCTGGCGAGCGCCAGCGCCCAGGAGGCGGCGCCGGTTTCGGCCCGGGCAGGTTTATTGGGCCGGCGCTCTTCACTGCCGCAGACGCGGACAAAGACGGAACGCTCCCACGGCCAAACTTTGGCGGTCCCGGCGGACCTGGCGGCGGACCCGGTCCGGGTGGTCCGGGCCGTGGCGGCGCCGAAGGGGCCTCGGCCCCTCGGGCGGGTGGATTTGGCGGTCGTGGCGGCGGGTTCGCTGGCGGGCCGGGCGGCTCATGGACCACGCCCATGGTCATCAACGTTGGAGGCCGGGGAGAGTTGATCATGAACTTTCCCAATCGTCTGGCGGCCTACGATCCCAGGACGGGCGAGCAACTCTGGATCAGCAAAGGCCTGGGCGGAACGATTTATACCACACCCGCCTGGGGCGAAGGGACACTCGTCGCCACCAGCAGCGGCATGGGCAGCGGTATCGCTTTGGCCATTAAACCCGGCGGCAGCGGCGACGTCACCGACAGCCAGCGCCTCTGGCGTCTGGAGCGCGCCAGGAGCGGGATCGGCTCGGGCGTGATCCACGGCGGTTACTTCTACGCCATCACCGACAACGGTCTGGTCCAATGCCTCGAGCTCAAGACTGGCAAGAGCCTATGGGAAGAACGCCTGCAGGGCCCAGGCGCCAGAAACAGTTCCTGGTCCTCGATGCTCCTGGCTGATGGGAAAATCTATGTGCCCAACCAATCCGGCGACGTGTTCGTGCTGCGCGCCAGCCCAAAGTTCGAGGTGCTGGCCGCCAACTCGGTCAAGGAATCAACCAATGCTTCCCTCGCCGCGTCCGACGGTGACCTGTTCTTGCGGACCGACAACAGCCTGTGGTGTTTTGCGAAGGCGAAGCAGTAGAACGTGCTCAGATCGAACGACCTACTCAGGGCGGCGGCAGTTCGTTAATCGTCAGCCAGTAATGGCCGATCGCCGCAACCACTTCCGCGAATTTGTCCGGGTCTGTCGGTTTGATGACGTAGCTGTTGACGCCCAACTTATAGCTTTCCACCAACTCGATCGTCATTTGTGAGGACGTCAACACGATGATCGGTATGCTCTTGGTTCGTTCGTCAGATTTAAGGTGCCGCAAAACATGCAACCCGCCCATCTTATGCAGCCCCAAATCCAGCAGAATGAACTTGGGGGCCAACGCGGCGTGTCTCGGCGCGAACAAGCTCACCGAAGCGATATATTCCAGGGCCTCGGTCCCATCGGTGACATGCTCCACCCGGTGGGCAAAACCGCATCGGCGCAGGGCGCGCATGGTCAGTTCGGCGTGGATGACGTCATCTTCAACCAACAGAACATCCGCCCCGCCAACCGTTGACATCGCAGGCTCGCTTTGTTGTCCCTTCTCCATCTTTGTGTTTGATTGAGCCACAACCACCCAAAAAATTCAATCCAAAATCTTATTCCATTTCGCACTCAAGATGAGACTAATCCTGCATCACATAGGAAACCCTCACCCCATCCTCTCCCTTCAAGACAAGGAGAGGGGGCAGGAAATTAATGATACTCCTGCAGCGTCCTGACCCCGTAACTGTTCCTCTTCAATGCAGCGATCCCCAGGGCCGCCGCCTTGGCGCCGCTCATCGTGGTCATGATCGGCGTATTGGTATAGACGGCTGTGGTGCGGATTTTGACTTCATCGGCGCGCGGGGTTTGGCCGGCAGGCGTGTTGATGACCAGTTGCAGCTCGCGGTTCTTGAGCAAGTCCACCGCGTTGGGCCGCCCTTCGGCCAGCTTAAAGACCCGCCGCACTCTGAGGCCCTCCCGTTCCAGCACGGCGGCTGTGCCGCTGGTCGCCACGATCTCGAAATCCAGCGCCATAAATTGCCGCGCGAGGGCTGCAACTTCGGGTTTGTGCGCATCGCTGACGCTGATGAAAACCCGCCCGCTCAAAGGCAACGGCCCGCCCGCCGCCATTTGGGATTTGGCGTAAGCCATGCCGAGGTCAGCATCCAGTCCCATTACTTCGCCGGTGCTCCGCATTTCGGGCGAGAGCAGAATGTCCTGCCCCTGAAAACGGTTGAAGGGGAAGACCGATTCCTTGACGGCCCAATAGTTTGGCCGGATTTCTTCGGTGAACCCGAGCTGTTTTAAGCTCTTTCCTGCCATGACTTTGGCGGCCAGCTTTGCCAGCGGCACGCCAATCGCCTTGCTGACAAACGGCACCGTGCGCGATGCGCGCGGGTTGACTTCCAGCACATAGACCGACTCGCCTTTGACGGCGTACTGCACATTCATCAGACCGATGACCTTGAGCTCACGCGCCATGGCCTGAGTGTATTGGCGGATGACACTGGTGACCTTCGGCGAAAGCGTGTGCGGCGGCAGCACCATCGCCGCGTCGCCGGAGTGGACGCCCGCATACTCGATGTGCTCCAAAATCCCGCCGATAACGATTGTGCCCTCGGCGGCATCCGGGAAGCCGCCGACGTCGGCGATGCAGTCCACGTCAACTTCGGTGGCGTCTTCAAGGAATTGATCGACCAGGACGGGCCGTTCCGGGGCAGCTTCGACGGCGAACCGCATATAATGCTGCAACTCGGCATCGGAGTACACAATCTGCATCGCGCGGCCACCCAATACGAAGCTGGGACGCACTAGAATTGGGTAGCCCAAGTGCTTCGCCACGGCCAGCGCCTCCGACTCGCTGGTCGCGACGCCGTTAGGTGGCTGGGGAATCTGCAGCTTGCGCAACATCGCCGCGAAAAGCTTGCGGTCTTCGGCGATTTCGATGCTCTGCGGGGACGTGCCGATAATATTGA
>WNGK01004396.1_pt1 | contig 15070 bp, 5 predicted proteins | sample 5400601 | NCBI WGS metagenome assembly WNGK01 (sample SAMN13153376, study PRJNA577476) | soil metagenome | isolation source: 60 cm soil or saprolite under Garry oak tree replicate 1 | place: USA:California | collected 2016-06-15 | reverse complement strand
CCGGTCCCACCATAGGGAGCGGTACCACCAGTAGCAGAGACGGTGCATGAGAACGGCTTACCCGCAATCTGACCAGTACCACAGTTGACAGCGGCAACAAACGGCTGCTGAACAACAGTAACCTGTGTAGAAGCAACAGTGCTCTTACCGTTAGCATCAGTCACAGTGAAGCTCTCAGTATACGTGCCCTTCACAGGCTCAGTCCGTTGGAAGCTACCGGTCCCACCATAGGGAGCGGTACCACCAGTAGCAGAGACGGTGCATGAGAACGGCTTACCCGCAATCTGACCAGTACCACAGTTGACAGCGGCAACAAACGGCTGCTGAACAACAGTGACAGTGAATGTGTTGCTTCCTGTGTTGCCGACGGAGTCCGTCACGGTGTCGCTTATCGTATAAGTGCCCTTAACCAGGCATGTGATCGTGATAGTGCTAGTTGTGGAAGACCCGCTGCAGCCTGAGGGGAGGAACCAAGTGAAGGAAGTGTATACGCCGCTTCCTCCAGTGACATGTGCAGTGCAGGTAAAGGGCTTGCCTGCAGTGGCAGTCCCGCACGTGTCCGTTTTGACTAGCGTCCCGAATACGGTCAACGTTTCACCATTGGCGCCGCATGAACTTGCGAACCCATTGTTGTTTCCATCACCCGTGTATGTTGCAATCCATCTGTAGATTCCCGCGCTCGAAGGCGTGAACGGCCCGGAATTGTAGTTGCCGTTTCCGGAGACCGGAATTGTTGAAGTAAAGACGGGAGTTCCGGAGCAGTCGGTCGTCGTGAAAACTTCGAAGATGATGCTTCCTGTTGGGCTGAAACCGCCCGACAGTGTGGCGGTGTCATTTGCGGAATTGGGGGACCCACCTATTGTGAGCGTCGCGGGCGAGACTGATGTGGTGACGGTGGGAGAGGCCTTGTGTACTGTTAATACTTCTCCAGGGTCGCTGCATCCGGTGGAGACAGCTCCGTTATTCGTGTCGCCGCTGTAGGAGGCTATCCAGTAGTAGGTACCTGCTGCTGATGGTGTGAACATTGCGGACGAGTAGACACCGTTCCCGGATACAGTAACGGTGCTCGTCAAAACGGCTGTTCCAGCGCAGGCAGAGTTGTCGTAGAGTCGGAAAGTGATACTGCCTGTTGGACTGGCACCATTCGAGAGCGTTGCGTTGTCGCGTGCGGATGGCGCGCTCGTATTGAGTGTGATCGATGAAGGTGAAGCCGAAGTGGTCAGTGTCGGAATATTGGCGCCAACAGCTAGCGGTTCACAGCCGCTGGTTGCTGGGCCCAAGTCCAGACTGGTGCCACTGTAGACGGCCTGGAAACTAAACTGTCCTACGGTGGTTGTGAAGGTGGGAGAATCTGGAACGACCGAATTCATAACGGTCACCGTCTTTGGCCACGTGGACACTTGCGAACCCGTGCATGTGTTTGTCGTGTAGAGATTGTAAGTGACGGTGCCGGTCGCGTTACTTGACTCTCCAGTCAATGCGGCAGTGTCGTGGACCACTGTTCCCGCCGTGACCGATGTAACCGGGGTCCCGGATGCATTCTTGATGACAGTTCCAATCTTGGGCGCGAAGAAGACTGCGGTCGTGGATAATGCACGGTCTTGCGATCCCGTACTTGCACCGTCCAATGAGACTAAGGCTTCATGGTAGGGTGAACCGTTGATAGCACTGGCAGAATTGCCAGCGCCCCAGTCAACTGCACTCGCAATGTGCCCACCCCAGGCGATGACAACAGTCGACCCTGAGCTAACACTGCTTAGACTGAAGTTGATCCGGACCGTAGTGCTGCACTGTCCGGTACCAGAAACAACATTCTGACCGACATAGGACATACTGCTGATGACGAATCCGGACGGACCCCAACCCTTGAACTCCCGCGTTGGGGCGAAGGCGGCAGGTCCCAGAGTTGGGACCGTTCCGAGAGAGGTCGCACAGTTTGCCAAGATTGGATTGGTCATGACTAGACTGGTGGTCGGGGCAGACGGCGTGCACTGGCTCAAAGGCAATTGGTCGACGCATGGGTCGTTGTGATTATAGTGAAAAGTGGAGGATACGCTTGACGTGGTCTCTGTATTGTCGAAAGAGCCGAGGTAATCTTCTGAGTGGGTACCGCTGTGAACTGTATCGTATGAGAAGACTAGGCTATGGGAGCCTGTAGTGAGTCCGGTTAGGGTTACACGATAGGAAATGAAATCGCCCTCGCCCCAATGAGCCTTGTTCCCATTGGCGTTGCCGTTGACCCAATTCTTGTAATTATTTCCGTTGACTGTGCCGAAGACGCAAGGCTCTTTGAGACTGGCTGTTTGCGCTGCTGTCGTTCCAACCGCACCGTTTGTGCACTGGTCTAGGTTAGCAGCACTGTCAGTGAAAGTTATTTGCGCAGAGTTCGTGTAAGGAGAATCATTCGCGTTTACAGTATAATTTCCCATAATCCCATCCAGTGCATAAGGAGGAGCGGCAAAATTCCCGGAAGAATCGGCAGAGGTACACGGGTTGGTGAACCCTGGGCTCGATGGACTCGAACAGGATTGAACCGATCCACCAGGCCGGGTCACAGACACATAAACGGTAGCACCGGGCTGCCAACCCGTACCGGTTATGTAAACAGTCTGTCCAGGCGAATAATCTTGCTGATCCGTACTTAGGGTGGCATTATTCGCATGTACCACATACCCCGCGCCCAACGCAAATACGGCCAAAAACGCTATTGCGACAACGATCGAAGATTTACTGAATTTATCCAAGTCTTATTGTTCCTTCTTTTTTTTCGTCACTTGTGATACATGTGACAATATCAGTTGTCATATTGCACACTTGTGAGCAACGTTGCAACCCCTTAGACGGCCATATAATCATTCGTGTGATGCGCAATAGTCAGACATCTCCGGGATGAAATGGATAGAGCCCAACCTTTTCAACATCGGGACATCCATAGCAGGCGCAAAATATCTGGCGCGAACTTCGTCTAAGACAGGCCTTATCGCTTACATACGCGTACCGAGTTATGGCGAGCCGGCCCTGGATATCTTTGGAAATGCACTGGGTTGGGCTGTGATCAGCTCTTCCAAAGCCTTCCGGTAGAGGTGGTTGACCAGGAACTCCGGGTCCTCATAACCACTTACCACCTGATGCTTATGCGCAACGTTGATGAGTCTTGCGGAAAACTCCCAGGCCATCCTCTCAATTTCCGGGGACGAAAGCCTGAACCCGTCTTGGAGAAGGCTCAATGCTGCCACAGTCCCCCGAACCCTTTCCACATGATGAGGAGTAAAGTACCGGACAATGCTTAGGGGAAGAGCGCTCTTGTCAATCACGTATGTCTGAGCGCTTGGCCGGTAGAACTTCTGAACTATACCATGACCCCCTTCCTCACGACGAACAACCGATACGAACCCAGCCTTCTTCAACGCCGTCAAATGGTGGCTCGCTGAGGGAGCTGAGAGGCCCAGAATCTTCGCGAGCTCGCCACCGGCGAGGGGTTTAGCGGCTAGAAGCCTAAGAATCTCTCGCCTTATAGGGTCCGTCAGAACCCTTGCCTCCGACTCGCTGCGAATTATTCGAACCGAATCCATGTCATAGACCTACTCGATTAGACAAGTGATACCCATTAGTTGCAATTAGTCTTATCCGACTTCATAAGCCATGTCTAGGGCAATGAAATTTTCGAGATCCGATAATATCGAACCATGATATGATTCCACGCTCATTCGAGCAACAAGTGCTCTGGCACGAGAATCCAAAATTCCAAAAACCACAACTGCCCCTAGCATCGTCATGTCTGCAGGGCTAGAACGAAAAAATTAGGGGTTGAAGAATTGACCCAACTGCCGACCGAGTAACTGTTCTGTAGGTTGCACTGTCACCGATGTCGGTGTCATAAGATTAGACTCTGCGCCAAGTCAGGGGATTCCGACCCTTGATTTTCTCTGGGCCACGTTAGCCATTTCAGCCGTATTACTCCTGACAGCATTACTTAGAAGACGCCGAAGAGCCCTGAGTACACCTCCTAGGCCCGAACAACCCGTAACAAGCTAGGTCCCTGGTCGTCTCCTCAGGATTCCCAGAGCAATATTCCGATTCACCGGGCTGGAAATGTTATTATGAGAAGCGACCGTTGACGTATCTCGGGGACTTATCCGGTGCAGTGGACTCGCCAGTAAGAAGCCTACTGCTAGTGGCCCTAGTGTCCTTCTCGTTATTACTAATAGTGAGTCCTAGCCCGGGACATGCTCAGATTCTTCAGCCACACGATCCTATTCTGATAACCTCGAACTCGGCCTTCACAATTGAGAACGGTGTCACTCCAGGTGGGAACGGCAGCTACTCGAATCCTTTCGTCATCGAGGACTGGGAGATAACAGTCAATACAACCGCCGGAATTCACATCAGAAACACACAGAGTTTTTTTGTCATCCGGAACGTGCTCATTCACCCGGCCAATTTTACTCAGGATAGCTCGGGGATCCTACTGGACAACGTTGCGAACGGGAGGGTAGAAAATGTGAGAACAGCCAACTTCGCCAACGGTATATCGCTCTTCGGCTCCCAAAACTACATCACCACAAGCACGGCCTGGAACAACACTTACGGAATCATCATGACGGGATCAGGAAACATCATCTCAGACAATCAGCTCAACAACAATACGCAAAATGGAATCAAAGTTAGTTCTTCCACTGGAAACCTGTTTACAGGCAACAACGCAGCAAACAACGAAAATTGTCTTGTTCCAAGCGAAAGAATCGTTAATCCCTGCGACGGCGAAGGCTTTCGAATAGATAGCAGTTCCAACAATGTCTTCGAAAACAACTTCGCACTGGGAAACCTCTATTACGGGTTCAGAATATTATTCGGCTCCAGTGGAAACATCTTCAGAAACAACAACGTTTCCAGGAACTCGTACGGAATAGTCTTCACCGATACTTCTGGAAACCAGGCCTTCGGAAATTCAATTACGAACAATATCATGGGGATTGGGCTTGAGGGATTGAACACTAACAACAACATAACAATGAACAGAGTCATCAACAACGGCTACGGCATCTACGTATTCAATAGCTCCCGGAACATAATCTACAACAACTACCTCCAAAACCCCGTCAACACCAACGATGACACCACACAAAACGCTTGGAACACAACCAAGACGCTAAAACCTAACATCCTAGGCGGACCCTTTCTAGGAGGAAACTTCTACTCAGATTACCAGGGAGCCGATCCAGACGGGGACGGAATAGGAGATACGCCCTACGCGATTCAAGGAGGTCCACCTGGTCACCAAAACCAGGACTACCTGCCCCTCGTCCAAAACCAGCCCACAACTGTCCAGGACATAGCTGTTAGAAGCGTCAACGCACAACCGGCTTCTGGCAGAGCCGGAGCGACGATCATAGTCACAGCCAACGTCTTCAACCAAGGAACTGTTTCTGAGTCCTTCTGGGTCAGCGTCTTCTATAACCAGACAATCATTAACCATCCTCCCCAGAGCATCGCTAACTTACCAGCATGGTCGGGAACAACATTCAGCATATCTTGGGATACTGCAGGTTTGACGCCTGGAACATACCTTCTCGGGGCCAACGCTAGCATAGTGACCGGTGAAACATACACGATCAATAACGTCTCACCTCCAACCCCTGTTAACCTCACAGCGAATCAGCCTCCCATTGCCCGGTTCACAATCATCACCACCACTCCACTCGTTGAACAGGCGGTAGCCTTGGACGCTTCAACAAGCTACGACCCGGACCTGGGCGGCAGCATCTCCAGCTATACTTGGAATTTTGGCGACAGCACACCAATCGCAACAGTAACAACGGCAACGACGACCCATGCATACTCCACGTCAGGGCTTCACACCATAACCCTGACAGTCACAGACAATGAAGGAGCCGTCAGCGGCCCATCGATAAAGTCCCTCACAGCCACATCAAACCAACCAAGCCCCCCACTAAACTTCCAGCTGACGGCAACTAGTGGAAAAGCAACGTTGGCATGGAGTCCACCCAGCTCCAGCGGAGGCTCCACGATAATACGCTACAGGATTTACAGGGGAACATCCTCTTCACAACCATTGACGTGGCTCGCAAACACGACCGACATGAGCTACGTGGACACAACAGTCAGCAATGGCCAGACATTCTACTACCAGGTCACAGCGGTAAACGGAGCCGGAATTGAAGGTGCACAGTCACCCCAGCAGGATGTGCTCATACCTGGGTCCGGAGCCTCAGGCCTTTCTGGGAGCCTCTCGCTATGGCTAGCCGTAGCCGCCGCGATCGTCGTGGCCGTTACTTTTGGAGTCCTTGTGATTCGTCGACGCAGGACAACGAGCACCATGGCCGCCTAAAAAATGGTAGAGCGAAAGAACCGAACGAGCCTGTTTCTTCTGCGCCGCCCCTCGGCCAGAGGACTTCTTTCGATTCTGATGATCGTGGTCCTCTGTCTTCTCACCCTGACGAGTATGATACCATTTGGCCCCCACCCAGTACACGCTAGCTCTAGCGTGAACGTAATAACAAATCCCAGCTTTGAGGATGGTCTAAACGGCTGGGGGTTTGAAACCTGTGAAGGAGTCGCAAACGCGACTGCCACACTGGACAACAGTCGATCTATAGACGGGGCTCAATCAGCTCAGGTTTTCACCGGGCCGATCACCTCTACAGGCTGCATTCCAGGCGACAACTACACAGGACGTACCGTAGGCTTTACCCAGTTTCGACAATTCCTCTCCGGGTGGACCTTCAACAACCTCACCAACAGTCCCAACGGGTTCAGCTTCTCGTTCTACCTAGAACCCTACGGTAACGGGACGATGGGAGGGTTCGAGGTCAGAATCTTCGGCGCCGAGTCCACAGCAGAACTGGACTATGTCTTCGACCCGAACCCTTTTCTCGGCTACCCGAACTATACCAACCCCAGCACGGGCAAGGAAGGCCTGAGGTCACTCCTCTTCTACGGCTACCAGCCTGGCCAATGGCACCATTTCTCCCGGAACCTTCGGGCTGACTGGGAAAACCTCGGCCTCAACATGACCCGCAGCTTCGCCCTAGTGCAATTCGAAGGCCTCGCCCTAAACATCGGAGGCAACGTAGAGTCAGAAACATTCTGGCTCGACGATGTGAGAGCCTACGAAGGCACAGTTCACGACATAGCCGTCCAGAGCATCACAGCCCAACCAGTATCAGTCGGGACCGGAACAACGATCAGCGTCGCAGTCGCAGTCTTCAACCAGGGAAATGTTTCAGAATCCTTTGCGGTGAGCATCTACCAGAACCAGACACTTATTGGAACCCCCCAGACCATCGTTAACCTTGGACCTGGGTCAGGGACAATATTCACACTAGCCTGGACCACAACCGGAATGGCAGTGGGAACCTACATCCTCAAAGCCGACGCCAGCACAGTGCCCGGTGAAACAGATACGGCCAACAACATCTCACCCCCAACCACCGTCTACCTCACAGCCAATCAGCCAACCTCCCCCGTGAACTTCCAAGTAACAGCAGCTAGCGGAAGGGCAATGCTGGCTTGGAATCCACCAAGCGACAGCGGAGGTTCCCCCATAACACAGTACAAGGTATACAGGGGCACATCCCCTTCCCAGCTGATTATCCTCGCCACTATCGGAAACACAACAACGTATGAAGACAACGAGGTAACTAACGGTCAGACCTACTACTACAAAGTGACAGCGGTAAACGGGGCTGGAATGGAAAGCCCGTTGGGAAACTCGGCCCAAGAAGCTGTCCAAATACCCCCCACCGTTTCGGACTCTCCGAGCAACCTCCTACTCTGGCTAGCCATTACAGCAGCAATAATCATCGCGGGTGTGTCAGTGGCCACAGTAATTCGGAGACAGGCAAAGACAAGACCGAAGCATGCCTAGAACAGTGGCCAAGTGTTCGAACCATTCCGTAACTACACTCCATAACCTCAGAAGAAATTGAGTGGAAAACGGCTTTGGCCTTGTCTCTTCAGATACTTACGATCCTCATTGTGATAGGCCCATCCGGCACACATTCCCGGAGCTCGAACTGCCCTACGAAACCCCCAGTTTTTGAAGAGGACTGAGACTTCGAACTAGACATACTTATGAGAAACAGAATCTTACTGTTAGTGTTGTCAGACAGGAGGGCGGCGTCACCGGGCTTCTTTGCCTTGCAAGGCCAATCCCGAATAACTACAACCAGCCTCTACGTCCCGTCACTCGGAGAGCGTCAGTACGTAATCCGATGGTCCAAAGCCCGCCACGCAATCTGCAGGGTCCAGCAATCAGCAGCTTTCGAGGTCACACAACTCCTCCCAAGGACCGGGTAGACCGGATAGATATCACGCGACACCCCAACCATCCTCGATGGAGCTCAAAAAGAAATGCAGCCGAAAAAAACACACAAACTCGGGGGGCTGCTCCCCGGAATCTGCCTACTTCTCCTACTCATGGTAGGAGCCTTCTCGACTAATACCCGCCACTACCCAGACAAACAGCCCCCTATACTCTCGGCGTTTGCCGATCCCCTAGGGCATTTTGAAGGCAGCGGCCTTCCCGGAATTCTTTCCTGGACAGGAGATGGAAACAGGATTAGCAATCCCTCCTTCGAAGGGCCAACACTCTCTCCATGGATTCCCTCGCAGTACAATGCCGCCGTTGGGTCATCCATCGCGATAAGCAAGACAGCCTACGACGGGAAAAACAGCACCCAGCTAACATTGCTCTCGGGAAACCTCACCTCGAACTCGTACGTCTCCCTTCAGAATGATCTCGCTCAGGCACAAGCCGGCTTTAGCTCAAGCGTAAGGCTGCGTGCGGTGGTTCTAATTCAACAGTTGACCGGGATGACCGCCTACGACAGGATTGAATTACGCCTCACCCTCACAAGCTCCACCGGACTAACCAGAGCAATACACTATCTCTTCGCCTCCGGGTCAAACCTTCCTGCCAACAGCATAACAGACGCCTACTATGATGTGGGCCCAGCTCCCCTTGGCCAATGGGTCACCCTAGATAGGAACGTCGCCCAAGACGCGTCAAACGCCTTCCCGAGCGATTACCCCTCCTTCAACTCCGTAGCCCAGGCGGCACTCATCGTCCTCGCCCAAACCCAGCCAGGGCCTCCAAACCACGACCCCCACATCAAATACTGGAATTTCAACCCAACTCTGTATAGCCACTGGCAGAACCCGTTTCCCGTCATCTACGATGCTGACAACAACGGCCTCTACGACATCGGCGACACCATCCTAGGGGGCTGCAACCCTCCGCCCTGCACCACCCCGCCCGTAGGGACACCTTTGGCGGACGACTCTCTAATCAGGTACGTCGACTCGAACAACAACGGTGTCTGGGACACGACCGAGCCGGTAGTCTACGACAGCGACGCTTACGTCTCGAACAATGGAATCTACGACTTCTACGACCCTGTAATCTATGCCATCCCCCAAAACCCCCCAGTACTGAACGCATTGTTGATCAAAGTCTTTCAAAACCGCACCACAGCCCTGTTCGACAGGGTTGAGCTCTACTCAGCCACAGGCGGCTCCGAATGGGTAAGGAATGGAGGGTTTGAAACAGGCCTAACCGGTTGGGTGACGAATTCCAGCAGCTTCACAACCACCACGTCCCCAGTTCTCTCCGGAACACAAAGCGCCATGGGAAGCATAACCAACGGGGCCGGCGAAATGGCCCAAAGCATTGACGGAAGACCCGTGATTGACAGCTCAACAGTGTTCACCGCCTCAGCCAACGTGACAGCCATGTCAGGCACATCCGGGTTAGACATGGTAGATATTTGGCTGGGCCTTGTAGACAGCCGGGACAACCCTGTATCCCTCTACTACGTCTTCATGACAGGTGACGGGAGCATTCCCAACAACAGAACCGACGCAGTATATTTGAAAGCGCCGAATCAGTTCGGAACCCCAAACCAATGGTTGACAGTCTACACGAACCTCTCTGATGGAATAAACGCGTTCAACCTTCTTGGCTACACCCCACCCTACAAAGCAGAACTAATGGTCGTAGAAATAGACGCCAATGGTCCGTCAGCCTCGACCACTGCTTATTTCGACGATCTGTCACTCCGGACAAAGTCCTACACTGGCACAGCACCTTCAAAATTCTACGCGGTAGACGGGCTCAACACAACCTACCTTTATGCTGCCAATGCGATTCCACACGGGTCTTTACACTTAGAAATAACTCTGAATGAGGCAGTCCTCAACATTACATCGCCCGAAGCGTCTATACTTCAGAAAAACGAGTATACTGTCAGTCCCACCTTCAATTGTCTCGGCGCATTCCCTTGCTGTGTTTCCCCGTCTCCCCTTCTGTGCCAGAAGGGATGGGCCATCGATGTGCCCGACATTACGCTTTTCAAGCATGCCCCCGTCGAAGACTGGAAATTCTTCACAACTGCCTCCAACACGGTAGCTAATGTATACGTGGAGGACCCGGTCAGCCATACCCCGGCTTCAAACCTCAAAGTTGGCTCCACCGTCAACTTCGTCTCTCAAAGCAAGAGCCCGCCCGGGCTGCCACTCCCAGGGGTCCCTGTCAACCTGACCCTCTGGAACACTAATACGGGAATAGAGGTTAAGGCATGGCCTGGCTCGTCCAATCCCCAGGGCTGGTGGAACGTGTCAAGTGTCACACTACCTCTCACAGACACCCCTCCGGGCAGCTACAGCCTACAAGCCACTGTTATGTTGCTCTACGCGCCCGAACCCGTGTCGCTCATTGGAATAAGGACGTTCCAAGTCTCAGTCCGCTACACCGTCGAACTCTCCCTCGGCCTCTCCTCACCCCAGGCCTCAACCGGGTCAAGCATCACAATAACCGGCACAGCAACCCAGGCAGGCACCCCTACTCCTGCACCGGGAGTCAACGTTACCATATCCTACAGGCTTGCTGGAAACAGCCAGTGGACCATCCTAGGAACGGTCAATACTGACGCCTCAGGAAAGTACTCGTACGCCTGGAACCCTCCCGAGGGTGAGTACGAAGTGATGGCGTCGACAGGGGACACACAGACGGCGCCAGCGCAGAGCACCAGGGCCCAGCTCTTGGTTGGACCAGCAGGGTTTCTTCAAGGACCCTGGCCAATAGTGATAGCAGGAGTCGTCGCCGCAGCTGCCGTCCTGCTAATTGTCGTTACCCTGCAACAGAAGAGAGCCCAAGCGCCTAAGCCCCCGCACTAAAAACCGCTAGAAAACAAGCTGGAAATGCCGGTTTTCCCAATCTAACCTCCCACTGCTTTCAGCCACCTAGCAACCCTGCAGAGAATCCTGTCAAAACAAGGGGTCGCTAAACCACGAACTGGGCAGATTCCAACCCTTGACCGGCAAAAATCGCCTATTATCCCCGCCAGATAGAAAATGACTTTTCATAAGGGGGAACGTACGAACTTGATTCAAGGCGTATGAGACGTCTCCCTCACAACCATAATCCGATGCCCTCAAAGGGGTCTCCGCGAAAAACTCATCTAGAGAGAAATTTCCAAGAATCCCTCCTCTGTCGGGGTTCAGTTTGGGAGGGGAATTCAGGCACTCGTACAACGAATAGTCCGTTGCTGCAGAGGCCTCACAGGCTCTCCTTTGGATGTCCAGAGAAACATTCGGAATCATCAAGCTGGAAACGTTCTTATGAATAGCGACTGGAAACCGTACTCCTGGGAGCTCTGCCCGGTGCAGTGAAACCGAGAAAAAGCCTACTACTCATTCTATTAGCCTGCTCCTCACTCCTCATCCTAGTAGGCCCGCGCCCCGGCAGAGCCCAACCCCTTTCACCTCACGCCCCAATTTTCATAACATCAGTCGGTGGTTTTGAAAACTTTACGTCTGCCGCCGGAGTTACTAGCGGAGGAACCGGGCACTTCGACAACCCGTACGTAATCGAAAACTGGGAGATAACGGCCAACACAACCGCCGCCATCCACATCAAGAACACCCAAAGCTTCTTCGTGATCAGAAACGTGTTCATCCACCCGGCCAGTCTTACTCCTGAAAGTTCTGGCATCTACCTTGACAGTGCTATGAACGGACGGGTGGAGAACGTGAGAATATCAAACTTCACCTACGGCCTATGGCTCTCCCTCGGCTCAACGAGCAGGATCATCACCAACAGCATGTGGAACAACACCTACGGAATCTACGTGACCGGGTCAGACAACATAGTCTCCGATAACCACCTGTACAATAATACGAAATATGGAATTTGGATAACCAGCTCCACCACTAACGTCTTCACCGGCAACAACGCCTCGAACAATGGAAACCTGGTCGACGGGGCCGGCTTCTTCATAAACGGCTCCAACAACCTGTTCGAAAACAACACCGTAACGGGAAACAGCTGGTTCGGTTTCAAGATGGTAGGCAGCCTCTCTGCCGCCTCGTCCAACAACGTGTTCAAGAACAACAAAGTGTCAAACGACGGCACAAACCCGTTCACAGCCGGAGGAGGAATAGTATTCGCCGACAACTGCAGCAGAAACCTCGTAATAGGTAACACTGTGACCGACAACGTTAACGCCATAGGCCTAGAGGGAGGCCTTGAGGTTGGAAATTCCTACAACAACCTTACCCTGAACAGGGTCACCAACAACACCTTCGGAATCTACCTTGTCGCCAGTTTCCAGAACCTAGTCTACAACAATTATCTCAACAACACCACCAACGCCTTCGACAACACATTCCTCAACCACTGGAACACCACGGAGCGACTTGCCAGCAACATCATAGGAGGACCCATGGTAGGAGGCAACTTCTACTCCGACTATCAGGACCCGGACCCCGACGGCGACGGAATAGGCGATACTCCCTACAACATTGCTGGAACGCCCTCTGGGCAAAAGTCGCCACAAGACCAGCTTCCACTGGTCAAAGGAACCTTCAGCATCGTCACCAACGTTGCAGCATCCACCGTCACAGCCCAACCCTCGTCCCTGAAGGCCGGCGGCACATTCACCATAACCGCGACCGCTTGGAACAAAGGAACAATCTCCGAATCCTTCACTCTTAGCGTCTACGTCAACGGCACATTCATCAGCAGCCAGCAAGTGATTGACCTATCAGCGCTTTCCAGCATCCAACTCACGTTTCCCTGGAACACTGGGGGCGTACCGCCCGGAACTTACAGAATCACCCCCCTCGCGAGCACTGTTTCCGGTGAAACTTACACTGCTGACAATACGTCTCCACCTGCCTATGTCAGCGTTCTTCTAAACCTGCCGCCAGTAGCATCTTTCACACTCCCTGCCAGTGCGCTCGCTGGCAAGGAGGTAAGCTTAGACGCGTCTTCCAGCCTGGACCCGGATGGAACGATCACTAGCTACTCTTGGGATTTTGGCGACGAAACAACGGGAACCGCAGCCACTCCGTCCCACTCGTACGCGAAAGCGGGAAACTACACCATAACCTTGACGGTCACAGACAACAATGGATCCCCCAGCAGCCCTACCACCAAAACCCTTACAGTCGAATCGAGCCAACCAGGCTCCCCGGCCAGCTTCCAGCTAACCGCGACCAGCGGGAAAACGACGCTAACCTGGTCCCCACCAAGCAGCACAGGAGGCTCCACCATAATACGCTACAGAATTTACAGAGCGACATCCTCTTCGCAGCCGATGATGTGGCTCGCCAACACCACCGACACGAGCTACGTGGACACAACAGTCAGCAATGGCCAGACATACTACTACAAGGTAACAGCGGTAAACGGAGCCGGAATGGAAAGCCCGATAGAAAATTCAATCCAAAAGGACGTCCTAGTCCCCAGCGGAATTTCAAACCCTCCTAACAATCTCCCAGGCTGGCTGGCCGTTGCTGCCGCAGTTATCTCAGCCGGTGCGTTAGGGGCCGTTGTAATTCGCAGGCGAATAAAGCCAGGACCGAGGATCGCCTAGTCGTCCAGGAGGGTTCGGACTATCCTTCACCATCCGTCTTCCCTGCGGGTCCGCAAAACTTTCGCTAAGGAGCTAATCCTCATCCTATGCCTACTCACTCTGACCAGCCTCATTCCTCTTGGACCCCGGCCCGTGCATGCTTCCGGGTCTAGCGTAAACATGATTGCGAATTCCAGTTTTGAGAACGGGGTCTACATCGACCCCCACGGGAACACTGTCCCGGTCAATTGGGGCCTAGATATCTGTGAAGGCGAGGCAAACGCCACCATCGGCATAGACACCAGCCTATGGACGGACGGATACGATTCGGTAAGGGTCTCCACGGGACCCGTCACTCCTACAGGCTGCACTCCTCCTCCCGACAACTTCACAGACCGTCCAGTGGGTTTTACCCAGTTTCGACAAACACTGCCCGCTCAGGGCTCCAACTTCACACAGCTCACCGACAGCCCTGCCGGGTTCAGCTTCTGGTTCCAGCTCCAACCCTATAACAATAATGGAATGGCGGCGTTCGAGGTCAGGGTCTTCGGGGCTGAGGACCTGGCCGAGTTTGACTATGTCTTTAACCCGGACCCGTCCCTAGGCTACGTCAACAACACCAGTACCCATTCGCTACTCTTCTACGGCTACCAGCCTGGGCAGTGGTACCATTTCAGCCGGAACCTGAGGGCGGACTGGATGAGACCTATGGGACCTGGGAACATGGCACTAGCCTTGGACCACAACTTCACCCTAGTCCAGTTCGAGGGACTCGCCATCGGCTCTGGTACCACCGCCAAGGCCGAGACTTTTTGGCTGGACGATGTGCGAGCCTACGTGGGCACAGGACAACCACCGGTAGGGGCATTGTTCCCGGAAAACTCCGTCCCGAACGGCAACCTAACCTTCAACAATCCAGTCAACTCCCTCCAGATCACCCAACAGGACAACAAGGCCCTCACATTCAAAGTTCAAGGGATCATCGGCGTCACCTATTCCATAACCGCCGACGTCCCCGTCAAGCCAACACTAATCCAGCTGAACGGGTATGACCTTGCACAAGATTTCAACTGGAAATACTACCCCTCCCAAGCAACAATCACTCTCACCGCTTCAACCAACGGAGACACCTTCTCTCTGTACTTCGAGCAGCCCCAAAGGCTTCCAACCGTACAGTTCGTAGACGCAACAGG
>WNGK01004608.1_pt1 | contig 15074 bp, 17 predicted proteins | sample 5400601 | NCBI WGS metagenome assembly WNGK01 (sample SAMN13153376, study PRJNA577476) | soil metagenome | isolation source: 60 cm soil or saprolite under Garry oak tree replicate 1 | place: USA:California | collected 2016-06-15 | reverse complement strand
CCTACTTCTGCGAGTATTTCCTTAGGCGAATGAAGGATTTTTGTCTGGGAAGAGCGAGCGCGCGCTGCCCTGGCTATGGATTCAAAAATAGTTTGTCCACATCCACATCGTGCACCAGCGCTCCGTGCGGGACGGCGTGCACGTCGTAAAGCCGTTGTGTGTAAGGGCTGCGAACCATTCCGGCTCGCTCAGTTGGCGCCGCGACGGGGTAACCACCGTGCGCGAATCTCTTCTGCCTGGCAGGATGTTCGCCGGGTTGCGGAACTAACTGAACCGAAACCGGATTCGGGTAAAGAGAATTCCAGGCGCCAGTTCCAGCATCGACTGCGACCCCGATCCCAACCGTGGCAACATTCCCCGCCGCCGCGGCCGCGCCGGTCGTCGAGGCTTTGCTTCTAACAGTGACAGTTTGCGAGTAGTAGCCCGGTTTGCTCACCGTCACCTGAAAACTGTTCCGTCGCCGTTTCACAAATGTCGCCGGCGTTACTCCGCTCTCTCCGGTCGAGAGAGTCACATCCGCGCCGGAAGGATTGCTGACCACCTTAAGGTCCTCGTGGACGCCCCGGATGACAGTGGCACAAGAGCTCAGAGTCGCTGCGACAACGAGCGAACCGATTACTTTTATTAACATCGCGGCAACGTAGTGAGCCAAGTCTGCCTGGCAACGTCAAAGCCAGTATGCACGAACCTCACGCGTGCAAAATGAACCAATGGCATCATAGAGAAACGGTTTCTATTCTGGTCCTGTTGTGCGTTAATTTTGATTCCGCAAATGTTTGACGGCCCAACTCAGCGATACGGCGGTTCATTATTTTTCACAGCTGCCGCTATCCTGCTCTTACTTCTTCGGTGGCTTCGACGCGACAAACTCGCGCGACTGAACCGCAACACCACTTGGGATGGACGCAGCTTGCGCCAATGCTTCGGTCACTCGTCTTGAAGTGCTGCGCAAAACCGGCGACGGGAGGCTCTTTGCTCGCTTGGTCTTCGGACTCGCGGTTTTTATCAGCGCGTTTCTGCTGTTTCAGCGGACGGTTAGCTGAGGGGTAGAGCACTGGTTTACACCCACTTTTAGGAGCTTTTTCACGCGTCCGCGTTTTCCCTCGTGATTTGCTCAAAATGCGGTTTTCAGGGGAAAAACACCGTTCAAAACGCGCTATCCCACATACATCTCAGTCTACCACCAAATCGAATGACCAGTATCAGATGCGAGTGATAATGACTTTCGGGAGAGCGAGCGAGAGCCTCTACACACGCACGCGCGCACGGGCGATGTGTCAGTTTTGTCTACTCAGCTTGGCCCCGGGGGTCGGCGGAGCAGCGCTTGGACTGAGTTACGTACCTCCCGAGATTGACGGAGGCTGGCGTGGACGAATAATCAGCAAGTCCGGAATCTCTCTCGCAGGGCGGAAAATATAAAAACGTTACATTGGTGTCCGTTGCGATGCCCTGTGGCGCGATTTTAGCTGCGCGAACCACGTTCGTGAGGTTCGCAGTACTTCGCAGTAGAATCTTGCATGGGGCCGTCTTCGCAGCAGCCCTGTTGCTATCCACCGGCCTCCTCCTTCAGAAGGCGGCGGCTGCAACCACATTGACGTTGATGTGGCAGGCCAGTCCTTCAAGCCCAAATATCGATGGCTATCGAGTCTATTATGGAACGAGTTCAGGAAATTACACTCAGCATGTTGATGTGCTGGGGACAGGGACGACGGCCACGGTCGCGAATGCTGCGAGCGGCAGTACGTACTACTACACGGTAGTCGCGTTTAAGGCAGGCGTCGAAAGTACTCACTCGAACGAGGTTATGAGTTCTCTGCCTTCAGCAACGCCAACGCCTACCCCGAGTCCAACTCCAAGTCCCTCTCTGACTCCAACACCAACGCCAACGCCTACTCCGACGCCAACGCCTACGCCAACCCCAACGCCAGCATTGAGCGGATTAACTTACAAGGGGGGGACGGCGTTTGTTAATGGAACGACTTTAACCCAAGGAAAAAGCTATACGGTAACGGCGCAGGCAAACAGGAACACCAAAAGCGTGGTATTCAAAAGAGACGCCAGCGTCGTAAAGAAAGATTCCGCGACGCCTTTTGATTTCACGTGGAAACCGAGCGCGATAGGAACCCACACGTTTGTCGCAACCCCATGGAGTTCAACGGGAGCAACGGGAAGCAGCGGTGATTCTATCACAGTAAGTTACAAGGTAGTGGTAGTGGCAGCGCCATCCCCGACCCCAACCCCCACACCGACCACAAGTTACAAGGCAGTGGCAGCGCCATCCCCGACCCCAACCCTCACACCGACCCCAACGCCCACGCCGACTCCAACTCCAACACCGACTCCAACTCCAACTCCAACTCCAACTCCAACTCCAACTCCTACCCCTACACTAACGCCAACTCCAACGCCAACCCCGATTCCAATCGTAACGCCGCCACCTAGTCCGACACCAACTCCTACCCCCACTCCCACTCCCACCCCCACTCCCACCGCCACTCCCACGCCAACCCCTGCTTCAACCCCAGAGGCGACACCTACGCCGACGCCGACGCCAAAGAAGAAATATTGGAAGGGCCGTCGGCGTCCTTCGCCTTCGCCTACGCCAACTCCCTGATTACCTCGTCAACAGCCGACGCCAATCGATGTACGGACTCAAGCTCAAACACTATTCTCAATAGAAACTCAGAACAGCAGAATTTTTACACAATTGGCCCGAGGTCGCGGCGCGGCGCTCGGGACTGACAGACGGACCTGTAAAGAAGTAGCCGAAGAGAATAAGCCCGGTACTCTCGGCGACTTTAGCCGAGAGTACTCGGCGCCTCTTGTACTAGGCCAGCCATCTCCCTCGAAGCAGGCGGCGAGTGGCTACCAACCGTGAAGAACCTTTGCAGGGTTTAGCTACGGACAATTCGGGAAGAAGTTGGCCGAGAGGGTTCCAGGACGGGTCTCGCAATCGCCCCCCCGGTGCTGTCACCCTAACGTCGGTGTAATTCACCGAAACCAATACCAGGTTTTGGCCGGGAGGGCACGTTAGAGAAGTGTCCGGGGGTTCTACCGTGAGACAAGCTGTAATCTGGCCGTTCTTGCCGGACGTGAACGTGCCACTTGCGCTGACGTGGCCCTGCACGCTCACTTTTTTGGCTGCATTGGGGCATTGTTGCCCATTGTTCAGGCAGCCGTAGACGGCGTCAGCATCGGCCTCAGCGTTACCGTAATCGACTGATTATCCCGAGTCCCGCTATCTTGAAACACGCATTCAAGGTGCCATCAGAGTTAACGCCCCTTGCGCTACATTTGAGGAAGTGCGGGCTGGCTCCCCACACGGTGATGGCCATGAAGCCTGCGAGGCTACTATAAGAGGGTGAGAATACTTAATCGTTTCATCATTTACTCCTGATTTTTTGTTGGGGTTGTTAGTTTTTTCATTCACGGGCATGGTTGCCCTGCCCCAATCCCTTTGGAGGTCGCCCTCCCCTCAACTCAATCGCAAACGTCAGAGTCAATTCTGAAAACTCGCCAAAACTAACGAAAGCTTATTTTAACCAAATATGCTTAACATCGTTAACAAAATGCATGTAGAATTTTGCGATGGAAGCAAGACAACTGGTGTAACCGAATCACTGGCGCGACTTCGCCCACGGCTTGCTCATGGCAACCTTATCGCATACGAGGAGAAGTGATATTCCTGCCTTTAGAAATCATCCACAATTGCTAGCCGATCAGCAGCCAACCGCTGGCCGGACGGGAAACAAAAACGCCACATTGGCATTTGTTGCGATGTGCTGTGGCGCGCTTTTAGCTGCAAAACGCATTCGTGAAGTTCGCACTAATCCGACGCGTCAGAGTCGTGTCGTTTTCGGCTGCAATCACATTTCTCACTTCGAGCGCAACGCCAACAACAGCGCCAGCAGATATCGGAATCGCTGCGCGCTATCCCGGTGACAAGAATATCGCGAGCGACCCGACTGTTATCTTAGCTGACGACTTTGAGAGCTATACGTTGCCAAGCCAGTTAACGGCGAAATGGACTTCGGCTTATCATTTGGAAAATATGCGAATTGCAACAGAGTCGGCTAACGTGTTTTCGGGCTCGAAGTCCTTGGAGTTCAAATTACCCATTAGCGCAACCGAAGTAGCAAATGCGGCACACAAAACAATCAGTCCGACTCAGGACACGCTTTTTACTCGTGTTTACATGAAGTGGGATGCCGGATACGAGTTAAACACTTCCAATCACAACGGAATAACCCTATCCGCAAAGTACCCCGGCCCCGGGACGAAGCCACCGGCAGACGGCACAGGCTTCTTCCTGTTCATGTTGCAGAATAACATTGAGGGCACGGCGATGATAGGCGAAAATACGCCGGGTTATTGCCACATTTACGCTTACTGGCCGAAACAGCGCACCAACTACGGCGACCATTGGTATCCGACCGGCATGGTCAAACCTGCTACCGACACGATAGGGAACAAAGGCGACTGGCTGGCTTATCCGGATCAATACCCAGACTTTAAACCGATGCCCAACTTCCTGCCACAGCGCGACAGGTGGTACTGCTACGAGTTGATGGTGAAGGCGAACACACCGGGAAAGAATGACGGCGAAGTAAAGTATTGGATAGACGGTAACGTGGTCAGTGACTTTCCCGACCTAAACATCCGCTCGATAAACACGCTAAAGATCGACCGAGCTTCAATCGGGCTGCACGCCCTACACAGCGAACGCGTTAACAAGAAATGGTACGACAATTTAGTAATAGCTACACAATACATCGGGCCTATGGCATCGCCGTCGCCTAGTCCGTCACCTTTGCCGACGCCGGCCCCAACACCAATACCTACACCTACACTTACTCCTACTCCTACTCCTACTCCTACTCCTACTCCTACTCCTACTCCTACTCCTACTCCTACTCCCGTTGTAACGCCAACACCAAGTCCTACATCAACTCCCACCCCGACTCCAACCGCCATTCCTACGCCAACCCCGATTCCAATCGTAACGCCACCACCTAGCCCGACACCAACTCCTACCACCACTGCAACCGCCACTCCCACTCCAACGCCAACCCCAGCCCCTGCTTCAACACCAGACGCGACAGCTACGCCAACACCGACACCGACGCTAAAGAAGGGACGTGGGAAGGGCCATGGGAAGGGCCATCATCGGCCTCCTTCGCCTACGCCAACTCCCTGATTACCTCGTCAACAGCCGACGCCAATCGATGCACGGACTCAAGCTCAAACACCATGCTCAATAGAAACTGAGAACAGCAGAATTTTTACACCCTGTGTACTCAGCTTGTTTGAGGTCGGTGGAGCAGCGTTTGGGCTGATAGACGGAATTTTAGTCTTCGTTCGCTGCTATTTGCGGAGCAGGGTGCCCTTAACTCGACTCGCTCGGTGACTTTCCGCGCGGTGGCGGTAAGCACTTCAATCTGCTTCTGCTGCTGTGCAGCAGTCGCTTGTTGAGCCGCAACCTGCTTCTGCTGCTGCGCGACGGTTGGCTTGAGTTCGGCGATTCGCTGCCACGATCCTTCGGCACATCCGACGGGCAGTCGCAATCGCGAGGAAATTTTGTCGACAGTTTGCCAGTTTAAGGACAAGCCACTGATTTTCAGGAGGATAGAATTAGATCAGAGGCGAGCAAAAATTTCGCGTCGGATTATCTTACAGATCCACTGGTTTTTGCCGCACACGTTGCATATTCCAGCAATTATATTTCGCCCGATCAACCATCAGGTGTAGAAACAATTAGCAAATTCGCCCCTCCTGATTAAGCACGATTGGTCTTGGCTATGCTGCTCGCGGATTTGACAAAGAAAAGCAGGCGGCGTGGTCGTCTGACGGCGTGGTCGTCTGTTTGAGGAGACGTTTGCCAGAACCAAAGGAATCCCAGCCATGAAAAAACTAATCCTGCTCGTGTTGTTTAGCGCGAGTTTCATCGCAGCTCGTATTAATGGTCAAACATTCACATATAATAACGATTTTCCGAATGACCTAATCGGGACAGCTTCGCGACCGGAGAGTGCTGGGAAGATCGAGATCGAAAGCGCGGACGATTTCCTGATTACCTCCAATCCGACGCGAATCACCGGTGCGACGTTCACCGGATTAATTCCGGCCAATGCGACGATCAATGACGTGCGGATTGAGATTTATCGAGTGTTTCCGAACGATTCGGATACGGCTCGAACTCCGAATGTGGTGACACGGGTCAATTCACCTTCAGACGTCGCGTTTGCCGATCGAAGCAGTAATGACGGGAATCTTAGTTTTAGCACTTCTGTTCTGAGTGCGAACTTCACCGCCTTAAATTCGGTCTTGAACGGAATCAACCCTAGCCCCAGCCAGACCACAGGTGGCGAGGGATCGGTCACAGGCCAGGAAGTGCGATTCAGCATTGACTTCCTGACGCCGTTTAAGCTTCCAAAAGATCATTACTTTTTCATTCCTCAAGTGGAACTCGCCGGTAGCGACGACAATTTCTTTTGGCTGTCCTCAGAGAGACCGATCGTTTCCGGTACTCCGTTCCTTCCTGATCTTCAGTCCTGGATCCGCAATGCAAATCTTGACCCAGACTGGTCGCGAATCGGAACCGACATCGTGGGCGGCAACCTGGCGCCGACCTTCAATGCGTCGTTCTCGCTTACAGGAACGGTGCCCGATACCGGTTCGACCGCCGCGCTCTTCGGGAGCGGAGTTGTCGCATTGATATGGCTGAAACGAAAGCTGGCTGACAGCCATAATGCTTAACCAGCAGCGGTCGCCGGTGGTATCCTCGCCTTGCGTCGATGGAGAGCCGCGCAAGAAAGAACAAAGCTTTAAGCTGTTAGTCCGTAAATCCTCAACGAAAAATCTCAGTGAACAAACGAAAGAACAAGGCCGAAAAGTTTTGCCTACAAAAGAGAAATAACCGTTGGAAATGGATGATTGGAGCGACTGCCGCTACTGCTACTAGCGCCGCGACATCTCAAGCCGGTTTTATTACAATAAACCTAACTGGCAATTTCATCAGTGCCACCGGGGGAAACCACTTGAATGCGGATCTCACTGGCGATGGACAGCCGGACCTGATCATAGCAAATGCCTTTAATTCTGTCTCTATACCTCCGTCCTTAGGTGGCGGTTACACACATTATATTGCAAGGGTCAACCTCAATGGCGTCTCAGCACGAGCCTATTTCGCGCGTTATGATGGGATAGGATCCTTGCAACTAGGGTCGCACTATAAGTACTTCTGTGGCTTTTGTTCCGGTGTAACTTCTGGGTCATTGACGGGATCGATACCGGTATTCTTTAAAGATCTGCACATTAACGGTGGCGCGCTGACCAGCGGATCGCTGGAAGTAACTGTGTTCGCCAAATTTAACGAAGGAGCGAAGATTCAGCTGGATAGTCTCACTTACAACACTGCGGATCAGGGTTCCAGCCTTGCCCTTCTGGCATTGGGAGCCGGCGGCGTTCTTGCGTTGCGTCGCTGGAGAGCAGCGCAAAAAACCTCGTAAATCTAGCTCGCCAAGTCCGTAAGGAAGAATCGCAGGTAGTTTGGCGGCGGACGAACCTTGGCCGTGAATTGAAACTCTCTTATGAGCGCTGACCGGCCAAAGCGAAAGGTACTTCTCATTGGATGGGACGCCGCCGATTGGAAGGTCATTATGCCTCTCATTGATGCCGGCAAGATGCCAAATCTGGCGAAACTAGTCGAAACAGGGATCTGTGGAAACATGGCCACGCTCGAGCCAGTTCTCAGTCCAATGCTCTGGACGGCAATCGCAACCGGGAAGCGGGCTTACAAGCACGGTATTCACGGATTTACCGAGCCCGACCCTTTAATTGGTGGTATCCGTCCGGTCACAAATCTTTCGCGGAAGTGCAAAGCAATTTGGAACATTCTCAATCAAAACGGCCTCAGCACTATTATGATCGGATGGTGGCCATCTAATCCCGTCGAGGAACTCTCCAAGGGGGTCATGGTTTCCAACGACTACAGGGCGCCGTCGGCAAAGACCCGCGAAAATGGCCGCTCAAGCCCGGTACCATTCATCCAGCCCGCCTGGAAAAAACCCTGAAGGAACTTCGCTTTCACCCCACTGAACTAACCGAAGCAGAGTTGCTTCCATTTCTTCCGGGCCTCAACGGCATGGGTCGGCAAGATCTCGATAAGGCAGAGAAAGATCCGCGCATGCAAACGCTGCTAAAGATTATTGCCGATTGCACCTCTATCCACTCAGCCGCGACGACGCTGATGCAAAGCGAACCGTGGGACTTCATGGCTGTTTATTACGATGCGATCGATCACTTTGGCCACGCCTTCATGCGTTATCACCCGCCCAAACAGGACTACATCGATGAGTGGGATTTCCGCGTTTTTAACTACTGCCTCGAGGGAGGATATCTTTACCATGACATGATGCTTGGGGCTCTTCTCAGGCTGGCCGGGAAGGGGACAACGGTCGTGTTAATGTCGGACCACGGTTTCCACCCAGATCACTTGCGTCCCGCCGGCATCCCACGCGAACCGGCTGGCCCGGCGATCGAGCATCGTCACTTCGGCATCCTTGTTGCGAAGGGACCTGGTATTAAGAAAGACGATCGTATCTATGGGGCGAACCTTCTCGATATCTGCCCCACGCTTCTGCATCTGTTCGGTCTGCCTGTAGGCGAAGACATGGACGGCAAGGTCCTGCTTGATATCTACGGGAAGAAACCGGCTGACATTCGGCGTATCCCAAGCTGGGACGAAGTAGAAGGGGACCATGGCATGCACCCGCGCGACAAGCAAATCTCGCCGGCCGATTCCCAGGCCGCTCTTCAGCAACTTGTTGCTCTCGGCTACATCGCGGAACCCAACGCCGACAAGACGAAGGCATTGGAGGAAACTGTGCGCGAACTCGACTACAACCTCGCACAAGCATGCATGGACGGCGGCATTTATAATCAGGCCGTCGACATCCTCGAGCGCCTTTATGAAACGTGGTCGATGGAACACCGGTTCGGCTTCAAGCTGGCCGGTTGCTATCAGAGCCTTGGTCGAACCGCGGATCTGCGCCGGCTTGTCACTACGCTGATCGAGCGACGCATCGAAGAGGCGAATACCTCCGCGGCAACTTTGAAATCCCTCAAGCTCGACGATCCCGAGGTTCAAAGGGCCGAGAACGAAGGGATCGAGAAAATGAGCGACCAGGAAAAACGGAGATTCGGCCGCGAGCGTCGGGAGCTTATTGCTAAGGCAAGGCCCAACCTCTTTTCGCTGCGCCACCTCGAAGCGTGCGCGGATTTCGGCGAGAAAAAATACGAGGAGGCTCTGACTAAGCTCGAGCAGCTCGACGGCGACTACGGAGCGCGCCGCAACGCTCTCATCTTGCGCGGTGAAATTTTCCAGCGTCTCAAACGCTGGAAGGAATCAAAAGTCGCTTTTGCCGAGGCTTTGGAAATCGATTCGGAAAGTCCCGGTCCGCTCCTGGGCCTGGCCCGGACCGCGCTGGCCGAAAAGGACTATAGAGCCGCCGCTCGGCGGGCTCGGGAATCCATCGGGCTACTCTTCTTCCAGCCGCGCGCGCATTACATACACGGCATCGCCCAATATCGCCTTGGCCGTTGGGAGGAGGCCGAGCACGCCTTTCTGCTCTGCATCCGTCAAGCGCCGCTCTTCTCCGCCGCCTTTCGGATGTTGGGCGAAATAGCCCGTTGGCATAAAAAGGATCCTGCGAAACAAGCCCTTTACCAATCCAAGGTGGTGGAGACACGTCGCCGCCTGACGGAACTTCGGAAGCAGAAAGCCGCCGAGGCCTGCGCTGCTGTCGCCACTTCGGCCCGCAACGAGGAGGCCTACCCGATGCCGGAGCTTAAACAACACCCCGAGGCCCTCGCTGGCGTTCCGTTGGAAGAAATCATCGCTGTCGTTTCCGGTCTGCCTCGCTCCGGTACCTCGCTCATGATGCAGATCCTCGAGGCCGCTGGTGTGCTGCCATTTACCGATAACAAGCGCCGAGCTGACGAGTCGAACTGCAAAGGTTATTACGAGCACGACAAGGTCGCCTCTTTACTCTCCGACCCGGACAAGTCCTGGATCACGGAGGCGAAAGGCACCGCCATCAAAGTCGTCATCCCACTCCTTGCCGGTTTGCCGCGCAAAATCAGGAAACCGAACTCGGCACCCCAGCCGCTCCGCTACCGAATTCTGTTTATGGAGCGAGACATGGAAGAAATCCTCCAGAGCCAGAACACTATGCTACAACGTCTAGGCAAAGCTGCCTCAAAGGGCGAGAAGACTGTCGATGTCAGCAAGGCTTACCGGCAGCAGGAATGCCACGCCAGAAATTGGTGCGCCAGCCTGGGAATTCCAGCAATGAGCGTCAGTTTCGAGGCTCTCGTACACCGTCCTGAAGAGATTCTGCCACAGGTTGCTCGCTTCATCGGCGTGGCTGATAAGCTTCCCGCCATGCGCGCCTGCATCGATCCGGCCCTGCACCGCGCACGGAAAACAGGGACGTCTTAACAAAGAATTGATTGAAAAACCTCGCCACCACGCGGGCGTTCCCTCACTAGCGCTGTCGGTATCCCTTGTCCTGATTGACTTCCACTCACTTCCACCTGACATGCGTCCGAACGTGCCCATCGGCATGCGGCGGGAGTTTCAGGATCGAGGATGAAGGGGCCATCATCTGTTGAGTCGGGGTGACCGCGCGGAAAGATATTTTCTGGGATGAGAGGATGAGCGCAGCTTCCTTGAGCTAACTGGCGCGAACTTACTGCGCAAAAGTGTCGAAAGTGAGGACATCTCTTTCAGAGAAGTCCCTACTTTTTGCACTTTTTGGCTTCCTCTTGCGCTGACAGATTAGATCCGTAACTCCAGCTTCCCATTATGTTTTTCCATCGCTCTCTCCTTTTAGGGGTTAGGACATTCGCGGTGGTGCCGTTGCTGGTACTCGCGCTTTCTTCACCATGGGGGAGAGGGCGCCGAGGAGAACTGTTCGTAATGTGGTCCGCTGATGACCCTTCCTTGAGTAACCGAATCGCGGCACTCTCCCCGACCGTCAGTCCGGATGAGGCTCGGCGAGTCGCGTACGCTGCATATATGACCGGACGGGAACTGCACCGCGAGTGGCGTGTGGCATGGCTACCCGGCCTTCAGAACTTGCTTGTCAATATGGGAAAGAGAAAAGGGGGACTCTGTTTTCAGTGGGCAACGGAGCTTCTCGTCCGATTGGATGCACTGAAGCTGCAAACGCTCGAGCTTCACTGGGCCGAGTCGGGTGCCAACACCGGTGCCGAGCATAACGTCATCGTAGTTACGGCCAGAGGCCAAGCATTCGGAGAGGGCATTCTGCTCGACCTCTGGCGTTACTCGGGAAATCTCGTTTGGACACACGTCGCCATGGATCCGGATTATCACTGGACGGAAAACAAATCCGAACTCGCCCGCAGATTGGGGAGAACAAGGGATGTAGCTTCGAAGCAAGTACGCTTTACGACGAAATCGAACTGAACTATGCGAACTACGTGGGCTTTAAAAAATTTCCCACATCGAGCGTGGGCGCGCGAGCCTTATCAATGATTCGGCCGAGCTACTGCTCTTCTGAACTTAAGGCGAGGCCACCGAAAGCTCCGCAAGAGAAAAGCTGGGCGTTATTGACGGCGTAAACCGCGCCGTCGGGTCCAATGACCGTAGGTGTGTAGGCTTCGCCGGTGGGCGGGGCGAGAGTCAGGCCTGGAAGCTTTCCGAACATGCCGCAAGACCGGCCTCGCGAACGGCGCCGTCCTAGCGATGTAAGCATCTATTCGCGGATCTCTACTGGTCATGCTGCGATGCTGAAATTCCTCCCGCGTTGGCGTCGATGCAATTTATCGCCGACTCGTAAATTCTCGCTTGCACAATTCCAGTTAGAGCAGTTCGGTCGCCGCGGTTTCCGTAAACGCAAGAAGTTGACGTTTCCAGCGAATTGCTCCGAACGGGTCAAGCAATTACGCCCGAAACGGAACAAAACCTGCTCAAAATTGATGGCGGCTGACGTTTGCATGAGGCCCCCCAACAAGAGTTTTTCTGGCGATATCGATCTGGTTCGCGTTCAGCAGGAACCGCCCAAGCTGCCGGATCCTACTTTGCCATCAGCCGCCTATGTTGTTCCTCCGCGGTATCGCCCGGAGCGTTGTCACTCCATGCAACTCGCGCTCGTCATCGGTCTTTTCGCCTGCGGCGGTCTAATTTGTTCAATGTTTTTGGTTGATGGCGGCGATGACTTCCTGCGGCCACCTTACTGGCCACGGAAATCATATAGCTCGCCTGCGTTAGCGGCGCCGCAAAGACCAGTGAGCGCACCGGCCGTTCCCCAAAATGAAACGTTCAAATCAAACGGTAAGAAAAAAAATGCGGCATTACAAGACCATCGCGTCGGCGATCGCAAACCGTCGATCGTGCCTCTCTCGCTCGCATCCGCCGCTCAAAATTCCGTGCTGCGCCGCTGATCGTTTCAGGGACGAAGCGGGCGAATTTCGCCAGAAATTTCTGTGACCACCGGATAACCTTCGATTTCGCGCGGGAGCTTGCGTTCGGTCTCCGGGGTGGGTCGCGCCAGCATCACTTTGAGGCAGGGCGTTTTGCCATCCGCCAGAACACCGACGTAAACGCCAACGACAGCAGGCAACTCGAGCAACTGGCGATCGTGCGCGGCGAGCACGGCGTTAATATCACGTCCGGGCGAGGGGGTTTCGGCCATAAGTTGGGCGAACCCTAGCCCGACAACCAAGCCAACGCACAACCGCGAGATCTTCATCCTGGGAAAGATTGCGCGGGTTGAAGGCAATAGCCAGGCATGCATGGCGAATCGATCTTTGCAAGCGGTACACCAAACATTAATAAACGACGCTGACAATGAATGTCTGGATATTCAAAGCCCAAGCTAATTACACCCTCGTTTTAGGAACTGATATCGAATATTTTCAGGATCACTTCGTTGCGAAGCCCCTCGCGGATCAGTGGAAGCGCCCGCCCATGAGGGTCCAAAACAAGAGTCGGCCAGTTCGCGATTTCGTATCTTGGATGATGTCAGCACCAGTTATTTCTGAAAAAGCATGTGGTGCCCTAGCACACCTATTTTCCAGGAATTGCGAGATTCTCCCGCTTATGAACTATGGCGAAATCTGTACTACGCCGTCAATGTACTGACCACGGTTAACTGTCTAGACGAAGAAAAATCAGATATTCTTTATGCAACTGACGACCCCAAGCCACATCCTGAGTATCTCCCGGTATCACGTGCGCGATGACCTGATTCCTTCGGGCGTTTCCATTTTTAAAATTCCTCAACACCCCGGCGTGGTCTTCGGGACGAGAACCTTTGTTGATTGCGTGCGGGCTAATCAACTTCGTGGCGGTATATTGCTTGACCCGACTGGGGCCGATTCGAGGGGCTAATTCGTCCTGAATTAAATCTGGTCCGTGATTTGCCATAGGCAGAAGCAGAGGAGCAGATGAAGGGGATTTTGCTAGCTGCGAACCCGTTGAACTATGTTTGATTAGCCGAAAGAATTGATGCGCCAGCCTAATCTACTCGTATTTCTCCCGGACCAGCAAAGAACGGATACCTTGGCCTGCTACGGCGGAACAAAGGTTCACGCTCCGGCCTTGAACAAACTGGCTTCCGAGTCGGTAATCTTCGAACGCGCCTATGTGACTCAGCCAATTTGCACGCCTTCCCGCGCATCCTTGCTTAGTGGTTTGTGGCCGCACACTACTGGTTGCACCGGGAACAGCGTTCCGCTGGAGCAACGTTTCCCTACCTTCGCCGAACTACTGGAGAATAAAGACTACCACTGCGCTTACATGGGCAAGTGGCATCTTGGCGGAGATGCCTCCGCCCAACGCGGCTTCCGCGATTGGGTTTCGACCGAAGATGTGAGCGACTACAGCCGTTTTCTTATCAGCCATGGGATCGCTCCCGATCGTGAGAATAACGCGTTCTCGCGCCGTTTCATTAGCACGCTTTCCCTCGAGCTATCGAAGCCAAAATTTCTGGAAGACCACGCCTGCCAGTTTATCGAGCAGCATCGGCGTGATCCATTTGTCCTTTTTGTCGCTTTTGTCGAACCGCACACCCCTTACAACGGACCGTTCAATGAAGAACATCCGCTTGCTGAAGTGGACCTGGATGAAACCGCACTAACTCCTCCGGCGGATCAGGTTCCTTTGCGGTACCGTCTGATCCGCGAGCGACAACACGCACACGCGATACTCGATCGAGCGCGCCTGCCGCAACTTTACTATGCCGGTATCACTCCGGAAGAATACCGCGGGATCAAACAGCGATACCTTGGCTTGGTAACGCTGGTTGATCGAAGTATCGGCGCCATCCTTGGTTGTCTCGAACGGTTCGGCTTAACGGACGAGACGATTATCGTGCACACGAGTGACCATGGTGACTGCCTCGGCGCACATCAGCTTTTTGGCAAGGAAGTGATGTTCGAAGAAGCAGCGCAGGTGCCTTATCTGATTCGGATGCCTGGGCAGGGTCGCAGCATGAGGATCAAGTCAGACCAAACCGCCTCATTGTCCAGGGCAAAGTCTTGTTCCACTGCTCAAGGGGGAAAAGATGCCGCCACAAAGCATCTTTATGGAATGGTCGCCGAACCGGGCTAAGACGGTGAAACGAAGTTCGCTGGCAACCCGCCGGCAAGCTAAACGGGCGATGGAGGAATCGACTCGCGCCGTAGTTACCAGCGATGGCTGGAAGGTTTGCCTGAGAGATCAGGATCTGAATGAGCTATACAACTTGAAGGGTGATCCAATTGAAGCGCATAATCTCTACTACACCGGCAAGTATGACGAGGTGATTGCGCGCGGGAGAGATGAGATTCATCGCTGGCAGGAAATGACCGAAGATCGTCTCAAAATTTAATCGTGGCGAAAGTGCGAGTTTCAAACCGGCTCCGCAGAGCGTCGCCCTACCAGTGAAATTTTGGCGCCAACGCATTGGTAGGGCGAGACTCCGTCGAGCCGCGCCAGCACCATTCAGAGGATCCCACCGGGGAGGCACCGCTTTACGTGTTGCGACCAGACAAGCGGCTGCGCAATC
>WNGK01012951.1_pt1 | contig 15075 bp, 14 predicted proteins | sample 5400601 | NCBI WGS metagenome assembly WNGK01 (sample SAMN13153376, study PRJNA577476) | soil metagenome | isolation source: 60 cm soil or saprolite under Garry oak tree replicate 1 | place: USA:California | collected 2016-06-15 | reverse complement strand
TCAGCTCGCGTAAAAGGAGATCGCTTGCCTATGAGCACGACACAGATAGCTGCCGCACTATATCAATTGCAGCAACTCGATTTCGAACTGGAACGCATCTCAAACGAGCAGCAAACAGTAGCGACTTCCCTCCAGGGTAATGCCGCGCTGCAGCAGTTGCGCGCTGAGCAGAAAACCGCGCAGAAACAACTACAGAGCGCCTTGCAGGCGCAGCGCGATGCAGAGTGGACGCTCGAAGACCTGGGACGCCGCCTCAAAGCACAGGAACAACGTCTCTACAGCGGAGTCGTGAAAAACCCCAAAGAACTCAACGCCCTCGAACAGGAAATCCTGCACCTGCGGCTCCAGCAGGACAAACAGGAAGGAAAAACTCTGGAAGCCATGGAAGCCGCCGAATCAATGCAGGAAAGGGTACAGCGAATAGCTACGGAACTGGACCAGGCGGAAGAAGCCTGGGTCACTCAAAGCGCCGCCCTGCTGGCACGACGTGATCAACTGGAGGCGCGTGGCAAAGAAACCCGGGCAAAGCGCGAGCAGTCGGCAGCCAGGCTCGATGCAGGCCTGCTCACTCGCTACGACAATATCCGCCGCACCCGGCAGGGACGCGCTGTCTCCAAAGTCGAGCAGGGTTTGTGTCAATGGTGCAGGGTCATTCTCACCCCCAGCGAACTGCAGCATGTACGCGCCAGCGCCGAGCTGCAGACATGCAGCAACTGCGGGCGCATCCTGTACTACGACCGCTGATAAGGGACATGCATGATTCCACGCAACCAGACATTAATCTTGCGCACAGACGGCGCTGCGCGCGGCAACCCGGGCCACGCGGCCGCCGGAGTCATCATCGAAGATGTACAGGGCAAACTGCTCGCACGCGGCAAAAAATACCTGGGCCGCCTCACCAACAACCAGGCCGAGTACCAGGCGCTCATCCTCGGCCTGAAAGCCGTCGCGAAGTATCATCCCGCGGCCGTTCGCGTCTACATAGACAGCGAACTCGTCGTCAACCAGATGAACGGCCGCTACAAAGTCCGCCATGACGACCTGCTTCCACTCTACGAAGAGGCCCGCCACTTCGTGGCCGAACTTCCCGCCGTCTCCTTCACCCATATCGAACGCGCCGAGAATCACCTTGCCGACGCCCTGGCCAACCAGGCCCTGGACGAACGAAAGTGAACATATGAACCGCACCGACCGCCTTTTAGCAATCGTACTCGAACTGCAAGGCAGGGGCAGGCAGCGTGCCGAAGACCTGGCCGCCACTTTTGAGACCAGCAAGCGCACCATCTATCGCGACATTCAGGCGCTGGGTCAGGCAGGCGTTCCCCTGATCTCCCTTCCCGGTCATGGCTACTCGCTGATGAAAGGCTATTTCCTACCACCCCTGAGCTTCACCACGGAAGAAGCGACGATGCTGCTGTTAGGCAGCGACTTCATGGCCCAGAACTTCGACGCGCAGTATCGCGCAGCCGCCCAGTCGGCGGGTCGCAAGATAGCAGGAGTGCTCCCCGAGAAACTACATGACGAGGTGCAATACCTTCAGAGTAACATTCGCTTCATCGTTATGGATAGCCCGGAGCAATCAGCCGAGCCTGAGACGCTGCAACAACTGCGGCGGGCGATCATCGAGCGAACTACTGTGCGCTTTCGTTATCACACACGGCATGCAGAAGACGGTAGGGATGCGCAAAGCACTCGCGAGGCCGACCCCTATAGCCTCGTGCATGTCTCTCACGCCTGGCACCTGGTGGCTTATTGTCACCTGCGTCAGGGAATACGCCATTTTCGACTCCACCGCATGGAGAACCTGGAACTGCTTGCCAGAACCTTTACTCGCCGCACTGACTTTCAGATGGATGACCGCCAGGGCAAAGAAAGGAACATCATCGTACGAGCACTGTTCGATAAGGAGGTTGCTCGCTGGGCGCATGAGTCACGCTCCTTCTACGTCGTCACGGAGGAAGAGACCCCCGTGGGGCTGATGGTCACCCTCAAGGTACGGCAGGTGAGCGAAGTGCTCCAGTGGCTCCTCAGCTGGGGCCGCCATGTGCATATCCTGGAGCCGGAGTCCCTACGTAAACGCCTGGTGGAGGAGGCAGAGGCGATGCTGAGTAATCATCAAAACATCGAATGATTGTTCAAAACCTGGAAACGCTGCTGACATACTGTTGTCACTCGCATCGACTACACTGTTGGTATGGATAGACAACCTGCGACAATCTCGCAAGCCAGACTGCTTGTCGCAGCCAGTAAAGGAAAGGTATACATGCCATCCACACCAGCAATTGACTTCATTGTGTTCTACGTTTCAGACCTTGAAGCTTCGCTCGCCTACTTCACCCAGGAGCTCGGCTTTGGCCACGATCCAGCGCAGAATTCTCCTGTATTCCGCAACCTTGTTGATGGACAGAGCAATATTGGTTTTGGTATCGTTCAGGCGACGGAGGCAACTCCCAAACCCGGCAGCGTCGAATTGTACTTCAAAACGGACGACCTCGAGGGGCTGCGTTCCTCTTATATCAACAAGGCTATAGAGCCAACAGCAATCGTACACCAACCGTTCGGGTCCATCTTCTCCGTTCACCCCCCCGACGGACATCTCGTGACCATGTTGAGCGAGCCAGACCGCTAGGCCACAAGACGGAGGCAAGACCCACCGCATAGTCATCAAGTTAATTTGCAAAATAATTGTTGAGTTTGTTGTGGGCTGAAAGCCCACAACAAACTCAACAATTATTACTCCGCGAGCGCCGCAGGCGCGAGCAAAGATCTCGAGAGGTGACTTTCGAAAAACCCTGGGCACGTAGAAAAAACGCTTGACACACCAGGCACGTGAGAGGTAAAATCGTCTACGTCAATTACTTCTTGACGCCTCACAAGACTGTTCATAGAAGTAGCTGCTTCAAGTAATTAGCCGGTGTAGCTCAGCGGTAGAGCGTCGCTCTTGTAAAGCGATGGCCGTCGGTTCGATTCCGACCACCGGCTCCACTTTAAATAGGTATCCCTTTCCTCATGTATCGTTCCTTCTGATGACAGGGATATCATTCCTGTCCGTGATATGCCTCTGAAACACTCTGCTCAGCCTTCTCGTGTTAGTAAAGAGAGTGAATTCGGCGCCTAGCGAAACTGTGTGTTCTTATTTCTCGTCACACTAGCACTTGTCAGCCTACTCATCATTGTGGGCGTTGTGGTAAGTGTACGTTTCTATGCTCGAGGTGGGCTGGGAATAGGTCGTTTCAGGCGCGTACACGTCGTACGCACCACCACACCTATGCCCGATGGTACCGCGGTTCGAGAGACAGTCGAAGAGATAATCGACGAAGAAGCACCCGTTCAAGAAGATGACTAGCGCTTTTTAGGAGCAAAATACTTCACCTGGAGGCATATGAAATATAGCCGGATAGCGTTCGCACGAAATCGACGATGACCGTTTGCACCTCCTCCAGGTGCCCCTGGAAAAAATGATCCGCCCCGCGCACCGCCGCCATACTCTTTGGCGCCGGCAATTGCTCGAACCACTGCAACGTTTGCTCGTAGGGAGCAAGCTCATCCTGCGTCCCGTGAATAATAAGCTTGGGCTTCTGGCAGCCTTTCAGCGCATCGCCGTTAAACATGCGCGCGGGCACGCCAAGGCCGATCATGGCCTGTACGCGATCATCGATGGCGGCAACCCGCAGCCCCACGTAGGCGCCAAATGAGAAGCCGCCGAGTACCACCGGCAGCCCAGGATAGCGGCGGCTCAGAAAATCCAATGCATAGCGTACATCATCCATCTCACCTCGCCCCTCGTCATACGATCCAGTGCTGTGTCCCACCCCCCGGAAGTTGAAACGCAGCGCCGGCATGCCCAGCAATTGCAGCGTCTGCGCCACCTTGAACACCACCTTATTATGCATCGTCCCACCCCCGAGGGGATGCGGGTGGCAGACCAGCGCGGCATAGCGAGGCTTTACCCCCGCTTCTTCGGGCTTCAGAATACCCTCCAGGTGCCCCTGTGCAGTAGGTATATTGATATGCAGTATCTGGCTGATAACTACCCTTTCCTTTCCCGCATACATCGATAAGTACACATCGATAGCTCACATTACCACAGTATAACACGAATCGCTGCGGGAACAAGACCACCTTCAAGCTATTCTCCCTGGGTAGCAACATCCAGAGCTAGCACTTGCACCCCATCCTATAATGATTTTACGAAATCGAGGTTCCGAACCCTTGACAGAACACCTCCGTTCAACAATAATCGTTCTATATCATTCCCATCCTTCTTAAATAAAATGAAAAGGACTATCATGGAGACCTATGGATTGCACCAGTATCCCGGTCGCCTCTTCGTCGTAGAAGGGGTCGACGGCTCCGGGAAGAGCACGCAGATTGCACTGCTGCGACAATGGCTAATCAGCGAAGGCTACACCGTCTTCTTCAGCGAATGGAACTCGTCACCGCTCGTCAAGAAAACAACGAGCAAAGGCAAGAAGAAGCAACTGCTCACGCCAACCTCGTTCAGCCTCATCCACGCCACCGATTTCGCGGACCGTACCGAACACGACATCATCCCCCCGCTCAAGGCGGGCGCCATCGTGCTCGCAGACCGCTATATCTACACGGCCTTTGCCCGCGACGTTGCGCGCAATGTTGACCGCAAGTGGGTGCGCGAATTGTACCAGCTCGCCGTCAAACCCACCGTGGCATTCTACTATCGCGTCCCCCTGGAAGTCTCCCTCAACCGCATCTTGACAGGGCGTATCGAACTCAAATACTATGAATCGGGTATGGACCTGGGCTTGAGCAATGATCCGCACGAGAGCTTCCGCCTCTTCCAGCAGCGCATAGTCAACGAATACGAAGCAATGATCGATGAATTTGGGTTAACCGTAATGGATGCCACATTGCCCATTCCAGAGCAGCAGCGGCGCATGCGCAAAATCATTCGCCCCTACTTGCAGGGCACGCGCAATAAACACACGCCCGCGCAGCGGGCAGCATGGGCTGGGCTGGCACGGGAGATGCGGCCAGCCCAAACAGAGGATACGCAGCTCCTGCGTCGACAGGGATACCGGGAACGAGCTGGAGAGTCAGTGGTCAAGACGTCCACCACAGAAGCGCCACAGAGAGGAATCCCATGACAAAGCTCGATTTTTACGGTATCGACGCCATTCACCTGAAAGAGACTGAGGAGCTTTTACCCGGCCGTCTCATCGTCATTGAAGGTACCGATGGCGTGGGTCGTTCGACCCAGCTCACTATCTTGCGTCCCTGGCTGGAGAGCACTGGCTATGCAGTGGTCGACACGGAGATGACGCGTTCAGTCCTGGCAGGGCCGGGTCTCAAACGAGCCAAGCAGGGCCACACGCTCGGCTCGATCACGCTGAATCTCTTTTATGCCACCGATTTCGTAGACCGTTTCGAAAGCCAGATTTTACCGGCCCTGCGCGCCGGCTTTATCGTCCTGACCGACCGCTACATCTATTCTTTGATGGCCCGTGCCCTCGTGCGCGGCGCCGATCCCACCTGGATCCGCTCCATCTACGGCCTGGCCTTGAAGCCCGATGCCATCTTCTACCTGAAAGTGAGCATCAACGACCTGATACCGCGCGTCCTGCAAAGCGGCGGCTTCGATTACTGGGAATCGGGCATGGACATGCGGCTGGGCGCCGATCTCTTCGAGAGTTTCGTCAAGTACCAGGCGCTTCTGCTACAGGAGTTCGACGCCATGGCCGGGGAATACCATTTCCAGGTCATCGATGCCAGCCTGCCCGCCGATCGAATCAACGAACAACTGAAACAGCGCATCCTGCCACTCCTACCGCAGGGGTAGCAGCTACTCCCACGCCGGTGCCTCTTTTACTATATACCCGGCCGCGCGTAAGCGCCGCAGCAGTTCATCGCACTGCTCGCGGTCGCGCGTCTCCATCGTAATCGTTTCTTCACGCTGCAAGATGGGTAAATGGCTGGAGATGCGCTCATAGCTCACGTCGATCACGTTGATGCGCATCTCGGCGATAATACCGAGCAGGCGCATCAACTCGCCAGGGCGATCGTCCAGGCGCGTGTGGATCACGAAATAACGACCGGCAACGGCCAGACCGTGCTCGATAAAGCGCCCCACCAGGTTGATATCGATATTGCCGCCTGTAAGGGGCACCAGCACCTTCTTGCCCTCGAGCTTGACCGCGCCGCTCAATAACGCCGCTACTCCCACGGCGCCCGCGCCCTCGACCAGCATCTTGCTGCGCTCCAGCAGCAGCAGCACCGCGCTGATAATCGCCTCGTCATCCACCAGTACAACGTCGTCCACCAGGCGCTGGATAATGGAAAAGGTCAGTTCCCCCGGCCGCTTCACAGCAATCCCATCGGCCACCGTGTTAATAGCTGGCAAGCTGTAGGGTGCTCCCGCGTCAAGAGCCGCGCGGGTACTTGGCGCGCCCGCCGCCTGCACACCAATAATCGTAATGTTGGGCTTCAGTGCGCGAGCGGCGATAGCCACGCCTGCTATCAAACCTCCTCCTCCCACCGGCACCACTACCGCGTCGGCGTCTGGCAGGTCGCTCAACATCTCCAGCCCCAACGTCCCCTGTCCCGCGATCACGTCTGGGTCGTCGAAGGGGTGAATAAATGTCGCGCCCGTCTCCGCCTGCAGTTCCAGGCTGCGCTGGTACGCGTCGTCATAGGTAAAACCATGCAGCACCACGCTGGCCCCATAGCCCTGCGTGGCCACCACCTTGGCGAGTGCAGCCGTCTCCGGCATAACAATCGTACAGGGAATATGATACTGCGCCGCGGCAATCGCCACGCCCTGCGCGTGATTGCCCGCCGAGGCGGTGATCACGCCGCAGCGGCGCTCCTGCTCGCTCAGGCGCGACATCTTATAGCTCGCTCCTCGTACCTTGAAGGAGCCAGACCGCTGCAGGTTCTCAGCTTTCAGGTAAACATCGGCACCCGTCTTATCATGCAGCGTGCGCGAAGGGGTGAGCGGTGTATGATGAAGCAGCGGCATGAGGAGCTTGTGCGCCTCCCAGATGTCTGCAATGGTCACCGACTTCGCTAGCGGTGCGGGTCTCGCTTCCACCTGCTCTACATCCGGAGAGGTTTCGCTAAGGATATCCCTCTTAATTGAACGCATGACTTGCTATACAACTCCTTTCCGTGCATCATTGAACGAGCCCACGCCGCACTGCCTGGGTGCTTTGCAAAGGATTATAGCGCAACTGGCGACAGGAGACAACATATTTAACTCGCCATAAACAAACTGGGCGACCGCGCGGTCGCCCAGTTTACTAATCCCCCCTCGAACGGAAAATCTTCACCCGCCGGTTCGGCTCCTTCCCCCGGCTGCGCGAGATCAGGTTATAACGCGTCGCCATCTGGTGCTGCAGGCGCCTGACATAAGCGTTCGCTGGCGGCAGTTCGGCAGTCGTCAGGCCTTTATTCAACACCTGGTGAATAGCATCTTCAGTCTCCAGCAGCACTCGCGTCGTCGGATCATCCGTAGCTTTCCCATTGTTACCGTTACCGCTTTCTTCGTCATCATCCGGTGGCACATCCATCAACGGAATATCGAAGATGCGCGCCAGCGCGTGCTGCATCTGCGCAACCGTATTGTTCTTCAAGATGATGATCAGCTTGTGCTGCTCTTCTGCCTGTTGCAGCCGTTCTGGCTGGCGGCGATAGTAGTTCTTCAGCGTGATCACAGCATCGGCCTGGCTCTGGTCATTCGTGATCACCACTGGTACGCGCAGCAGCCGTGCCGACTGTGCCAGCCGGTCGCGGTTCACACCGAACGGGTAGACTCGCAGCGTGCGCATCTGCAATAGCTGCGCCTCCTCCTCTGTGTCCAGGTACTCCCTTTCGGCAAGCAGTGGGTGATTGGCCGCTACGAGCGTGGCCGCGCCTCGATGCCCAACATCGGCCGGGGCCGTGCCCGTAGGAGCCAGCGCCCGCACCTGCGCCTGGCTGCGGCCGCGTATGCGCTCGCTTCCACCGCCGCTGTGGACGCCCTGCTGCCTCATCTGGCGGATTGGCTCCCAGCCATTGTCCGTGCCGCGATTCATCGCACTCCCCTGGCGTGACATGCCTCCAACGCCCCACTGCGGGACCTCCATCCCACCTGCGGTGATACGCCGTAGCGTCACCTCGCCCGTCATTTCATCCCGCGTGCGCTCCTCGGCAAAAATGGTCTGCCCGCGCAACATATTGTCCACCGTGTCAGCGACATCGCGATGTACAATCAATTCCTGCCAGCTCTGCTGCTCGACCACCACATCAAACGTTGGCGGCGCTTTGCGCTCCAGGATACTCTTCTGTGTATGCCGCCGCCGTGCCTCCTCGTCCCCCAGGGTCACGGTTTGAATCCCACCCACCAGGTCGGAAAGCGTCGGGTTGACGAGCAAGTTGTCCAGCGAGTTCCCATGAGCCGTGGCAACAAGTTGCACGCCGCGTTCCGCGATAGTGCGCGCGGCAGCCGCCTCCAACTCGGTACCAATCTCATCGATGATAATCACCTGGGGCATGTGGTTCTCCACCGCCTCGATCATCACAGCATGCTGCTCCACCGTGCGTGCCACCTGCATGCGCCGGGCGCGCCCGATGCCGGGATGCGGGATATCACCATCGCCCGCGATCTCATTGGAGGTGTCCACCACCACGACACGTAAGTTCGCTTCGTCAGCGAGGACACGCGCTATTTCACGCAACAGGGTGGTTTTACCCACACCCGGGCGTCCAAGAATCAATATCGACTGGCCCTGCTCGACGATATCGCGAATCAGCGCAATACTGCCAAGTACCGCCCGGCCAATACGGCAGGTCAAGCCAACGACTTTCCCCTTGCGGTTGCGCAGCGCGCTGATACGGTGCAGTGTCCGCTCAATACCCGCCCGGTTATCGTCGCCAAATTCACCGATACGCTCAACCACGTACTCCAGGTCGGCATAGCCCACAGGCGAAGTACTAAGGATCACCTCCCCTTCCGGGAATCGGCCCTCGGGCAAGCGCCCAAGGTCCATCACGATCTCCAGCAGTTCGCTTCGGTTCTCAAGCCGATTGACCGCGTCGTGGATGCTGGGCGGTAGTGTCCCCAGCAGAGCCTCCAGATCGTCAGTGATCGCATGTTGCATAAGCAGTTTTTTCACCTCGTAGTTTGATTTTGGCGCGAATTGACCGTTCCCAGTCCCCTCACGCCATAGACCACCCGTTGCTCCAGCGCCGGCACGGTGCGTGGGTTCATTGCCAGTAAGGCCAGGTGCCTCACCAGCAGCAACTTCGTCCCGGCATGCTCAAAACCACTGGAACGCAGGGCAGCAATAACAGCAGATTCGTACTCGCGCACCTGGCAATAGATGCGCCGTACGCCCCCCTCCAGTGCCCGTCTCACGCCAAACTTCAGCAGGGGTTCCGCCAGTTCGGCATGTTCAGGATGCACAATAAGCGAGATCTGGTGCGGCGCCGAGCCATGACCCCGGAACACCTGCAGCCAGGCCCCTAAACGAACGCCCAGGTCACACACGTAGTTCTCCCGCCCTCCCGATAGAGAGAACGGCAGCCGGCGCAGCGACCCGACGTGTAATTGAGCAAATTCTTCACTATTCTCTAGCATTTCCGCCATCTGCACTCGCTGCGGAGTAACGGAGCGATATAGCTGGTGTAACCCCCACACGTGGTGACGATTCCAGCGCCGTAGTGAAGGCAGGTCGATCCCCGGCGGCAGCCCCTCCGGCTCATAAATGTAGGTCAGCTCGCGGGCATAACGTTGAAACCCCGCGCGCTGGAACAGCTCCAGCTCCGGAATTTCGTCTTCGACCTTGGCAAAAATACGTAGAATGCCGTGCGTGGATGCAATTTCCAGCATGTATTCGAGCAAGGCCATCAAAACCTCGTCGCTCGCTACATTACCATGTACCATAGAAGCAAGGTAGGAGAGGTCCCACATAATGCGAGAAGGGCGTTCCCGCACCTGGGCAAACCCGAGGATACGCCAGTTTTCCTCACAGATCCACGTGCGCGAGGTAGGATTGAGCGGGATGATATCACGTAGGATAGGCGGCAGGGAAACACGATTGTCTACCGGCTCGAGCCAGCAGACGAAATTGGCTAACTCGTGCTGCCTACTGCGAGCGCGGCGGTCCATAGAGTAGATGATCCCCGGCAGGTCAACATATAGTACCGGTCGTATCATCCAGTGCTCCCGTACCAGGTTGTAACGGCCGATTTATCGTGCCCGCCGGGCCGGTGAATCGGGCTCTTACCCCTTAGCGCCCTGTACTATGCGGAGAAAGTACTGATGAAAACGTGGGTCTCCAGCAACCTCCGGATGAAATGCGGTGCCTAGCAGGTTTCCTTCTCGGACAGCGACGATAGAACCATCGTCGAGCGTCGCCAGCACCTCTACCTCTGGTCCGGCCGACTCAACCACCGGGCCGCGGATGAAGAATGTATGGAACGGCGCTTCTCCTAACACTGGCACAGACAGATCAGTTTCAAAACTTTCCCGCTGACTACCAAACGCGTTGCGCCGAACTCGGATGTGCATCGAGGCCAGTAACGGCTGGCCTGCCAGCCCATTATCCGTCTCACGCGCTAATAATATCAGTCCTGCACAGGTCCCCCAAACAGGAAAACCCTCCTGGATCTTCCGTCGCAACACCTCGTGCAAGCCGTACAACACCATCAATTTCCCGATGGTGGTACTCTCACCTCCTGGTACAATTATACCATTTAATTCGTCCAAATGTTGAGGGAGTCGAACGGCCTTGCCCTCGACTCCCAGCTCGGCCAACATTTTTAGGTGCGCTTCAAAATCACCCTGTAATGCTAATACGCCGATACGTGTCTTCAGGTTGTACTTTTCCATGCATCACCACCCGCGGCGTGCCATCAATTCTCGCTCCGGCAGCGTATCCAGGTTAATGCCGACCATCGGCTCACCCAGATTCCTCGACACTTCCGCCAGGATCTCTGGGTCCTGGTAGTGCGTCGTCGCGCGCACAATCGCCTTTGCCCGCACCAGCGGATTGCCCGACTTGAATATGCCGGAGCCAACAAAGATGCCCTCCGCGCCCAGGCGCATCATCAAAGCCGCGTCGGCCGGAGTAGCCACGCCGCCCGCCGAGAAGTTCACCACCGGCAGCTTGCCCGTGCGGGCGATATCGCGCACCAGTTCATATGGCGCTCCCAGGTTCTTCGCCTCCGTCATCAACTCCTCTTCTGGCAGCGTCTGCAAACGGCGAATGCCATCCATAATCGCCCGCATATGCCGTACCGCTTCGATGACATTGCCAGTGCCCGCCTCGCCCTTGGTTCGGATCATCGCCGCGCCTTCCCCGATGCGCCGCAGCGCCTCGCCCAGGTCGCGCGCCCCGCACACGAAGGCCGCCTCGACAAAATGACCAATGCGGCACTTCGCCATCACAGGGATGGTGACCGCTTCTTTAATCTGAATAATCAACTCGGGATCGCTCATGCGGGCAACGCCGCCCTGCGCGCGGATATCGGCCGGCACGCGCTCCAGTGCCATCACCGCCGACGCCCCCGCCTCTTCCGCGATGCGCGCCTGCTCCGCGTTCACCACGTCGCAAATTACCCCACCCTTCAGCATCTCTGGAAATGCTCGCTTAACTTGTACTGTTCCTGTCTCTTTCTGCATAATCACTCGCCTCCTGGCCTGTGTATCACATTTGTACCCATCTTATCACAAGCCAATCGCCCCCGCTACAGCCAACTATAAGAAAACATACCAGCCATGCGCGCAACCTGAATGTAATGGCGACCCTTGCAGTCACCCAATACGCATCAACCCAAGGAAAAGCTCCCCACCACCCGTAGGGGCGAGAGTGGAGTGGAGCGGATGGGTGGGCCTTTATGGTCGCCCGTGCTGGGGAACAGTGTGGCCTCACAAAAACCTACCTCTGAAAGACCCTCTTGTTCCCCTCCATGACAACCGCGCTCTGCTGAGTTATAATGTAGATGTAAAAATAGATGCATAAGTAGCATATATCTATACATCGGCATTGCGAGAGCAGTAGCCCCAGTGAGTGCATCCATGCAGCGACCAAAACTCGTAGCTATTCAGAGCGATCATACATAACCTGCCCGCGCAGCTCACCCCTCTCATCGGGCGTGAGCAGGAGGCGACGCTAGCGTGTGCTCTCCTGCGACGACCAGACGTGCGCCTCCTCACCCTCACCGGCACCGGTGGTGTCGGCAAAACTCGCCTCGCTCTCCAGGTCGCCACCGACCTGCTTGACGAGTTCGCTGACGGCGTCTCCTTTCTCTCACTTGCTCCCATCAGCGATCCCGAACTGGTCATTCCCGCCATCACTCAGGCACTCGGCATCAAAGAGAGCGGAGCGCGACCCCTGCTGGACCTGCTCAAAGCTTTTCTGATGGACAAGCACCTGCTGCTCGTGCTCGACAACTTCGAGCAGGTCCTGCCAGCAGCCCCACACCTGACGGACCTGCTGGCCTTCTGTCCTACCCTCAAGCTCCTGGTCACCAGTCGCGCCACCTTGCATGTCCAGGGCGAACAGGAATTTCCGGTCCCACCCTTGGCGCTCCCTGACCTCACACAGCTTCCTGGACCTGAGGTCCTCGCCCACTCTGCCGCCGTCGCCCTCTTTCTCCAGCGCGCCCAGGCCACGAAACCGGCGTTCCAGGTGACCAGCGCCACTGCTCGTCCCATCGCGGAGATCTGTGTCCGTCTGGATGGCTTGCCACTCGCCATCGAACTGGCAGCCGCCCGCAGCAAGCTCCTCTCCCCGCACGCCCTCCTGGCCCGGCTACCTCTTGAGTGCCCAGGAACAACGTCTCTTCCGGTGGCTCTCTGTCTTCGTCGGCGGTTGTACCCTGGAGGCTGTCGAGGCCCTCTGCACGGCGCTTGATGAGAGAACGGAAAGGGTCCTGGATGGAGTCGCCTCGCTTCTGGACAAGAACTTGCTGCAACAGGCCGAGGGAGAGGAGACCCGCCTCATGATGTTGGAGACCATCCGCGAGTATGGGCGAGAGGCGCTCACCGTGCGCGGGGAAGTGGAGGCCACGCGCCAGGCCCATGCGGTGTATTACCTGGCGCTGGCAGAGGCAGCGGAACAGGAGTGGGAAGGTCCGCGGGAGGCGGTGTCGTTTGCGCGGCTGGAGCAGGAGCATGACAACCTGCGGGCAGCCATGAGCTGGCTGCTCGAGCGGGGAGAAGCCGAGATGACCTTACGCCTGTGTACCGCTCTGTGGTGGTTCTGGTTGCTGAGTGACTATGTGTATGAGGGATGGGGCTTTCTCGAGCGAGCACTGGAGGGAAGCGAGGAAGTTGCCGCGTCGCTGCGGGCAAAGGCGCTCTGGTCTGCTGGGAATCTAGCCAGCTCCCTGGGTTCCTTTGAGCGGGGTGAAGTGCTCTGCCAGGAGAGTCTGGTGCTGTTCCGAGCGATCGGAGATACCAAAGGGATGGGAACTGCCGTCTTTCAGCTGGCATGGATCGCTGAATGGAAGTGCGATTTTGCAGCGGCGCGCTCGCGGTACGAGGAGAGCCTGGTACTCGCCAGGGAGGTCGGCGACACGAGTCTCGTTGCCTGGGCACTCAGCTTCCTGGCGGGGATAGCCGTCCAACAGGGGGAGTATGCCAGAGCACGCCCGCTTCTTGAAGAGGGTCTCGCGCACTTCAGAGCGTCGGGCGAGAAGACCGGCATTGCCAACTCGATCCTCTGTTTGGCAAAGATGCTGTTTGCTCAAGGCGACCTTGCGCGAGCGCGTGCAGTGGCAGAGGAGGGTCTCGCGCTGAAGAGGGAAATAGGTACCAGGAGTGCTGAAGCGGAAGTGCTCCCAGTCCTGGCAGAGATTACGTTCTGTCAAGGCGATACGACCACTGCCCGTCTGCTGCTTGAGAAGACCTGCGCTTTTTATCGAGAGGTAGGAAACGAGAGACAACTTGCCTGGACGCTCTCCCTGTTAGGGAAGGTCATCGCTGCCCAGGGCGATCTGGCGGCGGCGCGAGCTATCTACGAAGAGAGCCTGATCCGAGGGAAGGGAGTGAACAGGAATCTGTCTTTCCTGGATCTTGCTCCAGCTCTCGAAGGTCTGGCGGCCGTGGTCGCAGCACAGGGGGAACCAACGTGGGCGGCGCGTCTCTGGGGCACGGCGCAAGCCCAGCGGGAAGCCTACAGGATCCCCCTGCCGCCGATCTATCGTGCTGACTACGAGCAAGCAGTCGCTTCCACCCGCGCTCAACTAGGTGAGAAAACCTTTGCCGCTGCCTGGGCCGAGGGACGAGCCATGACGCTCGATGAAGTTCTCGCCGCCCAGGGACCAGTGACAGTGCCCACGCCAGCCCCGGCAGAACCTTCATCCACTCCACCAGCCAGGTCATCACCTACCTATCCCGGTGGACTGACGGCGCGAGAGGTCGAAGTGCTGCGCCTGGTGGCACAAGGGCTGACCGACGCGAAGATCGCAGAACAGCTCGTCATCCGTCCTTTCACTGTCAATAACCATGTGCGCTCGATCTTTGGCAAGCTTGGCGTCACCAACCGCTCCGCAGCCACCCGCTACGCTATGGAGCACCAATTGGTCTGATCATCCTTCTGTCTTATCTCGATGGGTCTTTTGCTGCTACACCTTTCCTCACCACCAATGCCAGGCTCGCCGTAAACCCGTGCAAAAATGGCCGTACGCCAATCGGTCCAATCTCGCCGTTGCAAAACAGACCCGCCAGCGGCAGCGGCCCCAACTGCCGGGCAACTACGCCAGCGTCATGGTCGTGCGTGCCGAACATCCCGATGCCGCGCCCATTGCACGAGCACAGCACTCCGGCAACCGGCTTGTTGGCGCTCAGGCTCGCACGCGCCTCCTCCAGCAGCTCTATCAAATCCCGGTCCGCCGCGGCAGCGTCGCGCAGCTGGAACTGGATCGTCTGCCCCACCTTTGGAAATGCGCCGATCGCCAGCCCGCGCTTCTCCCGTTCAACACCGACCAGGGGACGAATCAAAAAACTACCTCGCGGAAAGCTATCGCGATACTCGTCGGCAGCCAGCCCCACCAGCAGGTTGTAGCGTGCGCGCCGCTGCATCTCGGCGGGAAGATCTTGCAGCGTCTCAATCA
>WNGK01004984.1_pt1 | contig 15080 bp, 14 predicted proteins | sample 5400601 | NCBI WGS metagenome assembly WNGK01 (sample SAMN13153376, study PRJNA577476) | soil metagenome | isolation source: 60 cm soil or saprolite under Garry oak tree replicate 1 | place: USA:California | collected 2016-06-15 | reverse complement strand
GCAATTTCATTCTTCCGCGGCGCGGGCAGTCTTGATAGAAGCTGCGATAATGCGACAAAGTTCGCGGTTTTCCGCGACAATCGCGACAATGTTTTCAGCAGAAAGCAAGGAACTTTGAGTAATCACCTCAAGCCAGATTGTCGTCTCGTTCAATTCCTTGAACACGACTTTGAGCTTGTGAATGAAATCGGCACGGCTTTCCGCGCCCCGCGCCTCGCCATAGTTAGCGGCAGCAGCGGTACCGGATCGCAGAATTTGACCGCAAATATGCCGGCCTTGTGGCGTTTTGGGCAGCTTGGAGGATAAGCTCACGATTGCCGCAGCGAAGGAGATGAGTCGCTTTTCGAGATCATTCGCTTTGGAAGCGCTTGCGTTCATGCCAACCCAAGAGCACAAGAGGTTCCGCAGGGTTGGAAATTGGGTCAGAGGGTCATTTAAACAAGTCCATTAAACATTCGACAACAGCCATTTGACAGTTGACATCGCGAGTCCAAGGCGGCCTACCTACGCTCCGCAATCGCCTCGGAAATGGTGTCGACGGCGAAATCCGCTTGTTCTTCGTCGATCATCAGAGGCGGAGAGAGGCGAATGGTCGATCGACCGGCGCCGAGAATCAGCAATCCGCGCCGGAAGCATTCATTGAGGATCGCGTCACGAAGCTCGCCCGAAGCCAGTTCAATGCCAATCATCAGGCCGCGGCCGCGAACATCGATGATCGCCGGCTGCCGCTCCTTCAGGCGCTCCAGTTTCGCGCGCAAGTATTCGCCGAGCTTCGCGGAATTCGCGACATATTTTTCTTCCAGGAGCCGGACTGTTTCCAACGCGGCCGCTAAACATACCGGATTTCCGCCGAATGTCGACGCATGAGCGCCCGGTTCCCACGTCATGATTTCGGCACGAGCCATCGTTACGCCGAGCGGCATGCCGGACGCAATGCCTTTGGCGATCGCGACGATATCGGGATGGAAGTCGAAATGTTCGAAGGCGAACATCTTGCCGGTGCGGCCCATACCGCACTGGATTTCATCCGCAACCAGGAGAATTCCGTGCTTGCGCGCGATCTTCTCGAGCTGCGGAAGAAAATCCGGCGGCGGGATGATGTAGCCGCCCTCACCCTGAATGGGTTCGACGACGATCGCCGCGACTTCGCTCGGATCGACGGTCGTCCTGAAAACGACATCCTCTAAATGACTCGTGTCGCCGAAGGGGACGTGAGTAACGCCGGGGATGAGCGGCCCGAATCCCTTCCGCTGAACCGGCTTCGACGACGTCAAGGACAGCGAACCCATCGTACGGCCGTGAAACGCCGAATGAAACGCAATGAATTGCCAGCGGCCGGTGGCGTAGCGCGCAAGCTTCATCGCCGCTTCAATCGCTTCGGTCCCGGAATTTCCGAAAAAGCAGCGCCACGATTCGCCGCCCGGCATTAGCGATTCCAGCTGGCGGGCGAGCTGCGGCATCTGTTCGTAGTAAAAATCGGTACCCGACATATGAATCAGCCGCGCGGCCTGCTTCTGAATTGCTCGAACCACATTGGGATGGCAATGACCGGTCGAGCAGACAGCAATGCCGGCATTGAAGTCGAGGAATCGATTGCCGTCGATATCTTCCACAATCGCGCCGGCGGCGCTCTCGGCGACAAGCGGATATGGACGCGTGTATGAAGGCGAGATATACCGGCGGTCGCTCTCGATGATCTGGCGAGCTTTCGGACCGGGTAATTCTGTGAGCAGCCTGGGAAGTTTTTCGTTGATTACTTGCGACGCCACCTGGTGCCCTCCCGCGTGTCTTCAATGACAACGCCGCGATCGAGTAATTGACGGCGAATCTGATCCGATAGCTCAAAGTCCCGGGTTCGGCGGGCCTCATTTCGGCGCCGGACCATCGCCTCGATCTCCTCGACCTGTTTGTCGCCATGCACGGGAGGTTCCATTGCCGGGACAATACCCAGCCGAACATCGATAACTTTAAACCACTCTTGGATTTCGGCGCGGTTCTCCTCGCCCAGTCTGCCTTCTTCGAGCGCGATATTGGCGTCACTGATCAACACGAAAATAGCCGCGAGCGCACCCGAGGTATTCAAATCATCGTCAAGTGCGGCTTCGAATTGTTCCCGTGAAGCGGCCAATCGGCCGGCAAGGATCGCATTGTTCCCGGGTTGGAGCTTTGCCGTTTTCAGCCGAAACAGGAATTCTTTGATCCGCTCCAGAGCCGCCTGCGCTTCTTTCAAACCTGCCAGCGTGAAGTTCAACTGTTTCCGGTACCGGACCGACACCAGAAGATACCGGACCGAGAGCGCGTCGTAACCCTTGTCCAGAAGATCGCGAAGCGTAAAGAAATTGCCTTTGGACTTCGACATCTTTTCGCCATCGACGAGCAAATGTTCACTATGAACCCAGAACCTGACAAAGGTATGGCCGGTCGCAGCCTCGCTCTGGGCGATCTCGTTTTCATGATGCGGAAACAGCAGATCGATCCCGCCGCAATGCAGATCGAGTGTGTCACCAAGATACTTCATTGCCATTGCCGAACATTCCAGATGCCAGCCGGGCCGGCCTTCACCAAACGGCGCGGGCCAGCGGGGCTCCCGCGGATCCTTGGGGGCTTTCCATAACACGAAATCCCGGGGCTCCTCTTTCTCGTACTCGTCGGCGTCGATGCGAGCGCCAATCTTCAATTCTCTTTTGTCAAGCTTGGAGAGCCGGCCGTAGGCCGGAAATCGAGAAATGCGGTAGTAAATGGAATCCCCTTCGCGATAAGCGTATCCGGCGGCGAGAAGGCGATTCACGAGCTCGATCATCTCGCCGATGTGCTCGGTTGCAGGCGCGACGATCTCCGGCTTCTGGATTCGCAGTTTCTCGCAGTCCTCGAAAAATGCCGCGGTGTAAACGGCGGTATAGGATTTGATGTCCTGGCCGGTTTCAATCGAGCGAGCGATGATCTTGTCATCGATGTCCGTGATGTTCATCACGTGCCTCAGCTTCCATTTGCTTGAAAGGTGCCGCCTCAGGATGTCCTGGAAAACAAAGGTTCGAAGGTTGCCGATATGCACGAAGTTGTAAACGGTTGGCCCGCAGGTATACATCCGCGCGGTCTCTTTGTCCTGCGGTTCGAATACCTCCTGCTCGCCTGTCAGGGTGTTCGTAAGCTTAAACATCTGGAGTCAATTACCACGACTGGTCTGGCGCGTCTAACCCAATGGATATAAATGGGCATGATAACATGACGCGAATGTGCAGTTGGCTCTTCCGCCGGGAGAGGGAACCGCGCCACATGTCAACTGTCAAATGGCTTGTTGTGCGCTGTGTAATGTACTTGTTTCGACCGCCAGATTACCGAATGACGCATTGACCAAGTTGCCATTGGGCGGTTCGGTAATCGCACCAAGTACATTACACATCGCACAACAAGCCATTTGACAGCTAACATTTATGCCTGATTTCTCCTTAAGAACGTATGAAGCGTAAAGCGATCGTAGGTTCCCTGGTATTGGTCATGGTGATCGCCGGCTATTCCCGTGCTCTTAGCGGGCAATCTCAGGACACCCTGAAAGTTACCGTCGATCTGGTCAGTGTGCAGTTTTCCGTGACGGACCGCCAGGGGCGGTTCGTTCCCGGACTCACGGCCCGGGATTTCAAAGTCGAAGAAGACGGCCGGAGGCAAGAGATTCGAAACTTCGCGCGAGAAAACGAATTGCCTTTGACGCTTGCTTTGTTGATTGACACGAGCCCGAGCGTCAGGCCCGTCTTCGATGAAGAGAAATTGACTGCCGCCTCTTTCCTGGAATCCATTTTGCGTGAAAAAGATCTGGCGCTGGTCATTGGATTCGACCAGTCGGTGACATTGCTTCAGGACTACACCGAGAATCTGAAGTTACTGAAGCGCGCCATCGATGAACTCGAAATTGGAGGCGGCACTTCGATCTACGACGCCGTGTATCTCGCCAGCAAGGAAAAATTGAACGACGAAGCGGGCCGCAAGGCAATCATCCTCATCAGTGATGGCGAGGACACCACGAGCAAAACAAAACTGACCGAAGCTCTCGTAGCGGCACACCGGAGTAACGCCGTTATCTATGCCATTTCGAACGCGTTGCCGGGCGGTCTCTTTGGCCGCGGAAGGCCTGGCCTGGGTGGATTCGGCGGCGGCAGCATCCGCACACTCAGAAAATTTTCGGAGGAAACGGGCGGCTCGACATTTGTTGTCGACAATGAGAACTCATTCGCGAAAATCTTTGATCAGATCGCACAAGAATTGCGAAGCCAATACAGCCTGGGATACGTCTCCTTGAATACGGCTAGAGATGGGAAGTACCGTCAGATCAAAGTCACGGCTCGACAGCCGGGTTATATCGTAAAATCAAGGAAAGGATATTATGCGCCGCGAAGCTAATACGGCTGTAGCGGCGGTCTATGACCGCCGGCGATGTCAGAGGCGAGGGATTGCGGGCGGTCATAGACCGCCCCTACAGTTGGGAATCATGGTTGTGGCTGCAGCGTTATTTCTTGCCGCAGTTGCATACGCGCAGGAATTCAAGATCCGCGCGAAAATCGATCTGGTCGTGGTTCCCGTAACAGTGAAGGGAGCGGGCGACAAACTCGTCACGAGTCTCGCGAAGCAGGATTTCGTCATCTTCGAAGACGGGCGCCGGCAGATCATCACGAATTTCACAAGCGATCCGGTTCCGCTCTCGGCGGCCGTGGTTGTCGATACCGGACTTCCACCAGAATCCCTCTCCAAAATCCAGAGGACGTTCCCGGCCCTGGCAGGTGCGTTCAGCCAGTTCGATGAAGTTGCCGTATATCGGTACGACAAATTTGTCGCGAAGGTACTGGATTTCTCCGCCGACACGGAGCGCGTGGAAACCGCGATGAACACGTTGCGGGAGATCAAACCGCGCGCGCTCAGCGATTCGAATCTTCCTCGCGGCCCATTCTCAACGCCAGGACCCGTCATTAACGGAGCACCGGTTGTGCCGCCGGGACAGGTAGGTGTCGTCATCACGTCGCCGCCGAAAGTCACGAACGTTCTAAACGACGCCCTGTTCGAGGCGGCGTCCGATTTGGCAAAGCGAGAACACAACCGCCGTAAGATCGTGCTGGTTATCTCCGACGGTCAAAACAACGGAAATGATCATTCATTCGATGAAACGGCCAGAAGTCTGCTGCAGACAGGAGTGCAAGTCTACGCTGTCGGACTCGATCAACCGTTTCCCTACAGCAAGACGTCGGTGCTGGATGACTTCGTCAAGACCACCGGCGGTGACGCGTATTTCGTGAATTCGATACAAAGCATCGAGAAATCCTACGCTTCAGCCACTGAGGAGGCTCGCAATCAGTACGTGCTCGGTTACGTTTCCAATAACGAAGTTGTCGGGCCGGGACCCGTCTTCCGCGACATCCAGGTGACGATCGCGCGAAACAACCTGAAGACTCTCCATCGCAAAGGTTATTACCAGTATCCGTAAGGGAATAGCCACGAGGCACAAAATTCACAAGAATGGTTTTCATTTCATTTCGAGTTTGTGTTTTTTTTGCCTTTTTTGTGCCCGCTCCTCTCGTCAAGAATCATCACTTTGCGCTTGACAGGTAAAACTTTCACCACAATACTAAGTAGCAATAGATAAACAATGCCTCAAGATGTTGCGAGGCAAAAAAAAAGAAACTTTAGGAGGGAAAAAGTGAAAAAAGCTCCAGCGAAAAAGAAGAAAGCCACAAAGAAGAAGTAAGGCATAGCCTTTACAAATTAGGCGCAAAGACCGAGATTACAAGGGCCGCACGTGATGCGGCCCTTATTTTTTGTTAGAATCTCGCAGCCGGCTGAACCATGGAAGTTTACATTTCGTCCAACGCGTTCTGGGCTCTGCTGATATCTACCGTCGAAGTCTACAAGCGGGAATGCTTCGGGCTTCTGCTTGGATATCGCGACACAGGCAACGTTACAGGCAACATTTATATTGTCGAGCACGCCATCTCTTATCAGACAGCGAATCGCCGCCACACGAGTGTCGAAAAGAACGGCCGGGCCTCGCGGAGGATGGAAAAGTTTTTAGCGAACCTGCCGCATCTGTCGCTGATTGGCGATTTCCATTCGCATACGGGTTGGGGCGATTTGAAGGGCGTCGGCAACTTGAGCTCGCAAGACGTCATGGACATGATTCACGGAAATGTCTACGTCGTCATTGTGGCCAACGATAAGCGGCGATCGAGTGCGTGGCAATACAATGGCGACGGAACATTGTCGGGAACCGTGGACGATTACCACTTCCGCATCGGCGGCTATTATCTCGACGAATTCTCACGCGCGAAGCGCGCGAATATTTTTTGTCCTTATGCGATCGGCTTTAACGCTAAAGTAAGCCAGCAGAAAATCATGTTAAGGAGCGCCCTCGCAAACCAGCGGTGGTCAAGATCGAAGCGCTGACGAAGTCATTCGGCAGTCATACTCTCTTCAAAGATCTCGCTCTCGAATTTCCACGCGGCAAACTGACGGTCATTATGGGCCCGTCCGGCTGCGGCAAATCCACGCTGTTGCGCTGCATCAACTTCCTCGAACTCTTCGATAGCGGCACCATATCGATCGGCGACTTGAGCGTCGGATGGGCTGAGGGCGAATCCAGTCATCTTCCTCCGGAGAAGAAGGTCCTGCTTCAAAAGATGCGTTTGAAGACGGGAATGGTTTTTCAAAGTTTCAATCTTTTCCCGCATCTGACAGTCCTTGGAAACGTCACGCTTGCGCCGGTTCAGGTAAAAAGAATGCACGCCAACGACGCGGCTTCCCTGGGACGGCGAATTTTGGAGCGCGTCGGCCTGGGAGACAAAGTCGATGCCTATCCCGCGAAGCTCTCCGGCGGGCAGCAACAACGCGTCGCGATTGCACGCAGTCTGGCGATGCAACCGGAAGTCATGCTTTACGACGAGCCGACATCACAGCTGGATCCCCGGCTCGTCGACGAGGTGTTCAATGTCATGCGCGAACTCGATCGTGAAGGCATGACACAGATCGTCGTAACGCATTCCGAGCAATTCGCGAGAGACGCGGCATGCCGGGTTTTGAGGTTCGAAGAAAATACTTTTCGCTGGCAGTAGGCCGCTGTAGGGGCGGTCTGTGACCGCCCGTATTTCGTTGATTGCAGGAAAAACGGGCGCTCATAGAAACTGTGAAAAAATTGACGACAGCCAAGACTGTCAAATGTCGAATGTCTGTTGTGCGATGTCCGATGAACTTGTAAAACGACCCACTGACGAAATGACCTGATGACTAAATCGTTCCCATTGAAGATTTGGTGGTATGGTCAGTAGGTCATCTGGTGCTTTGACAAGTACATTAAACATCGCACAACAGACATTCGACATTTGACAAGTTGCTCATTGCCAATTTTTCCCAGCTTCTATGACCGCCCGCGATGTCACAATTAAAAATTGTCGGCGCTCATAGAGCGCCCCTACAGTTGCGGAGTGCCCAAGAGTCAGTATTTCGTTCGCAGCTTATTTTTTTCCCCATGCCGTTCGATGGCAAGTGTGATCAGCCGGTCGATCAGCTCTGAATATGGAATTCCCGACGCCTCCCACAATTTCGGATACATGCTGATGGAGGTAAATCCCGGAAGCGTGTTGATCTCATTGACGTAGAACTTGCCTGTTACGCGCTCCAAAAACAAATCGGCGCGAGCCATGCCCGAACATTCGAGGACTTTGAAAGCAGCAACGGCCAGCCGCTGGGCATCATTCGTCTGAATCGCCTCGAGCGGCGCGGGAATCAACAGGCGCGAGTCTTCATCGACGTACTTCGCTTTGTAATCGTAGAACTCGCGGGAGGGAATGATCTCTCCGGGCAACGACGCAACCGGATCGTCGTTACCAAGAACGCTGATCTCGATCTCGCGAGCATCAACTCCCTGCTCGACGACAATCTTGCGATCGTACTGCGCCGCAGTTTCCAGGGCAGCCGGCAGTTCTTCGGCGGCGTGTACTTTCGTGATTCCGACGGAGGACCCAAGATTGGCGGGCTTGACAAACACGGGATAAGGAAGATTGCTGATGTGCGCGGAAAGAAACGCATCGAGATCCGTTTTGCGGACAGTCCAGTAATCCACAATCGGAAGACCAGCCTCACGAAGAAGGCGCTTCATCACATCCTTGTCCATTCCTATGGCGGAGCCTAAAACGCCGGCGCCGACGTAAGGAACGTTCGCTAATTCCAGGAAACCTTGTATTGTGCCGTCTTCTCCGTACGTGCCGTGCAGTATAGGAAAGATGACATCGACGATTGCCTGACTCGCAGGTTCAGCGGGCAGCGTGATGGGCTCGCCGTCAGTCAAGACTTTTTGAATTTGGTCTTTCGCGGGAAGCATCGCCACTGCTTTCGTCGATGCGAGCCACCGGCCTTCATGCGTGATGCCGATCGGCACAACCTCGTATTTATTGCGGTCCAAGGCTTTGAGGATCGATTCAGCCGACCTCAATGACACCTCGTGCTCGCCGGAACGGCCGCCAAAGATTACACCGACTCGAATTTTTTTCATCGGAGAAATACTTCCTGAACGGCCGCTGCGGCCTTTTCCACGTCATTGCGGTCCACGTCGAGGTGCGTCACCATCCGCACCCGTTCGTTGTCGACAGGAACTGCGAGAACATCGCGCTTCGCGAGCGTTTGTAGAAAGTCGGAAGAAGACCATCCCGAGGTCTTCAGGTTAAAAATCACAATATTGGTTTGCACCTTTGCCGGATTCAACGTGATGCCGGGGATTGCCGCAAGCCCTGTCGCGAGCAATTTGGCGTGATCGTGATCCACCTGAAGCCGCTTCGGACCCTTTTCCAACGCAATGAGTCCGGCCGCCGCCAGAACACCCGCCTGGCGCATGCCTCCCCCCAGCATCTTCCGAATGCTGCGGCATCGTTCGATGAACTCGCGGCTGCCAACGATCATCGAGCCTACCGGCGCGCCAAGTCCCTTGCTCAAACAGAACTGAATAGAATCGAATTCTTTCGTCATATCCGCGACGTCTTCGCCAAGATAAGTCGCGGCATTGAAGATTCGCGCGCCGTCCAAGTGAACGGGGATTCCGGCGTCGTGCGCCCGGTCGCAGATCTCTTCCGAGAGCTTCGTCGGATAAACGGTACCACCGGCCATGTTGTGCGTGTTTTCCAAAGCGATAAGGGCTGTTTGTGAGCGGTAGTAAATCTTCGGGCGGATCGCTTTCGATATGGCTTGCCAGCTCAAAATTCCATCCTCACCGGGAACGAGCCGGGGAAGCACGCCGCCGATGGCCGACATCGAAGCCATCTCATAGTTGTAAACGTGCCCTGATTCTTCGCAGATGACTTCCTGTCCTTGCCGCGTCTGGGCAAGAATGCAGGTCAGATTCCCCATCGACCCGGAAGGCACGAACAATGCCGCCTGGCGCCCGAAGATTTCCGCAGCGCGTTCCTGAAGCTTGTTGATGGTCGGATCCTCGATAAAAACGTCATCGCCGACCTCCGCCTCCGCCATTGCGCGGCGCATCTCTGCGGATGGTTTCGTTACGGTGTCGCTGCGGAGGTCGATAGTAGTGTTGGCCATAGCAATTCCTCAGTCACTGCGCCGGCAAGCAGCCAGCCGCTCGATGTGAGTTTCAAGAACTTACCGTCAAACTGAACCCAACCCGCATCCTCGAATTCACAGACTCGATCAAACCATTCCCGCGGATATTCGATTCCGAGTTCAGCGGCGACACGCCAGATGTCAAACCCACACGTCCTGCGCAATCCGATCAGAAATGCTTCATCCAAACGCATTTCACGTGTGAGTACTTCCTCGCCGGCAATCGGCAACCGGTCCGCATCGAGCATGTCCCCATAGTCATTCAAAGAAGTGGTATTCCAAAATCTTTTCAACGCCGGACCGGCACTTCTCGAAAATGAATGCGCGCTGACGCCGAATCCCCGATAGGGCACGTTCGTCCAGTACTTAAGGTTGTGGCGGCATTCAAATCCGGGCAGTGCCCAATTCGAAATTTCATAATGAATGTATCCGGCTCTTGAAAGCCGCTCCGCCGCTTCCATGTAGAATCCGGCGGAGAGGTCGTCGGAATTCCTGGACTCGCATCGGCCCCACACACTTCTGTCCTCAACGTCAAGCATGTAGATGGAAACGTGCTCTGGGCGGATGTGCTCGATGTTGGCGAGATTTTGGCGCCAGACATCGAGCTGTTGATTCGGCAGGCCGGCAATGAGATCGATATTGATGTTGTTGAATCCGTGTTTCCGGAGCAACTCGATATCGCGGAAAACGTCAGCGGAATTGTGGAGGCGGCCCGCATTTTTCAGGTCCTCATCGTGAAACGACTGCGCCCCGAGGCTGATGCGATTGATGCCGGCACCGGCATAGCATTCGAGCTTAGCCTGGTCGAGCGTGCCGGGATTCGCTTCGAGGCTGATTTCTTCGGCGCCTTTCGGAAAAGCCGCGAGAATTTTTTGAATCCACACACCGTCAATGATTGAGGGTGTTCCGCCCCCGAAGAATATGGTTTCCGGTTCTTCACTGAACTGGGAGAGCTGAATCTCGCGTATCAAACGGCGGACATAAGGCTCATGCGCAAGCTGCGGGGACACGGCCACCGTGAATGCGCAGTAGTAACATCGCTGCTCACAAAATGGAATGTGAACGTATACGCCAGGTTTCATAAACACCGATCAGACCAAGCGCCCAGACGCCGCCCAGGCAATCGTACCCGACATCGATAATGGACGCACCTCGGAAAGCTGTGAAGAGCTGATGCCACTCGTCTACGAGAGCGGCCGCCAAGATGAATGCGATCGTCCTGATTTTGGTCTGGCTCAAATTGATTTGCTCGATCTTGAGACACCGGTAGGCGAGGACGGCCAAAAGAGTGTATTCACCAATATGGCCCAACTTCCGAATCACCGTATGCCAGAAGTCAATCTGTGGAAGCGAAAGGGTTGGAACCAAATACATCAGGACCGGGACGATGATCCTCGAAGTCTCGTTTTTGGAGAATGCATCAGTAGAGAAGATGAACATCGAACACAGCCACAGCACGACAGGCAACTGGTACTCGAAAAATCCAATTCTCATGTGAGTTGGGGTCCGCAGCTGTAGCGGCGGTCTATGAAGCTGTGAAAAAATCGACGACAGCCAGAACTGTCAAATGTCGAATGTCTGTTGTGCGATGTCCGATGCACTTGTAAAAACGACCCATTGACGAAATGACCTGATGAGTAAATCATTTTCCACTAAGGATTTGGTCGTCTGGTCAGCAGGTCATCTGGTTAGGATCCGCGCCGCTAGTATTCCGCAATCCGTACAACAACATTATTCTCGAAAGTCACGAACTTCGCCCGTAAACCGCGCTGAAAATAGATCCAGTCCTCGACGTCGACGCCGTCTTTCTTCTCACGGACCTTTTTATCCGGGCGGCCGAGCGCCATGATGACGGTGTTGCGATCCATACCGATCCGAGCTTCCTTGGCTTTGACCGCTTCCTGAAACTCTGGAGGGAGGGCATCGATGCCCGTCTTGAGGAAATTACGTTTGTTGAAATCCAAAACCGGCGCGAGCATTTCTTTCAGCGCCTCCGGCTTTAGATCCAAGGGAACTTTCTTTATGAACCGGAGAACGATCTTCGAACCCTTCGCTTTTTTCGTCTTGTCGTCCCGGCCGACCGGCACGGTCTGGGTACCCGAACCGATGCCGATTTGAATGCGGTCCGTAAAGCTTTTCTTGTTCTTGCCGCCACCGTCGAGCTGGATCTCAATTTTGTCGTCGCCGAAATCGATATCGGTTACAGTAACGACCTTCCCGGCCTCAATGGATTGGCCGTTCTTTTTCATTTCTTTGTCCAGCTTTTCTTTATTAATCTCCCCGGATTCGGACAACTCGATCCCATCCGTCCCGAACGGCATTGCGATGCGAGCTGATGCCTGATCAGCGATGACCGTTCTCAGGATGTCAAATTTCGAATCGCGCGAGAGTTGCGCCGGGAGCGGAAAAGAGAGACAGAGACAAACCAGAATGGCCGGAAAACTACGATGAAACATGTGATAAGTCTATCATCGGGACGGGCGCAACTGTAGCGGCGGTCTATTACTTAAGGCTGCGCGCTATCGCGGACCGCCGACGATCTGTAACTTGCTGGACTGCCGGCGCTCATAGGGGCTGTGAAAAAATTGGCGACGGCAACTTGTCAAATGTCAGATGTCTGTTGTGCGATGTCTAATGTAGTTGTAAAAGCACCAGATGACCTACTGACCAGAACACCAAATCCTTAATGGGAACGAGTTAGTCATCAGGTCATTTCGTCAGTGGGTCGTTTTACAAGTTCACCGGACATCGCACAACAGACATTCCACATTTGACAAATTGGGAAGGCAATTTTTTCACCATAGAGCGCCGCTACAGTTCAGTTCTCTACGCTCACCAGGTTGGCAAAAATCCGGTAGGCGCCCTTAACCCCTGCGGGTAATTCACGGAAGAATGACAATCCGGTGTAAATGTACGTTCCTTTTCCGTACTTGGCGACAATCAGGCCTCCCTCTCTCGGCGGTTCGCCGGGATCGTGGGTTTCCAGAAGCGGAGTAAACCTGGGATCCCACGTCCTCATGAAGAACGTGCCGCGCTCGTCGATCCAGCCATCGAAGTCGCTTTCGGTAATCTTATTGGGGACATTCAATAACGAGTTCGACGGATCCAGAATTTTCACCGGAGCTTCTTCGTGCGTCACACGCTCGGCGTTGTTCTGGTTCACGTTCGGCATGGTCAATGGATAAGGTCCGATTTGCAGGTTGCCGACCTCGTTTCCGCGGTTGTACTGCGCAACGATTGTTCCTCCGTTAGCGACATAATCCAACAGCCGTTTATTGTAAGCGCGCAAGTCGTCACGCACAGCGTAGGCACGAACGCCGAGAACTATAGTGGGAAATTTCGAGAGATCAGCAGTGGCGATATCTTTCGGAGAAAGTAAAGTGACATTAATCCCTAACTGCTTCAGCGCATCGGGAATTGCGTCACCGGTCCCTTCGACATATCCAACGGACGAGACCGTCGTTGCGACATCGATGACCTCAACTTTCGATTGCGCTGCAGAATAGACATATCGAGTCTCGATATGCGGGTAAGCCACAGCCGTGTATCCGGTCTTCAACTCCTGGTTTCCGACCTTTGCGACGGCCTGTATCACAAAATCACCGGCAGCCGGAGGAACCGATACCGTGAATTGTACCGAAGCTTTCTCTCCCTGCCGGGTGAGATTCACGTTGCGTGATGGCGGCGATACGGCCCAGCCCGCAGGCGTGACAAGACGAACCTCAGCGCCAAACGGTTCCAGATTTTGATTTTCGAGCGTGACCGTAAATTCTTTCTGCCGGTTTACTTTCAAAGGAACGATGGCGGTATCGGGGGAAATGGTCACCGAGAGCGCGGGAACAACTTTCGGCGTTGTCCGCTGCTCCCCGTATGTACGGTCGACGCGGCGGAACTCCGCCGATTTCTTCATGACAATCGTCGTTCCTTGATACCTCACTTCTGCGCGAACCGGAATTAACATTCCCTCCGTTGGAAGAGTACCCGCAGGAACGGACGGCCAAACGAAACGATCCCCGCGGCGGGGCTGGCGCAACCAGTAAGGCTGTGTGAAACCGGCGCCGCCGGAAACTTTCATTTTGTATTTCTGGTCCAAGCGTTGGCCGGGTTCGAGCGATCCTGTCGAACCATCGTAAACGCCTTCCCAGCCCCCGGGCAGATCCGTTAAGGCACGGAGTTCGGAAAAACTGTAGGGACCGCCATTGGTGACGCTGATCGTCAGATTGAACTCCTGGCCGGGAACGAGGGTGTCATCCGAAGCAAGAACGTCGATCGTCAGGCCGGCCGCAATCCGAAGGGCTTCTTGAAAGTCGTCTTCTTTTTTATCGAGCAAGAACCGGACGTGCTCGTTTGTCGTCTTTGCTTTGATTCGGTCCAGGTCATTCAGTGCCGCAGCCAAATCCGGAACAATGTCGGCAGGCCGAATCAGATTCATCATCTGAAACGTTCACGGTCTTCTGTATCAACTGAAGGCGAGTCTGGCGCGGACCTTGTTCTTGCGCCCCGCCCTGGCCTTGTGAACGATGCATGCTTCGGCCTTCAATTGCTATCTGGTTATACGAACGTCCGAGAATCGAATCGAATTCGCCGGCATTGATTCGAATGCCGGGCTGGTTGTTCTGATTGGTTTGCGTAGTATTTGGATTGTTCGCGTTGTTTGGATTGTTCGGATTATTTGGGTCGTTATCCGTGCCGTTCAGGTAAAGCTTCTTCGCCTGCCACGGGTTGCCGTATTCGGGAAAACGATTGGGATCGGCGGCAGCCCTGAATGCCTCTTGAGTGATGAGGCCGGCCACTTGATGATGGCCGTGCCCGTCTCGCGGCGTTCCCGTGAATCGAGAGATGATGATTTCCGGACGAAAGTAACGGATGACGCGGACAAAATCTCCGAGGATTTGATCATGATTCCACTTCGTGTACGTGTCATCCGCGCTTTTTGAAAAACCAAACTCGTAGTTCGGCGTAAAAAACTGCTCCGCATGATCCAGACGGCGCGCGGCCATCAATTCTTCCGTGCGAATGACTCCGAGTGTTTCAAACAACTCGCTTCCAACGCGGTTCACTCCACCTTCACCCCGGGTGGCGGACAAGTACGCCGTCCGCACACCCTGGCCCCTTGCAAGCCATGCCAGGAGCGCGCTGTTTTCATCATCGGGATGAGCGCCGGTGTGAAGCACACTCGCGACGACGTCCAGACGTTTCAATGCCTGGGACAGGCCCATGGCGCCCCGGTCTTCGGCAACTTCGGCCGCCGGCAGTGTCGAGGGCAGGATCGCAAGGGCGAGGGTAAGACACAGCAGCATAATCGTCATTAATCTCATAATGAAAGTCTCGTCACAGTTAACGGAATTGTACTAGTATCTCCCCGAACAGATCACGCTAAACCCATGTCCTCAACGCCGCAACTTTACTGGGTCGGACCGGACGGGCAGGAGAACTGCCTGCCACTGCAGGCCGTCGAGATCTTGATTGGAAGAAAGGGCGATGCAGACATCGTCTTG
>WNGK01005466.1_pt1 | contig 15083 bp, 12 predicted proteins | sample 5400601 | NCBI WGS metagenome assembly WNGK01 (sample SAMN13153376, study PRJNA577476) | soil metagenome | isolation source: 60 cm soil or saprolite under Garry oak tree replicate 1 | place: USA:California | collected 2016-06-15 | reverse complement strand
TGTTCCCCTCGCGCGCTGGTTTCGCGGCCCGCTGTGCCAGCGCGTGCGCGACGCGCTGCTCGGCGATCGGCTTGCCGATACGGGCTACTTCGACACAGTCCAGCTGCGGCACCTGCTGGATCAGCATCAGTCGGGCGCAAGGGATTACAGCGCGTCGCTGTGGTCGCTGCTCATTTTCGACGCGTTTCTGCGCAATGTCCTGGATGCGCGATCCGGAATCCAGCCGTTGCACAAGGCAGCCTGAAGTGCACGATGCGGATTCTCCACGTTCTCGACCACTCGCTTCCTCTGCATAGCGGCTATTCCTTCCGGACTCTCGCAATCCTTCGCGAGCAGCAAGCACTGGGCTGGGAAACGTCCCAGCTCACGACTCCGCGCCACGGAAATGCTTCGGCGTCGATCGAGGAATGCGAAGGGATCGAGTTTCAGCGAACGCCGACACCGAAGCAGGGTCTGCTGAAGATGCCCGTCGCGCTGTACTTGCAGGAAATGTCGGCAACGGCGAGCTCCGTCGACAAGCTTTGTGAATCCTTCAAGCCCGACATCATTCACGCCCACTCGCCGGTGCTCAACGCCTTGCCCGCGCTGCGGATCGGGGGCCGGCGCGGAATTCCGGTCGTGTACGAAGTGCGCGCGCTGTGGGAAGACGCCGCCGTCGATCACGGGACCACACGCGAGGGCAGCCTTCGCTACCGCGCTTCCCGGGCTCTGGAGACATATGCGCTTCGTCGAGCGGATCACGTGACGACCATCTGCGAGGGCCTGCGGGAGGAAATCATTGCCCGTAGCGTTCCGCGCAAGCGCGTCACTGTAGTTCCCAATGCCGTCGATACGCTTGCATTCCGGATGGACGACAAGCCGGACGCCGCGCTTCGGGCCAAGCTGGGGCTCGAAGGCAGGACCGTCATCGGCTTCGTGGGGTCATTCTATGCCTACGAAGGCCTCGATCTCCTGATCGACGCGGCAGCCGTATTGGCGGCTCGCCTTCCCGACTTGCGCGTGCTGCTGGTCGGCGGAGGGCCTCAGGAAGAAGCGCTCCGGAAGCTCGCCGTTGAGCGCGGCATCGCCGACCGCGTCGTCTTCGCGGGTCGGATTCCCCACGGCGAGGTCAACAGGTACTACAGCCTTGTCGACGTGCTGGCCTATCCGCGTCGGCGCATTCGGCTGACCGAAATCGTGACGCCGCTCAAGCCCCTCGAAGCGATGGCGCAGGGGAAAATGCTGGTCGCCTCCGACGTCGGAGGCCATTGCGAGCTTATACGCAATGGCGAAACGGGCTTTCTGTTTCCCGCGGGCGACGCGCGGGGTCTGGCGCGCATGCTCGAGCGGGTGTTGGCCCGGAAATCGGAGTGGCCGCGCGTGCGCGACACGGCACGCCACTTCGTGGAGGCCGAGCGCACCTGGACCCGCAGCGTTGCGCGCTATGCCGAGGTCTACCGGTCGCTATCACCGGCGGCGCCGATGCGCGCCGAGCCTCTCGGGCACGCGGGGAGTTAAGGTCCCCAGCCCATGTGCGGCATCTACGGTTTGCTCCAGCTCGACGGGACCGCCGCGCGGCGCGAGGCGCTGCGCGGCATGGCGCAGCGGACGGTTCATCGCGGGCCCGACGACGAGGGCGCGTATGCGGACGGCCCGCTGGCGCTGGGAATGCGCCGGCTTTCGATCATCGACCTCGCCGGCGGACATCAGCCGTTGTCGAACGAGGACGGCACGCTGTGGCTGGTCGCTAACGGCGAAATCTACAACTATCGGGAGTTGCGGCGTGAGCTCGCGGCGCAAGGCCATCGGTTCAAGACGGAGTCGGACTGCGAGACCTTGCTGCATCTGTACGAAGCGCATGGCGACGCCTTCCTCGATCGCGTCAATGGCATGTTCGCCTTTGCGTTGTGGGATGCGCCTCGGAAGCGCCTCCTGATCGCGCGCGATCGTCTCGGCGTCAAGCCCCTCTACCTGTGGCAGGACTCGCGGCGACTGGCGTTCGCAAGCGAGGCCAAGGCGCTGTTCGCCTTGCCCGGCATACGCGCCGAAGTCGATCGCCTTTCGCTGCGCTCGTATCTCTCGCTGGGCTATGTCCCGTCCCCGCAGTCGATCTTCCGTGGCGTGCGCAAGCTTCCACCCGCGACGCTGCTCACGATCGAGGACGGATATATCGTTGAGCGCCGCTATTGGCGCGCCCCGGCCGACGTCGATCGAACGCGCTCGGAGGCCGCCTGGATCGGCGACGTACGCGCGCGCCTCGAGGAGTCGGTAAAGAGCCAGATGGTAAGCGACGTCCCCATCGGAGCTTTTCTTTCCGGCGGCATCGACTCCAGCGCCGTCGTCGCCTTCATGACGGCTCACAGCGACCGGCCGGTCAAGACCTATTCGATCGGCTTCACGGGCGGCGATGCCGAGGCGTATTACAACGAGCTGCCTTACGCGCGACAGATCGCGCAGCGCTTCGGCACCGATCATCACGAGATCCTCGTCCGGCCCGACGTCGTTTCGCTGCTTCCGAGGCTGCTTTGGCACATGGACGAGCCGATCGCGGACACGGCGTTCATCACGACGTATCTGGTGTCGGAGTTCGCGCGGAGAGACGTGACGGTCATTCTTTCTGGCGTAGGAGGAGACGAGCTTTTCGGAGGCTACCGCCGGTACCTCGGCAACCACTATCAGGCGCGCTTCGATCGTCTACCGGCGAGCCTTCGAAAAGCGGCGCTCGCGCTAGGCGACAAGCTGCCGAGCGACCGGCATTCGCCACTGCTCAACTCGGCGCGCCTCGCCAAGGCGTTCCTCGCCAGCGCCGGTCTTCCGCTCGAGCAGCGCTATCGGTCTTACGTCGAGGTCTTTTCGGACGAGGAGGCGGCGCAATTGCTCTGCGAGTCGCCTTCAACGGCCGCCGATCCGCTGGCCGCGGCGTTTCGCGATGCGACCAGCAGCGACGCCCTGAACCGAATGTTTTCCGTCGATGCCGATACGCAGCTTCCGGACGACCTGCTCATGCTGACCGACAAGATGAGCATGGCAGTCTCGCTCGAGTGCCGGGTTCCGCTGCTCGATCACGAGCTGGTGGAGCTCGCAGCTCGGATTCCAGAAGAGTTAAAAATGCGCGGCGGGCGCCTGAAGCACGTCATGAAAGCGGCGCTTTCGACCGTGCTGCCCCGCGATATCCTCGAGCGAAAAAAGCGGGGTTTCGGCACCCCGATGGGGGCGTGGCTCAAAGGCGATCTCGCGCCACTTCTGCGCGAGCTGCTTTCCGAGGCATCCGTCGAGGCGCGCGGATTGTTTCGCTACCCCGCTGTCGCGGCGCTGATCAACGCCCACGGCGCGAACCGCATCGACGGCACGGACCGCCTCCTGGCGCTGCTCAACTTCGAAATCTGGGCGCGCATCTACGTCGACGGGCGAGCCGCCAACGAAGTTGCCGACGAGCTGAAGGTCGCAGCGGTATGAGGATGCTGTTCGTGTGTCATCGCTTTCCGTATCCACCGAATCGCGGCGGAAAGATTCGCCCGTTCAACATCATTCGTCACATGTCCCGCAACCATGAAGTCACCGTTGCATCCCTGGCGCGATCGAGGGAGGAAGCGAAGGAAGGCGAAGGGCTCACGGAATACTGCGCGCATTACGAAATGGCGCGTGTGAGCGAACCTGTGCAGGCGCTTCGCATGGTGGTGCGGCTGCCGACAGCCACCCCATCGTCGATGGGGTATTTCTACTCGCGGCGCCTTGCGCGACGGGTAGACGATCTGCTGCGTCAACAGCGCTTTGACGTTATCTTTGTCCACTGTTCGTCGGTCGCGCAATACGTCGAGAAAGCCGAGGCCAGCGCCAGGATTCTCGATTTCGGTGACATGGACTCGCAGAAATGGTTCGAGTATTCGCGTTATAAGCCGTTTCCTCTCTCATTGGGCTACCGGATGGAAGGTGACAAGCTGCAACGCGCGGAGAAACGTCTGGCCAAGAGCTTCGACATGTGCACCGTAACGACCCGCGCCGAGTGCGAAACGCTGCGGGGCTTCGGTACGGGCGCCGCGACGGACTGGTTTCCCAATGGAGTCGACGGCGAATATTTTGCGCCTAGCGAGGCACCTTATGATGCGGATACGATCGTATTTGTCGGGCGGATGGATTACTACCCCAACCAGGAGTGTATGCTCGATTTCTGCGAAACGTTGTTGCCGTCGCTGCAGGCGAGGCGGCCCGCTCTCAAGCTGACGATCGTCGGCGCCGATCCCACGGCTGCGGTGCGGCGTCTGGGAAAGCTTCGCGGCGTCACGGTGACCGGATCGGTGGCCGACGTGCGCCCATTCCTGCGCCGGGCAGCGCTGATGGTCGCGCCGCTCAATATTGCGCGCGGCACGCAAAACAAGATACTCGAGGCGATGGCGGCAGGCGTTCCGGTGGTGGCAAGCTCGACGGCCGCCGGCGGGGTCGACGCGTCGAGCCCCGAGCATTTCCTGGTGGCGTCCACGCCGGATCAATACGTCGCCGCGATTCTGAAGGTGCTCGCGAACCCCGGTGAGCGGCGCCGCCTTTCGCTCGCCGGGCGGGCTCGCATGCTCTCCCATCACGCCTGGGAAAAGTCGATGCAGCGCCTCGACGGTATCATTGCAAGGTGTCTGGCGGCAAAGCTCGGGCAATCCCGGCTAATCGATAGACGGCAGGGGAATCAAGGGTGAACATCAGCATTTTCGGCCTGGGTTATGTTGGCGCAGTGTCGCTGGCCTGCCTCGGTCGAGACGGACATCGCGTTGTCGGCGTCGACGTCGATCAGGCGAAACTCGATTCGATTGCGTCCGGAAAGACCCCCGTCGTGGAAGAGGGCATGGTGGAGCTCATGGCCGACGTCGCGGCGAGTGGCCGCATGAGCGTGACGCGCGATGTGCGTGTCGCGATCGGGCAGACCGAGCTTTCGTTGATCTGCGTGGGCACGCCATCGGCGCCGAACGGCAGCCAGGATCAGACGGCTGTGCTGCGGCTCGCCGCGGACATCGGTGCGGCGATGCGCGACGAGACCGAGCCGCACGTCTTCGTCTTCCGCTCGACCCTGGTGCCTGGAACCGTCGAAGATGTGCTTCGTCCCGTCATCGAGCAGGCCTCGGGCAAAAAGGACGGCGTGGATTTTCACGTGTGTTTCCAGCCCGAATTCCTCCGCGAAGGAACCTCGATCCGCGATTACGACAAGCCGCCGTACACGATCGTCGGCGCCAACGCGGAGGCACCCGCTGCGAAGCTGCGAGCACTCTTCGGGCACTTGCCGTGCGAGTTCTACACGACGTCGATCCGCGCCGCGGAAATGGTCAAGTACGCATGCAACAATTGGCACGCGCTGAAGATCACCTTTGCCAACGAGACCGCACGCCTGTGCGAGGCGCTGAAGGTCGATCCTTTCGAGGTCATGGACCTCGTGTGCAAGGACCGCCAGCTCAATATCTCGCCCGCGTATCTCAAGCCGGGGTTCGCCTTCGGCGGCTCGTGCCTCCCCAAGGACCTGCGGGCGACGATGCATCTGGCCAAGCTGCGCGACGTCGATTTGCCGATGCACGCGGCCATTGCAACCTCCAATCGCACTCACATCGATCATGCGATCGCCAAGGTGATGGCGTCGGGCAAGCGCCGCATCGGCATGATCGGGCTTTCCTTCAAGACCGGCACCGACGATCTGCGCGAAAGCCCGCTGGTGCTGATGGCCGAGCATTTCCTCGGCAAGGGCCTGAGCTTGCTCGTCTATGACCCGGAAGTGCACCTTTCCAATCTGCTCGGCGCGAACCGGCGTTTCATCGAGCAGCACGTGCCGCACATCGGCTCGCTCCTGCGCCCGGACCTCGGTGCGGTGATCGCCGAATCCGATGCCCTGATCGTCGGTCTCAAGGACGCGGAGACGACTGAATCGATGCGGCGCCATGTGCGCGACCGGCATACGGTCATCGACCTGGTCGGGCTTCGCGATCGTGCGTCCTTTCGCGGCGAATACATCGGGCTGTGCTGGTGATGCCATGACGCTCATCGAGGCCGCCGATTTTGTCGCCCTTGGCGGGCTGGTCGCCCTTGTCGCGTGGCGGGCTCGTCCAATCACCGAAGCCGTGCGCTGGCGAAATGCGCTGCTGTTGCAACCGGCCCGTCCGGAGGACTTCAGCTGGATACCGCCGCATTTTCCTGCGGATTTCAAAGTCGAGCGGCGGCCGCCGCCACAGGAATTTTTGGATATCGTCGCGGGGCTTCGGGTAGGTCCGGATCGCAGCGACTGGGAAAATGCGCTGATCCTGGCCGCTCATCTGACTGAGTACGTTGAAGACAAGGGCCCGATCCAGGCTGATCTCATCACCACCTATCATGCGATCAGGAACGGCTACGGCTACTGCGCCGACTTTGTCAGAGTCTTTCTCGCCCTGGCCTACACTTGCGAATTGACGGCGCGGCAATGGGCGTTTTCGTTCGATGGCTTTGGCGGACACGGCCATACCATCGTCGAAGTTTTCGACCGCGGGCGGAAAAAGTGGCTGCTTGTCGATGTCCTCAACAATTTTCACGCCGTCGATGCTTCGACGGGCGAGCCCTTGGGCGCGCTCGAATACCGCGACTCACTTCGCGGTCGCCGCCAAGCCGCGATCATGCGCCCCAACGGCCCCGGCCGCCTCGGCTTCGTTCACGCACACAAGGCAATCGAGTACTACCAGAAAGGTATTCCCCAATGGTACCTGTGGTGGGGCAACGCGGTGTTTTCATACGATGCGCATCCGCTGGTACGGGCGATGGGTGCGATTTCCAGACCTCTTGCTCAGATCGCAGCGATCGTCGCCGGCGTTCAGCCGCGGATAAAAATATACGAGACCGAGGAGAACGCCCGTGAGGTTCGTCGCATCTTCGCGCTACGACGTATTCTGCTCGTGGTCGCGGGCGCTGCCGTAGTGCTTGCAGCAACGTTGATCTTTCAGTTGCTGGCCGACGCCGGGGTAGCCAGGGCGGCGCGATGAGCACACGATCCATTACCGTCGGCCTGGTCGGCCCGCTTCCACCTCCATCCGGAGGCATGGCGACGCAGACGCAGCAGCTCGCTCGATTGCTCGCCGACGCGGGGATCGCGGTCGAGGTGGTGCAAGTGAACCCGGGGTATCGCCCGGCCTGGATAGCGCGGCTTCGGGGGCTGCGAGCGGTATTCCGCCTCGTCCCCTACGCGCTGCGCCTCTGGCGTTGCGCAGGACGGGCCGATCTCTTTCACGTGATGGCCAATTCCGGATGGGCCTGGCACTTGTTCGCGGCGCCTGCTGTGTGGATCGGAAGACTGCGCGGCATTCCGGTGATCGTGAACTACCGGGGTGGTGAGGCGGAGGGGTTTCTCGAGCGCCAATCCGCCTGGGTCCAGCCTACGTTGCGACGCGCATTCGCCATCATCGTTCCATCGGCGTTCCTCGAGCGAATTTTTCGCGGGTCCGGAGTTGCAGCAGAGGTCGTGCCCAACATCGTCGACGTCTCGCGTTTTCATCCGGAGCCAAAGCGAGCGCCTCGGCGCCACATCATTGTGACGCGCAATCTCGAGGACATCTACGACATTCCGACTGCGCTACGGGCGTTCGGGGAGATCCGCCGCGCACATGGGGATGCGAGCATGACGGTAGCGGGTTCCGGCCCAAGGCTTGCCGATTTGCAGGAACTCTGTAAAACGCTTGCGATTGCCTCCGACGTCCGCTTTACGGGACGGCTGGACAACGAGGAAGTCGCCAGGCTTTATCGCGATGCGGATCTCGTGCTCAATCCATCTACGATCGACAACATGCCGATATCGCTGCTCGAAGCGATGGCCAGCGGCGTGCCGATCGTAAGCACCGACGCAGGAGGAATTCCGGACCTGGTCGAGGACGGCCGCACCGCATTGCTTGTGCCTCCGCGCGATCCGCAAGCGATGGCGGCAGCGGCGCTCCGTTTGTTGGCGGATTCCGAATTGGCCGCAAGAATGAAGCAGGCAGGGATCCAATGCGCCGGGCGCTACACGTGGCCGCAGGTGGCCCCCCGGCTTCTTGGCGTCTACGCCCGGGCGCTTGGGGTGGCGTCGTTGAATCTGCGCTACATGAGCGGCACGATGCTATGACGGCGGGCGGTGTGCAAATGAATTCGCACCTACAGATCGAGCGCGATTTGGTTGGTGGCTCCGTAGGCCCGAATTCATTCGGGCGCGTCTTCGAATTACACGCGTTAAGGAACCTCTGCTTAGGTCCGTTCGTGGTGAGCCCTTCGGCAAGCTCAGGGCCAACGGGTAGCTCGTGCAGAGCTTCCTTAGCTTCACTTTCTCAATGACCGGCGAATCCAATCCGCGCTCGATGAATCCGCTTGCACGCCTGATCGCGTTCTACCTGCCGCAGTTCCATCCGATTCCAGAAAACGACGAATGGTGGGGCAGGGGATTTACCGAATGGACCAACACCGCGAAGGCGAAGCCGCTGTTCCGCGGCCATTATCAGCCGCACATACCTGCGGACCTTGGGCTTTATGACCTGCGCCTTCCGGAGACGCGGCAAGCGCAGGCGGATATGGCGCGCGAGTATGGGATCGAGGCGTTTTGCTACTACCACTACTGGTTTGCCGGCAGGCAGCTTCTCGAGCGTCCCCTTCGGGAGGTGGTCCGCTCGGGAAAGCCTGATTTTCCATTCTGCATCTGCTGGGCGAACTCCACGTGGACCGGCATCTGGCACGGAGCGCCTGACCGCATCCTGGTCGAGCAAACTTATCCTGGCGACGCCGACCATCGCGCTCATTTCGCTTCATTGTTGCCGGCATTTGCCGACGATCGATATGTCACGGTGAACGGCAAGCCGATCTTTGTCATCTTCGACCCTGTCGGCATTCCCGACGTTCGTCGATTTACCGATCTCTTCCATGAGATGGCGCACGAGGCGGGGTTGAAAGGTCTGCATATCGTGGCCAATCACGGGGACCCGTTCTGGGACCCGAGGCCCTCAGGTTTCGATGCGTCGACCAACACCACATTGCCGCAGCTTCGGCCGTGGATTTCGAGGCGCCAGATCTTACGATGGGCACGCAAACGCTATGAGTTGATCGCTGGCCTTCCGACCATTTACCTGTACGAGGAAGCAATGGATCAGCTCATGCCCGTCGCTGTCGACGGCTTCGACAATTACCCCTGCCTTATACATGCATGGGACAACTCGCCGCGCTCCGGCAAGCATGGGCTCGTGTTGCACGATTCGAATCCCGAGCTGTTCCGGATCCTCGTTCGGAAAGCGCTCGAGGTGCGCCGGCACGTTCCGCGCGACGAAAACTTCATTTTCCTGAAATCATGGAACGAGTGGGCGGAGGGCAATCATCTCGAGCCCGATCTCAAGTTTGGCAAAGGATATCTCGAGGTGATCAAGCAGGAGGTTTTTGCAGCCAGCCACGCCGCGAACGAGGCGCGTCATGTCGACGTTGCCGGTGGGTTGGCAATTTCCAGCTCGAATTGACGCGTTTCGTTCGACGTCACTTCTGAGACGGGCACGAACGCATATCGAAGGAAATAGTCCGGCATGAGTTTGAAAGAATCGATCAAGAAAGTCGGTCGGCGAGCGGCAGAAGCAACCGGCCTGACCTATAAGCTCAACGAGCTGGCCGCAAGCTTGCAGGAGTTCGCGGGTCACGCCAATCATGTCGACCGTGGGACTCAGCTATTGCTCGCATTCGAGTACCGGGAGCTGGCAAGCCAGGGCATCCGCTGCTCGTTCGACGACATCGAGTTTCGCAACTATTCGCAAAATGGAGAAGACGGGATTCTTTGGTATATCTTTTCGATCATCGGCACCACAACCAAGACATGCGTGGAGATGTGCGCCGGATCCGGGCAGGAATGCAATACATCGAATCTCATCATCAATCACGGATGGACCGGACTCTTGTTCGATGGCGATGAAAAACGTGTCCAGCGTGGCAAGGCCTTTTTTGGCTCCAATCCGGACACCTTCATCTTTCCGCCCAAGTTCGTCCACGCATGGATCACCGCCGAAAATGCCGACGCGCTCGTAAGCAGCAACGAATATCGCGGCGAAATCGACCTGCTTTCTCTGGATATGGACGGAGTCGACTATTGGATTTGGGACGCGATAAAGACGGTATCGCCGAGGGTGGTCATAGCCGAAATACAGGCCATCTGGGGCAGCGAAAGGTCCGTTACCGTTCCGTATAGCCCCGATTTCCGCGCGGAGTACTTCAATGGCTTCGGCGTCTATTCGGGAGCATCGCTGCCGGCTTTTGTGAAGCTGGGTCAAAAGAAGGGCTACCGCCTTATCGGCTGCCAGCGATACGGATTCAATGCGGTATTCCTTCGGAACGATGTGGGACGCGACGTGTTTCGGGAAGTGCCGGCCAGCGAGTGCTTCCATCATCCCTTTGCGAAGTGGGCGTACGCCGAGCTCCGTCCAAGGGTGGCGCACAAGCAATGGGTCGAAGTCTGAAATGATCGAGATCGCGAAGAACGTCTTTTGGTATCGCGAGCTGATCGCGGTGATGGCGTGGAAACAGATCATCGTCCGTTACAAGCAGTCCTATCTCGGCCTGCTTTGGGCGGTATTGAAGCCGCTTATCCTTATGCTCGTCTTCACGCTGCTGAACAGCTTTATCGGCATTCCGACCGGCAACATACCTTACCCGGTCGTTGCTTTCGCCGCACTAGTGCCATGGGTTTTCTTCCAGGAGTCCACGTCCGAAGGCGTTGGCAGTATCGTCAACAATGCGTTGTTGATCCGGAAGATCTACTTTCCGCGTGAGGTGTTTCCGATTACCGGGGTAATGACCAAGCTGGTCGAGTTCTTCATCAATCTGTTCGTTCTCGCCTGCCTGATGCTCTATTTCAACGTGGCGCCTGCAGCCACTCTCGTGTGGGTCGCTGCAATCCTGCTCTATATCATCCTTGCGTCGCTCACGGTCGCACTTGTCGGCGGGGCGCTCAATGTCTTTTACAGGGACATTGGAACGATGCTGCCGATTCTGCTGCAACTCATGATGTATGCCTCCCCGGTGATTTATCCGATGTCGTTGGTCAAACAAAAGCTGCTCGTAGGCCACGCAGCAGGCGACTGGTCGGAGTTTCTGTATCGCCTCTATACATTCAACCCCATGGCGGGAATCATCGATGCGTTTCAGCGCGCTGTTCTTTACGGGCAACCGCCGGACTGGGATGTGATGTGGCCGGGGATGTTGTTAACCGCAGTTTTGCTTCCGGTAAGCTACGCAACGTTCAAGCGCGCCGAGCGCTACTTTGCGGATGTCGTCTGAACGTTCAATGACAGGAAATGACGGCCATTACCGTAAAACACGTAACCAAGGAATTCCGGCTGGGGCACGCCACGAGCCTTCGCCAATCCCTCGGCCGCGCGTTGAGTAGATTGCAAGGGAGAGTTCCGGCGGCAACGCTACCCTTCAAGGCGCTGGACGACGTCGACTTCAGCGTCGAAGAAGGAGAAGTACTAGGGATCATCGGCAGTAACGGTGCGGGCAAGAGTACGTTGCTCAAGCTGCTCGCGCGGATCACGGTGCCCACATCTGGGTTGATCAGCGTTCGCGGGAAGATTGCACCTCTGATCGAAGTCAGCGCAGGGCTTATTTCCGATCTGACCGGCCGAGAGAACGTCTATCTCAATGGAATCATCCTTGGAATGCCCTATGCCCAGGTAAAGAAAAAATTCGACGAGATAGTCGCGTTCGCCGAGCTCGAGGAGTTCATCGATACGCCCATCAAACGTTATAGCACTGGAATGGCGGTGCGATTGGGGTTCAGTCTCGCCACCTGCGTGGATGCCGACATCCTCATTGTCGATGAGGTCCTAGCGGTCGGCGATCTCGCCTTCCAGCGCAAGTGCTTCGACCGCATGGAGGACATGATCAAGCGCCAGAACAAGACGGTCTTACTGGTGAGTCATAACATGCGTCAGATCGAGCGACTTTGCACTCGCGTGATTCTGATCGATCGTGGACGAATTGTCGCCGACGATTCACCGGGAAAGGTATGCGACCTTTTCTATGAGCGCAGCGATCTCAAGATCAAGCGGTCAAGTGAAGAGGGCAAGGCGACGAGATGGACGAATGGGTTAGTGACTGATGACCTTCAGGTGTCGGAGGTCGCATTATTGAATGCGTCCGGCGAGCCGAGAGACGCTATTTCGTACAAAGAGGATATCGCGGTACGCGTGCATTTCATCGCGCGCAAGGAACTGAAGACGCCGGTGTTTCTGATCGGGGTTCACACGACCGACTTCCTGTATCTCACACGGCACCACAGCGAGCGCCAGCTCAAGGTGGAACGGCTTGCTTCCGGCGAGTACGAAGTCGTATGCAGAATAAGCCAATGTCCGCTCCTGCCGGGTGTCTATGCATTGCTGCTCGGCATTGGGGAGGGCATAGGCGCAAGCAGCCTGTTTTATGCCGAGAATCTGGTGCACTTTCAGGTAAAGAGCAATGCCGACGAACCTTTAACGCCCGTCGATCGAGACGGATTTTTCGCGTTGGATGCGAAGTGGTCTGCACCTAAAGCAATACAATCGATCGACGCCAGTACGTAAATAATAGGGCTGCACCACTGCGCTTTAAACGACATTGCCCTGTCGCGCCGTAGCAGAAACCCTATTTGGCGATCGTGAAGTTCCGGGGTTGGCGACACTCCGGAGCGGAGAGACCCACAATTTGCACTGATCGAAAAGAGAATGGGCATGAAGTTCGACGATCTAGTTTGGCGGAATGACAGGATGGAATTGAACGATCTTGTGTTTCGCCTTCAACATTACTTCAGCGACGAATGGGACCTTGGCGACAAGTGCTTCGTCTTCTACAAAATAAAGCCACTCGTAGACCAATACGCAAAGCTTTTCGCATCGATGTCTAACTTTCGAGTTGGAAACATGCTCGAGTTGGGCTTGTGGGATGGCGGCAGCACCGCTTTCTGGTTCGAACTGTTGCAGCCGAATAAGTATGTGGGGATAGACAGGCTGGAACGGGAAGATTCTCCGTACTTCCGGGCGTACGCCGCCTCGAGGGGAATCGCCGATCGCATCACCACTCATTGGGGTACGGATCAAACCGACTCGAAGAAATTGCAATTACTTGTCAGGCAAGAGTTGGGCGGTAGCCTGAATCTCGTGATCGACGACGCGTCGCATCAATATGAACCGACAAAGCGAAGCTTCGAGATACTGTTTCCATGGATCGAACCAGGCGGACTGTACATTATCGAGGACTGGGCTTGGTCGCACTGGCCCGAGTTTCAAGCCAGGAGCCATCCCTGGATCAATAGGACGCCGCTCACGAAGCTCGTTTTCGACTTGGTTGAAGCTGCCGGCAGCTGGCAATTGAGTCAAACGCACAAATTGATCGAAAGCATTACGGTTTTTCAGGGGTTTGCAGCGGTGGAAAGATCAAACAGCTTTTGGACCGATACATCCTTTGGAGATTTCGCTAGGAGTTTTTTTGGAAGCGATTGCACAAGAATGAAACAGCCCGCCGCCAAGGCAGTCACAGCTGAGGGTCCATGTTGGGCAGCTATGGATTGCCTCACCGGTGGCGGCCAACACGCTTGAGCGTTGCCAGTCCCCGACACAAATTGAAGATCGCCATCTGGCACAACCTTCCGAGCGGGGGTGGGAAGCGAGCGCTGAACCATCTCGTCTCGGGACTCGTCGCGCGTGGTCACGACATTGAAGCATGGTGCCCTTCCACGGCCGATCGTTCGTATCTCCCCATGGAGCAGCTCATCCGGGAGCACGTCATTCAGCTTTCCTGGGATCAACCGGAGACACGCGAGGGATTGAGCTACTTGATTTGGCGATACGGCGAAACCGCCGACAAGATCGCAGCGATGGACCGTCACTGCGAGCAATGCTTGGCAGAGATCAGTGCGGGTGGTTTCGACGTGCTGTTCGCCCACCCATGCACGTTCTTCAGAGTCACAGCGGTTGCTCGGTTTGCAAAAATTCCGACCGTTCTATATCTTCAAGAACCGAATCGCGATCTCTACGAAGCCTCGCCAAGACTGCCATGGTTGGCTTTGCCACGGCGATCGAGGCGGGCATGGACTCCGTATGCAATTAGACGAGCGCTGAAGGACCTGGTCGATATCCGCGCCCTTCGACTGCAGGCAAGAGAGGAATGCGACAACGCGGCCGCATTCGACCAGATCCTCGTCAACTCCTACTTCAGCCGAGAGAGCGTTCTCCGGGCCTATGGTCTGGATTCTCGTGTGTGCTATCTCGGCGTGGCGACCGAGCGATTTCGACCTCTCGGGCTGCCACGCGAACGATTTGTCGTTGGCCTGGGTGCAATTCACCCATCAAAAGGTTTGGAGACCGCGGTCGAGGCCGTTGCAACGATTCCCGAGAGACGCAGACCTGAGCTCCACTGGGTCGGCAATTTTGCCAATTCGCGCTATCACAAAGAGATTAATGCACTCGCCAAGTCGCTGGCGGTCAAATTTGTTCCGCGAGTCGCACTATCGGACGAGGAAGTCGTTGACCTGCTGAACAGGGCCGCCGTCATGATCTATACGTCTCACCTGGAACCGTTCGGGTTGGCGCCTCTCGAGGCAGGTGCGTGCGAGACCCCGGTGGTCGCGATCGCGGAAGGCGGAGTACGGGAATCGATCCTCGATGGGCTCAACGGCATTCTCGTTCCGGAACGGCGCCCCGAGTTGATAGGACGAGCGCTGATTAGGTTCTTGGACGAGCCGGCACTGGCGCGAACGGTGGGTGAACGTGCGCGCGCCTACGTCGTGGAAAATTGGACCTGGGAACGTGCTGTCGAATGTGTCGAGAGATCTCTTATCGAGGTTGCCATGAAGCGCAAGGCGTCTTGACTAGGGTCGCTTTTCGGATTCTCGGAGAGCCTGCGGAGCATGATGTTGCGGTGCCGGATCCATGCGCCGTCAGGGACCATCGGTGCGAGCCTGTGGGCAGAAGACAAAGCCGCCCGGTTTCGGGTCCAGGATGGTAAGGCCCGGAGGCAAGGGGAGGGTGATGGATCGATACCCTTCATGCTTCAGAACCTCCATGTACTTAGGCACTCCCATGCTCGCCAATTTCTCCTTGAAATCTCCTGGTTGCGGCTGCTTGTCCCCATGCGTGTAATAG
>WNGK01004391.1_pt1 | contig 15084 bp, 9 predicted proteins | sample 5400601 | NCBI WGS metagenome assembly WNGK01 (sample SAMN13153376, study PRJNA577476) | soil metagenome | isolation source: 60 cm soil or saprolite under Garry oak tree replicate 1 | place: USA:California | collected 2016-06-15 | reverse complement strand
GGGCGAAGGAGTGGAGCTTATCGTGCGCAGCCACCATACTGATGGAATGCCACCCTACGAACGTCTCCTTGGAGATGCTATGCGAGGCGATCCTACGCTCTTTGTACGCGAGGACGCTGTCGAAGCTGCCTGGGAAGTCGTAGACCCAATCCTGGGCAAGGTCTCTCCGGTCTACCGCTACGCTCCAAACACATGGGGCCCGCCAGAGGCTGACCGCATCATTGAACGTGATGGAGGCTGGCACAACCCGGTACTAACGGAGCCTGTGAGTGTTTTCGGGCCACATACACATGCTTAGAACGAAGCTGGAGGAGATTTGAAACATGTCAATATATCCGACACCCCTGACGCATCGCCCATCCTGGCAAAAGCTCGAGGAACATTACCATAAGGCACGCAACCTGCATTTACGAACGCTCTTCGCAGAAGATCCTCATCGAGGTGAGCGTTTTGCGCTTGAAGCTGTTGGCATCTACCTGGACTATTCTAAGAACCGTGTGACTGATGAAACAATGCGACTGCTCCTGGAACTGGCTGAGTCTTCGGGTCTGCACGAGCGCATCGATGCCATGTTCGAGGGTGAGAAGATCAATGTCACAGAGAGGCGCGCAGTGCTTCATGTAGCTTTACGCGCTCCAAGAGGTCAGTCCATCATCGTTGATGGTGAGAATGTCGTACCCGAGGTCCACGCAGTGTTGGACAAAATGGCGGATTTCTCCAACAGGATTCGCAGCGGCGCATGGACGGGATACACAGGAAAGCGCATGCGCACCATCATCAATATTGGTATTGGTGGCTCCGACCTCGGCCCATCAATGGCATACGACGCCTTGAGATACTATAGCGATCGCAACCTGACCATGCGCTTCGTTTCCAATATCGATGGCAACGAGTTCGTGGAAGCTACACGTGACCTTGACCCGGCTGAGACACTCTTCATCGTCTCCTCCAAGACATTTACGACGCTGGAAACCCTGACCAACGCACATTCAGCACGTGCGTGGTGTGTCAACGCCCTTGGCAGCGAACAGGCGGTTGCCAAACATTTCGTCGCAGTTTCGACGAACGCGGCTGAAGTAGAGAAGTTTGGTATCGACACTGCCAATATGTTCGAATTCTGGGACTGGGTTGGTGGTCGCTACTCCTACGACTCAGCGATTGGACTTTCTTTGATGATCGCTATAGGCCCAGAGCACTTTCGCGACATGCTGGCTGGTTTCCACGAGATAGATGAGCATTTCCGCACGGCTCCTTTTGAACGCAACCTGCCGGTGCTCCTGGGATTGATTGGTATCTGGTACAACAATTTCTTTGGGGCCGAGACTGTAGCGGTCTTGCCCTATGACCATTATCTCGGGCGTCTCAGTGCCTACTTTCAGCAGCTTGATATGGAGAGTAACGGAAAACATGTAGATCTCCAGGGCAGGCAGGTGGACTACCAGACCGGGCCCATCATCTGGGGACAGCCTGGCACTAACGGGCAGCACGCATTCTACCAACTCATCCATCAGGGCACCAAACTCATTCCCTGCGACTTCATCGGCTTCAATCAGGCTTTAAACCCACTGGGGCGTCATCACGATCTTTTGATGGCAAACTTCTTTGCCCAGACCGAGGCGCTTGCATTCGGCAAAACTGCCGGAGAAGTTGCCGCAGATGGAGTCCAGACATTCCAGGTGCTACACCGCACCTTCGAAGGTAACCGTCCAACAAACACAATCCTTGCCGAACGACTGACGCCAGAGACCCTTGGCAAGCTCATAGCGCTGTACGAACACAAGGTCTTTGTGCAGGGCACCATCTGGAATATCAACTCGTTCGACCAATGGGGCGTCGAACTCGGCAAAGTACTGGCTAACCGTATCATTCCCGAACTCGAAAGCACAAGCGATCCAGAGCTAGCGCACGATAGCTCAACCAACACACTCATCAAACGATACAGGAGGTTGAAACTGTCATCCTGAGCAAAAATTGTCATGCTGAGCGCAGCGAAGGATCTCTACTTGCAGTGACACCGTCACCTTGAGCACAATCTGCCATCCTGAGCAAAAATTGTCATCCTTCGCTGCGCTCAGGATCTCAAGTACAGCCTACTATAACCGATTGAGCGATGCCCTTGCTCCCTACGCAGGTGTGTTGGATGAAGCTGTAGCGTCAGAGCCGATTTTAGCATCTCAATAGGCCTGGGAGTTTACTTGCCATCAGCAAAGACAATCGAGGAAAAGATTGAGGGACTTTTGGCAGAGTAACCTATTGCGAGATGCGCCTTGCATCTCGCAATCTCTTCTGGCTTTACCACCTCAAATCAAATATCTCCACCGGCATCCTGGTCGTTCAGGCAGGAAGCTACGCTTTGGGGTTTTTTCGGGTTCTTTGTGTGCATTGTAGCTATATTTTCTGCGCAATGGCTATCAAAAAATATGGTGGCCCACGTTGTCAAGGCACAAAATCAGAAACACCATAGCTAGAAAACCAAAACGTTCGGAATAAGGGAACCGCCTCAGGAGTTACACCAACCAGCGCCCCGTTAAACATTGGAGGAGTAGGAAGGAGAGGAGAGTTGGTGACAGTATCAGGTAGCGGTAACGCTGTCTCGCTTCTTCGACCCTCTCGGCCTGATAGATGGCGCTGGTCTGCTCCATGAGCTGCTTTCTCGTCTCCTTGTTCGCTCCCCTTTGAGTTCCTCCCGGCACTTGTCCGCGACATTGCGCAGCTTGTGAAAAATGCAGCGTTGCTCGAGCACCGTGCTCTCATAGACCCTCGCGATGGCCTCTCCTAACTCGCCACAGCCATCGCGGATCACTGCCTGCAGCCCCGCCTCAGTACGCAGGCCCCATTCCCATAACTGATTGAGCAACTTACGCTCCGCGCGGCACACATTTTGGTAGGCTGTTTCTCTTTTCCCGTAGGGGCGAGAGCGGTTGAGTGGACGGGTGGTGGGCCTTTATGGTCGCCCGCCCAAAGGACATCGATCCATAAAGAGACCAAAAAAGGGACGATCAAAGCAAGCATCCAATCACTTTACACATATTGTGTCCAACTGTTTCCAAATTGGAAACAGTTGAATAATCAGGACATCCATCTTGCCTGAGGACACACAGAAACAAACGACCCCTACCCTCTGTAGGTGCCGATTTATCGTGCACACCGCCGATTATGCAGTTTCAAAATTAAATGTGGATTATAGAAGAAGCCATAGCCGCATAAAGGCTGGTTTCATAATCGGTAGTAATTTTTGAAAGCGCATTATCGGCCATCATCGGCGGATAGCTTGATGTCCGCATGTAATAGTCAATGTGCACAATATGCCAAGAGTACTGAGAAGCAGCACCGCATGAAAGCACACATAATTAATCTCTTTCGAGGTGCCGAAGAGTATGTTCCAAAACCAGAAGCTTCAAAGGGGGGTGTAATTTCATCTTTTCGCTGTTTGCGATAGAACATGTACGAGATAAAAGTGACCCATGATTAGGAGACATAAGAAAACAGCAAAAAGCGTATGTATATATCAGAAAGAATGCATATAGTGAGTTTTATCCTATTGGAAGAAGAAGTATATTGACCCCTGCTCGTCCACTTGCTATACTTTACAACAGCTTGAACTACCCATCAGCCGATAGTAGATCGAGAGTTTAACTATCAGCTTGTTGATAAAAGATGTAGAGCTGTTTTGCGCTACCTTGAGAAAGAAGGCTCGTTGGATTTCGTGGTATGGAGGAAGGAAGAACCCCACATGGAACTTACCCTCGCGCGCCAGACCGGAACCCAGGTTCTCGTCACCTGTGATAGTGAACCCTCGCATACGTTTGATATGCTTACGCTCATCCCGGGCGAGCAAGGGCCTCCTCAACCAATCGATGACCCGGTCGCGTATGGCAAAGCGGTGTATCAGGCCTTATTCCCACCAGCGTCGGCAGCGCGGCATGAGCTAGATGCGATGCCAGAACGCATCTTGTTCGTGAGCACCGATGACGACATCGATAGTGTCCCATGGGAATATGCTTATGGCCTGTATGGCGCTGACGATGTGGAAAACTTCCTGGTCCTGGCGTGCCATGTTGTACGTGGCCTCCCGCCTGATCAACGTATCAAGCCTCCAAAGATGGACGGTGGTTTACGCATTGTTGCCATTCCTTCCAACCCGCTCGAACAAGAGTTACCTCCCCTTGACATCGATGCTGAATGGATACGCTTGAAAGAGATCATCCAGGATGTGTCTTCTCCCATCAGCCTTGAACGCGCCCGTCCGCCAACGATAGAACAGGTGCGCCGCCTGGTGGCAAACCAGCGTAATCGCATTGTGCATTTCATGGGCCACGGCGGGCAGCATGAGACAGGGGCACTCCTGTGCTTCGAGAAGGACAACGGCGAACTGCATCCGGTGACAGCAAGAGAGTTCGTGATGCGTGTGCGTGGAAGCGTGTTTCTGGTCACCCTAAATGCCTGTGTCAGCGCAACGCCTGGGCCTACCACCTTCAGTAATCTCGCAGCAGCGCTTGTGCGCCAGAAAACGCCCTATGCCCTGGGCATGCGCCTGAGTATCCATGACGACGATGCACGTTCCTTCTCACGCAGCTTCTATGGCGAGCTGGCGAGTGGAGTCTCCGTTGAAGAGGCGCTGTTCCAGGCACGGCTGACGCTTGCCAGCAGCCCACGTTCCTGGGTCGTTGGCGTACCGGCGCTGTATACAGCGCTCACGAAGTCCGCCGCCGGTTTCACTGCTATTGAGGGTATACCCAACGTCAACGAGCATCAGCCCAAGATCGAGGTCAGTGCACTTCCTCGCGCTCAAGGTGCATTTCAGGGGCGCATCGATGAGTTGAAGCAACTTGGGGACTTGCTCACCGGCGATCGTCGTCCGCGCCTGGTCACGATTCATGGCAGCGGTGGGCAGGGCAAGACGGCACTGGCGCGTGAAGCCGTCGAGCGCTTCGCCTATGCCTGGCCGGGAGGTGTCTGGGCGACGACGCTGGAGAACCTACCTGGCCGCGAAGTGTTAGTCAGCGACCTGGCACGTTTCCTGGGCATCTCCACGCAGGAGATACACGATCCTACTGAGATAGAACGACAGGTCCTCAGACAACTGAATCAACGTCGGACGCTGATTGTCTTGGACAATGCCGAGACGTTAGTCGAAGCCGTGAAAGCGAACACCGAAGCTGCCATACACCTGGCACGATTGCTCCGTGAGCAATTGTCTAGTCCCTTTGTTTCCCTGTTAGTCACCTCTCGTGAGTTCCTGGGGTGGGATGGGGAAGTTGGTCTCAAGCGCGACCTGGAGGGCCTGGCGCCGGATGAAGGGGCCAGGTTATTCCAGCAAGCCGCGCCTCAGCGGGTGAGCGACGCGGAGTTTGCGCTGGCAGAGGTACTGAGTCGTAACGTAGAAGGTCACCCCTTGAGCTTGCGCCTGCTCGGTGGCACTTTCAATGAAAATGCCGTCACTCTACGTGCTTTTGTCAAAGACTGTGAACAACACTTGTTGCAAGCTGAAAACAAGTATGTGGGAGCCGAGCATCGCCACCGCACGCTCTATGCCTGTATCGACACCAGCGTGCGTTACCTGGATGCCGAGCTTGCTGATCTATTCAGTAAATTGTGGCTGTTCCACGCGCCTTTCTTGCCAGGAACAGCTGTCTCTATGTTTGATCCAGAGCACGATGATACGAAAGACGAAGTTTCTCCCATCTATGACCGGCTCTATTCCCTCTTGCGGCGTGGGCTGCTGGTGCGTGAAGCGGGAACAGTTCGCGAGGGCATGGTACAGTTCTACCGCGTACTCCCGACGATACGCCCCTACATCGAAAAGTACCTGGCACGAGTCGAGGAGCGCGAGCCATTACTAGCAAGGTTTGGAGCAGCATATGCCGGGTTGGTGCGCTATCTGTACAATGAGTTAGACCGTGGGGGCGTGGCAGCGTTCATCGCCTTTCAAGCCCGAGAAGATATCGAGCGAGGTGCGTCATACGTGACGGGAGTAGTGCGAGGCTATTACTTGCTCCGTTGGGGATGGGTCCTTCAACGGTTGATTGATACCAGGCGAGGTCTGAAACTGATCGAGCAAGCCCTGGAAATTGGGCCAGGAACGGCAACTGGAATCGCAAGCTCTTAACAACATGGCAGCGGTGTACCAGGCGACGGGTCAGCCTCAGCGGGCGTTGGAGTTGTGTGAGCAGGCCTTGCTACTGATGCGAGAGGTGGGAAACCGCGCCGGGGAAGCGACCACCCTTAACAGCATAGGTGAAGTATACCGTGCGACAGGCCAGCCTCAGCGGGCATTGGTGTTGTATGAGCAGGCCTTGCCGATCAGGCGAGAGGTGGGAAACCAAGCGGGGGAAGCGATTACACTCAACAACATGGCAGCGGCTTATCGTGGGATGGGCCAGCCCCAGCAAGCATTGGAGTTATTTGAGCAAGCCTTGCCACTTATGCGAAAAGTGGGAGACAGAGCGGGGGAAGCAACCACACTCGCTAATATAGCTGGTGTATTGTATCAATATCTCAATCGTTCTGAGGAAGCGATTACAAAGATGGAACAAGCCATTGCTGTGTTGGTAGAAACAGGCTTAACTCAAGATGCTGCTGGGCAAACCAAAGATCAAATGCAGCACTACCTTGATGCGATGCGCCAGGGGCTTTCGCCTGACCAAGCGAATAGTGGTCCAGCCACGATGCCTTCTGACGAGCTTCAAGTGATTCTCTCCAACACAGTAGCGGTCATGACAACAATGCATGAGCGACGTGCAGAATGGCGCGAGGCCATCGTCAACGCGTTGCAGGACGCGCAACAGCATGGAACCGACTGGCAAATCGAGGTTGAGTTTTTTACTGCAGTGCTTGCCATCCTCGATGGGAACGCTGCAGCATTGCCTTATGACCATCCTTATTCTCCCGCCCTGGCACAGATTCAGGAAGGCATTGCAGCAGGTGGACTGGAAGACGACGAAACGTCTCAGGATGATGCCCTGCCTTTCGATGCTGAACTGATCCCTCGCAGTATTGCAGCTCTGTTAGGAGGGCCGCAAGAGAAGATGGCTCATGGTCAGTACCTGACTGCGATGGGTGCTCAGACAACGGATGAAGCATTGAAAGCGCTTCTTCAGGTAATCCAATTGGGGCTGTTTGGAAGTAACCTCTCACAGCTTGGTCAGAACTTGAGCGGTGTCTACCGAAAGGCATGGGAGGCAATCCTTATTGGTGTGGAGTCAGGGGGAGTTGACCCTCACCTGTTTGAGATGATCATCCAGAATACGCTGGCAGTGCTTGGGCCAGCGGCTGATAAAAGGAGTGAATGGCGTGAGGCTCTCACACAAATCAGAAGCCAGGCAACGGAGGGAGACACACAAGAGTTGGTAGCGTTGCTGGATGAGGTTATTGGGCTTTTGGATGCGGGTGGAAATCAAGATGGGCTTGGTATGAATCTGAAGGGTGCGTATGCGCGAACGTGGCAGGCGATTGTAGAAAACCTACCATCATCGAAATGATAGACCTACAAAATGCTTCAGAGTAGATAATAGCGAGCACAGTTTCTTATAGAATCTAAGCAAAAGTGGTCATCTAGTTTTACAAGTGTGTCCGCCGAGAAGGGATGATGAATCGGTGGTATGTTTGTTTAGGAAGGCTTCAGTTTGGAACTGACACTTACACTCCAGGATGGAATGCAGGTTCTGGTAACCTGTGATGAGCGGACCTCTCACACCTTTGATTTGCTTACGCTTGTCCCGGGCAACAATGGATTGTCACACCCTCGTGACAATCCTGTCGCTTATGGCAAAGCTATCTACCAGGCTTTGTTTCCCCAAGAAACAGCGGCATGGATTGCGCTAAACGCCAAGCCAGAGCGCATTTTGTTTGTTTCTACTGATGACACCATCGATGCCATTCCGTGGGAATATGCCTATGGTCCTGATGATTTCCTCGTCTTTGACTATCGGTTCGTACGTGGCCTTCCTGTTGATCAACGTATTGCATCACCCACATTGGATAAAGTGCATATAGTAGCAGTTCCATCCAATCCACTGAGTCATGAACTAGAGCCTCTGAATATAGAGGGCGAATGGATTCGCCTGAAAGAAATCATCCAGGAATTACCTTACAGCCTCAGCCTTGAACGTACTCGCCCACCCACACTTGAGCGCGTCAGTTTGCTGGTCGCCAATCAACAGCAGCGCATAGTGCATTTTATGGGACATGGCGGACAAGATGAAAAAGCGGGAGCCATCCTCTGCTTTGAAAAGGACAACGGCGATCTCGACGCAGTGACGGCGAGAGACTTTATTCGTCAGCTACGCGGCAATGTTTTCCTGGTCACACTCAACTCATGTACCAGCGCCACCCCAGGTGAAACCCACTTGCACAATCTCGCGGCAGCACTTGTTAAGCAGAAAACTCCCTACGCCCTCGGCATGCGCTTCAGGATCCCTGATGACGACGCCCTGACCTTCTCACGCGCCTTCTATGGCCACATTGCGCGAGGTTCATCCGTTGAAGAGGCTGTCTATCGTGTACGTCTTGCTCTTTTCCGAAGCAAACGTCAATGGATGATCGGCGTATCCGTTCTCTACACTTCCCTCTCCGTGGCCACTACTGGCTTTGCTTCGAGTGCTGGTACCCCCGAAATCAAAGAGCATCAGCCTCAAATTGAGGCTAGTGCGCTCCCTCGTGCAGAAGGTGCGTTTCAAGGGCGTGTCGATGAGTTGAAGCAACTTGGTGAATTGCTTACCGGAGATAATCGTCCTTCTCTGATTACAATTCACGGAATCGGTGGGCAAGGTAAGACAGCGCTGGCACGAGAAGCCGTCGAACGCTTCGCGTTTTCCTGGCCAGGAGGTATCTGGGCAAAAACGTTGGAGAACTTGCCCAGCCGTGAAGTGTTTGCCAATGAGCTAGCGCGTTTCCTGGGCATTGATACTCAAGAGATACACGATCCTGCTGAGATAGAGCGGCAGGTGCTGCGACAACTGAACCAACGGCGAATATTACTTGTGCTAGACAATTTCGAGACGCTGATCAATGTTGTCGAGGCAAGTGATGAGGAAGCGCTCCGATTGGTTCAGTTCATCAAACAATTACCCAGTTCTATTGTGAGTCTGCTGGTAACATCGCGCGAACACCTGGGATGGAGCGGAGAGGCCGCGCTAGAAATAGGTGGCCTGTCACCCGAAGAGGGAGCAAACCTCTTTCGTCAAAGCACTCCTCAACGGACTGAAGACATCGATATGGAACTAGCACAGCAACTCAGTCATAAAGTAGACGGACACCCATTCAGCCTTCGCCTCCTGGGAGGAGCCTTTAATGCCAGTGCCATCCCTTTACCAACCTTTCTCACAGACTATGAAGAGCAGTTGATCAAAGCTGAAAATAAATACGTAGGGGAACACCATCGCCACCGTACCTTTTATGCCAGCATCGAAATCAGCGTGCGCTATCTCGACAAGGAACATCGTCACCTCTTGAGCGGGCTGTGGGTCTTCCACGCCCCTTTCTTACCTCAAACAGCCGCAGCCATCTTCGATTCGCAGACTAAAGACGCTGAAAAGGTAGAAGAAGCAAAAGACGTACACTCTCCAATTTACGATCGGTTATTCACTCTCTGGCGACGTGGGTTGTTGAACTGTAAAACAGCCACAGTGAGTGAAGGCACGATAACTTTCTATCGTCTACCCCCAACGATGCGCACCTTTGTGGAACAATTCCTGACACAAACGAACAAGCGTGAGACCCTGCTGGCGCGTTTTGGGGCAGAGTATGCTAATTTGGTCCGCTTCCTACGTCGTGAATTGGATCGCAGCGGCTTTGCAGCCTCTATAGCACTCCTGCTCCGCAAGGATCTTGAGCGGGGAACTTTATGCGTGGACGGTGTGGAGCAGGGATATTACTTGTTGCACTGGGGGTGGATACTGCAACGTCTTGGTGATAGTCAGCATGGATTGGAATTGGAACGTCTTGGTGATAGTCAGCATGGATTGGAACTGGCCGAAAAAGCACTGGAAATTGGGCAGGAGCGAGACCAACAACTAAAATTGCAAGCTTTGAACAACATAGCTGGGATGTATCAGCAGACAGGAAAGCTACAAGAGGCAATAATGTTGCATGAGCAAGCTTTGCCAGAGTTGCGGGAAGTAGGAGTTCGGGATGGAGAGGGAGCAACGTTGAGTAACATGGCGATGCTGTATCAACGGCTAGGGAAGCCGCAAGAGGCACTCAAGTTGTATAAGCAAGCCTTACCAATCAGACAGGAGGTAGGAGACCGAGCTGGTGAGGCAGCGACGTTGGGCAATATGGGAGGTCTTTATGGAGATGCAGGGGAGCAAAAAGAGGCGCTCAAGTTGTATAAAGAAGCATTGCCAATAATGTGGGAGGTAGGAGATCGAGCTGGTGAGGCAGCAACTTTGTATGGTATAGCATCTCTGGATCAATCTATGCAAAATTATACAGAAGCGTGTATGGCCTTCGAACAGTCCATTTCCCTTGAGCAAATGATCTTTCATCGTGCTGGTGAGGTTGCAGGATTAGTTAGTCTAGCCTTGCTGCTCTACCAACATCTAGGTCGTTCACAAGAAGCGATCGAAAAAATGGAGCAAGCTCTGACACTGATGGAAGCAGCTGACTTATCTCAAGATGCCTCAGGACGTACCAGAGACAGATTGCAACAGTTCCTTAATATTATGCGTCAGGGAGGCACGTTTGATCAAGGAGCTAATAAATCAGCAAAGATATCCTCTGCAGAATTACAACAGACAATCAATGGTGCTATCACTGTTATGACAACGATGCAAGACCGCAAGACTAAATGGCGGGAGGCCGTGGTAAAAGCATTGCAAGTAGCGCAACAAGAAGGCGATGCGCAGAACGAAGTAGACTTTTTCTCTGCTTTACTCAACATCCTGTCTGGGCAATCACCTACATTGCCTGACGATCACCCTTATGCCTTCGCCCTGGCAGAGATTCTGAAAGGTATTTCAAAAAGTAAAATACGAAATATGCGTACATCTGATATAAAGTTTGGTAAAAAAAGAAAGAAGCAAAGGAAAGTTAGACAAGGGAAGAAATAGTAGAGTAGGAGGAATTTTTCATGTCCCAGATCTTTGTCTTACATACTTCGAATGACGCTGAATGTGCAGAGCAACTACGCCAGGGACTCGAAGCTAGAGGTTATAGCACTTGGCGAGAGCCTACATCTCTCAGTATCGAGTCCATTCTGTATCCTCGTACGATCGAAAATGTCATCCTGGGCAGTGCTGCGGCGATCCTCGTATGGAGTAGCAGCGCCGCATCATCAGAATGGGTGGAGCGACACCTCCTGTTTGCGCAGCGCCTGAAGAAGATGATCGTACCTGTAGTTATTGATAGCGCTGGTATTCCTCCTACACTGATCGTGGATACCATCATCCCAGGCCAGGCTCCCTGTATCGAGGCGTTGAAACAACTTCCTTCAAATTTTCCTCAACCAGGAAGTGTAGATCCGCTCATCAAAATGTCTGAGCAAGCAGCACACGAGTATATACGTATCCGCAAAGAAGCCATCGACCAGGCTGCTGATATGCTCAAACAAGGGGAGCATCGCGAGGCTGTATTGGCTATCCTGGAGTACCTGGCACAGAATGATTTGATGATGGGTGTGCGCGAGAAGGCGCAGGAAGTGCTCCATGCTGATGCAAAGAAAGTTACGCCATCGCCGCCGCAAGGTCAGTCACGTCATATCTTTGGTGTGAGATGTAGGAATGGCCATGTTTCCTACTTCGACAAGCGGCTAGTTTGCACGGCATATAAGGAAGTGCCACGTGAGATTAGACAAAGTGCAGGCATAGAATTGGATGAACTTCACCTGAAGTGTGATCAGTGTGGAGTAGAAGTCGTAGCGCGCGAGGATTGCAGAGGCTACAAATGAGCGAGCAACAGCAGATTCCCATTTACGACTCACAGGAGCCATCAGAAGAAGGCAAGCAGCTTGTTGCCCTCTTTAACGAAATGGAGAGCAAGCAACTCGATTTTCTCGACGAGTCGGGCAAAAGTATCATTGAACGCATTGCAACTTTTCTCGCGGTGTTGTTTGGGGTGACAGCATTTGGGAGCAATTTCCCGCCCGCATATCTCAAAGACAATCTTACAGCGAAGGTTCTAGTCATTATTACACTCATTCTCTATCTCGCTGCTATGGGAGCGGGAATCTGGTCGATTCAGCCGCGTTACTATAGGCATTATACGTACAATGTAAGCAGATTGGGAAAAGAACTGGAGAAAATCACAAAGCATAAAATGTTCTGGCTCCGGGTAGCCGGTATCCTTTTTGCACTGGGATCAGTGGCTCTGGCTGTGCTTATTGTCTCCATCATCTGGAATGTGTAGTCAGGAGATTGTAAAGAAATGAGGAAACCAAGACGCAATATTTCTGCCAATAAACTTTCAAATGAACTGTCATTCTTCGTCTTTCGTAGCCCTAGGTTTCCATTCGAGAAAGATGGGAAGCCGATTTAAGGGCATTTTTATGTAATGGATGAGCGGGAGTCCCACCTTCGACACTCCTCTATCTGCTCAGTTTCCAATTGGAGCAAGGCCTTTCATGTTGGATAACCCTCCTTATGTTGTACACTGCTTTATAATAAAAAAACACAGTAGTAGGTCAACCCGTTTCAAGGAGAGAGCTTGATGGATAGCCTGGAAGATACGATTGCCGTTCGTGCAGGAGAAAACTTTGATCTCGCAAAGGTCGAGCATTACTTACGCGACCACATAGATAACATAGGTGAAGGCACTCTACAGGTGCGCCAGTTTCCCTCCGGTGCCTCTAACCTGACCTACCTGCTACAGATCGGCAATTGGGAAGGCGTATTACGCCGACCTCCACTTGGGCCAGTGCCACCAAAGGCGCACGACATGAAACGCGAGTGTGGCCTCTTACAACACATCAACCCGGTCTTCCCACTTGCTCCAAAACCCTACATGTACTGCGACGATCCTACCATCATTGGAGCGCCATTCTATGTGATGGAACGCCGCAAAGGTCTCGTAGTGGATAAATCTTTCCCATCAGGCATAACAGCAACACCCGATCTCTGCAAACAAATCTCCAATACTGTGATCGACACTCTGGTACAAATTCATGCTATTGACTGGCAAGCAGCGGGGCTTGATACATTTGGTTATCCTCCCGGTTTTCTTGAACGCCAGGTAAATGGCTGGATTGAACGCTACCATCGCGCTAAAACAGACGAAATTCCTCTTGTCGAAACTCTCACTAACTGGTTCATGTCGCACATCCCACAAAGTCCCGCGCCAACGCTGATACACAACGACTTTAAGTTGAATAACATGATGCTTGATGAGAGTGACCTCACTCGTGCCGTTGCTGTATTTGATTGGGAGATGACAACCATAGGTGATCCACTCTTCGACCTTGCCAGCTCTTTGAGCTACTGGGCAACCGCTGACGATCCTGAAGAACTGAAAACAACTCTCCCAACAGTGACCTGGCTACCCGGTTTTGTAAGTAGAGAGACCTTTATGGAAATCTATGCGCAAAAAAGCTCCCGTGACCTCTCCACCATGGACTTTTACATGACTTTCGCCTATTTCAAACTGGCAGTCATCATTCAGCAGATTTATGTGCGCTGGAAACGCGGACAAACCCAGGATGAGCGTTTTGGCGCTTTTGGCGAACGTGTTCAGATGCTGATTGAGTACGCGGCACAGTTGGCTGGGGTGTAGGACTGTGCTTAGGACATAAACCATTGGTCGATCTGTTCGCGCGAGTCGAAGTATCCGGTCGGAAACTGCGCTGGTCCTTCTGTGGCAGGATCGGTATTGGGCGCTGTTCCAGGTGATAGCAAAAACGCGAATTTTTTCACGCCAGCCCGGTTGTAGCGCGGAATAATGTGCTCATCTCTCCATGGCCCCGTGTGCGTGCCTGGATGATGCTTAAATGCTAGCGTATCAATCACTATGAACTGAACGCTGTGCTGCTCCGCAGAAATGGCAAAGCGCTCTAGCCATCCCATGTAGTCATCATCGGTCATGAACTCGGTTTCTGGATACCAGTGTAGTTCGAGAATGTTCCTGTCGTCATCATATAACATTTCGCCAAATCTGTCTTGAAATAGTTGTGTCTGCATGTCTCATATCTCCTATCTTCAGCTAAAACTGGCTGACAGTGCTTGCTCTGCCCAGGCAGAGCCATTCATTTGCTGTATGATACGCGCCTACATACAACTATGCAAGTAGGGACAAAAATGATACTATGGATACAAAAGTATCTTATGATACCCGGTTCACACTAGTTGCCCAAAGGAGAAATGAGATGAGCGCAGCACATCAGGATACACCAGCGCTTAAGCGATTTGGTTGTCCCGTTGATGGGTTTCAACAGATAATGAGTGGAAAATATAAACTACGGATCATCTGGGATCTTCAAAATGGACCTCGCCGCTATGGAGAGATAAAGAAAGGCTTGTTACGCGGCGTCAGCGGCTCTGGAGAAATTGCCCCGCGCGTGCTCAGTCGGGAACTGAAAGCTCTAGCCGCCCTTGGTCTTATAGAACGTACTGAATATCAGGTCGTTCCTCCAAAAGTGGAGTACACCTTGACTCCTGTGGGTTACAGCATGCTGCCAATTATTGAGCATATGTCCGAGTGGGGCACGCAGTACCTGCTTCGTGAGGATGTTCTCAAGACAGACGAAGGGTGACACCTTCAGTAGCTGAAAGAGGTTGAACCTGACATGCAAACCCAGGGAAGCGATATTATTGAAACTCCTGAGATTATCCCAAAACGGAGTCATCTTTTAGAAGTACTCGCCATTTTCACTCGCCTGGGTTTGACCTCTTTTGGTGGACCAATCGCTCATCTTGGCTACTTTCGCGAGGAGATCGTCATTCGCCGCAAATGGGTCGATGAACGCACGTATGGTGATCTGGTTGGACTGTGCCAGTTTTTGCCAGGGCCAGCTAGTAGTCAAACAGGCATCTCGCTCGGCATCATGCGTGCTGGTCTGTTGGGTGGGCTGATGGCATGGGTAGGATTTACATTACCATCAGCCATTCTTCTTACACTCTTTGCCTATTGGACAAGCGTTTTACGCTCTGTCATTGC
>WNGK01004389.1_pt1 | contig 15087 bp, 17 predicted proteins | sample 5400601 | NCBI WGS metagenome assembly WNGK01 (sample SAMN13153376, study PRJNA577476) | soil metagenome | isolation source: 60 cm soil or saprolite under Garry oak tree replicate 1 | place: USA:California | collected 2016-06-15 | reverse complement strand
GGTCGAGCCAAATTCCGCAGGAAGCGGTCATCGGAATTTCATACGTCGTGGCGGCGGCGGCCGCGGTTTTATTGCTGAGTCGCGCTGCGGAAGGAGACGAGCAAATCAAGCAAATGCTTGTCGGTAATATTCTGCTCGTAACGCCGCATGAAGTTTGGAAATGCTTCGCACTTTTTGTCGCCGTCGGCGTCTTCCATTTCATTTTGCGCCGCTCGTTCCTGCTCGTCTCGTTCGATCGTGATCGGGCTTACCAAAAAGGTTTGCGCGTGCGCTGGTGGGATTTTCTCTTCTACGCCGTTTTCGGCTTGGTGGTGACAAGCTTTGTTCGCATTGCCGGCGTTTTGCTCGTTTTTAGTTATCTGATTGTTCCAGCCGTTTGCGGAATCAACCTGGCGACGAGAATCAGTCGCCGCTTGCTCATCGGGTGGGTGATCGCGTGGGTCGGCGGAATCGCTGGCCTGTTTCTCTCTTTTTGGTGGGACCTGCCGTCCGGCGCAGCGATCGTCTGCACTTTCGGTGCGCTGCTTATCGCTGTGTCGATGTATGCATTGATTCGCAATCGATTATCCGGCATTGGCCGCGGTTGAAGTTCGCTGCGGCACGCCTTTCTTGCTGACGTTTCGATAATCGCGGTATCTTCCATCAGATGCATCGGATAGATCACTCCCGTTTCCGGAAAGCACACGACTTCGTTCCGGATTTTACAAAAGCGGAACGTCGAACCCGTATTGTGATCGGTATTACCGCCGCGATGATGGTTGTCGAGATCACCGTTGGTTTGATGTCGCATTCGATGGCGTTGCTGGCCGATGGCTGGCACATGAGCACGCACGTGATTGCATTTGTCATAACGGCGGTGGCCTACTATTTCGCTCGCAGGCATGCCGCCAACGTGCGCTTCAGTTTCGGTACCGGAAAAATTGGTGTGCTCGGTGGGTTCACCAGCGCGGTGGTGCTCTCGATCGTTGCGTTCTTAATGGCTGGCGAATCGGTCCGCCGGCTATTTGTTCCACTTACAATTCATTTTAACGAGGCAATCGGTATCGCGTGCGTCGGGTTGCTGGTGAATCTGGGTTGCGCAATCCTGCTTGGTGATCACGATCACAAAAGCGGACCCGACAGCGCTCATCATCACGATTTGAATTTGCGCGCCGCCTATCTGCATGTCTTGGCAGACGCATTCACCTCCTTGCTGGCAATTACCGCATTAACGGGCGGCAAATTCTTCGGCTGGGCGTGGCTCGATCCGGTCGTGGGAATTGTCGGCAGCGGAGTCGTTTTCTCCTGGGCTTATACTCTTCTGCGGGATACCAGCGGCATTTTGCTCGATCGCACTCCCTCTGCATCCGATCTGCCGGAGGAAATCCGACGCACTGTGGAAAGCGACGGCGATTCGCTCGTGACCGATCTGCACGTCTGGCAAGTGGGGATCGGCAAATTTGCAGCGATTGTTTCAGTGGTGGCTCACGAGCCTAAGAGTTCGGACCATTATCGAGGACTCCTTCGTGAACACGACGAGTTGGTTCACCTTACGATCGAGACGCAGCACTGCCGCGAAGATCACGAATCGCTCGCAACTTCTTGAACGGGCAAATCACTTTGTGGCAGGTCGTCGCGGCCTATGCCTTCGCCCTTGTCGGTGGATCGATCAGCACGTCGCTCCAATTGGCGCACAAGCCGCTTTGCGCGTTGATCAGTCTGGCGGCCGGCACGCTCCTCGGCGTAACGCTCTTTGCGATTTTGCCAGAAAGTTTGAGCGACAGTACTTGGTGGGCGGTCGCGTTGGCGGCCGCTACCGGATACGCGCTGTTTTTCTTCATTAGCAAATACGTTCATCACGTTTGTCCCGCCTGCGCGGCCAGCCACTTCGATGCAGACGCAACGCGACATTTTAGCGAAATCGCGACAGTGCTGATTATCGCATTGGCCATTCATAGCACGACCGACGGTTTGGCCTTGGGAATTCAACAGGAAGCTCCGGCGGCAGAAGCGACAAAATGGTCGCTCTTCTCTGCACTCTGCATTCACAAAATTCCTGAGGGCCTCGCGCTGGGCAGCCTTTTAATCGGCGCTGGATTGCAACGGGGCGCCGCGCTCAGCTGGGTCGCCGCGGTTGAAGCAACAACGCTCCTCGGTGGAGCGATCGGCTTTTTCTTCCTGGCGAAGGTTTCCATCTTTTGGCTCGGCTTAATCATGGCGCACGTTGGCGGTGGATTTTTCTATCTGGCGGCGCACGCGGTGCTCGGAGAAATGTTGAAGCACGGAAAGAAACTTGTCGTAACAAGCTTTTCCGCGGGAGTGGCGTTGATCGGGCTTCTCAACATCGGTTTTAGGGCATTGGCCTGGTAGGACGCTGAACGTTGTAGAGGCGCTTGTGCCAAGCGCCTAATATTTTAGCTTCGGCGTTGACACAAACGCCGCTACAACATGCATTTTTTCCATTACCGCGATGGCCAGCTTTACTGCGAAGATGTCGATCTTGCGCGCGTCGCTGAGAAGTTTGGAACGCCCCTTTACGTTTACAGCGCAGGGACGGTTCTCGATCATTATCATCGGCTTGATGCCGCGTTCGCGCCGCTCGATCACCTGATCTGTTACGCGGTCAAAGCCAACTCGAATCGCGCGATTCTGAAGTTGCTCGCTCAAGCGGGTGCAGGCTTCGACATCGTTTCGGGCGGTGAACTTTATCGCGTGCTCGCGGCAGCCGGCGATCCGACTCGCTGCACATTTGCCGGGGTGGGCAAATCGCGTGAGGAGATCGAGTATGCCCTCGAGCAGCGCGTTTACAGTTTCAACGTCGAGAGCGAGGAGGAGCTGGATTACATCGACTGCATCGCTGGCGCGAAAAATCTACGGGCTCCGATTGCACTGCGCGCAAATCCCGATGTCGATCCGCACACGCACGATTACATCTCGACCGGCTCACGCGAGAACAAGTTCGGCATTGCGCTCGATCGCATGGCTGGGGTTTACGAGCGCGCTGCGAACATGCGCAACATCGACATCGTCGGCGTGCAGATGCATATCGGTTCGCAGATTACAGACGCCCAGCCGTTCGCGGATGCGATAAAAAAAATCACGCCGATCGTGCGCGACTTGAAGTCAAAATACCGAATCGAATTTTTCAGCGTCGGTGGTGGACTCGGCATTGTTTACGAATCCTCCTTCGAAAGCGGCGCGAAAGAATGGTGGAATTCGAGGACGATTGCGAACACCCGCCTCCGCAGGGCTACGGCGAGGCGGGCGAGCAAGAGCAAGAGTAAGACTGCATTGTCAATCCGGGAATATGTCGATGCGATTTTGCCGCCGCTGCGCGAGCTGAAATTGCGGATTTTTCTCGAGCCGGGCCGGTTACTCGTCGGCAACGCGGGCGTTTTGCTCACGCACGTCCGCTACATCAAGCACACCGGTGAGAAAAAATTCGCGATCGTGGATGCGGGAATGAACGATCTCATTCGACCAGCGCTTTACCACAGTTATCACGAGATTGTTCCGGTGGAAGAGCCGATCACGAGCACGAGTAAGGGCACCCACCTTCGGTCGCCGCGGCGAGCTACGGCGCGGCAAGCGAGCAAAAAGGAAAAAATCGACATTGTCGGACCGGTTTGCGAGAGCGGAGATTTTTTTGCGCTTGATCGCGAAATGCCAGAAGTGCGGGAGGGCGATCTGCTCGCCATCATGAGCGCGGGCGCCTACGGATTTGTGATGGCTTCGAATTACAATTCGCGTCCGTTGCCGGCGGAGGTCCTGGTGCGGGGCGATAAATTCGCGCTGATTCGAAAACGGCAAACGTGGAAGGATCTGGTGCGCGGGGAGATCGATGTGTCGTAGCCGCATCGTTGATGCCGGCTGCCGCGATGACCGATCGCCGCTACAACTTGCGCAATTTTGCGTCCTGCATAAATAATGCTTTCGCCAGCCATGATGAAACGCCTCCTGCTCGTTTGCGCATTGTCGATCTTGGCACCTGGCGCGAAGGCAGCCTCGCCCGCATCAGGTGAATACATCATCCTCGTCGGCGGACCCTCCATGTATCAGTGGGAGAAATACAAAGCTTATCCGCACGATCATTGGTGGGCCAACTTTGTTCGCGCCGCGCGATTACGCACTGAACAGTTGCGCACACAGCTCAGCCCGGACGCAAAGATCACCTGGCTTGTTTACAAGCAAGGTTATGAGGATCGCGCGAAGCAGGAACACCAGGATCTAATTAGCTTGATCGATTCCGTGCGCGAAAAATTTAATCTCAGTCTCGTTTGGTTTAGCGCGGGCTCGGATGTGATCAATTACCTAAACAGCGGCCAGCCGCGAGATCAGGTGAAAATTGCCGATTTTGAATATTTCGGACACTCGAATCGGGCCTGTTTCATGTTCGATTATAGCAATAACATCGACAGCGCATGTAAATCGTGGTTGCACGAGGACGAGCTGAGCAAGATCGGGCGGCGCGATTTCGCGCGTAATGCCTACGTCAAAAGTTGGGGCTGCCATACCGGCGAGAGCATGTCGAAGAAATGGTATCGCGCGACTGGCACGCACATGATCGGCGCGCTTGGGAAAACCCAATTCATGATGGAAGAACTGCCGATTCTCATTTCCGAAGACGGCAAGTGGGTTAATTAATTTTCGATTGCCGATTTCTGTAAAGCTAGCCCGTCCTGGCTTCATTCTGTAAATTTGCAGGCGACGCGCCTGCCACTGCAGCTTCAGCTGCTTCAGATTCATCTGTGAAAATCTGTGTTAATCTGTGGCTCAATCTCGATTTTCGATTTAACATCGCGGCCACGCGATGAGATTTGATCAGCTGCATGCACTGTATGATCAGCCGCTCTTCGATTTAATTTCGCAAAGCCGGGCTGTGCATCTCGAGCACTGGCGCGGCGAAGAAGTGCAGCGTTGCAGTTTGCTCAGCATCAAGACGGGCGGCTGCAGCGAGGATTGCGCTTATTGCGCGCAATCCTCTCACTATTCCACGGGCATCGAGCGCGAAGAGTTGTTGTCGCTTGGAAATGTTCTGGCCGCCGCCCGCGGGGCGTGTTCACAAGGCGCGACGCGGTTTTGCATGGGCGCAGCCTGGCGCGGCGTGCGCGATGGCTCCGAAAAATTTGAGCGCGTGCTTGGGATCGTGCGGGAGGTGAGCCGGCTCGGCATGGAGGTTTGCGTCACGCTGGGTGAGATCGGACCGGTGGAAGCGCGCAAACTGAAGGCGGCGGGAGTGACCGCTTACAATCATAACATCGACACTTCGCCCGAATTTTATCCGGAAATTGTGAGCACACACACGTTCCAGGATCGCCTTAACACGATTGCCGCAGTGCAGGGAAGCGGGATGTCGGTTTGCTGCGGGGGGATCATTGGGATGGGCGAATCCGAGGTCGATCGCCTTCGCATGTTGGAAGTATTGAGTAATTTCGATCCGCCTCCAGAAAGTGTGCCGATCAATTGTTTGATGGCGATGCCTGGTACACCGCTGGCCGATCAGTCGCCGGTCGATATTTTTGAGCTTGTCCGGCTGATCGCCGTCACACGGATCGCGCTGCCGAAAGCGCGCGTGCGTTTGGCGGCGGGTCGCACCAGGATTTCGCGCGAAGGCCAGGCGCTCTGCTTTTTCGCCGGCGCAAATTCAATTTTTTACGGCGACAAACTTCTTACCGCAAAAAATCCCGGGGCTGATGCCGACGTTACCCTTTTGCGCGAGCTCGGGTTGAAGACTGAGAGCGAAAGAACTCCATCGCGCCCTGTAGCCACGGCTCTATGAGCCGTCCGTCACTGAGCATTCCTTCACTCCGACCCCACCTCGCGCAAACGCCGATGCGAGCGGCTGGCGGCAGCTAAAATTTAGATCGACAGCTGATCGCCATTTTGCGATGAACCTTCCAGGGCTTTTGGGAGCTCACAAAAACCTCAACAGAAAGAAATTATGAACTGGAAAAAATTCTTTATCGCATTCATCGCAGCGTTCATCTTCATCTTCCTCTACGACTGGATCTTTCACGGCATAGTCCTCAAGGAAACGTATGCTGCCCTCCCGCCAGGTCTCATGCGGCCGGCAGAGGAATTTACGAGGCACTTTTTTCATTGGCTGGTTCTGGGCCAGCTTGTGTTCGTTTTCTTTTTTACAATGATCTTCGCCAGTTTTGGTCGCGGAGGCGCGGGTGCCGGAGCTCGATATGGAATTTTACTCGCGTTGCTGGGGTTTGGCACCAATCTGATTCAGTTTGCAGTGCATCCGCTTACGACGCGGCTCCTCGGCTTTTGGGGAATCGGCGGTCTGATTGAGTTGGCAATCGCCGGGGCAATCGTCGGAGCGATTTACAAGCCGAGCGCGCATACGGCCACTTAGGTCTAGATTCATGAAGCGATTCATCGTCGCATTCGTTGCCGCGTACATTTTCATCTTTTTCTGGGGATGGCTCCTTAACGGTGTGCTGCTGAAAGATATCTACGCGCAAACACCAAATCTCTGGCGGTCGCAAAGTGAAATGATGAGCTTGTTTCACTGGATCATTATCGGCCAGGCGTTGGTCGTTTTTGCATTCGTGATGATTTATACGAGCGGTTTCGCTGGCGGCGGCGTAATCGCGGGAATCCGCCTTGGTATCCTGTTGGAAATCGCAGCGATCGGCATGCGCATGGGCATTTACGCAGTGCAACCTTTTCCCGGAAAGTTGATCGTTTACGGCAGCGTCAGTGGCCTGGTCGAGATGATCATCGTCGGCGCGATGGTGGGCGCGATTTACAAACCGGCACCTGCGCGGGCGCCTTAGCGGGGGGAATCGGTCCCACGAGGGCGGAGCTTCTGGGGAGCGCACGCGCCTGGCGTGCTGTTCGCGACGCACTCGCCGCAAACCATTGCCCTGGCGGGGCTGCGATGAGTGGCTTTGGTATTTTCCAGCGATTGGCGAGGGCGCCAATCGCCGCAGGCGAGGCGCGTGCGCTCCCCAGAACCGTCACTGCGATTTCGAAGTTGGACGTTGAGCGTTCGGCGTTGGACGTTTGCCGGATGACTTCACAGACTCCCGCGCGGCTTGGCTATCGCATGCCAGCGGAATGGGAAGTTCACGCTGCCACCTGGCTTTCTTGGCCGCGCCGCGAAGGAATAAGTTTTCCAGATTCATTCGATCGTGTTTTGCCGGCTTTGCGGGCGATGGTCGAAGGGCTTATCGAATCGGAGCCAGTTTGCATCAACGTTTGCAACGTGGCGCACGAAGCCGAGGCGCGCGCAGCGTTGCGGGGACTCTCGATGGAACGCATCACGTTTTATCGGATTCCAACGAACGAACCGTGGTGCCGGGACCACGGGCCGGTTTTCTTGACGCGCGATGATGATCCGCGTCTCGCGATTGTCGATTGGGATTACAACGCCTGGGGTGGCAAGTATCCGCCCTTCGATCTCGATGAAGTTGTGCCCACACGCGTCGCCCAACTTCTCGATCTGCCGGTTTTTTATCCACGCATGATATTGGAAGGCGGCTCGATCGAGGTAAACGGCGGGGGCGCATTGCTTACTACCGAATCGTGTCTCTTGAATCCAAATCGCAATCCGCAGCTGAGTCGCGATGAAATCGAGAAGCGCCTCCGGGATTTTCTCGGCGTATGCGAAATTCTCTGGCTCGGCGACGGCATCGCCGGCGATGATACCGATGGCCACATCGACGATCTCGCCCGCTTTGTTTCCGAGCGAACCGTTGTGACCGTTGTCGAAGAAGATCACGACGACGAAAACTACGGGCCGCTCCGAGAGAATCTCGCGCATTTGCGCGAGATGAAAATCGGCCAGCGCAAGGTAGAAATTGTGACCCTGCCGATGCCCAGGAAAATTGTGCGCGAAAACCTGCGCCTGCCCGCTAGCTACGCGAACTTCTATATCGCAAATTCCTGCGTGCTCGTCCCGACGTTTGCCGATCCAAATGACCAAGTCGCTTTGTCTACATTACAAAATCTTTTTCGGGACCGCCGCATCATCGGAATCGATTCGCGTGAATTAATCTGGGGCCTCGGAACATTTCATTGTCTGACCCAACAACAGCCAGCCATTTGATTTCTGTAGCGGCGCTCTGTGAGCGTCGGACCAGAAATCCGGCGGTCCCAGACCGCCGCTACAGTGTCATTCCGCCGTCAATCCCGGTTTGTAACCGCTTTTCAGAATCGCGTCGTGAAGATCAGGCGGATGAGTCTTGCGCGCATCAAATGTGACGATGACGCGCTCGTGTTTGAAATCGACTTTTACACTGTGCACGCCTTTGATTTTCATGAGCGGCCGGCGTAGCTTTCGCACAGCATCGTGGCGATCCTCGCCTCGGGTTGCGATCTCGATCGTTTCCAAAATCGCGTGATCTGCCCGTTCGGGATAGAACGGATCGGCTGGGTCGGGATCGTTTGGTCGCGCAGGATCCATCGTTTTTCTTTATCTAACGCGCGAGAATGGCGTTGCGGTCGTCCCTCGCGTGCCGTCCATCCTGAACGAAGCGGAGGATCTCGCAGTTGCATCGAACGCCCTCAGCGAACGCAAGGGAGGTCTAATGTTCGATTGAGAGGTCCCTCGCCCCGAAAGCGTTCGGGGCTCGGGATGACCCCTTGGAAACCTCGCGCGCGATTGGCTCGAGGACGCGCCAGACGTTTTCGGCAAGTATTCTTTGGCCGTCGGCGTTTGGATGAATTCCGTCGGGCAAATTTAATGATGGATCGCCTGCCACGCCATCAAGGAGGTACGGCACCAACGCCCCGCCGCTTTTTGCGGCGAGATCACCGAACATTTTGCCGAAGGCGGAAACATAGTCGTCGGCTGCGTAATTCGGCAGCTGCATTCCCGCGATCACCACGCGCACATTTGGATTTCGTGCTTTCACTTTATCGATCATCTGCTTGAGATTGTTTTGGATTTGGTCGACCGGCACCCCGCGAAAGGCATCGTTGATTCCCAGCTCGAGAATGAAGATGTCGATCTTGTGTTTCAAGTGCGCTGGAAGCCGTTCCAGGCCTCCCTCGGTCGTGCCGCCAGTTTGGCTGGCGTTGGTCAGTTCAAAATTCAGGCCGGCGGAGCGCAATCTGTTTGCCAGTAAAGCCGGATAAGCTTCGCTCGGCTTCAGGCCGAATCCTCCTGAAAGACTGTCGCCAAGCACGAGGATCGTTTTCATTCCTGATGGATTACGTGGCGCGGCGTGCGCACACAAGGCCGACGCAACGAAGCAGCCGGCGATGAGAATGCTCTTTTTTGTCACTGAACTTCGATGTTTGATGGTTGCTGTTCGATGTTTAACGGTTTAACGATTCAACCTCTTTAACGTTCTAACCTCTTAACATCCCTTCTATGGCAAATTACGCTATCAACGGCTTCGGGCGCATCGGACGCAACGTGCTTCGCGCGATGACGCAAAAACAAGTCCAGCAGATTCGCGCGATCAATGATCTTACCGACACACATACACTCGCCCATCTGCTCAAATGGGACTCGGTGCATGGAGAATTCGACGGCGAAATCGGTTATGACGATGAGAACATCATCGTGCGGGGCCACAAAATTAAAATTTTGAAGGAGCGCGAGCCGGCGAACCTGCCGTGGAAGAAACTTGATGTAGATGTTGTCCTCGAATCGACCGGATTTTTCACCAGCCGCGACAAAGCCGAGCTACACTTAAACAAAGCAGGCGCGAACCGAGTGTTGATCAGCGCGCCGGCAAAAAATCCGGACGTGACGATTTGCATCGGCGTGAACGACGATCTTTTCGATCCCGCGAAACACAAAATTGTTTCAAATGCGAGTTGCACAACGAATTGCCTCGCGCCGATGGCAAAAGTTTTAAACGACAAGTTCGGCATCGCGCATGGATTCATGAGCACCATCCACAGCTACACCAACGACCAGCGCATCCTCGATTTCCCCCATAAAGACTTGAGGCGCGCGCGAGCCGCCGCGATCAACATTATTCCGTCCACCACCGGTGCGGCCAAGGCGATCGGCGAAGTCATTCCAGAATTAAAAGGGAAATTGAACGGCGGCGCTTTCCGTGTGCCGACCCCGGATGGGTCGGTCACTGATTTCACCGCTGTGCTCGAAAAGGATGCTACGGTCGATGCTGTTAATGCTGCCTTCAAAGAAGCTGCGTCAGACAAAAGCTACAAAGGCGTGGTGGAGTACAGTGATGAGGCGCTCGTTTCGCAGGATATCGTTGGTAATCCGCACTCCTGTATTTTTGACAGCAAGTTGACGCTGATGCTCGGCAACCGGTTTGTGAAAGCGGTCGGCTGGTACGATAACGAGTGGGGCTACAGCAACCGTTGCGTGGAACTGCTGGAACTGTTGGGAAGATAGGAGCTTCGTAATCGTGCTCGTGCTCCTGCTCGTGATTGTTTTTCATTAGAAGATGAAAACTTATTTCGACCACGAAAAGCTCGATGTTTATGGGGAATCCATCGACTTTTGTCGTTGGGTTGGCGACTTTCAGGCTGCGATCTTCAAGAAAGCGGCTGCGAAGGATCAACTCGATCGCGCCTCGACCAGCATTCCGCTCAATATAGCGGAAGGGAACGGTAAGTTTTCAGCGAAAGATCGCGCGCGATTTCTCGAAATGGCACGCGGCTCCGCGCTCGAATGCGCGGCTTGTCTGGACGTGTTATTAGTGCGAAGACTCGCCAGCCAACAACAAGTCGCCGGTCAAAAGGAAAAGCTCGCGAGAATTGTGCAGATGCTCATTGGATTGCTTGGCAAGTTTTCTGAACGAGCAGAAATTTTGCGGAAAAACGAAGCACCATACTTCGCCGAGCACGAGCAGGAGCATGAGTAAGATGGCGAAGCTCACGCTGCGCGATCTGGATGTACGCGGGAAACGTGTTCTGTTACGGGTGGACTTCAACGTGCCGACCGAAATGCGCGGCGGAAAGGTTCGCATTACCGACGACACGCGGATTCGCGGCAGCCTGCCAACCATTAACTACCTGCGCGAACACGGTGCGAAAACGATTTTGATGGCGCACTTTGGCCGGCCTAAAGGGAAGCCCGTGGAAAAATATTCGCTTCGTCCGATTGGCGATTATTTGCACTCGCTTATCCATCAGCCGGTCATATTCAGTCATGACACGATTGGAGAAGTGCCAGAAAAAATCGTCGATCATATGGAGGGCGGCGATGTCGCCCTGCTCGAGAACGTCCGCTTTCAACCGGAAGAAGAAGCGAACAATCTCGCGTTCGCGGAGGCGCTCGCGAAACTTGGCGATCTTTATGTAAACGATGCGTTCGGCGCGGCGCATCGTGCCCATGCCTCGACTGCGGGCATCACAAAATTCGTGGCGAAATCGGCGATGGGTCTCCTGATGGAGAAAGAGCTGAAACACTTGCGGGAAGGGCTGGAAAAACCGGCCAAACCGTTCGTCGTCATCTTGGGCGGAGCCAAGGTTTCCGATAAGATCGGCGTGTTGAAAGCACTTATGGAAAAAGCCGACACCATCCTGATCGGCGGAGCGATGGCGAACACCTTTCTGAAAGCGCAGGGAATCCCGGTTGGCGCAAGTCGGGTCGAATCCGACAAGGTCGCTCTCGCGCGAGAAATTCTTGATCTCGCGAAAAAACGAGGCGTGAAATTTTTGCTTCCGATCGACGCCGTCGAAGCGGAGGAAATTCGCGCCGGCACACCGATTCGAAACACGAGTCGGCTCTCAGCGCGATATGGGATCAATGATGGATGGCAAGCAGTCGATATCGGCGCTGCGACGATTGCTCTTTATCAGGAGGAAATCGCGAAAGGCGAAACGGTCTTATGGAACGGGCCTGTTGGCATTTTTGAAATTCCCGATTTTGCGGAGGGCACGATCGCGATTGCAGAAGCGCTGGCACAATCGGGCGCGACAACGATCATCGGCGGCGGCGATTCCGTGACCGCAGTCAAACAAGCTGGACTTGCCGACAAAATGACATTCATCTCTACTGGTGGCGGCGCTGCGCTGGAATTGCTCGAAGGCAAGGAACTTCCCGGCGTGGCCGCGTTGAGCGAGAAACCTTAGATAGAATTTAAAAAAATGGACAGAATCGGTTTCTACTGAAATCACTTTTGTAAATTCTGGTCATTCTGTCAGAAAACGCTTATGCGCAAAAAAATCGTCGCGGCCAACTGGAAGATGAACATGATGCAGGCCAGGGCGGCGCGATTTATCGAATCGCTGTTGCTTGAAATTGGCGACATATCTGATGTCGAGGTTGTAATCCTGCCGCCGTTCACGGCGATCGCGAAAGTAACGGAGGCGCTTGGCACCGCTCCGAACATCAAGGTCGGCGCGCAGAACATGCATTGGGAACGGAGCGGCGCCTTCACAGGCGAGATCAGTGCTGCGCTTCTGCGTGACTTATTTGTGCATTACGTCGTGCTTGGGCACAGCGAGCGTCGCACGCTTTTCGGTGAGACCGATGAGATCGTCAATCGCAAGGTGCGCGCGGCGCATGAGGCGGCACTCCACCCGATCGTTTGCGTGGGCGAAACGCTCGCGCAACGCGACAAAGGCAACGTCGACAAAATATTAGCGATCCAACTGCGCGGCAGTCTCGCCGGCCTAAGCGCAAAGGAATTGCAAGAGACGGTGATTGCGTACGAGCCTGTTTGGGCCATCGGCACCGGACGCAACGCGACTCCGGAGCAAGCGCAGGAGGCGCATACGTTCATTCGTCATACCTTGCGCGAAATCGCTGACGACACCGTAGCCGAGCGCGTGCGTATTCAGTACGGAGGCAGCGTCAAACCGGAGAATGCGCGCGAGCTAATGAGCCAGCCGGATATTGATGGCGCCCTCGTCGGCAGTGCCAGCCTCGATCCGCGCAGCTTCGCCCAGATCGTGAAGGCCGCGCGAGAAGAGTGACACGGGCTTCCAGCCTGTGGGGAACCGAGCGTCTCGCCTGGTTGTTTGTTTAGCCAGCAGGCTCGCCGCAGCGAGTCCGTCCACTGGCGGACAACATGCAGTCGCCCCCCAGCCAAGATGGCTGTGCCACGTCATTTTTTGATCTCCAGATACGTACGCGACTGCACGTGATTAGTGCCGGGCTGCAACTCCTCGACGCGCATTTGTTTCAGAAACCACCGATTGTCGATCTTTTGCGCGGAAACGGCTTCAAAGCGTTTGGCAAGCTGCGCGTTCCAGTCGTATCCCTCCATCCGCATCAGCGCACCGCTCGCCTTGTCGATCCACAGGAGAAGATTGGAATACTGTGACTCGCGAGATGGCGCGTGTAATTGCAACTTCCAGCAATTGCGGGTGCGGACATTTTCTTCGCCTAAAACGCGCGCATTTTGCCAGTAGAGAAATTTGAACGCGAGGTCCTCGTAGGTAAGGCTAGTGCCGCGGATTTTTTGCTCAAGTTTCGACGCGGAAAAATCTTTGGTCCCTGTATCAGTAATCAAGTCAAGTCGCGAGCTGTTTTGGCCCAAGCGCAATTGCAGGACCTCGTCGGGGTTGCTAAATGAATACCGGATCAACGGGCCGTTTTGTGTCATGCGAAATGGAACAATGATATCGTTTTCGCGAAGCTGACCCTGTAGATCGATTTGCTGTCGGGCCTCGATCATTCGTACCGAGGTCAGAATGTCTCGCGCCGAAGGCGCGGGTTCCGCGAGGACCGCCATCGTCGCGAGCGCCATACAAATGACGAATATCGGATGACGAATGACGAATGAATGACGAAACCCGAATGACAAAAGGAAAGTCCCGGATGGCACATTCGCCATTTGAGCATTCGAGCTTGTTTCGATATTCGTCATTCGGGCTTCGTGATTTCGCGCATTTGTTTATTAGAGGGTAACGATTAAAAGCTTAGGCGCCGCTTCATTTCATTGCATGGATCAGTCCCTCTTTCATCTCATCAACGAACAATGGACGAGTCCGGCGCTCGACTTGTTCATGGCGGCACTCAGCAACAGCGAGATTTGGAAGCCGTTATTCGTCGCGATCGGACTCAGCGCTCTCTTTTTTGGCGGGTTCAAAGCCCGAGCGTTCGTTATTTGTCTAGCGTTGTCTTTGCTGATCGCCGAACTGTTAACCGGTGTATTAAAGTCCGCGGTTGATCGTCATCGGCCGAAGCAAGTAGAAACGGTCCGGATGGTCGAATTGCAAAAGACACGCCCGAAATTCATGAGCTTGTTTAAGAAACGCACCATCCGTTTTTCCGACCAATCCGATCGGAACCGTTCGGGGCCGTCATTTCCATCCGGACACATGACAAACAACACGATAATTGCCATGTATTGCACGCTGTTTTATCGGCGGCGTGGCTGGTTCTACTGGATCATAACGGCAGCAGTTGGCTACTCGCGAATTTATCTTGGAGCGCACTGGCCCAGCGACATCATCGCAACGTTCTTTCTCGCGGTTGGCGAAGCGCTGCTCTTGCTGGCATCGTTCGAGTTGCTTTGGAGGACAACGGCCCGAAACTGGGCACCGAATTTCTACGCGCGGCACCCAAGTTTGATTGAACGGCGTGTTTCCAACCTGCCGTCTCCAAACTCGCAATCCGGAGGCTCGCGCCACTTTCATTGAGCACATCGCGCGCAGTCTGGCTTTTCATCATCGCGTTGACGGCGATTCGATTGTCGATGTTGGCGACGACCGACCTCGAATTTGACGAGGCGCATTACTGGATGTGGTCGCAGCGCCTGGCGCCGGCGTACTTCAGTAAAGGTCCGGGCATCGCTTTTGTCATGCGCGCCAGCACCGCGGTTTTCGGTGCAAATGAGTTCGGTGTCCGCTTTTTTAGTCCAGTGCTCGCCGCCGGCACGAGCCTGCTCTTGTTCTACTTTGCGCGGCGATTGTTTAGTGCGACCGCCGGATTGTGGGCAGTTATGGCCTTGAATGTCACACCGATCTTCAATATCGGGGCGTTCCTGATGACGATCGATGCCTTGTCGGTTTTTTTCTGGCTGGCGGCGATGTTTACATTCTGGCTCGCACTGGAAAAGAGTCCGCACTTCTCATGGCATTGGCCGCTGACTGGGTTGCTGATCGGGTTTGGATTTCTCTCCAAATATACGAACGCGTTCGAGCTCGTTTCGGTTTTCGCGGTGCTCGCATTGGCTCCCCGGCTAAGACGGGAATTTGCGCGACCCGGTTTAT
>WNGK01007657.1_pt1 | contig 15089 bp, 18 predicted proteins | sample 5400601 | NCBI WGS metagenome assembly WNGK01 (sample SAMN13153376, study PRJNA577476) | soil metagenome | isolation source: 60 cm soil or saprolite under Garry oak tree replicate 1 | place: USA:California | collected 2016-06-15 | reverse complement strand
TGATCATCAACCAGCAGACCGCCATGACCACCCGGGCGGTCAGCGAGAACTGGCTGACCGAGTCATGCCGCGGCCTGACCGCCACCCTCGAACGGCTTCGCGTCGACCGGCAGCTCGAGGAAGCCCTCACCCACGGCGCCGACCCCCTCCACCTCGCCGCCGTATTCGGGATCGACGACACCACCGCCATCAAATACGCGGCCATCGCACGCCAGCTCCCGGAGACCGCCGCCGCGCAGCACGACCCCTCCGGTAACCGCGAACCCAAGGACCAGAACAGCCCATAGAGCGTGAAGACCCCTCAGTTCATGCTGAGGAGCCCTCAGTTCGCGCGAACTCTGGGCAAAGCCCCCGGCTCTCACAGAACCGTGCTTAACAGTCTCCCGTTACACGGCTCTTCTCATCTGATCTTTCAGAACGTGGATATCCAGGCCCAGTGAGCAAACAGGCCGGGCTCTCGATCGACGAGCCCGGTCCACCACCGTTTGGCCTTCTTAAAACTGCCCAGCCGCCGGTACTTGTTGCGCGCCCACCGCACTATGTAGGTATTAATGCGTTGCAGGAGGCGATACAATCTCGACCTGTTGAACCGGCCATAGTAGTTCATCCAGCCGCGGACGACCGGATTGATCCACTCAGCGAGTTCTGCGAGGTCAGACCCGATGCGCTTGTGGATCCGCCAGCCACGGACCTGCTGACCCTTCGCTTTGAGGGCGTCCGGGCTGATCGCAGGCGAGAACGTGGTGAACAATTGCCCATTTCGGTTCTGCGCGCTGCGCGGACGGAACTCATACCCCGAGAACGTGAATGACGTGTGCTCAAATTGGCCGCGCCGGTTGTCGTCCTTACAGTACACTATCCTGGTTTTCCCAGGGTGCAGCCGCAGCCCCAGACTTTCCAGCCTCTCAGCGAGAGCATCACGCACCTTGCCTGCCTGATACTCGGTCGAACAATGCAGCACCGCGTCATCCGCATACCGCTCGAATTCCACCGACGGGAACTCGCGTTCCAGCCATGAATCCATTGCGTAATGCAGAAACAGGTTAGCCAGGACGGGTGAGACCGCTGATCCCTATGCGCAGTGCCGGGTTATGCGCAGTGCTGGCCTGCCGGGGCTGGTGGGGGCCGGATCGGTGAGCGGGCGCTGCGCATAACTCCGAGGATTCCGATCATGCGGCCTGGCAGGGTGCCGGGCCGCGCATGATCGGAGGTCGGCCGGATGGTCGCTTTGTCTGCGCTGGTGTCCGGTCTGGACGCGGAGCTGGTGCGTCTGGGCTACAAGGACTCGACGATGGCCTGGTACCGGGGCTGCTGGCGCCGCCTGCAGAAGTACTTCGCTGGCCGCGGCGCGGAAGAGTTCTCGCTGGACCTGGCTATGGCCTGGGTCGACGAAGCCTGCAGCTTCTTTGCGAAGGAGCAGGCCGGCACGCTCAAGCAAACCGATGTGTACTTGTTCAGGGTCGCCCAGATGCTGGGCGATTACGCGGCCCACGGGGCTGTGCTGCGCCGCTACTCCCGCACGGTCAGCAAGCTGACCGGGGACGGGGCCGCTGCCGTTGCCCGGTTCGAGGCGTGGCTGCGGGCCGCTGGCCGCAGCGCCTCGACCGTGCGGGCCTACGGGACGCTGGCCGGGGAGTTCACCGCGTTCTCGGGCACGCGCGGCGGGATAGCCCTGTGCGACGCCGGGACGGTCGGGGCGTTCGTCGCCACGCTGGCCGGATACCAGGTCAAGACCGTCGAGCAGAAACTGTGCGCCTTGCGGTCCTTCCTCAGGTTCGCTTCCGATGACGGGCTGGCCAGCGCCGCCGTGGTGGAGGCGGTCCCGGCGGTGAAGTCCCGCAAGCAGGCCAAGGTCCCGTCGGTATGGGATCCGGCCGACGTGGCCAAGATCCTGGAAGCGGTCGACCGGGGCAACCCGTGCGGTAAACGCGACTACGCGATCATCTTGCTCGTGGCCAGGCTCGGGCTGCGCGGCATCGACGTCAAACGGCTGGAGTTCTCCGATTTCGACTGGCTGGGCAACCGGCTGTCCGTCGCTCAGGCCAAGACCGGCCACAAGGTGTGGCTGCCGTTGCTGAAAGACGTCGGCTGGGCGTTTATCGACTTGTGGGTGCCGAAAACCTATGCCACCAGGCGATACTCATGAATCACGCCGCCGGCGCGGTCACGTCGCTGAACCCGGAACCGGTCAAGGTCGGTGACGTCGTCGGGGGGCCGGCGCAGCGGCGCGGCCTGCTTCAGGGCGCGGTGCGGCCGGTGGGTGTTGTCGAAGTCTTCGTATTCCCCGCAGCACGGTCATAATGTGCCGCTGGTTCCATACCAGGGTCCGGTCGAGCAGGGCGCGGCGGCAGCTGCCGATCCACCGTTCCATGACCGAGTTCATTCGGGGCGCCTGGATGGCGGAGCGGACGATCCTGGACCGTCGCGGCGCGGCGCAGGGTCGATCCCGGCGTTCATGAGGATCTCCCAGACCGTGGACGGCGCCACCGTGATGCCCAGTCCCGCGAGCTCGCCGTGGATCCGCCGGTAGCCCCAGGACTCGTTCTCCCGGGCGAGCCGCAGCACTACCGACCGCACCTTGCGATGCGTGGCCGACCGCCCGGACCGGCCACGCCGCGACAAGCGCCCCCACCGGCGGCGGACGATGTCGCGATGCCAGCGCAAGATAGTGCCCGGAGTGACGAGCAGCCGCATCCCGGCCAGGCTCCCGGCCGGCACCGTCCCGGCGAGCAGCGCCAGCCACGCCCGGTCCGGCCACGTCAACCGGGCGCGCGCCTTCGGCCGCTCACGCTCGGCGACAGCGAGCTGGTGGCGTAGCATCAAGATCTCGGCGTCCTTCCACCACGACTCCCGGCGCGACAGCCTGAGCAGCGACATGACACGGCTCACGACCAGGAAGATCAGCTTCAAGCCCACAAGCCGAAGATCATCCCACCTCCGGGCCGAGCCAAGACCGGCCCGGCCGACGCCGAGCGCTTGACCGAACCGCCCGCGTTCCGTAGGGCATCTGCCCAGGTGGCACAGGTTTTCGGCACCCACAGTTGCTGGCGCTGGTCGCCGGGCAGGATGTCGAGCCCGCTGAGGGATCGGACGGGACCGATGGGCGGTGGCGGATCGCCCGGAAGGTCGCCGGGGACCGCGTCGTCTCCACCGTGGACCCAGAGGCGCGGCATACTCGCAAGTCACCGGAGAATCGCCGCGATGGCTACCGCGTCCACGTGGCTGCCTGCCCGGAGACCGGGATTATCACCGGTGAAGGGCTGACCCGGGCAGCCGGGGAGGAGAACAGCGACGCCGCCGTCGCCGGGGAGTTCTTAGCTGATCAGGCCGCCGGCGGCGGGCCGCCGTGTGAGTGGTACGGCGATTCCGCTTACGGCACCGGGGACCTGCGCGCGGCGATCAGGCAGGCCGGGCAAACGGCGGTGATCAAGCCCCGGCCGCTCAAGCCGCCGGCCGAGGGCGGGTTCACCCTCGATGACTTCACCGTCGATGAGACCGCGCACACCGTGACCTGCCCGGCCGGCGTCACCCGGCCGGTCACCGCCCGCCGCCACGTCACCTTCGGCGCCGCATGCCGTGGCTGCCCGCTGCGCGCCCGCTGCACCACCAGCAAGCACGGCCGTGCGCTGATCTTGCACGAGCACGACGCGCTGCTGCGCGCTGCGCGCCGCCTGGGCAGCCCAGCCCGGGCTGCGTGAGGACTACAGGAAGTTCCGCCCCAACGTCGAACGGGTGATCTCTCAGATCGCCAGCCGCGGCGGGCGGCGCCTCAGACTCCGCTACCTCGGCACCGCCAGGAACAACGCCTGGCTCAAGCACCGCACCGCCGCCCTCAACCTGCGCAACCTCATCGGCCGCGGCCTCACCCGCGACAACGGGGCATGGGTGCTGGCCTGACCACCCCGGCAGCCACCAGCGGCCGCTTGCAGCCATCCCCGCATCCCTGCCAGGCTGGCCCCGGCGGGAAGAGCGACCACGTTGCCGACCCGAAAGGGCCAGGCTCTCTGCCGCACAGACGGCCTTGTCGGCGCTCTTCCCGCCCCAGGACCACCGCATTATTCAGCGGCCTCCTAGAGAGCCAGCAGCGGAGCTATGCCGCAACACGTCCACGGCGAGGGGTCTCGACTCGAGAAGCGGGCAGTCGTAACGTCGGACGAGAGCCGAGTGGCAAGCAAAGACAAGGGTGTCCGAAGGAGGCTCGCGATGTTCGTTCAAGTGATCCGAGGCCAGGTGAGCGACCCGGAGCAGGTGCACGCCGCGCTCAACCGGTGGTCTGAGCAGCTGGCGGCCGGTGCGCCAGGCTGGCTTGGATTGACCGCCGGGGTAACCCAGGACGGCCGGTTCGTCGCGCTGGCCCGGTTCGAGTCGGAGGAGGCGGCCCGGCGCAATAGTGACCGGCCCGAGCAGGGCCAGTGGTGGATGGAGACCTCCAAGCTGTTCACGGGGGAAGTCATATTCCGCGACAGCAGCGACGTCACCGCCGACGTTAGCGGCGATCCGGGCGAGGCGGGGTTCGTGCAGGTGATGCAGGGCCGTGGTAGCGATCCTGGACGCGCGCGGGAGCTCATGGCCCAGAACCCGGACGACTGGGCCGCGTTCCGCCCTGATGTCATCGGCAGCGTGGTGGTGGGACACGAGGGCGGGGCCTACACCATGGCCATGTACTTCACCTCGGAACAGGCGGCACGCGAAGGCGAACTCAAGGAGCCGCCGCCTGAGCTGAAGGCGCAGATGGAGGAGATGAACCAGCTCAGTGTCGGCGAGCCGGAATTCCTCGACCTCAGGCAACCCTGGCTCTACTCACCCTGAGGAGCAGGCAGACAAACACTGCGGTGACGTAGCGCCACGTCCCCGTTCCTCCAACAATCCGTGCGGCCGGCCCGAAGGTGCACCGGTTCCGGTCCCAGCATCGTTGTCCCGGCCGGCCCGTATGAGCATGCCGTCACGCGCGCTCAGCTTGGGTGTCCGGCGCCCGGTCGTAGCTGGTGCCCGAGCGCAGGGCGGAACATCTCCTACATTCCGCTCCGTGGTCAGTGCCCGGTTGCCTCAGTGCCCGTATCCGCATGGTCGTAAACGCGGCAGCCGCCACTGCTGGCGGCGACGAGGCGGAGAAGGAACGCAGCCGCTGAGGTGAACCTGCCGGCACTAACCTCGGCAGGTTCAGCAGGTCAGGTGCAAGATGGCGTTGGTGTTCGCCGTGGCCGTGGTCAGCGCGCCGATCGCCTCCGCCGTGGGCAGGGCGACAAGGTCGACCTTGCGGCGGCGGGCCTCGTCTCGGACCTGCTGCATTACCGGCAGCGCGCCGTCGGCGCCGGTGCCGATCACCAGCTGACGGCATCGCCACGGGATGTCCTCCGCGATCGACAGCGGGGTATGTCCGTAGGCGCCGCGGAACTTCCGCGATTCGGCCTTCTTGCGCTTGCGGATCTTCCCGCGGTCGATGATCAGATCGTGATCGTAGGTCACGCCGTCGATCCGTAGTGAACCGAAGGAGTAGTCGGTGAATCGCATGCTGACGCTCCTTGCCCGCATCGGAATCGTATGGCCGGTACCGGCGGCCGGTCCAGCTCCGTCAGCGATCAGTTGCCCGGTTACCATCACGGGGCCGCGGGCCGCCCCGCTACCGGCTGGGCGCTGGCACGCAGGCTGGCCCGCCCGGCCGCGGACCAAGCAGCCGATGGTGTACCTCGCGGCGGCCGCCGTTGGCGGGCTTGTCCGGCGGGGGGATCATGACGGTTGGCGCGGAGGCAGGCAGCTCAGCAGGGCTCACGCGGTGGAGGTCCTGTGTTCCCAGGCCTGTAGGTTGAGCAGGGCCGGCGGGCGCCGGTCCTCCAGCGCGGTGAGCAGGTTGTCGACCGCCAGGTCGGCCATCGCCAGGCGGGTCTTCACCGTCGCTGACCCCAGATGCGGTAGGAGCACGGCGTTGTCGCAGGCGAGCAATCCGGGATGAACCTCCGGCTCGCGCTCGAACACGTCGAGCCCGGCGGCAAAGATCTGACCCTGCTGGAGCGCCTGGGCCAGGGCCTGCTCGTCGATGACCGGACCGCGCGAGGTATTCACCAGCACGGCTGTGGGTTTCATCAGGGTCAGGCGCCCGGCGTTGATCAGATGGCGGGTCTGCGGGGTGAGGCTGACATGCACGGAGACGAAGTCGGACTCGCGCAGCAGATCCTCCAGGTCCCGGTACTCCACGCCGAGTTCCTGCTCGACCTGGGCGGTCGGCCGGTCCGTGTCGTGGTACAGGACGCGCATGGCGAACCCGCGGGCGCGGCGGGCCAGCGCCTGCCCGATACGGCCGAAGCCCACGATGCCCACGGTCGCGTGGTGGACGTCCTGGCCCAGCATCATCAGCGGCCCCCAGATCCACGCCGCACCGGAGCGGACGAACCGGTCGCCTTCGGCGATCCGCCTGGCTGCGGCCATCATCAGGGCGAACGCGGTGTCCGCGGTGGTCTCGGTCAGCACACCCGGGGTGTTGCACGCCAGCACGCCGCGCCGGGTACATGCCTGCAGGTCGATGTTGTCGAAGCCGACGGCGTAGTTCGCCACCACCTTGAGCTGAGGCCCGGCGGCCCTCAGGAACTCCTCGTCGACCCGGTCGGTGAGCAGCGTGATAGCCCCCGCCTTCCCGGCCACCTGCGCCAGCAGTTGGTCCCGGGGCATGGCGCCCTCGCCGTCATAAACCGTCATGTCGCACCGGGCCACGATCCGGTCCAGTGCTTGTTGCGGCAGGCGCCGGGTGACCAGGACCGGCGGCCGCACCCGGCCCAACGCTAGGCCCCCAGCCCTGGCAGCACCGCGGCCTGGTCATCCCACTGGTACTTCACCAAGTCAGCCATCTAGTCCCCAAGGGTCGGCGCTGGATATCCAAACGGTGACGGCCCACGGCGTCCCGGGCCGCTGCGAGAATCATAAGGCGACCGGTCGCCGTTGAATGTGGCTTCACGCCCTGTGAGGAGCGGCAGGCCTTACTCGGCGCGCACAGCCGCCGTTACTTACGCCGCTACCGTACGCACGGGGGTTCGCCCAGCCAGTGCCGGACTGGATGTTCTGCGCCGCACCTCCTGATCATCTCGTGGTACCAGCCGGAGAAACCGCTGTCTTACCGTGGATGGAAACCGCTGTCTTACCGTGGATGCATGACCGCATGGGGCAAGCTGCCGCCCGCGTTGCCGCCGCATGGCACAGTGCTGGCCTGGGCGCGAGGCTGCCGGTGCGAAGAGTGCGAACGCGAGTACTAGCGATTCGTGTCCGAACTGGCAGTGCGAGGGCCGCTGAGGCTTGCCGCTGAGCCGGAGCCCCGCAAGCGACCCGTGACCGGGGATCCAAGGACGGGCGGCCACGGGCCGCCAGATGGCCGGGGTTCACGGCTCACAGCCGCACCCTGCTACCCGCGACGAGCTGGCCACTCGGGACGCCAATCGCACCTCATACCGTTCGGCGCGCACACTGCCGCCGATATGGACGGGTGTCGGCCTGGCTCCGATCACGGTGTTGACCACGCCGATCTGGGTGTTCCGCTCGTGGTTGAGGCGGTGCCGCCGATGGCCACCGCGGCGCGCCTGGTGCCCGGCGACGTGAGGTCGGCACCACGCGCTCGTACCGGCACGGCGTGCGACAGCTGACGGTAGGTTGGTGCGGTGACAGGACCGGATCGACGTGACCTCGGTCAGGTGTTCAACGAGGTGCCAGAGCTCTACGACCGCGTGCGACCGGCGTACCCTGACGAGTTGTTCGCGGATCTCGTCGCCATCACCGGCATAGACAGGCCGTCCTCGGTGCTTGAGGTGGGCTGCGGTACCGGTCAGGCGACACGCTCGCTGGCAGCGCTCGGGTACTCGGTGACCGCCATCGAGCCCGGCGCGGGCATGGCCGCGCTCGCTCGCCAGCGGCTCGTCGCCTTCGGCAGCGTCGAGGTCGAGAATTCGACGTTCGAGGAGTGGGACGACGGCGGACGGCGCTTCGATGTCCTCGTGGCCGCGTCGGCGTGGCACTGGGTCGACCCGTCCATTGGCTGGCGCCGAGCGCATAACGTGCTCCGTCCCGAGGGATGGATGGCGCTGCTCGGCAACGTTGTAGTCCGCCGGCCGGGTGAGCCGGAGGTGTACGCCGAGACCGCCGATCTCCACGAGCGATTTTCCCCCGGCAACCCCGGCTGGGGTCATCCGCCGCTCGAGGACGAGGTGCGGATGACGGACGAGGGCTGGGGACTGGTCACAGACCCCGGCGGCTTGTTCGGCCCGACGATCGTTCGGTGGTACCCGGCTGTTCAGTGGTTCGACGGGGACGGCTTCGCGGATCTTCTCCGCTCGACGTCGCTGTACCGCAGGCTTGACAGCCGCGTCCGTGATCCCCTGCTCGACGCGATCGCCGAGCGGATCCGTACGCAGATGGGCGACCGGGCATCACGCCGCTACCTGAGCGTCCTCCGTGTCGGACGGCGTGCCGAGTGACCGTAGCGGCGGTGGGAGGCCTCACCCAAAATTGCGCGCCATGCGGGCTGTTGCGGCACGGCGGACCGCGACGCTTGTGCCGTGAGCGATCAAGGCCAGTTCAGCTGGTTCGCCTGCGCGCACACGCACAGACCCCGATACGCCGAACTGGGAATTCTATGTGCCCGCGCCATGGTCGGCAGGCTGAACCAATGCTCGGTCATGCGTGTTGAGGGCGGGTCCGCTGATGCGACCGATCCAGCTGGAAGTGGCGAGATGAGGACGTTCACGTCCGCGGGAACGAGGCGCCGGCCATCGGCATGATCTGCGGGAGGGCTTGGGTCTGTACCCTAGGGGTGACTTTTCCTCAGAGACGGCTCTGCGAGTGTCTGGTGGAACGGGATCTGCCTCGCGCCGGAGGGACTGGCTTCGCAGCTCTGTCAAGCTGTGGGGGGAGCGGGGAGGTCCGCGGTGGTCAGCCGGATCTGGGTAGTTGTGCTAGGGGTAGTGGCGCTGGCTGCGTCTTGCGTCTCTGGCTGCGGCGGCGGGCCGAACGCGGGGGGTCCGGCGGCAACCCCGCCGCCGGCGTCGGCGGGTTCCGCCGATAGGGTTTGTACTCCCAGTGCGTGCATTTCGCTCAGCCGGCTGGCCAGCAGCATCGATAGCCAGCTCAAGGGAAACGTCGTCGGCTACGTTGCGCTCGTTGGCCCGTCGCAAGTTGTTGCCTCCGGCCTTGCCCGCACGGCCGCGGACGCGCCGCGGCTCGCCATGGGACCAGATGTCATGGTGAATGTCGCCAGCGTCGGCAAGATGTTCACGACGATTGCCGTCCTGAAGTCACTGGCCCGGCACCATCTCAGCATCGACCGCCGGATCTGGCCGTTCCTGCCCCGGACTGGGTGAAAGGCCCGGGTATCGACACCATCACCTTCCGTGAACTGCTGACCCGCCGGGCAGGATTCCGCCTCGACAGCGGCCGGGTCTTCGAGACCGACGATGCGGCGAGGGAACAGGTCAGGCAGGGCATCCAGCAGGTGCACAAGCAAGTGGCGGACTATAACAACATCAACTTCACCATCTTCCGGGACATGCTGCCCTTCATGGAGGGGGTTCCCGACCCGGGGCCAGCCGCGCGGGCCGCGGCCGCGACCGGCTTTTTCATCAGCTATGTTCAGCGTCAGGTATTCGATCCGGCGGGCGTCAAGGACGCCACGTGCGCGCCAGTCCGCAATGCCATGCTCATGTACCCGCCGCCCGACGCCGGCCAGCATGCGCCGGGAACTCGATGGCCTCATCAGCGGCAGCCTGCTGTCAGGCAGCCAACGGCAGCAGATGGACGGCAACTGTCTCGGCTGGGACTGCTCCCTCACCGGCCAGGCCGGCTACCGGGGCAAGGAAGGCGGCATCGGCGACTCAGGCTCAGCGGGCCTTCAGATCTTCTTCGACATCCTCGCGGGGACGATCCCTGTGGTGGCAGCCACCAGCTCCAACGGCCCCCCGTTGGAGACAGTCGTTCAAACCGCCCTGCTTGCCGCCACCAGCGCCCGGTAGCCGACAGGTAGCCGGCACGCTGACGGTCCCGCCGGGACAGATGACGTGTGGTGGGGCTGGCGTGCCGGTTTCCAGGCGGGCCCGGCCGGCAGGCTGGCGTGCGTCCTGGCCCGCGCCGGTTCCTCTCCCACGGCCTGCGCAGCGATGGTCATGATGATGTCCTGGCGTCCTGCGCGGCGGCCTGATGCTCCAGGTCCAGCGCCCGGTACAGCCTGGACCGGCCGACGCACAGGTGCCGGGCGATCGCGGTCACCGGCTCGCCCCGCTCGCGGCGGGGCGGGCGATGGCGAGAAGGTCATCGCTGACCGTGGCCGGGCGGCCGCCGCGCCGGCCCTGTGCCTGGGCCGAGCGCAGCCCGTCCATGGTCCGCTCGCGGATCAGGTCGCGTTCCAATTCGGCGAAGGTGGCCAGGATGTTGAAGAACATCTTGCCGAGGAGTCGGCGGGGTCGTAGATGGTGCCGCCGAGGGAGAGCTTGATGCCGCGGGCGACGAGGGAGTCGCCGATGTGGCGGGCGTCGGGGACGGAACGGGCGAGCCGGTCGAGCTTGGGCACGACGAGGGTGTCGCTGGTGCGGACGGCGGCCAGGGCCTGGTCCAGGCCGGGGCGGGCGCGGCTGGTGCCGGTCAAGCCCTTGTCGAGGCAGATCCGGTCGTCCGGGACGCCGAGCGCGGCCAGGGCCTGGCGCTGGGCGGTGAGGTCCTGCAGGACGGTGGAGCACCTGGCGTAGCCGATAAGTTCACTCACCCCCGGCAGCGTAACGTTTAGCCCCCGGTCACCGGACTATTGAGCGGACTGGTCTTACGAGACGGCGTTCCTGCAGGCCACGCGTCCCGGGCGGCGGTGCTCCGGCGTGTCCGGCAGGCGATCCCCTTGCGGACACTTGACGAACCACTAGACGGTCACCGGCAAAGGCTGCAGTGATGAGCCTTCGGACCTGCCGGCTCCTATGCGGCTGCCTTGCCCTGGTCCCGGAGGACCCGGTCCGCGGTGAGGGTCCGGTGGCAGGCCAGATTGACCAGGACCCAGCCAGCCTCGCCCCGCTGGACGACAGGCTGCACCGGCGGGTCGCCGGGGATCTCTCCCCAGGCCGCGTTGAGCGCATCCCGGAGCTGCCGGCATGCGTCGTCCTTCCAGATGCGGCGCAGGTAGCCGCTGGGGTGACGCCGGTCGGCGAGATCACCGCCCGGCGGCACCCAGCTAAGAACGGGTATCAGGGTGGCATTATGGGCGCGGGCCAGGTTCTCCGCGTAACGCAGTGCCCGGAGGCTGCCCGGTGAGCCGCTCGTGCCGACGATGACACGACGTACGCCGGGCACGGCAGCGCTCCTTCTTCACGGTTAGCTAGTCACTGCCTAGTCAACTCTCCTGCGGCCGGGAAAGGAAGCCATGTCAAGGATCGGGCGAGGCTGTTGACACGTACAGCATCAAACGAGACCCTGACTCGCTCCCCTCGCCCCTGACACTGATCTTGCCCGGCACATGATCGCGCTTTCCGGGAGGATGGGGAACAACGAGCCTGCCCTGCCGGCGGCACCCGGCAAACCCCGTCCAAGGGAGTCCCCGCTGACCGCGCCAGCATCTGAGCGAGCCCGGCCGCCGCGGATTCTGGCTGGAATACGCCAGCATGGCCTGGATGACAGCCGAGGCTGCCGTCGCCATCGCCGCGGGCATCATCGTCTCCTCCATCGCCCTGGTCGGCTTCGGCCTGGACTCCGTGATCGAGTTCGCCGCCGCCGCGGTCGTCGTCTAGCAGTTGCGCGGGGAAGCGGAGAACCGCGAGACCAGGGGCGGTTCGGCTCATCGGCGTCACCTTCTTTGCCCTCGCCGCCTATCTCGCCGTGCCGAGCATCCGCGACCTCGTCACGCAGGCCCGGGCCGGGCAATCTGTCCCCGGCCTGGCCGTCACTTCCGCCGCCCTTGTGATCATGCCGTCGCTGCCGATCGCGAAGCACCGCACCGACCGGCCCTGGGCAACGCGCTCCCATCGCCGACGCCGCCGAGAGCGCCTTCTGCGCGTTCATCGCGGCCGCCGCCCTGCTGGGCGTTGGCCTGAATACCTGGCTGGCTGGTGGCTGGCTGACCCGGCCGCGGCGCTGGTGATCGCCGTGCTCGCCGCCAGAGAAGGCATCGAAGCCTGGCAAGACGACGACTAACGCAAGTGGCACGAGACAGCCAGCGGCAAGCCGACCCGGGCTAATCCCCGCAGCTGCCTGGCTTAGCGCGACGATAGGGTCGGTGGCGATGGACATGATCTTCGCCAGGGCCGCGACGGCGTCTGGCCTGTTCGCCGACACCAACGTCGACGACATGGTCGTCCTCGCGGTGCTGAACGTGTCCTCCCGCGCGGGCGGCCGCCCCGCGGCGTGGCAGATCTGGGGGCTGGCCAGTATGCCGGGGTTGCCGCCCTGGTCGTCGTCTCGCTGCTCGCCGCGCTCGGCCTGGGGGTCGTCCCCGAGAGCTGGCTGTGGATCCTGGGCCTGATCCCACTGGGACTCGGCCTGCGCAAGCTGGTCATCGCCACCCGCGCCCACCGCGCCGGGCAGCGGGCCTCCCCTGCGGTGGCGACCGGGCTCACCGGGGTCATCGGGGTGACCATCGCCAACGGCGGCGACAACATCGCCGCCTACACTCCGGTGTTCCGCACCATCGGCGGCAGCGGCATCGCCGTTATCATCGTGGTGTTCATCATCGGCGTCGCACTCTGGAGGCCCGGTTCAGCAGGACGAGCATGCCCGGGTCCAGCAGATGCAGCAACTGGCGGGCCAGGCTGGCCTCGTCTCTGTTCGCTGCGCAGCCGACGGCGGTGCCGAGCAGGGCGCGGCTGCCGGTCTCGGCCAGGGTCATCAGCCGCAGCGTGGGATACGGGCGAAGCCCTGCCGGTAGCGGATCCGGCCTAGCCAGGACCGGTTGCGGCCGGTGTCGGGCACCTTGAGGGAGTTCAGGCCGTCGAAGGCGACGGTGCGCAGGCCGCCGAAGCCGACCCCAGGGGTGCGCGGCTGGGCCAGCGGGCCCCGCGACCACCTCGAACAGCGCCTTCAGCAGGGCCGGGCCGAGCCTGCGCCGCAGGTCCCTCAGCGCGACCGGATCGGCGGGTTCGACGGCCCGCCGCTGATCGTCTCGCGCACCGGCTACACCGGCGAGCTCGGCTACGAGCTGTGGTGCCATCCGCACGATGCCGTGGCGCTATGGGAGGCGGGATCGGCCTGTGACCTGGCGCCGCTCGGGCTGGACGCGCTGGACCTGCTCAGGATCGAGTTCGGCCTGATATTCGCCGGGGATGAGTTCTGCGACCAGGTCGACCCGTTCGAGGCCGGTATCGGGTTCACTGTCCCGCTGAAGACCAAGGAGGTCGACTTCGTCGGCCGCGAGGCCCTGCGCGCCGCAAGGCCGCCCCCCCAGCGCACCCTGGTCGGCCTGGAACTGGACGGCAACGAGACCGCGGGACACGGCGACTGCGTGCACCTCGGGCGCTCCCAGGTCGGCGTGATCACCAGCGGCACGCGGTCACCGATCCTGCGCGAGAGCATCGCGCTGTGCCGGATGGCGATCGAGTACTCCGAGATCGGGACCGAGGTCGAGGTCGGGAAGCTGGACGGGCACCGCAAGCGGATCGCGGCCCAGGGGGTCAGGTTCCCGTTCTACGACCCGGACAAGACCCGGCCCTGCTGCTGACCTGCAACGCAGCTATGGCGCGCCGCCAGGCTAGGTGGCAAGCTATCACTGTAACAAGGCACGTGTCACCGCCTGCCCCCGCCTGTCGAGCCTTGCATTTCGTGCCACGTGAAGGCGGAGCTGGGCCAGGTTGAGCATGCCGCCAGTGTTGTTCATGGGAGGTGTTCCATGGCCGCAGACATGACCGGCGACCGGGCTACGATCTCCGAACGGGACATGATCTCCTGCCGGGTCCGCAGCATTCGTGTTCTGGGGCCTTGGGTTCCTGACGTTCCTTATCCCGGGAGCCTTTGTCACCGCGCAGCTGGGACGCATGTTCCCCGAGGAGGGCTCGCTGTACGTGTGGACCCACAAGGCCCTGGGCCCGTTCTGGGGATTCTTCGCCGGGTTCGTCGCGTGGTGGCCGGGTGTTCTGGTCATGATCCTGTCGGGCTCACTTGTCGTGTCGCTTTCGCAGTCGGTTAATTCCAGCTTGTTCACCAAGCCGTGGCAGCAGGGGCTCATCGTGCTAGCCGTGCTGTGGTTCTCGTGCCTTCTCGGGACGCTGCGCTTCCGGCTGACTCAGAGTTACGTGAATGTGCAATTCCTGCTGTACTCCTTCTGCCTGCTTCTGATCGGGATCTCCGGCTTCGTCTGGCTGGCCGGCGGGCACCACGCGGCCAACTCCTTCGCCTTCCATTCTTCTTCCCTGACCGGATGGGGCCAATGGACGTTCTTCTCGACCGTGGTCCTCGCCCTGCTGGGCATCGAGGTGCCCATGAACATGGGTGCCGAGATCAAAAGCGAGCGTTCCATCAAGCGATACTTGTTCTGGGGTTGCCTGGTCGTGATCGTCGCCTACCTGTGGGCTACCTGGTCCAACATGCTGGTCGTCCCGGTGGCCCAGAACAACGCCACCTACGGCATAGTCCAGACCGTGCAAATCGCGATCAATCACACGCTGGGCTCGGTGGTGGGCTTCATTCTCGTGCTCATCTTTGTGTCCGACACGGTCGTGTATAACTACTCGTTCGCGCGCCTGATGTTCGTGTCGGGCCTGGAGCGGCGCCTTCCTCACCAGTTCGGGCGGGTGAACCGGAACAAGGTTCCCGCCAACGCCGTCCTCGCCCAGACCGTGATTGCCTCGATCGCGACCGCGATCATCTATTTCCCGATCCAGTCGGCCACCTCGAACTACGCCACCAAGGTTTACCTGGTCCTGCTCGCCGCAGTGACGGTGGTGTGGTGCACGTCGATGGTGCTGCTCTTCGCCGACGTGTTCTTTGTCCGGCGTTCGTTCCCCGAGAAATTCAAGGAAGTCCAGCGCACTCCGTGGGCCGCGCTGGCCCTGTGCGGGGTCCTAGGCGTTGCCGCTGACGCGGCAGCCGTCGTGCTGCTGTTCTGGGCACCCTGGGCACCCATCTTCACGAGGACCGGGTGGGACCTGGCCGTG
>WNGK01018962.1_pt1 | contig 15096 bp, 10 predicted proteins | sample 5400601 | NCBI WGS metagenome assembly WNGK01 (sample SAMN13153376, study PRJNA577476) | soil metagenome | isolation source: 60 cm soil or saprolite under Garry oak tree replicate 1 | place: USA:California | collected 2016-06-15 | reverse complement strand
CCTTCGCGGTCCACGCCGGGCCGCCCCCCCTCAAGCCGAACAAGGCCTCGCAGGCGATCACCTTCGGCCAGCCGCCGACCGCGGCCGTTGGCCAGGTGGTCCCCCTGACCGCCGGCACAACCTCGGGGCTCGCGGTGTCGTTCCGCTCGGACACACCCTCGGTGTGCACGGTCTCCAGCGCCACCGTCACCACCACGAGGGCCGGGCCCTGCACCGTCACCGCATCCCAGGCCGGCGATGACCGGTACCTGCCCGCCCGTGAGGTAGCCGAGTCATTCCAGGTCCATGCGGGCCATCAGGCGCAGACGATCACCTTCGCGCGGCCGCCGGAGGCAAAGGTCGGCGAGACGGTCACGCTCTCCGCGTCCGCCACGTCGGGACTGGCGGTGGCGTTCCGCTCGGATACGCCGCGAACCTGCACGGTCTCGGGCACCAACCTCACCCCCACCGCTTCTGGCACCTGCACCGTCACTGTCAGCCAGGGCGGTAACGACCGCTACGCGGCCGCACCCCAAGTGGAGCAGTCCATCGACGTGGCCTCGGCGAACTCGATATTCCCCGGCATCCTGACCATCTTGGTCGCCGCCGCGGTGTCCGCGGCCGCGGGCGTGACCACGCTCGTGCGGCGGGTGCGGCGGCGCTCACGGCGCCTGCGCGGGCCTCAGCCGAGCCTTCGCGCTGCTCCGGTTCCCGGTCCGCCGGCCCTGGTCAGCGTCAAGAAGACCGGAGCAGGAGTGACGCACACGGTGCACATCGGATCCAGCCCTGGAGCCAGCATCACAACGATCAAGGAGGCCAGGCCATGACACCTACCCCACAAGACTCCCCGCAGACCGTCCTGGATCTGCTGTTCTCACCGGGCGAGGACGGTCCCGAGGCGGTAGTGTCCGGGCTCTTGTCGTCCGGCGCCACCGGGGACCTGGGCCGGGCCCTGGAAAACGTCCCGGCCACTCTCCGCGAGGCAGCCGTCCGCGAAACCATCAACGCGGCCAAGGGTCTGCTGGATGTCGACCTGACCCGTTTCCTGGTGTCAGGGTGGCAGAAACATCGTGAGGTCATCGCCGCTGCCCGGCGCACCGTGGCCGCGCCCGGCAGTATCGAACTCGTGGACCTGGCCACGCACCAGATCACCGCGACCCAGCGTCCCGCGGTCAATCTGCTGGTGGACAACCACCGCGTGGCCACCCTCGAGCTCGGTCTGTCCGTGGTATTCGACATCAGTGCTCTGGTGGCCGGGATCAGGGGAGGACGGCTCGTCACCGTGCACTCCGGCCGCTGCGACGTCACAGCCACCCTCACCATCCAGGACACCAAGGTCATCAGCAGGCAGGTTCACCTCAAGCTGCCCGGCATCATCCCGCTCGGGCAGGGCATCCGCCTAGTGGCCGACCACGGCCTCTCGGCCGGCCTAGGTGACGAGCCACCGCAGGCGTCAGTGGCCTGATCACGGGTCGGTCGCCTGCAGATGACGAAGAGGGTGAAGTCTTCACGTGCCTTCGCGTTTATGGCCATGGGCAGGCGGATACGCCCGGAACCGGCCATGCCTCTGACGGCGGACCGGCTCAGGCCCAACCCGGCCGCCAGTAGCTTGTCGACCCGGATGGGCACCGGGAGCTCGAATCTGATGATTACCGTGAGCGGCGCCGGATCCGCACAGTGGAGTTCATAGCCAGATCCCGCACCATGGCCGGATCGTTGTCCTGGAACATCCCCAGCCGTTCGCTGCCGAGTGCCTGCACATAGATGCGCTCGTGGATGGGGATTTTCGAGGTGCGGCCGCACAGCTCGCAGCAGATCAGCATCCAGACATCGAGGAGCTTGCCGTTCGCGTTCACGCAAAACTTCCCTGTGGGATGGTGACGCGTGGACCGGCACGACACGCCTGCTTTAACGATGGCAGGCAGGCCAAATTCCCTGATCACCCACAGCGCTTTCCGGCCGATATCAGATCCGCCACCTTCAGCGGACACGCCGGTACTGCGGAAATCGTTCATGGCTTCGCCGATTCCAAGGCTTAAGCAGGAGGTGCCCGGCAGCGCTCTGCGGAGCGCACTGGCTGGCGCGACGTCGCACACCACGTCGCGTAAAGGAAGCCTGCGCTGATCACACGGCGAAGACTTCGGGCGACCGGACAAAGACGGGGAGTGGCTCGAACCCGTCTTCATTCCGCACGTGTGCCACTGCCTACAGATCCATGCTCGCCATAATGTCCAGCTAGCGGGCATAGGCAAACGGATTTCAGGAGACCGTAGCCGGCCACTCAGACGCATGAGTGACCGCACGTAGCGGCGTGGTGGGTCCGTTGCCTGGTCCATGACCGACCTTAAGGCTGAGACTGAAGAGGCTAATGGTTCAAATGTCATGGACCGAACGCGCTAAATTCGCCATGTTTCACGTAGCTGGAAGTATCACGCTCTGCTGAACTGCCTCCGTAATAGTAGGTGCAACCTGCTTACCGTCTATGCAGTCGAATGGGAGCGGACACGATCATGTTGCCTGATACGAAAAACCCTGTAGCGGACGCTACTGACACAACGAATCCCGCGCCGACGGCGGCGGTCCCGGTCGGCAGGGCCGGGGCTACTGTCCGGCAACCGTCGGACAGCCTGACGTTCGCTGAAGGCTGGTGGCTCGCTGCGATCGTGGCTGTGCTGGCCGCCGCCGCACTGAGCGTCGTGGTTGCCCGGGGGAAGGATCTCAGCACTGCGCACCGGGCCGCTGCGGCCGGGACGGCACTGCTGGTGGTGGCGGCGTTGGCCATCGTGGCCCAGGCGATTCTGCTGTGGTATCAGGCACGGATGGTCGGCGTCACGAAGCCTGCGCCGGCCCACCCCACGCTCGCGTTTCGCCGTCGCGGTCTGAAGGCGGCCATCATCGGGCAAGACGGCAGGGCCTCCACGAGCAAGACCCAGGTGGTGCTCTGGACCGCAGCGGTAGTGTGGGCGCTCATCAATCTTCTCCTGCTGGCGCGAGCGTACCCCGGTGGAAGCGTATTCGCTAAGGCTGTGACTAACAGCTGGCGACCGGAATATCTCGTCTTGCTTGGCTTGCCGGTAGCGGCCGCCACGACCGCCAAAGCCGTCGTGGCGAGCAGCAATTCCGGTCATGGGCCTGCTAGCTCGCGCTCTTCCTCGGCGGTGGTGGACAGTCTTAACCTCGACCGCGTCTATGTGCGTGACCCCGTCCCGCCGGGAGCATGGGGGTTCGTGGCCGGGATAGCGGAACTCTTCACCGGTGATGACGATGCGGTTGCCTGGGCAGACCTGCAGTACGTCGTCTTCACATTGATCACGCTCCTGTACTTTACGGTCCAGTTCCTAGCACGGCCCACGGACGGGCTGCCGGCGGTGCCGGCCGCGCTCTTGACCTTGATGGGCGTTTCTGCCACTGGATACGCGGCCAACAAGATCGTCAACACGAAAGGAACGGCAGTGACCTGATGGCCGGGGCGTGCCTTATCGAAAATAATATAGCCGCGGGCCGGCTAAAAGCTAAAAATGCAGTGATACAGGTCAGAGACAGGTGAGCTGGCAGTGTCGGAATTTGACGCGATAGTGGTGGGGTCAGGTTTCGGTGGTTCCGTGACAGCGTACCGGCTCACCGAGGCCGGTCTGCGTGTATGCCTGCTGGAACGCGGCAAATCGTTTCCGCCGGGCGAGTTCCCGCGTAGCCCGCATGATACGGCTACCAATTTCTGGGACCCGAAGCATAACCTCTACGGGATGTTTGACATATGGAGCTTCTCTAGCCTCGAGGCAGTTGTCTGCAGCGGTCTTGGCGGCGGTTCACTGATCTATGCCAATGTACTGCTACGCATGCCTGATGACTGGTTCGTGAACGAAAAAGCCGACGGAAGCTGCGAGGAATGGCCGGTGACCCGCCAGAAACTCGACAAGCACTACGACCGGGTCGAGAACATGATCGGCGTGCAGGAGTTCCCTATAGGTCAGCACCCGTACAGCGAGACGCCCAAGACACTTGCCGTGCGTGAAGCTGCGCGCCAGATCGACCTGGAGCCAGAACTAGTACCGTTGGCCATCACGTTCGCTAACCCGAACCAGCCGGCCGTGCCTGGCGTGCCGATCGACGGAGGAGAAAACAACCTTCACCATAAACCACGGTACACATGCCGGCTGGTGGGCGAATGCGACATCGGATGTAATTTCGGCAGCAAGAACAGTCTCGATCTAACCTACCTCAGTAAGGCCAAGGACTGCGGTGCCGAAATCAGGACCTGCAGTGAGGTCCGCTCACTTGAGCGGACCGATAGCGGGTTCTTCGTTACCTATAAACGACATCCAGAGGGCTCACGACATACGGTGACCGCGAATCGGCTGATCCTGTCGGCAGGTGCCCTTGGCACACCGTATCTTCTCTTCAGGAACGTGAGTGCCTTCCCCGGGCTTAGCACCGCGCTCGGACAGCGCTTCTGTGGTAACGGAGACTTCCTGGGCCTCGTCTTGAGGGCGAAATCCCACGAAAACGGGACCGTCTCGCCGCGCATCCTGGATCCCAGCCTTGGTCCTGTCATCACTACGGCCATGCGGATGCGGGACAAGCTCGACGGGGGCACCGGGCGAGGGTTCTACATCGAGGACGCAGGCTACCCTCAGTTCGTCAACTGGCTCATTGACGACAACCTTGCCACTGAGGCACAGCGTGGCGTGCGGTTCCTGCTGCGCAGGGGATGGTCGCGAATTATCCACAGTCCAAAGAGCCAGGTCGGCCGGCAGGTCTCCGACGCGCTGAGCAAAGGACTGTTCACCGCCACGTCAATGCCGTTGCTCGGGATGGGCCGGGAGGTTCCCAACGGACGCTTGTACTTGCGGGACGGATACCTCGACCTCGACTGGAATCCAACCGCGTCGAAGGCTTACTTCACCCGGCTAAACGAAACCATGCAGTCCATCGCCGGCAAGCTCGGCTCCAGCTATACCGCAAACCCGCTATGGCTGCTCAACATGCTCATCACCGTTCATCCGCTAGGCGGAGCACCGATGGGACGGCACCCGGGCGAGGGTGTAGTAAATGAGTACGGCCAGGTATTCGGTTACCCGGGTCTTTCCATCGCAGACGGCTCGGTACTGCCAGGTCCCGTGGGCGCCAACCCCTCGCTCACTATAGCGGCTCTGGCCGATCGCTCCGCCGACTGGATCATTGACGACTTCAAGAAAAAGAGGCGTAACACAAATGTCCGGTGACCGCGAGTCCGCATCCGGCGGGCGTGCACTTATCTTGGCCGGAGGCGGGTTGAAGGTAGCCTTCCAGGCCGGGGTTCTCCAGGTATGGCTTGATGAGGCCGAGCTGACTTTCGACCATGCCGACGGGGCCAGTGGGGGCACCTTTAATCTGGCCATGTACTGCCAGTACATGTCAGGCAAGCAAATCGCAGACAACTGGAGAAACCTGCGGCCGCTAAAGGGCGTTTCACCAAATTGGCGGCAGTATCTGCGAGGGCCTTATGCCAAATCTCTTTTCACTCTCAAAGGATATCGCGAGCACGTCTTTCCTGCCTGGGGCCTGGACTGGACGGAGATACGTGCTACCAACCGCAGTGCGAGCTTTAACCTCTACAACTTTAGTAAGAATGAGCTCCGGGTGCTTACGGCCGCCGAAATGAACGAAGACCGCTTGGCCGCGGCTGTATCACTTCCGATGTGGTTCCCGCCCACTGTCATTGAAGGCGACACTTACATCGATCCGGTGTACGTCACTGACGCAAACATCGGAGAAGCCATTCGCCGCGGCTGTTCGGAGCTGTGGATAATCTGGACCGTCAGCCGGCGGGGTCGCTGGTACGATGGCTTCATAGCAAATTACTTCCAGATTATCGAAACTGCAGCTAACAGCAGGCTCCAGGAATGGCTGGATCGTATCGAGGAAAACAATACCGCCATCCGAAACGGTGAGCCAGGAGAGTTCCGCCGCTGCATAGATGTCAAGCTGCTGTCGGCGGAGGTCCCGCTCAACTATCTGGTCAACTTCACGCGCGACCGCTTCGCAGAGGCAGTGGAACTTGGCGTCCAGGCGGCCCGGCGTTGGTGCGACGAGCAGGATCCGCCTGTCAAACTGACGGCCACGCCGCCGTCATATGGCAGCGACCGGACTCGGCTGCGCTTCACCGAGCGAATGACCGGATCGCTCCGGTTCGAAGCGCCAGATGCCGTTGCCGGCCGGCGCGAGTCGGACCTTTCAGCGCGCCTGACCGTTGAAATCCAGGAGATGGATGACTTCATCATCAGCCCGGAGCACCAGGCTTCAGTTACAGGCAGCGTGATATGCCAGGCGCTAGGCGGGCAACGGCCGGTCGAGCAAGGATCCTTCAACCTTTTCGTCGAAGAGTCAGACCCGGAACATCTTCAGATGCTGTATCGCCTCTGGTTCACGGACAAGGCCGGGCACAAGCTTACCTTGGTCGGACACAAAGACATCTACGACGATTCAAATATTGGAATATGGTCTGCAACGACCACACTGCACGTTCGCATTCTACGCGGTTACATTGAACCAGCGAACGACAGGACTGCCGAGATCGTGGCGTCCGGTATTATCCGGATTCATCTACCTGATTTTCTCGCGCAGTTGGCTAGCTTCCGGGTACAAAGCGCTACGGTTAAGGGTCGAATATCGGCTGCACTACGCTTCGGCGGCCTCTTCTGCGGAAAGCTATGGGACGTCTACGGTCAGCGCGTGCTGACCTGGTCGCCATTCTGATAGCATCGCCCCATTGGATTGCACGGCGGCACCCCGCGCCCACGCAACGATGGCGGCGCCTTCCTTAACCGCACCCGGGAGCGAACGCGCACCGCGAGAACCGACAGGATCAGGGTCGCAGCGGCCTTTCTACGCTCTCGAGACAGATGTTATTACGGGGCGCCGACATAAAATTTGACTGCGCAGTAACCCCAGCAAAGATCATCTTCACCAGCTAAAACATCAGCACGTCTGCGGATGAGCCCAGTGTACTAACCTTACGTCATGTTGGTAGGGCGCTCCGCGGAGTGTGATCAGCTTCGGCGCATGATTGCAGAGGCCCGCGAAGAAAGAGCAGCGGTGCTCGTGCTTCGCGGCGAGGCTGGCATCGGGAAGACTACGTTGCTCCGATTCGGCACCGAGGCTGCGGACGGCTTTCGGGTTTTGCCCGTTCAAGGTCACGAGTCGGAGGCCGAGACTCCCTTTGCCGGGCTGTCCTGGCTTTTCGAGCCGTTGACCACGCTGTTGCCCCGGCTACCGCCGCGTCAGGCTCAGACGCTGAACGGAGCGCTTTACCTGGGGCCTGCCACTGGTGGCGACCGTTTGGCTGTAGCCGTTGCGACATTGACGTTGCTCGCCGCCGCGGCAGACGAACAGCCCCTGCTCGTCGCCATCGATGACGCCCACTGGCTCGACGTGTCCTCGCTCGAGGCGATCGTGTTCGCGGCCCGCCGCCTGCAGGCGGAGCCGATCGCCGTGATATTCACCGCTCGCCCGCCCGAGGACGTGCCTGCGGAGGTTAACCGGCTGCTTGAAGCGCTGCCTGAGGTTGTGGTGGCTGGTCTCGATGCGGGCTCGGCCCGCGAAGTTCTCGCCGCACAGCGCACCGGCCTGCCCCTGGAGGTGCTAGATGTTCGAGTGGCCGAGGCCGCAGGCAACCCGCTGGAGCCTGCCGAGACAGCCGGCCTGCTGGTAGTCGACCGCGGCTATGTCCGTTTCCGCCACCCGCTCGTACGCTCAGCGCTCTACCAGTCGGCGTCACCCGCCGAGCGCCGGGCCGCTCACCGGACGCTCGCCGAAGAGTTCAGTTCGCTGCCCACACCGCGCGCGCAAGAGCAGTATGCCTGTCACCTGGCGGCCGCCACCCTCGGTCCAGATGAAGCTGTGGCTGCAGCTCTGGACAACGCCGCCGAGGCCGCGGCGGCGCGCCGGAGCTACGCCACCGCCATGGATATGCACGAACGGTCAGCGCGGCTGAGCCCGCCCGGAGACACCCGGGCCCGGCGGCTACTTAACGCCGCCCAACTGTCCTTCGCGGCGGGTCGGCAGAACTTCGGCCTGACGCTATTGCACCAGGTGCGGGAGGAGACCAACGAGTGGCGGCTGCGGGCCGAGGCCCAGCAGCTGCGGTGCCGTATCGAGATGTGGGGCGGACAAGCCGTCGTCGGCCGTGACGTGCTGATCGCCGAGGCGGACCAGATCGAGGCGGCGGACCCGACGTGGTCGGCGATCATGCGCGCCCAAGCGGCCCTCATGAGCGCGGCACTAGGAGAACAACGGCTGGCGTCGACCGCGGCGCGGCAGGCCGTCGAAGCGCTGGCCCACCTGCCGGACTCGATCACGATGCCCGCCTTGGTAATCTACGCGCTCACTCTCGCCACGGGAGGCGACGTGGCGGAGGCCCGGTCGGTACTCGCCCGCTGTGAGCCTCATCTGGCCAGTTCGGATCCGCTAGCCAACGAGCAGCTTCTCCTTGTTGCCGCACTCGCCTGGGAGTCGCTGGAAGAGCCGGCGAAAGCCACGCGCTTGCTCGAGCACGCAATCGGCTCGGCCCGGGAGGCCGGCGCGGTCGGCCTGCTGCCATACGAGCTGCGCGGGCTCGCTCTCGTGCAATGGCACTGCGGGAACTGGGCCGCCGCCTACTCCAACGCACACGATGCGGTCGAACTCGCCGAGGAGACCGATCGGCAGATTGAGTTGGCGCATGCTCTGGGGACGCTCGCCGCCATAGAGGCGGGGATGGGCCACGCCAGGAGCTGCCAGGCGAGTGCTGCCCGTGCCATCACCTTGAGCAAGCAAGCAGGCGCCGAGGTCTTCCAAGCCCACGCCGCGAACGCGCTCGCATTGCTGGAGCTCGGGAACGGGAACGCCCCGGAAGCGGCACGACACCTGAAGTTCACGGCGGCCTTCACGGCGGCCCACGGGCTTCGCGACCCAGTGCTCCTGAGCTGGGCCGGGGACCTGGTCGAGGCGCTCGTCAAAGCCGGGGAGACGAGTCGTAGCCTGCGCACATACGAGGTGCTGGCGGCGGAGGCAGAGCGAACTGGCCGACCCACGGAAGCGGCGGTCGCCGCCCGATGCCAGGGTCTGCTCGCGAATGATGAAGAGGCCATGGAAGAGGCATTCGCTCAAGCGCTCGCCTGGCATGCTCGAGCCGTTCAGCCCTTCCAGGAAGGGCGTACCCGGCTTCTACACGGCGAACTGCTGCGCCGCTATCGCCGCCGCGCCGAGGCTCGCGCAGAGCTGACCGCCGCCTTGTCGCTGTTCGACCGGCTTGGCGCAGAGCCGTGGAGCGCTCAGGCACGTGACGATTTGCGCGCGACTGGTCTTACCTCCGGGCCGCGGAACGAAGTCGGGCCGCAGCAGCTCACACCGCAGGAATTGCGGATCGCCCTTGCCATCGCGGAAGGGGCGACCAACGTCGAGGCGGCCGCGCAGCTGTTTGTCTCGGCGAAAACCGTGGAGTACCACCTGTCCAGCGTCTACAGAAAACTGGGGATCCGCTCGCGCACCCAACTCGTTCGGCTTATTACCAACGGCCCTCGGCCAGCTCTGACGTAACGGCTTGCTCACCGGCTTTTGTCATCATCTTTCGCCAACCGTTCGAAACGAAGCTTGGGTCCCGTAAGCTTGGCGATGACCCCCGGACAACACGGCTGCCCTCTCGACTGACCAGCATTTTAGAGTACGGGCCGCCCCCGCCGACGGCCAGCATACAGCGACCTGCCGACGATGTGATCAGGGAAATCCCTAGTCGTGCCGCAGCCGCGATGGCTCCCAGAACTGGGGATTTACCTGATCTCCAGATGCCTTCGGGGCTCCTACAGTGGCGCAAGGGCGACCTATTGGCAGGCATCAATTTGCCAGTCAACACCAGGCCGAACCAGTCGCTCTGCACTAAACGGGGAGATCCAATCATGTCCACCGAGACTGCCAACGCCGCGGCATCATCCGATCAGGCGAGTTCCCCGGCAGCGGCACATCGCGCCGGGCAGTACCAGCGCGGCAAGCAAGCCAGCCGCAGACCGCGTACACCCGGGCGAAAGGACGCCAACCAAGTAAGCAGTTACCCATCGGTCGCTGATCTGGTGGCCAGCGCTAGAAGGGGCGACAAACGGGCTTGGGAGGAACTCGTCGAGCGTTACGCCCCGCTAATCTGGTCGATCTGCCGTCGGTACGGGCTAGCCGGCGCCGACGCCGAGGACGTCGTCCAGGACATCTGGCTGCATTTGGTGGAACAACTGAACAACCTCCGCGATCCCAACGCGCTACCCGGTTGGCTGGTCACCACCACAATGCGAGTATGCATTCGCGCCCGTCGCACTCTGCGCACACTGCCCGCCGATGAGCAAGTGCTGGAAAACATAGCAGACGAGCGAGACCTGCCGACCGAACATAAGTTGATCGTGGCAGAGCGCGATGCCGCGCTGCGCGAGGCGTTCGCGCGTATGCCTCTAGAATGCCAGCAACTGCTTGCCTTGCTCATGGCCGACCCTCCGGTGCCCTATACCGAGATCAGCGCCAGGCTGGGCATCCCGGTCGGGAGCATCGGGCCCACGCGCCGCCGCTACCTGGACAAACTGCGCCGCTCCCCGGCCATCGCAGCACTGATCAACGACAATGCCGAGACCGCGCAGGGTGAGATACATGGTTAGGTGGCGGCGCCGCGATGATGACTAGCGAACAGCCTGCGCCCATCGATGCCTACCCGAAGCCAGGATGGTCAGGAGGATGGAGTGACAAGTATTTACTGCAGTGCTAGCCGAGGTAACCGCGTCCAACTTCCGACGCGTTCACGCCCATTGGAAAGTATCAAATGCCCGCGGTCTTCCCTCTTACAAGTGACAGCAACCTCGCGGGAGTGAAAGTAGTGAGGGCCGATGTGTCCGGCAAGTCGTTCCGGTTGGACCTCGTCGAAACCGGTGAGCAAAGGGTTGTCACCGACACGATTCTGCACGGGAAGGCCGTAATTTCGATTCTAGCGCCATTGAGGCCTGACATGCTGCACAGAACGCTCGCCGATATCGAAAAGGCACTTATCAGGTCCTGCAGCCCTGTGACCACGAGGCGTGCTGCGCCGGTCGACCGAGCCGTCCGCGAGGCAGCCTACGCAAATACCGCCGGGGTGCACACGACCTACCGGCCGCCGACGGATGAGACGCCCCGTAGGCGAACCCTTTACTTCCCCCACGCGGACTCGGCGCGGCACCTTCGGCGGCTTGACAATGGCTATTGGGGGCGGCCGAGGTGAGGCAGGTCAAGCTCAGTCTGAGGGCCGGGGACGCCGACGGCTACTCGGTGACTCTCGAGCTCATCGAGACCTCTGAGAGCGCATCGGATACGGTGCCGCGTGCGCGCGTCGAGGACAACCGCCCAGCCGACGACAGGGGCATGGTGCTCGACCAGGCCGGTATTCATGCTCTCCTCGTGCGATCACGGCCGCTCCCGTCGCTCGGCGAGCTCCAGCGCGTCGGCGATTACCTCGGCGGCCTGCTGGGCTACGGCGCCGTGGGCGAGAAGTGGGCAGAGCTCCGCGCGCGCTACCCCGGTGAGAGCCCTCTCGGCACCGAAGGCCTCGGCGTACTGCTCGATATCGATACCGCCGCGCCGGAGCTGCGGATGCTCCCGTGGGAGCTCGCACGGATCGGCAATCGGCTGGTGTTCACCGACCCGGAGAACCCGTGCGCTCGGATCACGCAGCAGTTCAACCCCGCCCCCCCGCCGGAGCCGGATTGGTGGCCGCTGCGGGTGACGGTCATCGTCGGTGCCGAGGCCGACGACCCGGTGGTGAAGGTCGAGCAGGAACTCGAGAACCTCTACGCCGCGCTGGACAGGGTCGGGCCCGACGTGGAGTACGAGGTGATCAGGCAGCCGCCGCGCGGTGAGTTCCTGCTAAGCAAGCTCGAGCGGCAGAAGCCCCACGTCCTGCACTTCATCGGCCACGGCGAGTCCAGCGGGGGAACCGGGGTGCTCGTCATGAACGACGACCAGGGGCGCTGGGACTGGACCGCCGACGATATCGTCAACACGATGCCGATCACCCCGCGCATCGCGGCCCTCAACGCGTGCCGATCGGGGGACCTGCGGCCGCAGGTCGGCATCTGGCAGGTGGCCGACGCCTTCATGCTGCGCGGCGCGTACGCCGTGCTCGCCATGCAGGGTGACATCGACGGCGGTGCGGCGGCAACGTTCAGCCGCGGCCTCTATGACGCCCTGCTAGAGAACGCCACCCTCGACGTCGCGGTCGCCAGAGGCCGCCGGAGAGCGCTCGCGGCCGGGTCCGACCAGCGCGACTTCGGCCTGCCTACGCTGACGCTCTCGCGCCCGCCCGATCGCGTGCTGCCGCCCCGTCTGGGCATCGGCCAAGAGCGGCTGGATATCGTCAACATGCTCCTGCCGCGGCAGCCGTTCGTTGATCGCAAGGTTCACCGGCGCACGCTTCTGGAGCGTCTCGACCCCCCCGCCGCCGAAGGCGTGGCGCTCGCCTCCATCGATGGGGAATCGGACGTCGGCAAGACGTGGCTCGCGGTGCGGACGCTGCGCCAGCTCGCCTGTCGCGGCCACGACGTCGTGTACGTCGACCTCGCGGCGGGTTACGGGACGCATGACGGCGCGAAGTGCTCGGCCATCGACGTCCTGCGCGCCATCCGCGAGGGCATTCACCGTGTGCGCGCCCCACTGCGCCCGTTCGACCCCTGGACGCGCGCGCTCAATCACTTGTGCGTCGGGGAACCCGTCCCTTTGGACGCGGTGCCGGACAAGGTGACCGACAAAGGTGCACGGTTCGACTCCGATCCCCGTGACCTGAAGGAGATCTTCCGCCGGTTCCTGGAGGTCCTGACGTCGCTGGCCGAGCCCAAATTGCTGATCGCGCTCGACCACACCGAGGCCGTCGATCCCGGAGAATTCAGCGCCGACGTCTTCCCGAACCTGATCGAGCCGGTCGTGCTCGATCAGAACGTCCCCATCGGGCTGCTGCTGGCCGGGTTTGGCGTCGCTAGCCTGCTGCGCGGCATGAAGCCCGGGTACGCGGTGGTGCTTACGCCGTTCGAGTCGTGCGAGATACCGGTCCTGGCGCGCCAGTACCTGCGATTCCACGACGCGTGGTCGTCGGACCGGGAGGTTCTCGCGCCGGTCATCGACCGCTGGGACGGGTCCTTGAAGCCCCGGACCCTCGAGGACCTGCGACTATTCCTGGGGAATGTCAGATGACGTCGGCCGAGGAACTGCTGGCGCGGCTCAAGTCCGTGGGGTCAATCGACGCGCTCCTCCGCCAGGAGCTGCCCCCGGAGGTCGCGGCGATGCTCGATCGCTGCGCCTGGGTACGCACGTTCGACATCGAGGTCTTCGAGGTGCTGCGCGAAGGTGGTCCGGACGTGGCCTTCGAGGAGGTCGTGGCGTCCCCGGACGTGCGCCCGGTCTCCGGCCGCGAGGGCGCGTACCGGCTGCGCCAGAAGGCGCGCGATGCGGCGCTCACGCGCCTCGCGCCCGGCGGCGAGGTCCGCCCGCAACTCAGAGAGCTCAGCACCCGCCTCGTCGAGCACTTCCGTCAACGCGGCCGCCGCCGGGACGAGCTGGACCAGCTCATCATCGCCGAGCCGTCGAAGGCGATCGAGCTCCTGCGCGAGCTCTTTGCGGAGGCCGACGCGCGCTTCGACACGCCGGCCTGCCAGGCGCTGCTCGATCTCGTCCATGCCCGCGGCTCGCTCGGCGGCTGGCAGTTGGTCGCCGAGCAGAACCGCCTCGAGCGCTACCTCGTCGCGCGGACGTTCTGGCGCGAGAGGTACCGGCAAGCGTCGCGGTTCCTGCCGCCGCGCGGCACCGAAACAGCGTTCGACCGCCTCCTCGACAAGAGCACCCCGAACCGGCTGCAGCTTTTCGGCGCTGGCGGTATGGGCAAGACGATTGTTCGACGACTTCCTCAAGCAGTACGGCCGCGAGCGCGCCCGGCTACTGCTGCCCCAGTTCGCCGTTGAGGCGTCGGTCCCGGGCCAGCTCGGCGACGACGGCGAGGACGAGCGCGAGCGCCTGCGCGACGCCGTGCGCGGCGAATTCTTTGCCGTGCTCGCGCCGCCGGAGGTCGCCTGCCGGGTCATGATGTTCGACACGCTCGAGGTGATCACTCACGCCGGCGGCGCCAACGCCCCGGGCGCGAATGACGCGTTCGTCGGGGAGCTCGCCACGCTCTCACAGCGGCTTCCCGAGGTCCGGATCGTCATGTCCGGGCGCTACGACCTGCGCGACGAGATCGGCGGGTTCGAGCAGCGCCTCGGCCCGGTTGAGCACCTGCCGCTGCACCGGCTCGACGCCGACGAAGCGCGCCGATACCTGCGCGCCTCCCGCAAGCTGGAGGTCGGAGAAGATGTCATCGACGCGGCAATCGCCGCGTCGGGCGTCGAAAACGAGGGCGCCCGGCCGCTCATGCTGGCGATGATCGCCGACGTGATCGCGCAGGATCCGGCTATCTCCGCGGACGTCGTCCGGCAGCTCGGCGAGCCGCGCCTCTACTACCTCATGCAGCGCATCGTCTTGCGAATCCCGGACACCCGCGTCCGCTGGCTACTGCGCTACGGCGTCGTTCCCCGCCTGCTCAGCCGGCGTTTCGTCGGTGACGTCGTCGTGCCGTTCCTGCAGGAGGCCATCCGCGACGGCATGCCCGACGACGACCCCGCGCGGGACCGCAAGCCGGTCGGCTCCGCGATCGCCGACGCATTTCCCCCTGTGGACACCACGGCCGACATCGACGCCGAAGACCTCTGGAAGCAACTACGCCGCTACGCGACCATGTACTCGTGGGTTGAGCTGGTCGAGTCCGACGTCCTGCGATTCCACGAGGAGGTCGTCACGCCGATGCGCGCGCTCCTGCGCGAGCAGCCGATCTTCACCAAGCTCAACCGGGCCGCGATCGACTACTTCGAGCGGCGCGCCGCGGAAGACCCAGGCGACCGCGCGCGGCTCCTGCAGGAGGCCTTCTACCATCGTCTCGTCCTCGACGTCGACGACGCGATCGCTTACTGGCAGCGCCGGACGCGCGACATGGCGACCGATCCCGAGTGCGCCGCCGCACTGGCCGACGAGATGCTCGACCTGGCCGCCCGCGAGCCGGACCTCCTGTCACGAGAG
>WNGK01011659.1_pt1 | contig 15096 bp, 8 predicted proteins | sample 5400601 | NCBI WGS metagenome assembly WNGK01 (sample SAMN13153376, study PRJNA577476) | soil metagenome | isolation source: 60 cm soil or saprolite under Garry oak tree replicate 1 | place: USA:California | collected 2016-06-15 | reverse complement strand
CTCTCTCAGAGGGAGAGGGAAAGCGTGACTTGATTTTCTTCAACGGCTTCGGTGGATTCACACCGGATGGGCGCGAGTACGTCATCACGGCCACCCGCGATCAAATGACTCCGGCGCCTTGGGTGAATGTAATAGCGAACCGTTCTTTAGGAACCGTCATCTCCGAGAGCGGCGCCGCCAATACGTGGAGCGAAAATGCGCACGAGTTCCGCCTCACTGCATGGTGCAACGATCCAGTGAGCGATCCAAGCGGAGAAGCCTTTTACATTCGCGACGAAGAAAGCGGCTACTTCTGGTCGCCGACGCTGCTGCCTTGCGGCGGCAGGACGCCTTATATCACCCGGCACGGCTTCGGATACAGCGTCTTCGAACACATGGAAGACGGTATTCGATCAGAGCTCTGGATCTATGTCGCTATCGACGCAGCGGTCAAGTTTGCTGTAATCCGGGTGCGAAACGATTCCGCCCGGTCGCGCCGGCTCTCCGTCACGGGCTATGTCGAATGGGTGCTTGGAGACCTGCGTCCCAAGTCGATGACGCATGTGACGACCGAAATTGACGTCAATACGGGTGCACTTTTTGCGCGCAACCCATACAGCACGGAATTCGCGGATCGAGTTGCGTTCTTCGACGCGAATGATGCGTCTCGTACAGTCAGTGGTGACCGGACTGAATTTTTAGGACGTAACGGCACGCTTTCGAGTCCCGCGGCGATGACACGCCCGCGGCTTTCGGGCAGAGTGGGGGCCGGTCTGGATCCCTGTGCAGCGATCCACGTTCCATTCGATCTGGCGGAAGGCCAGGAACGAGAAATCATCTTCACGCTCGGCGCCGGGCGAAGCATCGATGACGCTCACAGCCTGTCCCATCGCTTCCGGGGATCTGCGGCGGCACGTGGCGCGCTCGAAGCGGTTTGGCAGTATTGGAATCAGACCCTCGGCACAGTGTATGTCGAGACACCCGATCCGTCGATCAATGTGCTGACCAACGGCTGGCTGCTGTACCAAACCCTCGCGTGCCGTCTCTGGGCGCGCAGCGGCCACTATCAGCCGGGAGGTGCGTTCGGTTTTCGCGATCAATTGCAGGATGTGATGGCGCTCATATATGCCGAGCCAGGTCTCGTGCGCGAACATTTGCTCCTCTGCGCCGGACGTCAGTTTTGCGAAGGGGACGTCCAGCATTGGTGGCATTCCCCCTCGGGTCGCGGCGTGCGCACACGTTGCTCCGATGATTACCTCTGGCTGCCGTTGGCCGCATGCCGGTACGTCATGGCCACCGGAGACACTGGTGTATTGGACGAACGCATCCATTTTGTCGAAGGCCGCCCGATCAAGACTGACGAGGACTCTTACTACGATTTGCCTAGCCGTTCTGAACAAGCGGCCAGTCTATACGATCACTGTGTGCGCGCCATCCTCTGGGGGCTTCGATTCGGTGAGCACGGCCTTCCACTCATGGGCTCCGGTGACTGGAATGACGGTATGAACCTCGTGGGTCAGCACGGTAAAGGCGAAAGCGTCTGGCTGGGATTCTTCCTTTATGAAGTGCTCATGCGATTCACTGATATCGCGCGCATGCACGGCGACACACCATTCTCCGAACTTTGCCAAAACGAGGCGGCCAAGCTGCGACAGAACGTCGAGCAGAACGGTTGGGACGGTGAGTGGTATCGCCGCGCATATTTCGACGACGGCTCGCCGCTCGGCTCGGCGATCAATACCGAGTGTCAGATTGATTCGATTGCCCAAAGCTGGTCTGTTCTATCCGGGGCCGGCGATGTGGAGCGCTCGCGCGTGGCCATGAACGCTGTGGATGAGCGCCTCGTTCGCCGCAACAAGGGGTTAATCCAACTCCTGGATCCGCCTTTCGACAAGTCCACTCTAAATCCGGGATATATAAAAGGGTACGTCCCGGGGGTGAGAGAGAACGGTGGGCAGTACACTCAAGCTGCAATCTGGTCGGCAATGGCGTTCGCCGCCCGGGGCGACAGTAACCGCGCCTGGGATCTACTGGCCATGCTCAACCCTATCAACCACGGTGGATCTCCGCAGGCGATTACGACGTACAAAGTGGAACCCTATGTCGTCGCGGCCGACGTCTATGCGGTCCCGCCTCACACGGGACGCGGTGGCTGGACGTGGTACACGGGATCGGCGGGCTGGATGTACCGGCTGATCATGGAATCCCTCCTGGGGCTTCGACTCGACGTGGACAAACTGTATTTGGCGCCCCGTCTTCCCTCAACCTGGGATGCATTCAAGGTGCACTACCGCTATCGGGAAACCGTTTACCACGTCATGGTCCTACGGTCGTCCAATGGAAATGCCGCAACCAGCGTGACGCTTGACGGCGTTATGCAAGACGGAACGTACGTCCCTCTTGTTGACGACCACAAGGAACACGCCGTTGAAATAAAATTCTCAGCCGACGAAGAAGGGGGCCACACAGCGCCGGATGCACTCCTTATTGAGCAAAATCCTGTAGTGGGTTAATTTGGGGTTGGCTAAACTTAATCGGGAAATAACGGGAGGCAAGAGCAGCTATGAGGACAAATGACCGTCTCAGCGATCTACGTATCCTGGTGGTCGATGATGACAGAGACACACGGGAAATGCTGCGCTTCATATTGGAGCAGGACGCTGCGCAAGTCATCGCGGCCAGTTCCGTAGCAGAAGCTCTTGAGAGTTACAAAATCTCACGACCCGACGTGATTGTCGCCGATATTGCAATGCCCGAATACAATGGCTATGCACTGATCGCTCAGATTCGCGCCCACGACAAGGAACTCGGCCGCTCCACTCCCGCTATCGCGCTCACCGCTTACACCAGTCCTGCTGATGAAGCGACTGCCCTGGCAGCCGGCTTTCAAAAATACATGTCCAAGCCGTTCGAACCGGCCAAAATCATCGAAGCGATTCGCAGTACGCTCGCTTGACGGGAATACGCCGGCCGCATTCCGACACAAACCTGGGTCGTATTCCCCTCCTTGCAAAGGAGGGGTGGCCGTGCATCAAAAAGAATGATGCCGAAGGCCACCTAAGTTGGCGCGGACGGGGTGGTCAGTCCTCGAAACGTGTTTCGCAATGACCACCCCGTCTGCGCCTTAGAGGTGGCTTCGCAGCATTTTCTTGATGGCGCAGCCACCCCTCCTCTGCGAGGAGGGGAATACGTTTTCAAATACCGCATTCACTTCTCTCCTAATGTGACTCTCACCTTCATTGCTTCTACGTCCATGGAAGGCCTGTCTGTCTTTCCAGTCAGCTCTCGAGCGAGCTGATCGTGGTCGAGTTCTTTCTCCCATCGCGAGATAACGATGCTCGCGACGCCATTGCCGATGGTGTTCGTCAGCGAGCGCGACTCGGACATGAAGCGGTCGATACCGAGAATCAGCGCCAGGCCGGCCACTGGTATCGACGGGACCACCGCCAGCGTTGCTGCCAAGGTGACGAAGCCGGCGCCCGTCACGCCCGAGGCCCCTTTTGAGGTGAGCATGGCGACTCCAAGCAGCGTCAATTGCTGAATGATCGTGAGATGAATGTTGAGCGCCTGCGCGACAAACAGTGCCGCCATCGTCAGGTAGATGTTGGTGCCATCCAGGTTGAACGAGTAACCGGACGGCACCACAAGGCCAACCACCGATCTCGGGCAGCCAAGCCTTTCCAACTTCTGCATCAACGGGACCAAAGCGGTTTCTGATGATGAAGTTCCGAGCACTAACAGCAATTCGTCGCGTATATAAAGAATGAAGCGAAAGATGTTGAAGCCCGTGAATGCCGCAATCGTTCCCAGAACGACAAAGATGAACAAGAGGCACGTTAGATAGAAACTCGCCATCAGCGTGGCCAGCGGCTTCAGTGCGCCTATACCGTAACGGCCGATCGTGAAGGCCATCGCCCCACCGGCTCCAAGCGGCGCGAGCACCATCAGTGCACTCATCATCGAGAAGAAAATGTGAGAGCATGCTTCGATGAATCGATGGACGACTTCGGCCTTCTTGCCCAGGCGCATCGTTGCGTAACCGAACAGGATGGCAATGAAAAGCACCTGCAGGATATCGCCGGAACCCGTGAATGCATCAACAAAGGTCACCGGGATAAGGTGTAAAAGGAAACTGACGGTGGTCTGCGTCGTCGCCTTGTTCGCGTACTCCGCAACCGCTTTCGCATCCAGAGTCGCCGGATCCACGTTGAAGCCGGCACCGGGCTTTACAACGTTGACGACAAGCAGGCCGATGAGCAGCGCAAAAGTCGAAACAACTTCGAAGTACAGTAGTGCCTTTCCACCAACGCGCCCGACTTTCTTCATATCGCCAGCGCCCGAAATTCCGAGCACAACGGTGCAGAAGATGATCGGATTGATGAGCATCTTGACCAGCGCGATGAACCCATCGCCCAGCGGTTTCAGACTCACGGCAAAGGGCGGATTGACGTAGCCGAGAAGCCCTCCCGAGAAAATTCCGATCAGGACCCAAAAGTAGAGTTGGCGGACAACTCTTTTCATAATTTCTCCTCGCAAAGATGTGTTAGAGATTCCCGTACGTCTACATGTTGCGACAACGTTTCGGCTAAGCATGTAGTCGCGGGCTTTCGCCCGCGTTCGCATCGCCGAGACATGGCCGCCTTCGACTGCCGCTTCACCTAAAAATCGCTTTCGGCAGCATCGCATGAATGCCCTTGGTCTGATCCACTAACTGCGTGACGTGAAGGTCCACAGCGAGCGAACACAGGATATAGGCTTCATCACGTGGGATTCCCTTCTCTGCGACAAGGAAATCGATCATCTCACGCGTGGCGAGCTTTGCAGCCTCATCGAGATCGGGATGAAGACCCATGGCGATGTAGTGGGTCGGGGTCTCGGCGCGCGGCCAATTGAGATGCTTCCCTTTGTGCAAAACAACTTGAACGGTGCCGCGTAGTGACGTCTCCAGCGCGGTCAGCGACACTTCACCGTCCCCTTGCATGCCGTGTCCATCACCAATCGACAGCAGAGCGCCCGGCACATGCACGGGCATGAAGAGGCTCGTGCCCACGACGAGCTCTTTGTTGTCGAGATTGCCTGTGTGCGGGCCCGGAGGTCCACTCGAGATCCGGCCTAAAATTTGCGGCGGCGCAACGCCAATGGATCCGAAGAACGGCGTGAGCTTCAAAGTCACGCCGGGGCGGAACTCCGCCGTTCCCTCCTTGAGGTTGTAGCGGAGCAGCTTGAAGCGCGCGTACGGAAAATCGTCCGGAAGCGTGCCGCTGCCCGGAATGAAACCGGAAACTCCATACGGGTGTAAATACTCGATGCCGAGAATCTTCACTTCCAGCGAGTCGCCCGGTTGCGCGCCTTCCACATATATCGGTCCGGTCATCGGATGCGCTCCCGGACCTCGATCCGTAACGACGCGCTCGACGGCTTTCAACGATTCCGGAATTTGTTCATCCGGCACTCCCGCCAGTTTCAGTCGATCGATGCCGCGCGCAACCATCGTTTCGACGCGCACGGTATCGCCCGGGTTGATCCGCAGGACGGGTTTGACCTTCGCGTCATAGTAGCCCCAATGCACGTTTTCGGGAACGAGCTTCAGCTCGTGTGTTCGGGATTGTTGCGGAAACAGAAAGATGGAGAGAAAACACACCGACACAAAGGACACAAAGACGATTACCTTTTTCATAACAGCCTCCTAAGGTCAGGGGTCCGGTCAGCGAATCCGCCGTCTTCCGGCGGACTCTGGAGTTTTGGACAGTTTTCCGAATTCTTGGTCAATCGCAATTGCATCGATTGCTTCAAGAATCATTCAACTTTTCGCTCTGTCAATCGAAAAAATGTCAGAGGCGCATCGCTGTCCACGGGCTTGCGCCCCTGTCTACAGTCTTGACGCCGCTCCGCGGCTCTGCGGATTCCTTAGTCTTAATTGTGATTACACCCCTGACAAAAGCCGATTAGGAGGATACTCGGATCCTGTGGCAGACTGCCTGAGGCATTTTCTGAGTGAACCTAACCCCAGCGAGGAGAAAAAGCATGAAGAAGCCTCGATTCTTCGTGACATCGATCGCTCTTGCAGCGATCGCGACAGCGGCCGTCGCGCAGGTCCGGAATTTTGCGCCCGTGACGCAGGCAATGCTCTTGAACCCCCGAGTCCGGACGATTGGCTGATGTACAGCCGAACCTATGACGCCCAACGCTACAGTCCGCTGAATCAGATCAACAAGCAAAACGTGGGCCGGATCACACAGGCATGGACTAAACCCTTAGCGGCGGGTTCGATCGAGATCATACCCATCGTGCACGGTGGCGTGATGTACGTCGCCGTTCCGGTGCAGGTTGATGGTATGACACGAACTGCCGTCCAGGCGCTCGATGCCACAAACGGCAACCTCATTTGGGAATACATGAGGCCCACAGGCGGCGCCTCAAGAAGTAAGACGCTCGGTATCTTCGAAGACCTGATCATATTTGCGGCGCCCGACAATTTCATCGTGGCCTTAGATGCCGGCACCGGCAAAATGCGATGGGAAACCATGTCCACTGGAGGACTCACTTCCGGAACTATCGTTTTCGGGGATAAGGTCCTTTCGGGACGCACGTGCAACGGTGCCCGAGCCAATTGCTACATCGCAGCCCACGACGCCCGGACCGGAAAGGAAGTGTGGCGGTTCTACACCGCGGCCGGGTCGGATGATCCCACCGGGGACGCCAGTTGGGGAGGCGCGCCCGAAGCGACGCGTACGGCATCGACCTGGGGATTGGGCGGATCCTTCGATCCAGTGCGCAAAATGATCTACTGGGGAGTCGCCAATCCCACGCCAAACACGCGTGCAGCAAGGCACGGCGGCAACATCGAAGCCATTCCGAAAACTGCTCCGGCCGATCTCTACAGTAATTCAACCCTCGCTCTTAACGTGGACACCGGCAAGCTCAGCTGGTATTACCAGCATTTGCCGGGGGACGACTGGGATCAAGACTATACGAACGAGAGAATTCTTCTACGAACGAAGGTCAGCCCCGACGCCAAATTTCTGAAATGGATCAATCCGGATATTCCTCGGGGCCAGGAAAGAGACGTCGTGGTCAATGTAGGAGAAGGCGGAGGAATATTTGCGCTCGACCGCGCGACGGGCCAGTTTCTGTGGGCCAATCCCTTTCCCTATGACGATCCGAATTTCCTGATCTCCAGCATTGACGGCAGGACTGGAAAGACCACCATCAATTGGGACGTTGTGCTGAAACAGCCCGGTGAACGACACGTGATTTGTGCCTACAACACGAAAAGCTACTGGCCGATGTCTTATCACCCCGGGAAGAACTCACTCTACATTCCGTATGTGGATGACTGCCTCGATATGACTCGTGCTGTGCCGGCGCCCGCCGGAGCCGAGGCCGCTGCCGCAGCCGGTGGAGGTCGAGGAGTCCGCGGCGCGGATGGCAGCCAACCTGAACGCCGGACCGGCGTTCGCCGTCCCGGGTCCGATCCCGAAAAATATGGTGGAATCGCCAAGGTGAATGTGGCCACCGGAGAGATTCAGCGCTTTTATGAAGGCTCCGTCCCCGGTAACGGCGCAACATTGGCAACGGCCGGAGACCTGGTTTTCTGGGGAGACCTCAATCAGAAATTCCGGGCTTTCGATGCGGATAACGGAAAGATCCTCTGGGAAACCACTCTCGGAGGCCCAATTCAAAACAGCACGATTACGTATCGGGTGAATGGAAAACAGTACGTCGCGGTAGTGACAGGTCTGGGCGCCCTTACTGCGAATATTTTCCCTCGGGCCGGAGTCAACGGAATCAATCCACAACGCAACAATGCGATTCACGTGTTTGCGCTACCGAACTAGTGCCGCTTCGCTTGCCAGGTTGGGTCACTGGGATGGTGAGCCGCGAATTACGCCAATGACGCGAATGGCGTATACGAAGATTCTTGGTGCGCCATTCGCGTCATTGGCGTAATTCGCGGCTCGCCTTCCGGTGGCGGCGTGGCTGGCGCCTGGGCCAGCGCGGTGACGGCAGCAAAAAGGAAGCAGAAAGAAAGAATAAGTGTACCCATATTGCGGGGAAAGATATCCGGTTTGGCGTGGAGTCGGATCATTGGGTCAGCCCGTCGGTGGGTCGTTTGACATGGGACCCGTACATGGGACATCCCAACGAGTTTTTACTTGGCTCCTGCCGCAGCCATCAATTTACGAAGCAACGCCGCGGTGTCCTCGTGGACGTCGATGCGTTGTCCGCCACGACTGTTGCCACCGGCTTTACCCAATGCGGATTCCACGGGTGTCATTCCACGGGAGTCTCTGGCGTCCAGCTTGGCGCCATGATCGACGAGGAACTGAACGACGTCGTTCCATCCCCAGAACGCCGCGCCGTGGAGCGGCGTCTGGCCACGCACTCCGTCGGTCGCATTGATTTCTGCGCCGGCGTTCAGAAGGAGATCGAGGGATTCGATCGATCTCTTCTGCACATCCTCTGTCGTGAACCAGCCGCGAGTGTCGGCGTCAACGGAACCCAGTCCCGCTGCAGCCATCACTGGAGTGAAGCCCCTCGAATTCGGAAGATTCGGATTGGCGCCCTTTCTCAATAACAGGCGAATCGCTGGGGCATCCAGGCCCTTGGCTGCGCGCAGGAGCGGCGTGGTGCCGATGGTGAGCATCCCGTCCACGCCGCGGTCTGCGCCGACGTTTCGGTACGGTGGCAGGAGTTTCAATTGCAGGTTGGGAAACGCTCCAGCGTCGAGGAGCATTTCGATCACCTGCAAACTGGTCGTTTCATCCAGCGACGGGCGATCCGGCCTGCCTCCGTGAGGAATCGTGTTCAAGTCCACAGCCGCATACAGCGGGCTCTGGCCCCACCAGTCCCACTTGTTCGGGTTGGCGCCCTTCCCAATCAGGTACGCCGCGACATCGAAGTGACCGTTGAGAATCGCGAGGAGCAAGGGGCTGACGGAGTCCGGATCCGCCATGTTCAAGTCGGCTCCGCCTTCCGCCAGGCTCCTGGTGCAATCCAGGCAGCCTTCCCGCGCCGAATAAAGCAGCGCTGTCAATCCACCCGCCGGCCGGTAAATCGCTCGTGGCTCGGCGGTCACCTGTCTTTGGAAGTTGTTGACGTTCGACCGGGCGTTCACGTTTGCGCCGTGCGCCACCAGCTCTTTCACCATCGCCGGCTGGTTTTCGGCGGCCGCCCACATCAAAGCCGTCTGCTCCCGCCATTTTTCTACTGCGTTCACATTCGCGCCATGTTTCAGTAAGAGTCTGGCTGCTTCGACATTGCTCGTGCGGGCCACGATCATCAGCGCCGTCTGGCCGTCAGCGTTCGGCGACTCGACGCCCGCGCCGGCTACTAACAACCTGTCCATGACTTTCACATTACCGGCAAGAGCGGCTTCTGACATTGGAGTGGCGCCATAGTCGTTCTTCGCCTTCACATTTGCGCCGGCATTGATGAGGCGGTCTACCAGATCGAGATCATCCTGCTGGACAGCCCAGTGGAGCGCCGTCGTGCCATCGGCCTCCGGCGCATTCACATCCACCCGTTGCTCGAGCATTTTGATCGCGGCCGCTCGGTCTCCCGATTTCACCGCCTCCACCAGCGGCACTGCCGCGAGCAACACGGTCAGGACTATGTTCAGCATCTTTAGACCTCCGCAAACTTACTGGTGCTGTCGCCGAACGTGTCCACAGGAACGCCGGCCCTGTCGAGTACAGTCAGGAGCAGATTCGCAAGCGGTGTCTGGTCGGGATACCGCAGATGCTGTCCTCCCTTGAGCCGGTTCCAGCCGCCGACAACCGCTGTCGGCAATGGGTCATGATTATGAGCGTTGCTGTTGCTCATGTTGCTGCCATAGACAATGATCGAGTGATCCAACATCGTGCCGTCGCCGTCGGGCATCTTCTGGAGTTTGGCCAGGAATTTCGCAAACACTTCGGTGTGATACGTCTGGATTTTGACGAGCGTCTCCATCCGCTTGGGATCGTTCTGGTGATGCGAGACCGGATGGAACGCATCGGAAATTCCGATGTGATTGTAGGTCTGGTTGCTGGCCTCGGCGGTCATCATCATTGAGAAGATCCGCGTCAGGTTGGCCTGGTACGCCAGCGCCACCATGTCGAACATCAGATTGAGGCGTTCGTCGAATGGGGGAGTACCTACCGGAACGTTGGGCAAGTCCAGCCTGGACAGGTCCCGTTCTTCCATCTTCTGGACGCGCCGCTCGATTTCGCGAACGGTCTCCAGATAGTCGCCCAGCATCGCACGGTCTTGCGGGTCCAGCTTGCGCTGAAGATCGGAAGCCTCCTCGGCGACCAGGTCGAGGATACTCGCATATTGTTTCGAGAGCGCCTTCCGCTCCTGCGGAGTGTCGCCCTGACCGAAGAGACGCTCGAAAAGTTTGCGCGGGTTGTACTCCATTGGCAGCGGTGTGGAGGGTGTGCGAAACGAGATTGTGCCCGCGTAGCTGCAACCGAAGTTTCGATCACATGCGCCGCCACCACCGCCTTCGGTGGCAACCTCAAGCGAGGGAAGTGGCGTGTCCTGGCCGATGTGCTTCGCCGCAATTTGGTCTGCGGTCACGCCGCCATAAGGATCCTGGCTCTCGCGCGGGTGAACGCAGCTCAGCCACGTCCCGGGTGTGATCGCATGCACGGCTGGGCTGACGGCGGGCTTGTTTGCCAGTCCGCTGACGACGGTCAACTGTTTCTTGAACGGCGACAGCGGCTTGAGAATCGGCGTGAGCTCGAAGTCGCTGCCATCCTTCGCGGGCGTCCACTGAGTCATGATCGCGCCATGGGGGAAATAAATGAATCCCATGTGGGGTGTCGGCCGGGCCGCGGTTTGCGCCAGTGCCGTCCACGCCGGAATCATCGCATCCAGCAAAGGGAGACCGACCGCGACGCCGGCGCCGCGAAGAAACGTGCGGCGTGAAAGGTGCTTTTTAGTGATGAACATGTCCTCGAAATCTCCTTTTACTCTCTCCCGCCGGGCCGTGCCTAATTACTCGATACCTTCTGAGCTCGTTTCATCTCAAATGGTGCACTCTTCACAATACCCAACACAATCGACGAGAAGCGATAATTGTCCCTGGCAGCGTCACGCACGATCTGGCGAACCGTAGGCATATCGTAGTACTCGACGCTTCGGCCCAGCGCGTAGGTCATCATCTTCTCCGTTATCGTTTCAACAAACTGCTCAGGACGCCTCATCAGTGCCTGGCGCAGGTCGTTCGCCCCGGTCACTGGGGTTCCATCGACCAGTTTGCCGGACGCATCGATTGGAGTTCCCGCATCCCGGTCCTTGGTGCGCCACGCGCCGATGGCATCGAAGTTCTCGAGCGCGAAGCCGAGTGGATCCATCACGCCGTGGCATGCGTTGCAAGAAGGATTGGCGCGATGCTGCTCCATGATCTCGCGCACGGATTTGGCCTTCTCCCCCGCCTTGTTTTCCTTGAATCCTTCGACATTCGGCGGTGGCGGCGATGGCGGCGTCCCCGCGATGTTTTCCAGAATCCACGCGCCGCGAAGCACCGGTCCAGTGCGATTGGGATAGGACGTCACCATCAAAACGCTGCCTTTGCCGAGCAGTCCCCAGCGATTGGAGTCTTCGAGCGTCACGCGGCGGAACCGTTCGCCACGCACATCCGGAATCCCATAGTGCAGCGCCAGCCGCTCGTTGACGAACGTATAGTTCGCCGTCACCAGATCCAGCACGCTCCGGTCCTCGCGCAGAATGCTTTCAACGAACATTTCCATCTCACGCTTGAAGGCTTCGCGCAGGCTTTCGTCAAAGTTGGGGAACTGAAACGCATCGGGATCGATGCCATCGATACTGCGCACCTTCAGCCACTGGAAAGCAAAATTGGTGACCAGTGATTTCGATCTTGGGTCGGCCAGCAGCCGCCGCACTTGAGTTTCGAGAACTTTAGGATCAGAGAGCTTTCCTTTTGCGGCAACGTCGAGAAGTTCATCGTCAGGCATTCGGCTCCATAAGAAGAAGGAGAGCCGGGACGCCAGATCGAGATCGCTGATTCGATATATAGAACCTGGCGCGGCATTTTCCGGAGCGGCTTCCGCGCGGTAAAGAAATTTCGGGCTCGACAGAATTGCCGTCAGCGCGCTCCGAATTCCCGCATCGAAATCGCCGGTCTCCCTCGCGGACTTATAGAACGCGAGCGGAGCCACGAGATCTCGATCGGTGACGGGACGGCGAAACGCCCGGCGCGCAAGCATGGAGAGGATTTGAGTGGCGCACGGTAATTCTTCGCTTTCCCTGGTGGGGCTGCACACAAAAATCTTATGGCGGCTGGGTGTCTCCGTAACACCAACTGGATTATACGGACCGAGAACTTCGACGCTTCTCACACTCGGAATGCGGTCCACACCTCCACCCGGGCTATACGAGTACAGGAGATTGTCGGATTCTGCGAAAGTCCTGGCGATAAAAGTGACACCAACGTTGTGCGGTCCTCCTTTTACGTTGACAAGGATGTTCTGGAAACGCGCGTTGATCGCGGCTACCGCCGGGGCTTGCTTCTGGTCAATGGCCTTCATGTCCTCCTCGCCCCCAACATTCTCTTGGAAGACCCTGGCGCCATCGATGGTCACGATGAGCGTATGCGGATACTCGAGGCCGCGCACGTAGCCCCCGCCCGCAAGACCCGCGATATTGAACTTGTATTCGCCGTCGGCTGGAAACAAATGCTCGGCCACGAATCCCCCGCGCGTACCCAGAGGCAAACCCTCGACATGCACACCCTGGTTGTTGCTCCGCGGCGCACCGAGGACCGTGCTGGTGGTCTTCGGTGTGGCGTTGCCAATCGCCTGATGGCTCACCAGCCGCGCGGCCGATAGGTATTGGTCGAGAAACGAAGGGGACACTTTCAGAACATTGGCGACGTTGTCGAAGCCATTTGCTTCGTCATCTTTGGGAAGCAGCGCGCTGGCATCCACACGCAATGCGACAAGATCCTCGATCGCGTTGGCATATTCGACGCGATTAAGCCGATGCAGCGCCACACGTCCCGGATTCGGATCGGCCGCTGCGGCCTGGTCCAGCGAGTTCTCCAGCCATGAAACGAAGGAATCCACGGCAGTCTTGGCCGGCTGGCGCGCGCCCGGTGGAGGCATCATGCCAGCACGGAGCTTGCGTACCGCTTTTTCCCAAATGTCGGCGTTCTGGGACAGATGAGCGACGTCCAGCGCGTCGAACATCACATTCGCGGTTTTCGACCGCTGGTTGTGGCAAGTGACGCAGTACTGATCGAGCAGCGCCCTCTGCGGAGAAGACGGGGCCGAGGAAGAAACTTGTTGCTGTGGGCTTGTGGCGCCGAGCTTAGCGATACCAGTCGAGAGAATTGCGAGCGCAAACGCAACAGCCACGAACACGTGACGCATCATTACTCTCCTGACTAAACTCTCCTCCTAAAGAACTACACAATCCCGCCCAATTCTCGGACGTGCCCCCACATGCCCCGATAGGCATTCGATATGAACAGTTCCGGATTGCCCCACTTCGCGTCGAACTCGTTCGTCGGCGCGGCGGCAATCATATCTTTGGGACCCATTCCCTGCCTCATCAGCTTGACGAGGCGGTCCTTCATCGTGGCCAACATCTCCGATTGGGCTTCCAGGTCGGCGCGGGTCTGTAGCGGCCCGCTTCCGGGAACGATGCGCGTTTCTGCATTCGCCAACTTGAGAAGAGTTTTTGTAGCGTCCACGAGTCCGCCGATCCACCCGCCGGTGGTGTAATCCAGGATCGGGTACTTTCCAATAGAAACCACATCACCCGCCATCAGCACGTTGGACCGAGGAAAGAAGACGTAGATATCACCGTCGGTGTGGGCTTGCGGCATGTGCCCATACTCGATCTGCTCGTTGCCAAAGATCATCTTCCCGGTGGTGTAGAACGTTTCGTTCGGAAGCGCTTCCCGCGGCCGGGCCTTATAAGTCCGGTTCTCCCATTCGACGAAGACCTCCGCACCGAGCCACAGCCGCGTATTCTCGTGCGCGATTATCTTTGCGCCGGCCTTTCCGAGTATCTCGTTTGAGCCCGTGTGTTCCAAATGCCAATCCGTATTGAAAATGGCCTGGACGCGCCGCGCCTTAGACTGATTGGAAACGACCTTCAGCAGATCGGCCGACAGTTCCGGAAGACCGCCATTGACCATCACCAGACCGTCGGGTCCTGCGACGACCATGACGTTCCCTCCGGCCCCGGTGACCTCCACCAGGTTGTCGCTGATCCGGTTGGCTGTGATCGAAGAGGAATGTTGCTGTCCCCGCGCTATTTTAGACAACGATAGACCGGCCGCGCCGCCCACGAACATCTCAAGAAAATCCCGGCGGTTTGACGAGGAAAACATGGCTCCCACTCTACTGCGAGACGGCGCGGCCATCCAAGGAAAACTAGTAGGCGTATGGGCTTGTTTTGAGCGGCATGTCGCAGTCAGGTCAAAGGAAAAGCCCGTTCCGGAGAACAGGGCTCCATCTAGCTTGGAAGCCCTCCTTGAGTCACAATTACGGACATGTCGAAGTGGACGGCGGAACATCTGACTCCATATCTGCTTTCGCTGCCGGAGAGAGTGTTGAGGTCGGCGACGGCGCTTGCCGGTGGGCTTCTCCGTGAGATTGGAGAAGTGACGATCCCGCGGACGATCCGGCGCAGCCAGCTTTATCAAAATCTTGTGGAGGCGACGCTTAGATTTCTGATCGAACAGGTCGGGCAAGTGGGCGGCGTCTACCCCACCGAGGACAAGTTAACCGAAGACTTCCTGCTGCGGCGGACAGCGGGGAATGGCATCGAGCTTATCGGAATTTTGGCTTTTCGAGCCTCTCCGGTCTGGGTCCTGGCCGCACTCGCGGATGCATCCGGCGCCGGGAGATACTTGATCCGCGAAATTGCAGACTGCCTGAAGGAGGAGGGGTTGCTCGACCGTGGGTCCGATTTCAGCAATGTCGATCAGATGCTTGACGGACTAGAACGTTCGGCGGCCCGGTTGGCATCAGCCCTCAACACGCCTCCTCTCGATGTGGCAACGCTGCGACAGGAGTGGGGCCGTGTGCGGCGCGACCTGTCAAAGATTCCGCCAAAAAATCTTCCAACGCTTGAAAGTCTTGGTAGCGTCTGGACGGG
>WNGK01004385.1_pt1 | contig 15099 bp, 12 predicted proteins | sample 5400601 | NCBI WGS metagenome assembly WNGK01 (sample SAMN13153376, study PRJNA577476) | soil metagenome | isolation source: 60 cm soil or saprolite under Garry oak tree replicate 1 | place: USA:California | collected 2016-06-15 | reverse complement strand
GGATTTTTTCCGGCTTTCGTGGGCGCGGCCCTGCTGCAACTCGAATTCCGCCCAAGCCTGCAAGGTCCGGGCTTGTTCGCCTTCGGCGTCGATATGCCTGAAGAGGCGCAGACTTTTGTCGAAGCAGGCGGGTGGATCGTCCGGAGGCCCGAGCGAAGCAGGCAGGTCGGCAGCGGTTGTACTGGCCGGGTTCTGCAACGCGGCTGCCGCCTGGCCAAGAGCCCGCCAGGCGCCGCCCAGATCCAGATAATTTTCCGATGCCCGCGCCAGTTCCACCGCGTGCCGGGCCGCTTCGAGCGCCTCAGAAACTTTTCCCTGGCCCAGGCAGGCCGCGGCCAGAAAGCTGTAAGTCTCGGGGAGGCTGCAGGACTTCGGCTGTGCGGTCAGGGTGATCGCTTGCCGCACGTCGGCTTCAGCTTGAGCAAACTGGCCCAGACCCAGCCGGGCGCCGGCCAGATTGCTCAGATAGATGACCTCGCTGGCGCGATTACCGATCTCGCGAACGATAGCCAGAGCTTTCTGATACAACTCAGAAGCGGCGTGGTAATCACCTCGAAGGCGGGCGCTCTCGCCCAGGTTGCTCCACATCGCGGCGGCATTGCGCCGGTCGTCAAGTTCCTGGCACAGGGCCAGGCCCTGCCGGAAGTAGCCGTCGGCCTTCAGATAGTGGCCCAGTTGCAGGTGGGCGACACCGTGGAGCTTATAGCTGGTCGCCATGCCGCGCCGGTCATTGGACTCGCTGCAGAGCTTGAGCGTTTGTTGGCCCAGGGTCAGCACCGTCGGCGCGTCGCCCAGTCGGTAACAGGCCCAACCTCGCAGGTGCATCGCCCGGATGAGCTCGCCGTGGCCAGCTTCGCCCGCGCCGCGGGCCAGCAGTTCCGCCCGTTCGGCCGCCTCGACCGAGGCGCGATTGTCGCCGCGGCGCTCATGCAGGAAGGCCAGGCCGTTCCACGCCCGCGCTTGGGCCACCACGTCGCCGGCCAATTCCGCCAGGGCACGCGCGTTGACCCAGGCTTCTTGCGCTTGGTCGAAGCGCGCCTGGGCAGCCAGGGTTTTGCCCAATCCTTTATACCACCCCAATCGTTTGGCTTGGATGTCGCCGGGAGGCGCGGACTCGGCGGGTAACAGCGCCAGCGCCTTGCGCAGGTATTCGACAGCATTTGCCGGCGCATACCTGGCCAGGGCCTGCTCCCCGGCCCGGCCGAACCACTCGGCGGCCTCGGCCAGGCGGCCAGCCTGTTCAAAGTGGGCGGCGACCAGCCCCGTGAATTCCGTAATGCGCTCGCCGCTGTGCTCAATAAGCCAGGCGGCCACTTGCGCATGGTATTGGCGCCGCGACCGCTTGAGCAGGCCCTCGTAAGTGACATTGCGGAGCAGTTCGTGCTTGAAGAAGTACTCCACAGCACCGTCAAAAGCGGAGGATTCCCGCCGGAAAATGAGTTCCTTGCGCCGCAGACCGGCGAGGGCTTCGAGAATCTCCTGTTGGGAGGCAGCACCTTCCGGCAGCGTGTGGGCCGCTGGTTGCCGCTGGCCCAAGCCACTCAACTGTTCGACGGCGCTGTCCCAAAAGACCCGGCCAACCACCGAAGCGCGCTGCAACACGGCGCGCTCCAGGGGCGCCAGGCCGTCCAGCCGCGCCTGCAACACGCCGGTCAGCGTCGGTGGGATGGGCGCTGCCGCCAGGCGCTCGGGTTCGGTGCGCCAGCGATCATGGCCGCTGACCAGGACGTATTTTGTGTCCGACGGTGCCGCCAGGCGCTGGGATTCGATGCGCCAACGCTCGGCGCCCGGCACAATCACTCTTCGGTCAATGAGCATCTTGATGATTTCCTCGATGTAAAAGGGATTCCCCTCGGCGCCGGTCAAAATCAGGTCGCGTAGTGACTGCGGGATTTCGTGGGCTTTGCGCAGAATGGTTTCTACCAGCAGGCGGCTCTCGTGGCGCGAGAGCGGCTCCAGGTTCAGGCGCGCATGATCGGGCAACCCTTCGCCCCAGGCGGGACGGCGCTCAAAGAGCGCCGGGCGCGCCAGGCACAGAATCATCAAGGGCTCGCCCTGGCAGGTTCGCGCCAGGTGATCGATCAGATCCAGCGAGCCGTCGTCGCACCAGTGCACGTCCTCGGCCACCAGGAGCACGGCTTTGGCTTCAGAGTGTTTGGAGGAGGCCGCCTTGCGGCCAAGGCCGGCAAAGAACCGGCTGAGGTAATTGAAAGCGCGGTGGCGGACTTGCTCGGGGTCGTTGAGCAGCTCCCGCAGATACGGGCTGGCTGAAAAGTCGAAACCGAGCAGTTGGCCGATAAAATGGGCCTGCGCCCGGGGCGCGTCGCCGGAGCAGATCCGTCCGTCCGCCCCTAGCAAATACAACAGGCCGCGCTCGAATTTTTCTCGCGCCGCTGCTGCTGGATCGCTGTCCTGAATCTCGAACCGGGCCAAGAAGACATCGCGCATGAGCGAGAAAGGCAGTCCCGCCATTTCCGGCGTCGCCCGCCCGCAAAAAAGGCGGACGGGCTCAGGGAGTGCCTCAACCCATTTTTCAAAGTGCCAAAGCAGCCGCGACTTGCCGATGCCGGCTTCACCCACGATGGTCAGCACTCGTGGTTCCCGCTCCTCCAGCACGCCCTGAAAGGCGGACTGCAGGTGCTTCAATTCCGGCTCGCGGCCGATCATTTCCGTTTCCACTCCCTCGACGCCGCGCAAGGTCCGCGCCAGCGACCGCGGCCGGGCGCGCAGCACCAGATAGGTTTGGATCGGGTCGGTCTTGCCTTTCACGGTTAGTGGGGGCAACACTTGCACGTCAAAAAAGCCATAGACGTGCCGATAAGTATCGTGCGAGATGAGCATGCCGCCGGTGGGCGCGTTCTGTTCCAAGCGGCTGGCCAGATTGACAGTGTCCCCGGTGGCAATGCGTTCGCCAGCCGGATCGGCCGGGCCCAGCGCAACCATCCCCGTGTGGATTCCGATGCGCATCTGCAACGGAGAGGGCGACCCGCCCGGAGAGAATTCCCCCACGCACGCCTGCAGCGCCAAGGCCGCCCGCACGGCCTGCACGGGATCTTCCTCGCGGGCTTGTTTGCCGCCGAAAAGTGCCATGAGGGCATCGCCGATGTGCTTCTCGGTCGTTCCGCCGTGGGCGGCGATCAGGGCGTCCAGCCGCGCCCAGAGGCCGGTGATGTACTCCTGCACCTCTTCCGGGTCGCGCTCAGCGGAAAAGGCGGTGAAGCCTGCGAAGTCGCCGAAGAGGACCGTTACCAGTTTCCGCTCCCCGGTGGGAAAGCTTCCCATCTCTTTACTCCCGCCCGGCGGAGAAGCAACCGCGGGCTCTGCCGGCTGGCCGCAAGCGGGGCAGAAGCGGACGCCAGCGGGCAAGTCGGCGCCGCACCGCCGGCAATGCGCCTGCAACTCCGCGCCACAATTCAGGCAGAAACGCGCCTGAACCGCGTTATCTATGCCACAGACCCCACAATGCATATACCTGAATTCATTGACCAAGTTGTAGCGCAGAAAGCCGTCCGCCGACCATCGGGGCGCACCCTGATTTTTGCCTAGGAAATGTTCCCATGCACCACAGTTGGCAGCCGTGCGATGGCGTAACCGCCGTATGTCAGTCGGCGCTGGGTTGTCTCCCGATTCTTCTAGGGTTGATCGCCCTCGACAGACAGAGGCGAGTTTAGCTCTCCTGCCCGAGATTTCAACCCTCAATGTCGCCGGGTGTCGCCGTCACTGACCGGTTACACGCAGCACCATTGACCGAGCGGCGAACCCGTTCTTGGATTCGGAACCACGCACTTTGCAAATGGTTGTTCTTTGGTTATCTTGGCGTCATGAGCACAGTTCAGGAAATTGAAGCCGCCATCCCCCGGCTCTCGAGGGCGGAGCTTGAAGAATTCGAAGCATGGTTCCAGGAGTATTTGGAAGAGCGCCTCGAACTGACCGACGACGTAAAGGCCAAGCTCGACGAGTCGCGGCGCGAAATCGCCGCGGGCAGTTATACTACCCGGCAGCCCAAGTAGGCCGTGGCGGCCGCGCTCCAAATCTGGTCGCCAACATTCTCTCGCGCGTTCGATAATCTGCCGCCCTGCATCCGCGCCGCCGTGCAAGGGAAGGTGGGTGAGATGGGCGTGTGGTTGGAGGCGTTCCCACACCAACGCCTGAAGGGCCGCCCGGAATGCAAGCTGCGTGTCGGTGATTACCGGGTGCTTTACGAGTTCGACGTGAGGCTCGGTCGCATTTATCTGCATTACGTCGGCCACCGCCGCGAAATCTACAAGTGAACCTGGATTCGCTTCCACAGATCGCAGACCCCATCGGCTCGCTTTGGCGCGGAGAAAACTGATAAGAAATTGTTTTTTCGACCCGTCGATTTATCGACGCTGCGCGAGTGGGGGAGAATTGCTTCTCGGCTTCACTCATCGCAGGAAGGATAGTGGCAGAAGCGCCCGTCGCGGTCAAGTGGCGCTTTTCGGCACCTCCAGCGTTCCAAGGGAGCGTCTCGCGCCGAGACTCTTGTGGTGGGCCGCCGCCGCGCCGCCGCCGCGCCGCTGCAAGGCTGTTTTCTCGCTGGACTTTGCAGTCAGCTTGGCGACATAGTGGAGAGCCTTATGAATCCTCCAGAGTTGAGGGGCGTCCGCATCTTGGCGGACATGACCAACGCACAGTTGCAGATGCTTTTGACCTACGGCCAAGTGCTGCCCTTTGCTCCCGGCCAAATAATAGTCGGCCAGGGCAACACCGCTGAGGCGCTGTTCCTGCTGCTCGAAGGCACGGTCGGCGCGTATGTCAGGGACCAGCATGGCAATGAAGTTCATTTGCGGACCACGGAAAGCGGCGGGCATTTCGGCGAGGTTGGCTTGCTTGATGCCGGCAGGAGGACCGCTAATGTCCGCGCGCTGACCCAGTGCACGGTGTTCCGATTGGACGCCGGCGCGTTCAAGGAATTGTTGAAGGCACCAGACCTGGCAGTTCCTCTGCTCTATGGACTGAGCCGCTCTTTGGCCATTCGCCTGGCGGACATAACCCGCCGGCTGTCCGAACTGCGGGCTCACGACGAACTGTGGATGGTTTGAGCGCAAGCGAAGCCGGCTTTCATTTCGGACTCGCAGCTCTTGCGGCTAAGGAATTTTTGCGCAGTCCCTTCCTACCGGAAATTCGCCTCCGGATTACATGAATGACGGAAATGTGGACATGGAATGTGACCCATCCGCTAAATCCTGAGAACCGAACGGTCTCTTATATTAACGCCAGCCTCAACCGCTTGACGACCACCCGCTCTAAGCTTTGCCAGCGCTCTGCAAAAGCCTACCTTAGCGCGGCAGCGACGACAGACGCCCGGTTATCCGCACTCAGCAAATGCAGCCGCCCCTCGCCAGAATCCCGGCCGGCTCACGGCGCCAAGCCATGGATTGGAGCTTGGTCCTGGTCAGCCAGGGAATCGAGACCACCATCGAGTATTCAAATGAGTCCACCGGCTGGGAACTTCTGGTCGCCGCGCAAGACTGCGACAAAGCCCTCAAGACCCTCCGCCAATACCGCTTGGAAAACCGCGGCTGGGCCTGGCAACAGGACATTTCTCTGCCCGGGTTCAGATTCGACTGGGGAGGTCTGGCCTGGGTTTTGTTGGTCGGTTTGTTCTTCTGGTTGAACACGCTTTTGGACTTGCGGCGCCCGGGGGTCATGGACAGCGTTGCCGTGTTGCATGGCCAATGGTGGCGGCTATTCACGGCCATCTGGTTGCATGCCGACCTGGCGCACCTGGCTGCCAACGCGGCCCTCGGGTTCGTTCTGCTGGCTCTGACGATGGGACGCTACGGCACCGGCGTCGGTTTGCTGGCGGCTTACCTGACCGGCGCAGGCGCCAATTTCGCTGCCTGGCTGGTCGCTTCGCAGCCGTATCGGAGCCTTGGCGCCTCCGGAATGGTCATGGGGAGCCTCGGGTTGTTGGCGGTCCAATCCTTTTCCCTCGGACCACGCACCCGGCCCGCCATGAAATACATCCTCAGCGGAATCTTCGGCGGCGTCATGCTCTTCGTGTTGCTGGGCTTGACCCCGGGCACCGACGTCATTGCGCATCTGGGCGGATTCGTCGTCGGACTGCTTTTGGGCAGGCTCTTGGCCCTGGTTCCAGCCATCGAGCAAAAAGCACAACTAAATCTGATCAGCGGCCTGGTCTTCGCGCTGCTGGTCACCCTCCCCTGGTGGCTGGCCCTGCACGGTATGCACGGTATGAAGAACTGAAAATCGGAAATTGAAAATTCTCAAGGTTCAACTTTCAATAAGGCCAACGGGCCAGTGCCCTGATCAAGAGAAGGGCCGGTTGTTCGCTGCTAATGCGCAATGCTCCTTCAACAACATGCGCCTGCAAATCCGTTCGGACCAAAAATGGCGGATGGCGAAAGGCCGGCCTGCTGCTGGCCACCTGTGTCGCCTTGACCACCGCAAGGGCCTCAGCCTTTGATGCGCGTGGGAGGCAGTTCATCGGTTTCACCAGGTTTTCGGCCTTCAAAAAATCCCAGGGAGAGCAGCCTGGGCAACTCGTGCTCACCTCGCCGGAAATTCTGGGCCGCATCAGTTGGAGCGAACTCATCGCCTCGTGGAACGCCCAAATGCCCGATGGCGACTATCTCAAAATCGAAGCGCGTGCCCTTTATCCTGAACGCGCGACCAAGTATTACACCATGGCGCTGTGGTCAGGAAACCCGGGGCGTAACCCGCGCCAGAGCGTCCTGAATCAGCAAGACGCCGACGGGAATGTCTCAACCGACACCCTGGTCTTGCGCCGACGGTGCGATCGGCTGCAACTTCGGCTTACGTTCGGAGGAGACGACCCACGGAGACCGAGACTGATTTTCCTTGGTCTCAGTCTGGCGGACACGGACGCTGTCTCCACTTTGCTGCCGCCCAATCGCTTGGCCTGGGGCAAGATCATTTCAGTGCCCGAGCGCTCACAGATGGCCTATCCCGGTGGCAACGCCTTGTGCAGCCCAACCACGGTCTCGATGATGATGGCGTATTGGTCTGAGAAACTGAACCGCCCCGAACTCGATCATGACGTGCCGGAAATTGCCAGGGAAGTGTACGATCCGAACTGGCAAGGCACGGGCAACTGGCCGTTCAACACGGCGTACGCCGGTTCGTTCCGCGGTCTGCGCGGTTATGTGACTCGCCTGAGCGATGTCTCCGAACTCGAAGATTGGATCGCCGCCGGCATTCCGGTTGGGCTTTCGGTGTGCTACAACAAGCTGCGCGGCAAACCAGGCGAGCCCAGCGGTCACCTGGTTGTGTGCGTCGGGTTCACCGAACGGGGTGACCCTGTCATCAACGATCCTGGAACCACGCTCAACGTTCGCAAAACTTTTCCCCGTCAAAACCTGATTGCGGCTTGGGCCTATTCGCGCAACGCCGCGTACCTGATTTATCCGGCGGATGCAGAAGTTCCCAAAGACCGCTTCGGCCATTGGGCGTCGTGGACTTCGCGGCGAAGAATTATTTTGAAGCGATGACTGGTAATCGGTGATAGGTAATTTGTCCAAAGAAAACTCTCCGGCAGAACTGGAGGCTTTACTCTTGGACTGATGGAAAAATGGTCGGGGCGGTGAGATTCGAACTCATTTTGATGGAGCGTCGAAAAACCCTGGAAACAAAGGATCATCATAACAATCAAGCATTTAGGCCATTTATCGCAGTTGACTCTAGATCCATTAAGAGGAAGGTAAATGACAGTTTCCAGTTAGGAATTGTTAGGAAAACTCTGCTCGCCGATTGGCGTCGGCGACTCCGGACCCGGCCCAACAATTCGCCATGCCGAAGAGCCGCACGCCGGCCACCCCGACGACGGACTCGGCCAACCAGCAGACCGGTCGTGGAACAGTATTCCCGGGAACGATTACGCCAAGCAGTGTGCCAGTCGGCCCACCTCCGGCCCGTTCGGGGGGCACATCCGAGCAACCCGGTTCAGCCTTGACGGCCACGCTTCGAAATGACTGACAGACCAAAGTTTCATTTACGGTTGACGAGTTGCCGATTGAACCCCTTGGTGAGAATGGTATTCAATGAAGCAGAGCGAAACGGTCGGAAAAAAGTTTGAGACGAGCCAAAAAGCCTCGACTCTTTTAAGAAGCTTGCTGCCCGCGGCTTGGCTTTTTCGAGAACAAAATCCCGACGTTCATATTGATTTTGTTGTGGAAATAGTGGAGGGAGCACAACCAACAGGAATCAATTTCGGCGTTCAACTAAAAGGCACACAGCCAAAGAAAGGAACTCCCCTTAGCCTACGATACCGCCTTAAAAAGAAGCACCTGCGGTATTACTGCCAGAAGGCCACCTTACCAGTGTTTCTCGTTTTGGCTGATGTGACACATCGCAAGGCTCACTGGTGCTTCACTCAGCAGTTCGCCCGGAAATTTATTGATCCCGAGCGCCTAAAGACGAACGGAGCCGTTTCCATCCGGTTTGCTGAGAGTGACTGCCTGGACGACCTGCCGCGGTTTAGAGACGCGGTCCAGTCAGCGATTGATTACATGAAGGATCTATACCCCGGTTCGATTCTGGCTGCAATTGAGTCCAGGAAAGCAAAGCTTCGCGAAACTGATCCACGTGTAAATGTGAGCATTGATGTGACCGGAGGGCATGAGCATTTCACCATTACTGCGAATCAACAGTTCGAGTTCAAAATGAAGGTGACGGGCGAGGACACACCCGAATTCAATCAGGCTCTCCTCGACTTCCTAGAAAAGGGAACCGAATTGAAAGTGAACCCATCTGCTCTGCAATTTGAAGGTGCTCCGCTGTTATCACGCGATTTTCCGGCTTCCGATGACAAGGGCTATATCAAAATGCAATTCTCACACGATGTGGCGGGCACGTTACAAGTTTTCGAGGTGGGAGGTTCACTAGAGTTTCTTTTTCAAATCGATGGGAACTTCAGGTGTGGGACGAAGTTTGCCACTTTTGAAGGAACTCTCCCCGGCTCCGCTTTGATCGTTACCACTTCGGTTTCTTTCGAGGGTCTGTTGAAAGGTGAGCAGCATAATTTTGGATTGTCCTTTCGGCCAGGGAAATGGGGCAAACAGCCTCTCACGCAGCTTTCTAATTTTGAGCCGGTTTATCGCTTCATGAAAAATTTGCACGAGAACAGGACCATGCGAATCAAATTTCTGCACCTCGGCAACGATTTGCTTTGGTCTGACTTTAGTGGCCTCGATCCCCAGCACGTAGCGGACATGTTCAATATCCTGGAGTTGTTGCACAAAGCTCGATTTATCGCGCATCGATTCACATTGAATCCTTCGCTGCCTCCGGTAGAGTCAATCACGGGAACTCAAGCGAAATCAATCGATGATGTGTATGACCTCCTTCACCAGCGAGAGGCTCGGATGCCTCGACCAAACTTCAGGTTCGCGTTTAAAATATCTGGTCAGTCACCCGTTACTGCAACTAGCAAGTCGGGGATTTTGAGAGTGAGATCGCCGCAGTTCGAATTCGATATTTTTGGAAGTAAGATTTCCCTCGGTCCGATAAACCATTTCTTCACCGGGGCCACTGTGGCTTCCGCCACCCCGTTACCTGACGGTAGAACGGACATTGTGATAACTGGAGAAGACGAATCAGAATGGATTATCCAATTGGAAGGCCCGGCGATCAAATAGCGATTGAGGTGTTTGTTACTGAAATCCAAATGGGCCGCGACAAGAAGCGGACCGCGGAACCCAAAGCCGCAGGCTTATTGAATGCCTTGCTTGGAAAACAATGGACCAGCCCATGCCGGTGTCTCTGCGCTCCGGCACGACCTCCACATATCCATCCAGGGAACACCCGGCCCATAAGCAATATTCCGTTCCAATTGCGATTCGCCTGGCTCGGCAGTCAAAACCGACCTGCAAAAATATTTTTACCTTGGACAGCGGATGTCCAAGTGACCATGCGACGCTGGGCGCATGAATAAAAAAGAAAACTTCATAAGGGCGGTGCAAATTCTGGCACCGCCCGATCAAATCATGCAACAGGCCGCACGCCGAGTGAGCGAGGAGGGCCTGCCGGCTGCCACGGTTGGCGCAGCCTTGGAATTCGTCGTGGCGATGCAGCGAATGAGGGCGCCCGCGTGGCCCTGCAAAACCCGGTTCAGATTCTTCCGCCGTGGATCTCATAAGTCTGACAATGCCCGGGCCAGCCAAAGTCAGATCGGGATGGAGGATGCCATCAGGGTCAAGAGCGCCGAGTTCTGGCTGAAGCTCGGCCAACCGGATCAGGCCCTCCTGGAAATAAAAAGTCTGCCGGAGAAACCCCAAAGTCATCCATCAGTGAAAAAAGCCCATTTGGCAGTCGTTCGTGCTGCTCGGAAATCAACAAATGCGGCTTTATGAAATTCAAACATTAGTTCCCGGAACTCAAACATGAGGGCGAGGTGGTCGCGTATTTCGGCGATGCGAAATTGTTCAACCGGCTCGATGGCAAACTCGAATTGCGTCGCGGCTCTGATGAGGATCAGGCCACCGCCCGGGAGTGGATGTCCAGGTTCATGCACGGAGCCGGTCATCGGGAGAGGTGATTACAGGAACGTGAGATGCCACCGGGGTTGGCCGCAGTTGCGCATCAACCTGAATGCGGATGGGGTGGAAAAATCGTTATCAGGCTATCATCGGACGTGATTTCCCCTTTTGTTTCGAGCTTATTTATGGGCATTCGTGCTCACACCCGCCAGACGTGATGATCTTTCCAGCAGTGTTTCATACCTTTTTTGAAGGTGATCATATTTCTTCTGTAGGTCCTGCATTTCCCGTTTCTCTGATTCATAAAGCTTTTGATAGGTTTTTTCCGCCCCGGCAGCCGTGGCCCTGGCTGCTTCTCCCTTTTCATTGCTTAGCGACTCGATCACTGTCGAAAGCTTTTGTTGCACTTCTGCGCTCACACCCTGCACGGCGGCCAGCGCCCGTTCAGCGGATTCTGCTCGTGTTTTCTCCTTTTGGTGATCACCTTCAAGTTTGCGATTTTCCTCCGCGAGCGCCTTCAAGTCTTTCTCATAAGCTTCGGCCTTGTCTTTGTAGTTCTTAGTCAAATTCGTAACGAGAAGCCCAGCGGCCACCATCAGAACTGCCCCACCCCCGAGCACGTTTCCCCATGTAAAGACGGACTTCAAAGCAGGAGCATTCTGAGCAGAATTGCTTGTTTTCTCACTCAAACCTGAGTGGGCATTCTGAAAAATTGGAGTCTTGTAAAGCTTCCAGAAACCAGCAATTAGACGCAATTCCCGTTGATGTGAGTCCTGCATGTGCTCGATGAGTTTGTCTTGCATTTTCACCACGACGGATGCCGCCAAACCCGCTTGGGCGGTGCTCAACTTTCCGTCTTTCCCGCCGAAGGTTGTGTTGATCGTTTGGTCTTTTAACACGTCTCGCAGAGTGTTCCCGATTCTCACGGGCACCTCGATATCAGTGCCGTCTATCCTGATAAGGTTGTCGCTCACATTAAGCCTTTCTCCCTTGTCTTGGTTTTCAAATTTACCATCGCCAACTCGCGGTTCGCGACTACAACTCTAAGTTCCTTCTGTAACAACTGGTGTCAGAGAATGCAAATACGCCCACTCCGCTGGATTAAATTATGCCGATGCGTTTCCCGTCACCAATCTGTGCTGAGGTCAGTGGAACGCCATCGCGAAGGATGATGCGCTCTTGTTCCTCAGCCCAGGCGCATGCCAGTGGTAGCAGGACCTGGAATTGTTCTGGCGTGATCATGCAAGCACTCGGTTCAGAATCACTGCTCAGGCGCCATCATGGCCGCAATCGTCCCCAGGGCATTCCCCTCCAGCCGATTGTTGACGAAAATGAAGGTCTTTCGTTTCGGCCCAGCTTTCTGTCCCTCCGCAATTAACGCCTTGCCGGCAGCCCGGGCCTCCGGGTTCTCCTCCTTGATCCTGTCGTATGGCTCGAACGTCTTTACTGCCTGCTCATATTTCCTGCCAGGCTTCAACAGGAACCGGGCGGCAACCAAGTCTGCATTGGTCCGACTACCCGGCAGCCCCATTTGCTCGCCAACCGGCGGCATGGCATCCCAAGAGTTGAACACGTGCGTAACCTGGTGACGGGACAGGCAGTCGAAATAATCCCGCCGCAGCCAATTACGATTCCTCATTTCCACGCCATAAGGCCAGCCTTTTGGCAACTGGCCGAGGAACTTGTCCAGGTCAGCCACGAAGTCCCGTCCGTGTTCGTAGTCGGTCGGCCAGAAGCGGGAAAACTCGAACATCAGCAAGCCCACGCTGGGGCGAATCAACTCACAAGGCTTGAGAAACGCTTTCGCGAACAGTTCTGCGTTGAGAAAATTCTCGTTCGGCCTGCCGGCCATGGCGCCGAATCGGTCCAGCTTGGGAAACTTTTTCACAGTGATCGCATCCGTCACTTTGAAACCGAACACGAAATCTTCCGGCACCTGCGCGACCATCCCCTCCAGATACTGCTGGCTCGGGAACGTGTAATATGCCGCATCGACGCAGACAGTTCTGAAAACCTCGGCATATTCGGCGAGGCATTCTCGCTTGAAGCGGCTCTCGGCAAACTTGCCACGCCATTCGTAACGGGCGAAGTCGTAAAGCATCCCGCACCAGCCCGGATATTTCCAGGAGGAGGTGCCAACGAAAACGCCCTGGACGGCCAAGGATGCGGCCGCCTGTGCCAGCGGTTCGCGTGCGAATGTTACTTCCGAATAGTTATTGTGCCCTAACAGTCGGTTCTTTACAGCCTTGTTCTTCCCAAAGCCTTTGCTCTTCTCCACCGCGCTCTGGCGGCAGCGGCGAGTTTAGCTCGCCAAGCCCGGCTTCTCTTTTGCCTGCGCTTTGGAGCGGAGGTGGTCCCCTTCCTTCCAGCCCACCTTGCCCTCGCCGCCGCGCAATTCTGGCCCTGCCCGCAGCGCTCATTCGGCGCTTACGGCCTCGTCCAGCGGGCGCTGCCGGTCCGAACCCACCCAGCATCTGATTTAGCTTACCCTGGAGACTCTCGATTTTTTCCCGGATGCCAGCCGCACGTCGAAGTTGTTTTGCCGATAGGTTTCTTAGTAATAGCGTCATGCGTCAGTTAAAGCGCACTGAGAATTGAAGTCAAGAATCCCAAAATCCAGCGTTACCCACATAACGCGCTTGCCGCGACAGCAGCCAATGCGCCTCATGGCTGAGTCATCGAGAAGCGCTGTTGGTCGTTTCCGGTGGCGCTTAAAGGCTGATTACCGGATTGAAAAAGTTTCACCTAATTCTTCACCTGAAGCTTCACCAAAGGAGTATTGGAAGGGCAGTAAAGAGGCAATGGCGAAGCGGTGAGCGAGTTGTTGAAAAAACATCTTGAACCCGGGAAAATGGGTTTGTCAATTTTCGCTCGGCCGATGCCATTGCCGTTCCAGTTCTTATTCGCGGCCTCCAGGATAAGGATGAGAGCGTGAGGATCTGGGCGGCCACGGGCTTGGGTCAACTGGCCAAATTACCCGATCAATCGATTCCCGCGTTGATCGAGGCGACGGAGGATTCAAGCCGGATTGTGCGCATGATGGCGATACAGTCGTTGGGCTATTTCAGCAGGTCAGCCACAAATGTAATTTCTGTGTTAGAACGCGCTCGTTTGTATCCAGATTCCTCCATCCGTAGTGCTGCCACCAACGCCCTAATACACATAGGGCTATAGCATTTGCAAATGCGGGCTTAATGGGACGGCATCTCGGTGATCTTGATATTCCTGGCCGCGGTATGATTTGCGCGGCGCCAGTCATTCCGTCGTATTTCAACAGAACGCGGTTAATCTCATCGCAAAGACTTAAGGCAACCGCCTTTTTGCTCAATTGATCGTCGCTGAAGTCGGCCTGGATTTGCACAGTAAAGGTGATCTAAGCGAAAGGATTTCACTGCCCGGACCGGGAGCCGAAGACTCCCGGTCCGTTGCATCCGTGTCGCAAGAGTTAGTAATAGCGCAACCGATAAAACTTCTTTGCCGCCAACGGAGTGGGCGGTGAGTACGGGCTGGAGGCGGTAGGAGTGATGTCTGCCCATGTCACCAGGTCACTGGACTGCTGCAGGACTCCGCAGCCGGTCCAGGAGATCGTCACAGCGCCCACCGCATACTGGATGGTGGGACCCAAAGTCGGCGGGGCGCTAAACACTCGGAGGGCAACCACCTTGGTGGCTGCGAAGGCTGGGTCGGGGTCGTTCATGCTTCCCCACAGCATAGCAATCAAGTTGCCTCGCCAGGCGACGCGCGGACGCCCTGTGTCACCGTTGCTGGCGACAGCGTTCGTGGCATTCTCACTCTCGCTGACATAGAACGCCGGCCCCATGGGATTGCCACAGGGATCGAATATGCGCGCCTGCGTCAAACGGAAGGTAGAGATATTATTAGTATCATTATTGGAGGCGTCAAACGCAACAATGACCCGCCCATCGGCGGCAATGGCCGCGTCCAAACGATTGCCATCGGCGTAAGCGCCTAAATCGTTGGTTTCGGTCACCGCGCGCGAGTACCGCACGCTGCCGTCGGCGTTGAACACGGATACCCAGGGTCCGGATGTGGTTTGAGCCGCATAGATATAAGCATCCTTGCCGTTGCTCTTGAAGCCGGTGCCGTCGCCACGCCCGCCCTGGCCGGCTTCCGGATAGCCGGTGACTGCGGCAAGGTCGATATTCGTGGTTATCGGATTGCCATTGTTGTCGAACAGGCGGATTCTTTCCGTGCCGACATTGAAGCGAAGCGCAAACCCATTGGCTGTAGCGGCAGCGCCGTGCCACATGTCCTGCGCTAATGGCTCTGAACTGCCCGCTGAATAAGCCTTCACCACGCCGCCGGTCGAATTGAATACTTTGTAAACCACCACGTTGCCGCTGGCTTGGCCGGTTAGGTTCGTATCCGCCGCTTGCCGGCTCTCGCCTACGAGCACGAAGTTCCCGTTGGATAGAAACTCAATGTCAGCGGCCCGGATATCGCCAGCCGGGTCGGTATCGGCGTCGGAAAATGAGCGAATCCCCGCCACGTCCGCGCCACCGGCCGCCACGTCCCGGCTCCCATCATTGTTGAGCAACTGCACGATCGGAGAACCTTCAACCACCGAATTGCCCTGCCCCAGGTTTATGGCCAGCAG
>WNGK01010421.1_pt1 | contig 15105 bp, 17 predicted proteins | sample 5400601 | NCBI WGS metagenome assembly WNGK01 (sample SAMN13153376, study PRJNA577476) | soil metagenome | isolation source: 60 cm soil or saprolite under Garry oak tree replicate 1 | place: USA:California | collected 2016-06-15 | reverse complement strand
TTGCGCACCAACCCCGCTACCCGTTCATCGCTGATCGGACGCGGCCGCCCGGGGCGTAGCTCGTCGTGCAGTCCCGCCCGCCACCCCCTGCTCCACGAACCGTCGCCGCCATTTGCTTACTGTAGCGTTGGTTAGTCCCAACTGACGGGCGATCTCTCGGTTCATCTTCCCGGATGCATTAAGCAGAATGATCCGCACCCGAGTCACCAGCCCTGCCGGAAGCGATCGTGAACTGGCCATGCTTTCCAGTTGTGCCCGCTGCTCCGCACTCAATACCAGCACCGCTTTCGGTCGTCCCATCGCCATAGGCACCTCCATTGTGCATCAGAGACGCCTATTTTCCTTGCCATACTAATGCCATTTACTTATGGGACAGAACACCAGCGGATGTGCGAAGTAAAGATACAATACCTACGCCACCATTTACGCTGCTTTCTTCTGACCCTTCACTTTCGCCCACCGCGCCGCCAAGAACTAAACTGGCACTTCGGGAAACTTTGCTTGTTGATCAGGAAGATACGGTCAGAGGCGCACGCAAAGGCCCTGACACGGTGAAAGAGCGTACGGCAATCGCGACCAAAGCTTCGAAGGCTGCGGCAACGGCTAAGAAGCGCGAAGGTAAAGAGTAAGGAGGTATTGCCCCGTGCATGAACGAATTCAATCCATCAGCCATCAAGGGAAACAGGTTCTCCTGGCTGACTGTTCGAACTGCTCAGCCGTTGACGTCGAAAAGATTATGAGGGCCGTTCCTGATTATGTGACTGCCCAGCCACCGGTGCTGTGAACAACTTAGAAGAATTGACGCCCGCACGAATGGCTCTTGAAGACGTTGAAAAAGCTTAAGAAATCGAAGCGCATTGAATGCCGTTGGACACAAAATGGACACAGCTGATTCGCGCGAAAGCCTAGGGCCGAGCTTCGTGCCCGAAGCAAGCGCCATCGGTGCCGGACATTCTAGTCGACGAAACAACGTGAGAGATATTTCGGTGCGGCCATGCGCGCCAGTTCCCGCCACGTGATCAGCTTAATCTTCTGTTGAGCCAGAATGTCGCGAAACTGGTCGCTGGTAAAAAAATCGTAGTCGCGCTGCCTCCAGGCCGAACCCCACGTGGAGCGTTCCCTGGTGGCCGCGCGCAGTTCTTCATCGTCAAAACCGGGGTGGATGACGAACTCGCTCACGCCGGGTTTCAAGTTTTTCAGCGCTGTCAGGTAAAACTCGGCCCATTTGTCCGGTGGAACTTCGGGTTCAATCGTGACCGTATGGTCTAGCACGATATCGCCCGGACCGAGGCTCTCCTGCAGATATGGGTAGTTAGCGAACCAATCTCTCGTAACGAAAACCGGCAACTTGTATTCGTGAGCCACTCGCAGCATCACGTCGAACAGTTCCTTGCCGCTCATGATCAGCCGGTACTGGTGCGAGTCGAGATGTGTAGGGCGAACACCCAGCGCTAGCGCGCGCTCGATCTGGGCGCGCAGTTCGACTTCCACCTCCTTGGCGTTGACGTGTTCGTTGTGTTCCCAGTCATGATAGAGGTATCCATTTTCATCGACGAGACTCGGCACCTTGTCTGCGGGCGCCACGGGACCCCAACGATAATAAACTCGCTCGCTCGTCAACGTAAGGTGCAGTCCAAAGTCTGCGTCGGGATGAGATTTGGCGTAGTCGGCGATCTCAGGGAACCACGGGCAGGGCACCATCAGGCTCGCGGAATTGATCGTCCCGCGCTGGAGAGCTTTGATGGCCGCGGCATTCACCGCGTGGGTTTCGCCTAGGTCGTCCGCGTGAACAATAATCAGCTTTGTGCCGGGAGGATATCCCAAACGATCCGCCAGAGTTTGCGCAGAGACTACAACGGGGAAAGTGGACAAAAGAAAGCCGAGCAGCAACACATGCAGTTTAAACACGGGAGCCATCGCGACTAGTAAACCATAGTCCCAGGCATCAACGCTAGGGTTAGGGAGATCAACCAATATTAGAAAATGCTAGAAGCCATAGTAACCGCAAGCACACTTCCAGCACCGAAGGGCGAAGGACTTCACGATGCTTCGTCGTGAATTGCGACCTCAACGGATCAGTCGGAATTCTGCGTTCCCGCAGACGTCGACTTATTATAGAAGAAATCTAGAAACAATTGATCGCTAGTCGAACTCCGGCGACTACCGTTGCGCTGTTTCTTTCACAACCAGTGCCAAGGGAAGTTCCTCCCCCGAACTGAGTCTCATGCCGCCAGAAAAGTCCAATGGTCTTGATCGTCCTTGGAAACTGCTGGTGTGGACGGCTCAGCGTCCGCCTGAACCAGACTCAGCGGGCTAGGATGCTTCGTACCCGTCGTTCTTGCACTCATCGTCACCAATTCCTGAAACTTGAAAGTAGCACTCGGATCGCCATCGGAGGCGGCGGGAACAACAAGGAGAAAATCGCGGTTGGGAGCCGCCCCAAGATGATTGCCGTCGTTCGGCATGAGCTCGTAGCGGAGCGGGGATTCGGTGCCCGCGAAAATCTGCGGCGGCTTGCCATCGATTGGCCTCCAATCTATTGCCGAGAAGGATTCCCGCCAAGATGAGAACTGCTTGCGTGCGCGGGTCGCAAGGCAACAGAACCGGTTGCGAGTCCCCGACTTGGAGCGGACCGTCTTCGGCCTGGCGGCCCAACAAACATACACAATCCCGGCCTTATCTGGCCGGATGCCGACGACGCCCTTGGTGAACTAATTCAGTCGTTCTCGTGTTCAGCCGATCCGAAAGGACAAGACGAGGTTGAAAGGCGCAATCTGCGATTCAATAGCTCGGCGAGTAACTGAAACCGGATACGACATAGGAACGGGTGCCCGGAGTTGAGAGTCCTCCCCACGCCGTCGAATCGGTCCCCCAAAAATTGAAGATGAAATAGGCAGCCGTGCTGGGGACGTCTTGCGTATGGATCGCTACTTGAGATCCATCGATGTAGTAATCGATCTCTCCCGGTTTCCATATCACTTTCATAACGTGCGGAGAGGTCGCCGTATAACAGCAGATCGGGCTGGATTGTTTATTACTCGTGCCAACCCAATTTGTCACCCAGAATGTGTTCGGCAGATCGCCTTCCTGCTCGACATCTATTTCCGTCGTGCTCTGGCCATAGTAAAGGAACCCAGCGCTTATCTGCCCACTTGCCTGTACCGGAACATACTCTGTCCACTGGAAAGTGCCGTATAGAAAGCGCTTCAGGGTTCGCGCCTCGCCGCCCACACTGCTGCCCGAGGAGGTCTCCGTCAATGTCAGGCCGATGCCGGAACTAAGCGGTGACACGTGCGAGGGAGAAAACGAACCGGGGCCGGGTGCCTTGCCGCTGTCCGTGGTCCATTGATAACCAAACCTCCAAAACTGGAAATTGCGCGTGGGCCGCGCATTCAATACCGTCGCGCTCAACAGGATCAGCAGAACACTCGTGAGTGGCTTCTTCATCCTTATTCCTCCAATTGTTGCGGTGTGATGCTCGACAATTCGACATTGAGCTTCCAATACACCCAGCTGCTGGCGCACCTTTGTAACATGCTCGGCTCCAACACGGGCTAGTCAGAAGTACATAGTTAAGCTCACGAGCCGAGCGGGACCGGGTACACCGAGTGTGGAAGATGTTTTTCTCTCGAATGCAATCGGTTTGCGGGCTATGAGCTACCGTCGTAACGCCTCGAAAGTAACGCATTGGTGAAAAGAAGTTCGCGGAAACACGCTTGTGCGCGAGCTCACGAACCAGCGCAAGTCGAGTCATTAGCGAGAGTTCCGAGATGTGCGGTTCGAGAACGGAACGATCCGGCTGGCGGTCGGGCATACCAACCTGCATTGGTAGCGCGCCTGCACGGTACAGAGGCAACCTCCCCAGAATCAGCAGAAGTGCGGCCAGATCCGTTTCGGGGGCATCGTCGGTATCTGACTCGGCCCTCGGCTTTCCGGAACGAGACCCTGGCGTCTAAGTGATCCATTTGTTTCATGCTGTGGGTTGGCCTGGTTTGACTCACGCTCAGTTCAAAGCATTGTTTGTTCTTTGAGATATAAGAGCATTGTTTTGGAACTGATCGAAATTGCTGGGGTACATTCTAATGAAGAAGGTCGTTGCCGCACTTTTCGTTCTGCTCATCTCGCTTCCACTCATCCAATGCGGTGGAAGAACGACGACGTCCACACTAGATCCTGGTCTAAGCACTACTCCGCGCCCGAATGGCCTTTGGTCAACGCTGCCGCGAGCGATGCCAATCAATCCAATTCATGCGGCACTCCTCCACACTAACAAGATTCTCATTCTCTCCGGCTCGGGCAACTGTCCTCCACAGCAAGCGCATTGCCCACAAGGGCCACAATATTTGCAGGGAGCAGCGCTGCTGGACTTGTCTAACGACAGCATCACCACGATGCCCACAAGTTGGGACATGTTCTGCAACGGAATGTCGATCATGCAAGATGGCAGAGTCCTGATCAATGGCGGCACCAAGAGCTACGGAGCACTCGCTGTGGTGGGAGCCCAAACCGACATTCCGTTCACTGGCCTTCCTAACGCTTCGATTTTTGATCCTTCCACTGAGACGTTCATCGATGTGGCTCCCACGGCGCATGGGCGCTGGTATCCAACCATCACTGAACTGAATGACGGTCGCATGATGACCACGTCTGGACTGAACGATACCGACGGCACCAACAACAACACCACCGAAATCTGGGATGGTCAGCATTGGGGTAGTGAAATTCCGGGGAATCCCACCATCGCAGATTTTCCGGGATTCCAATTCCCGCTGTATCCCAGAATGCACCTGCTTCCCACTGGCCACGTCTTCTACTCCGCACCATCATCCGCTACTCTTGACTTTGACCCTTCCAGCCTGACTTGGACGCTGGTTGCTTGGACCATTTATCCCGGACAAAACGATCCGAATGGCGAGCGAACCTATGGCACGTCCGTATTACTCCCGCTCACGCCGCAGAACAATTACAGTCCCAAGGTCATCACCCTGGGCGGTGACAATCCTGCCACGAACACAACCGAACTCATTGATCTAAGTCCGGCAGGTGCTCAGATTTCTGCTGCCTGCCCGAACTATGTTCCGTGCTGGGTACAGGGGCCAAAGATGGCTCAGGCGCGTGTCGAGATGGAAGCTACGATCCTTCCAAACGGGAAGGTGCTGGTGGGCAGTGGCTCGGCAAAAGACGAGGACCGGACGACAGCGAGCTTGCAGGCAGAGATTTACGATCCTGCCACGAACTCATTCTCGTCCGCGGGGTCGAATGCTCTCCCAAGGCTCTATCACAATATCCAGTTGCTTCTGCCCGACGGGTCAGTCGCTCTCGCTGGCGGGAACCCCGTACCGGGTCTCTTTGACAACCATATCGAGATTTACCAGCCGTCGTACCTTTTCAACTCGGACGGCAGTCCTGCTACGAGGCCTCGCATCGGCACTGATGCACCTAGCTCGATCACTTACGGTCAGCCATTTAACATGCCAACTCCAGATGCGTCCGATATCGCGTCCGTGGTTCTTATGAAGGCCGGCTCGGTGACACACTCCTTCGACATGGATCAACGGTATGTTGGTTTGTCTTTTGTTATGGGGCAGGGCACGGCGAGTTCCAGCAGCCTCACAGTGACAGGCCCACCCAACTCAAACATCGCGCCTCCGGGCTACTACATGCTCTTCTTGGTGAACAGGGCTGGCACGCCTTCCCTCGCGACTTGGATGCAGGTTTCAGGTGCCGTGGCGGCTGTTGCCAAAGTCCAGATGCATCCGGAGCGAGTGCCCACCCCTGCCTACGTATTCCAGAGAAACCATGTGACAGAGGCGCCACTGCCTCTGCGCAAGGAGATGCATATCCACTGAGATCAACAAGGTCTTGGTCACAAGAATCTGCAATTTACGATGATTGACCCACGGACACAGGTGAGGGATGGGGATAGTGAAGCGACAACAGGGCTAAGGCTTATAACTGAAGTTGCTGATGTACATGTACCGGGGTGACGCCCGGTGTCGCCAAACTTCCCTAAGTTACCTTGTTGGTGCCCCACATATTGAACAGGAAGGGAGCCGGAACGGTGGGCAGATCACGAGTGTGGGTGACCATGAGTTGGCCGTCGATGTACCAATGTACCAGGCTATCTCGTCGGCCTTCCAAACAATCTTGAAGTCGTGGCTGACCGTCTGGTCGAAACCCGTGACTTCGGTGTCTTCGCAGTTCGCCGCTCCGGACCAGTTAGTGCAGTCCAGGCCCAACAGCCGGCACGCATGCCGCTCCAACATGCTCGGCCCCAAGACGGGCTACTCACAAGTACATAGGTAAGCTCACCATCGAGCGGGACCGGTCCATCGAGTGTGGAAGATGTTTTCTCTCGAATGCAAATGCTTAGCGGGCTATAAGTTACCGTCGTAACGCCTCGAAAGTAACGTTCTGATGAAAAGAAATTCGCGGAAACACGCTTGTGCGCGAGTTCGAGAACCAGCGCAAGTCATGTCATTAACAAGAGTTCCGACATGTGCGAGCCGAGAACGGAACGATCCGGTTGGCGGTCGGGCGTATTACCCGGCGTTGGTATCGCGCCTGCACTGTACCAAGAACAACCTCCCCACAACCCGTGATGAAGGAGTTCGGCAACAAGTTAAATTCGCCGACCGCGTCTGGGATTCGAATAATGCGCATGTGCGTCCTCATTCCGGCGAAAGACGAGCGTCTCGGCATTGGCAAGACGCTGTCCAGCGTTCTGGCCGCTGGGGCTCCGCCCGAGGATGTTTACGTGATGGACGACGGCTCCAGCGATGGCACGGGTGATATCGCTCGGTCGCACGGAGTGAATGTCTTGGTTAACGAAAAGAACATCGGCAAGGGCCGTTCCATCCAACGTGCCGCCCGGCATTGGGCTCTGACTGCGAATTACGACGTGATCTGCCTGATGGATGCCGACACCGAAGTCAATGAGAACTACTTTCATGCCTGCGTCGCAGGGTTCGACGCGAAAGTCGCGGCGGTCTGTGGGCGCGCGTTAAGCGTCCCACACAATTGGCTAACTGCTTATCGCTCCCTGGCGTACTGGATTTCACACGCGATTTACAAGGGCGGACAGAGCAGTATGGGGGTCATCACAGTAGCCCCAGGCTGCGCCGCAAGTTTTCGAGCGGATGTGTTCGCACAACTGGACTGGAACACCGACACCATCGTGGAAGACATGGATTGCACCATTCAAATCCACCGCAGGAAGCTGGGCAAAATCATTTACCAGCCGAAGGCGCTTGTTTATACGCAAGACCCAAGCAACCTTCGCAGCTACATCAAGCAAATGTACCGCTGGGACGTAGGTGCATGGCAGGTTGGCAAGAAGTACCGCATGGCTTCCGGGATCACCCGGGTAGATTTCGAATACAAACTGCTGATGGGCGAGGGCATTATCTTCGCGACGATATTCCTGCTAATTCCGTTGTGGCTCCTGTTGTGGCCTTTTCGCGTGGGGCTGCTGGTCGGCGGCGAGTTCCTGTTTCAGCTCGGGTTGTCCATGGTTTGCGCATTGTGCGACAGGCGCAAAGATGTGGTGTTGAGTTCTTTAGCCTTCCCGCTGCTCCGTTTCGTCGATTGCGGTATTTTCGTTACTGCGTTCTGGCGGGTGATGGTGCAGCGGCAGCAGATTCATACGTGGTTTGCAGTGAAACGATACTAAAAGGGGAATCATTGTCCGGACGGCGACAAAATTTCGGCTTCTATTCGGTGCTCAAATTCGCTGTGATACTGGCTCTATTCGGGCCGGTGCTGAACGCCTCCGCCCAGGAAGCTCCGCCGCACGCCGTTAAAGGCAGTGTGTTCGATGCAGTCGGACTCAGGGGGCAGATGTGGTCTACCAACGGCACCTACAGCCCATTGGAAAAGGGCAACGTCCTATCTCAGTCGTACTTCGAGCAGACGGCTTCGATCTACTCCACGTGGAACAACTCCGTGACCCTCACCCCCTACGCAGGCTTTGGGATGGTGTCCGACACCAAAGGCTATTCGTGGAATAACAAGATTCAGCCGAGCGGCGGCATCAAGGTGAACAAGCTTTTCCGCTATGGCGTCATTAGCGTCGGCACCGCGTATGCGTACGAGGACCGGTTCAACGACTCGAAAGCGCCCAAGGCTAGCGGCCGCACGGATTACATTCTCGATTGGTTCGGGTGGCAGCCAGTGTCCAGCAAGACGTCTCGCTTCCCCGGATCCACCTGGGCAATTCTCGGACACTTCTCTCCGGTAGAGCACGGCAATTTGATTGAGCAAGCGTATGTGACACAAGGTTTTGTATTGCATCGGTTCAACCGGGCAGTCGTCGTGCCTTACGGTGAATTCACGGTCGGGCACGACAGTCAGGGCTTCGATTGGGAGAACCGTAGTATCTCCGGGGGCGGTGTCAAACTTGCCATCTCGAGAGGGCAACTCTATTCCGACCTGGGGGCGGGTGTCGTGCATGAGACCCGTTTCAACACGGGACTCTCGGCTAATGGGCTCAAGGTTTTCATGAACGTTTCCTACACGTGGCATCTGTTTGGGAGAGGGGAGCACTACTGATGTACACCCCCGGTGTCGGCAGCATTTCGGGCGTCCTTCACTTAACGGCGAAGCATCCATACGTCGCAGCGGCGTTGGCGATAGTGTTGCTGGGGGTTTCGTTCGTGAAGCCCATTCCTCCCCCACCCTCCCTACAAAGTCCGAAACCGCCCGCGTTTGCGCTGCACAAGCCCGCTTCCGAGAAAGTCGTGGTTTCGAAGGTTAGAACGAAATGACCACATTGACCCTGCAACTGTTGCCGGAGCGAAAGACTAACTACCGTGCCCTGCTCACCGCATTTGCGTCTCAGAGCCTGGTGGTGGTTGCGCTGATTCATTTTGGTGTCATCAAACCGGATAAGGTCGTGTTGCGGGCGAAAAATTTGATTTACACGCCATTGCTCCAGCCAACCGAACCGGTGGCGCCTCAACCAAGAATCAGGGCTTACGCTCCTCCGGTCGTGGGGAAATTGGTGCTGTCCAAACCCTCCACGGCATTCCGCATCCCGGCTGCGGTGATGGAGCCACCAAAAGTGGAATTGCAAGCCAAGGCTCCGGTCTTACCAATCGTGTCCGCCCCTTTGCCGAAACCTGCGGTGCAGGTCGGAGCATTTGTGGCCACGGCTGAAAAGCCCACGATGCCCAAGTCCGCACCGGCCGCTCAAGTGCAGACTGGCGGTTTTGGCGATTCTAACGGCGTCAGAGGCCAGGGCGACGGTGAGAGCAAGTTGACAGTGGCAACGCTCGGTTCATTCGGCATGCCTGACGGACCGGGCTATGGCAACGGCACTGGTGGTGCCCACGGCAAGGCTGGTGCTGTGCAGTCGTCTGGCTTCGGCGATGAATCGGCAGCGTCGCGCCCTGCAGTAGCGGTGCAAGATCCGCCACAGAGGAACAGCGGGTGCTGAAGGTGGTGCAGGGGCTCGGTCATGGATTGGACGAACAAGCAATGCATGCCGCCGAGAAGATCAAGTTCAAGCCGGCGGAGCACGACGGGCAACAGATCGATTCAGAAGCAACCGTACACATGATTTTCGAACTAGCTTCGTAAACTTTTCGGGGAGAAGTGCCTTATGAAATCAGTTAGGTTCATTTCGAGCGTGGCGGTTTTGGCATTGACCGTCTCGGCGCACGGTCAGTCAACCGATTACAAATTCACCATAGCCAGAAAGGACTTCCCGGCAACCAAGACCAGCTCCGATGTTCCCGTCAAAGTGACGGTGTCGGTTCCCCTGCCGATGCTGAATTCAATCAGTCTCAGCGCGCCAAGCGTAGTCGGCGGAAACACGGTTCAAGGCCGGGTTACCATGAACGCGCCCGCACCGTTCGACCTTGAAGTCTCCCTCGCAGTGGACCCACCCTCGGTGGCCAAGGCTCCAGCCAGTGTTACCGTCAAGGCGGGTGAGACGAGCACCGCGTTTACTGTGACCACGCCCGTAAGCAAGATGGTCGTAGGGGGTGCGGACAATCTAATAAGCATCTACGGCAATTACGGCGTCACGAAGCACGCCGATCTCACGATCCTCGCGCCCGTCTCCTTCGATCGTATGGTGGACCGTGTGATCCAGAGGGAGCATGCCTTGATCGATAACATCAAACGCTTGCATCCTCTGGCTGAGACCTACATCCAGAACATGCAGGAAGACAAAACGCACAACGTGGCACCGACCAGTGACCAGTACTTTCTTGGCCGCCTGGACCTGAGCCAAACCACGGCGGAACAGGTGTTCGAGAAAGACAAACCCGGAAATGTGCATCGTTTTCTTTCGCCATTCGCAATGCTGGGCAACGCCTTCACACGGCGTTATGTACCGCAAGGCTTCGCCAATATGGTCGTGATGGATCGCGACCTGAAAAAAGAGAACTACTACTTCAACTTCGTGCGCCAAGAATTCCTCGGGGAAATCCGCTGCATCGTAGTGGACGTGCAGCCGCGTGAGCATGCTCCCAAGGGGCTCTTCACCGGGCGCATGTGGGTGGAAGACAAAGACTTTAATGTCGTGCGGTTCAACGGCACATACACCAATGGTTCGAACTACGATTCGTATCTCCACTTCGATAGCTGGCGCGCGAACATGCAGCCGGGCACTTGGCTGCCTTCCTACGTCTACAGTGAGGAGTCCGACCGTAAGCGTTCACGTCCGCCGTTCAAGATGTCCCGCTTCAAGGCGCAGACGCGGCTGTGGGACTACGACGAAGTGCACATTCAGCATCAGACGGAACTCGTTGATGTCCGAGTAGAGAACGCAGAAGATCACGACGAAGCTATCCGTGCGCAAGCCGTCCCTGTAGAAGCCGAACGCTTGTGGGAAAGACTGGCGGAAGACAATGCTACCGATCATTTGCAGAAGATCGGACTACTCGCGCTTCCTGGCCCAGTGGACAAAGTTCTCCAGACCGTGGTGAACAATCTGATCATCACGAACAAGCTGGAGATCGCTCCGGAAGTCCGCTGCCGCGTGCTTTTGACTACACCGATCGAGTCTTTCACGATTGGGCACACGATTGTCGTCAGTCGTGGGCTGCTCGATGTTCTACCCGACGAGGCTTCTCTGGCTATGATCCTCTCGCACGAGTTGGCGCACATCGCACTAGGGCACAAGATTGACACCAGGCTGGCTTTTACTGACCGCTTCTTCTTCCCAGACCCGGACACATTTCAACGCATGAGTTTCGAACGCAGCTCGCTGGACGAACAGGCGGCTGATGCGAAAGCACTTGAACTGCTGAACAACTCGCCGTACAAGGACAAATTGGTGGTAGCCGGGCTGTTCTTGAAGCAGGTGCAGGAACGTGCCTCCGTGCTGCCTAATTTGATTCGCCCGCATCTGGGCAACCCGCTCGGCGGTAAGAGCGCCGTACGCCTGGCACCCGTCGCTGCCGCAGCCCCGCAGCTTGAGAACAAGGTTGACCAGGTCGCAGCCTTGTCGTTAGGGGCTCGTATCAATCTTGATCCATGGAGCAACCAGATCGAATTGATGAGTCCGAAGCACGTCGCCCTCCTGAGTGCAACGGAGAAGATGCCGCTGGAGGTGACGCCCTTCTTCCCGCACTTGACACGGCTTCCGAGCAAAACTTTGGTCGGGCACGCGGCGCAGTCCACCGTCGAGACGGCAGAGAAGTAGCAAGGCTTCGTTGACTGGAACGCTTCGGCCTGCCACCCGAAAAATAGCACGACTTAGAACGACGGCAATTGCCGGATTCGGAAGAAACTGTGAAACGCATCGCTTCGTTGCTGGGGTTAATTTTGTGTTCGGTTCTGGCATTTGCCGTCAAGCCCACTCGCATTACGGTTGCCATTTCACCTGCCACGGCTACGCTGTATTCGGGGGCGACGAAACAGTTCACTGCGACGGTAAGGGGCACAATCAACACCGCAGTGACTTGGTCAACCACGGCTGGCACTGTCACGAGCGGCGGTTTGTACACGGCTCCAGTTGTGGCTGCAACTACGACGACCTATGTCACAGCTACCAGTGTCGCGGACACTACAAAGAAGGCAACCGCAGCCATCACGGTTAACCGTCTTCCGCCAACTTTGAGGCAGATCGCCTTGTCGCCATCATCGGCTTCGATCAATGTGGGATCGACACAACAATTTGCGGCGACTGCTTATGATCAGTACGGCCACACGATGACGGGCGTTGCGTTCACCTTTTTATCCAGCAATTACTCCGTGGCGATGATCGGCAGCGCCAGCGGGCTTGCCACCGGGGAAGCTGTTGGCACCGCATACATCAGCGCCTACTCCGGCAGCGTAACGAGCAAGACGGCGCCTCTTACAGTAAGTGCCGTCGCCCCGCCTCCGCCCATCACCCTCGCCCGCCTTTCCCCCAACATCGGGCTGGTCGGGATGAACGGTGATTACAAGTCCCTCACCATCGTCGGAACAGGCTTCATCAGCGGCGCCGTAGTAAACTTCGGATCGGATGTTCTGACCCCGACCGCTGTAACTCCCACTGCCGTCACTGTGACAGTTCCAGTCGCAGACTTCTCCACTGTGCGTACGGTGTCGGTCAGCGTGACCAACCCAGGCACCTCGCCCTCGGCATCGTTGCCCTTCTATATCACCGACCAAGGGTTTGTTTCTCTCACGTTTGACGATGGGTACTATTCCGCCTACAGCAAGGGGCTGCCCATCCTCGACGCCGCAGGTATTAAGTCCACTTTCTACACCATCACAACTTTGGTCGGAGACACTATTGACGGCTATGTGACCCAAAGCCAACTCCAAGCTCTGTACAAGAACGGGCACGAAATCGGCAACCACACCCGCACGCACCCGTTCTTGTCAACCGTCTCCCCAACTCAGTTGACAAGCGAGACAAGCGGTGCACAGCAAGACCTCCAAGGGTGGGGCTACAACCCAACGACCCTCGCTTACCCCTATGACGACTACGGAGGGAGTTCCACTAGCGCTGTGGTGGCTGCCGTCAAGGCGAGTGGAGTTCGCGGCGCTCGCGACTCAGATTATGGCGGGTACAACAACTCCACCACCTTCCCGCTGCTTTTGGACAGTATGCCGTCCGAGTACGACCTTAGCACGGACAACGTGGCCACGGTGACCGGATGGATACAGCAGGCGGTGGCGAGCAAGATGTGGGTGATCATCCTGTGGCACCGCGTCGACGAAATCGACCCCAACACAGGTGCCCCGAACCCCATCAGCGTATCCAGCGCGGTCATCCAAGGAGTGGTGAATTACATTGTGCAGAACGGTGTCCACGTGGTCACGGACAGCGAGGGCCTGGTCGTAGAAAACTTGAATGCTCAACAATAGCTTCTGTTTGCTCGACTGCCTTGAAGTCTGCTGTTATGGTGGACCAAGCGGCGGGCCTGTATGACGATTCCGTCGCGCAATTCAAGAAAGCGCTGGAACTGGATCCGACGAGTCTCTGGCTGCATTGCATGCTGGGTTGGACCTATGCTCGCCAGGGCGGATACGCCCAGGCGATCGCAGAAAATGAGAAGATGGGCGCTGAAGTTTCCGCCGTCACCGCAGAAAACCAACTCCTGGCTGCGGGATTGGGCTGGATCTACGCCTTGTCGGGCCGGCGAAGCGATGCTCTGAAGGTATTGGCCCAGCTGAAGGAACTCGACAAGCACGCCTTTGTAGATCAGTACAATGTCGCGATCGTCTATGTTGGCCTGGGAGACAAGGGCCAGGCTTTTGTAGCCCTCGATCGCGCGTACTCGCATCCCACCAGTGGAGTTTTCTGAAATCCGATCCATTCTGGAATACTATGAGCTCCCAGCCGCGCTACGCCGCCTTACTGCGCAGGATGAGACTGCCGCAGTGAGCAGTCTGCCCCCCCGGCAACCGCCAACCCGACATTCCCATCCTGCTGTGCAGCGCTAACTGTCATTTAGGACCTCCGGCCCGCGAAACCTCATGAAAATTAACAACTTCTCAACCTGCTAACCAAGCAAGAGCGGAGTGATTTTCGACCCTGTAACAGGCGATGCACTCAAAACCCCTCAATGAGACGCGATGTTACAACATCTCTAACGACGTCGGCTGTGTCAAGGTACTTGCGGTTGTTTTTTTATGATTTCGAACACACTTTTCACGTCAGCGCACACGCACTGGTTCCCTTCGAGAGAGTAACGATCTTGCGTCGATGATTTGTGTCCAACCAAATGGCTCGGCCCGTTTTCACTTCATCAATTTGGTGGGGCGTTGCCCACCAGACATCTCTCCGGTCACCTTCGATCATCTTGTGAACGCCTGCAGCACCGGCGATCGCCTGGAGTCGCCGTAGCGTCCTCAATGGCATTCTATGGGTGCTCCGCACCGGCGCTCCTTGGACTGATCTGCCTGAACGGTATCCCTCTTACCAGACCTGCCATCGTCGATTCCAGCAATGGGTGCGGTCAGGAATCATGCGAGGTGTCCTCGAAGCGCTAGCTGAAGATCTGCGGATTCAAGGTCGGCTGGATGTCCGTGAAGCCTTCATCGATGGCAGTTTTGCGCCGGCCAAAAAGGGGGATCGAAGGTCGGCAAAACGAAACGTGGTAAGGAAACGAAGATCATGGCAGTGGCGGACTGCCATGGTCTTCCCGTGGCTGTGTCAGTTGAAAGTGCTACGCCTCACGAAGTGAAGTTGGCCGAGTCCACACTCGTGCAGATGGTGATCCCGGAACCTCCACAGAATCTCATCGGTGACAGCGCCTACGACTCCGACAAATTGGACACAAGACTCAGAAGCTACGGGATCGAACTGATCTCCCCACACCGCACGAACCGCAAAAACAAAACACAAGATCTGAAGACTTTTGCGGCGGTATCGCCGTCGCTGGAAAGTTGAAAGATTATTTGCCTGGTTGCAGAACTTCCGTAGGCTGGTTGTGCGTTACGAACGATACGCTGAGAACTTTCTCGGGATGCTCTACCTTGGCTGCTGCGTAATTCTGTTGAGGCATATATGAGATGGCTTTTAGCCTCACCGCGTCAGCAACGGAGGGCGGAAAGAGCAGCGTAACGAAGGTGCGCTAGGGGGCAGACGGATATGAGTTTGCGGGGCTATTTTTGACCCACTACGGCGAAAAAGAAAGCTGGTCTGCCCCGCTCTCCCAA
>WNGK01004383.1_pt1 | contig 15109 bp, 7 predicted proteins | sample 5400601 | NCBI WGS metagenome assembly WNGK01 (sample SAMN13153376, study PRJNA577476) | soil metagenome | isolation source: 60 cm soil or saprolite under Garry oak tree replicate 1 | place: USA:California | collected 2016-06-15 | reverse complement strand
CGTTCCGACAAGGCGCGACTGCTCAGGCGCTGGCCCAAGACCGCGCGCCGCGATTTCTGCTGGCGCTCGACGCGCGACTTACGCCCGTGGACATCGACCGGACGCCGCTGTTGGGCCGCCGGCTGTCACTGAGCCTGGATGGGGCAACGATCAAGGAGGCCTTGGGCGAGATCGGTCGGCAGTCTGGGCTCCGGCTCGCCTATGGTGACGACGTCCTGCCGCGCGACAGCCGCGTTCACCTACGCGCCGAAGGGATCACGGTGGTGGCGGCGCTCACGGATGTCCTGTTCGATACGGACGTCGATGTGGTGTTCAGTCCCAACGGGCGGGCGACGTTGGTGCGGCGACCCGAGCGCACGCAAGGCGGGACGGTGGCAGGCCGGGTGACGGACGCGAAGAGCGGCAAGGCGATCCCGAACGTCTCGGTATACCTCGAGGGCACCCGCTGGCGCGCGACCACGGGGGAGGATGGAGCTTACCGACTGACCGACGTGGCGGCGGGGTCATACACGCTCACGGCGAGTCGGATCGGGTATGCGAAGCAGAGTCAGTCGGTCACGGTGGCAGCTAGGCAGGAGGTGACGATTGACGTGGCGCTCGGAGGCGCAGCGACGGAGCTCGAGGAGGTAGTGGTGACAGGGACGGTAGTACCGACCGAGGTCAAGGCGCTCCCGACGCCCGTTACCGTGATCACCGACAGTGACATTGTGCTTCAGCGTCCGCATACCGTACAAGAGTTGTTCCGTCAGGCGGTGCCCACCGCGATTAGCTGGGACTACGCAGCATATCCGGTGCAAACGTCATTCTCCGTGCGCGGCGCAGGGAGCCTGAATCAAGCCGTCGGGGAGATGAAAGTCTTTGTGGACGGCATTGAGAGCGCTAATCCAACCATTGCCGCCGTTGACCCGAATAGTATTGACCGTATCGAGGTGATTCGCGGACCCCAGGCCGCGGCGATCTATGGATCTGATGCCATCGGGGGCGTCATCCAGGTTTTCACAAAGCGAGGGGGGCCGACTCTCACCCGCCCGCAGGTGGATGCACAGGCAGCGTTTGGTGTCATCCAGACGCCGTATACTGGCTATAGCGACGCGTTTCGCCAACTCTACAGTGCGTCAGTCCGGGGCGGCGGATCTGACGTAGGCTACAACTTGGGAGGGGGCTATTCGCGTACCGCTGACTACGTAGAGCCCGGCAGCGCGCAGTCGAACCCCAGCGCCTACGGTGGGATGCACTTCGCCCGCGGCATCGTTACCGCTGACGTATCAGGCCGCTACTATGTCCATAACAACCCCCTAGTTCTGAACCCAGACGTGTTCCAAAGTGGGTTCGTGTATTTCTCGAAGCCGTTCTACCAGGCGGTTCAGTACCAGAACCAGACGTTTGGCGCTCGACTCAGCCTGGAGCCGACGCAGTGGTGGATGCATATCATCACGGTGGGACTCGATCGCTCAACCACCGAGGGGGTTCAGACGCAACCGCGGCTGACGACGCCTGGGGACACACTACTGAGCCTTTTCAACTCGAGCCGAACGAAGACATCGATCGGCTACAACACGTCCGTGCATGGCACCTTGGGATCCAGGATGTCCGGCTCGCTTACCGTCGGGGTGGACCACTATTGGCTCCCAGTCACCTCATGGTCCACCTCCGGAGCGGTCAACACGACGGGCGCGATACGAACGGACTCCAGCCAGCCGGTTTCTGCGTACCGGACCATCACCAACAACACCGGCTACTTCGCGCAGCTGCAGCTTGGCTTTCGCGATGCGCTGTTCCTCACGACCGGCGTCCGCGCCGAGCAGAACTCCGATTTCGGTGCCAGTCTCGGCACGCCGGTGTCCCCCCGGGTGGGGCTCTCGTACGTGCGGAACGTCGGTGGGGCTACCCTCAAGTTCCGGGGCTCCTGGGGCCGGGCGATTCGACCCCCCGCGCCAGAATCCAAATCCGCCGCCGTATATCCTTACGAGGTGATCCTCGCGAACCCGAACCTCGGACCGGAGCGGCAAAAGGGGGCGGATGTGGGCGTGGACGCGGTCTACGCCTCACGGGGTTCATTGAGCGTGACCTATTACAATCAGACGGCAGAAGATCTGATCGACTTCGTCCTGGTTTCGGGGGGGTCGGTCCCGACCTACCAGTATCAAAATGTGGGCCGGGTCAAGAACACTGGCGTCGAGGTCGCAGGTACATTGTTCTTAGGTGTCGTACAGGCTAAGGCCCAGTATGGGTACGCGAGGGCTCGGGTCGAACAATTGGCGCCCAACTACAGCGGCGACCTGCGCGTGGGCGATCAAGTCCCCGTCACCCCGAAGCACACCGCCGGCGGATCGCTCACTCTTGCACCACACACGGGGATGAGCGTCGCCGCAGGGCTGACGTACGTTGGCAGCTACAGCCAGTACGACGTACTTAGCCGCCTGCGCTGCATTGGCGGCACAGGTCCGTGCCAACCCACGTCGCGGGATTACATCATTGCATACCCGAGCTTCGTAAAGGTGAACGCCACTATCTCGCAGCAGATCACGCCGCTCGTGTCAGGGTTCGTCTCGATCGACAACCTAACGAATAGAGAAACCCCCGAATACACCAACTTCAGCTCAGTAGTGGGGCGCATCACCACCGTTGGATTCCGGTTCCGTCACTAATATGATCCCGCGCCAGAAGCGTTATGCCCCAGGGGGATGCTTGTCGGATCGCGTAACATGAAGGGAGCAGGACGCTGTGGCGGAGCGATATTTGGAGCCGCCCTGTTGGGGCTGGGACTGGCCGCACTGGGGCTCGGACCACGTGCGCGGCTGACGCATCCGGCCAGACGGCATGGCGTAACGGTGGAGGATCTAGCGCGTCTTCGGAGCGCGGGCCGTGGCATGGCTCTGTCGCAGGATGGGAAGCGGCTCGCCTACGTCACGCAAGGGCAGAGATCGATGGATTCACTCTGGGTGATCGGCACTGCACCCGGCAGCGTGCCTCACGCCCTTGGGCTCGGAAAGATGCCAGAATGGGCACCGCAAGGACACAGGTTCGCATACTATTACGCCGCCGCTGGCTCGCTACAGCTCCGGGTCTACGATGAGTCAACTGGATCGCGTGTCGTTACGCAGCTGCGTGGCGGCATCCGTCCGACGGCAGCGCTCTCAGGATACGTCGACGAGCCCTTGATATTCTCGTGGTCGCCGGACGGTACGCGGATCGCCTTTACGTCAGAGGTCTCCCTAGAGGTCTGGCGCGGTTCTTCGTCGCAGATCGACGCACCTAACCATCTCCTGCCGAGGCGTGATCGGCGCTCCGCCGCTGCGCCGGTGCCGACCGGCGCACCAGTTGTTCTTGGCCGGAATGCGCCGCTCTCGGCCGCGATGCAAGGCGTGCTTGCCGCCACCGTTGGCAACCGGTTTCAGAACGGGCAATTCACGGGGCTCGCGGCCGAAAGCGCGTCCGTCCCAGGACGGGTCGTGAACCAGCTCTTTGTTGTAGACATCGCATCTGGCCGGACCCGGCAGCTTACGGCCGACACTTCGGGGTTCTTCTACCCAGCCTGGTCGCCATCGGGGCGTGTTATCGCGGTCACCTCGCCAGAAGGACGGGAGATCCGAGGGCATTTGCCCGATACGACGAATCTCTATCTCGTGGACACCGCGAGCGGTCGTGCGATGAGGCTAACTACCGGCCCTGGACAGAAGCGTTTGCCCGCCTGGTCCTCGGACGGCGCGAAGGTAGCATATCTAACAAGGTCGCAAATGTTCGACATGGCATCCGTCATGGTGGTACCGGGCACGGGTGGAACGCCGCTTAACGTAACGGAGCTGCTAGACCGGCAGCTCTACAGCTTCCACTTTGCTCCGGATGGGCACTCGATAATCGCAGACGTGCCAGAGGGTACCAGTCGGCCCGTTGTTCGCGTCGACGCAATCTCTGGGCGAGTGGAGACTGTAACGCCGCCGGGAGACGTCGTGTCCGATTGGGCGCTCTCGCGTTCTGGTGCGATGGCCTGGGTTCATAACGATCCGCGCCATTACCAAGTGCTCGCCTTCGTCGACCGCTTGGGGGACTCGGCCCGAACCCTCGTCGACTTGAACCCTCAAGTCGCGAGCTGGGAACTGGGCGATCAGCGGGTTGTGCAGTGGCGAAGCCTGGAAGGCGACACGCTTGAAGGCGTTCTCATTTTGCCTGTTGGTTACACGTCGGGCATTCGGTATCCGCTGGTGGTGGATGGCTACAGTGGAAACACCAATAGCCTGCAGGCCGGTGTCATTAAGGCTAACCAAACATTGGCGGCCCGTGGGTATGCTGTCTTCTTGCCAAACCACCGCGGCCCGCACATTTATCAAAACTACCAGCTGAAGGGCAAGAGGTATACAGACAAAGGGAAGGGACTGAAGGGAATCGACGTACTGGTTGATGACGTTCTGAGCGGCATTGACACGCTCATTGCTCAAGGTATCGTGGACTCCACGCGCCTCGCCATCTTCGGCTACAGCAACGGTGGTGCCACAGTCAATTACTTAATCACGCGAACGACCCGCTTTCGCTGCGCCATCTCCGCCGCGCCTGCCGTTACGGACCGCGCGACGGATTTTTTTCTCAATTGGGATCCTTCCTATGCAGTATTTTGGGATGAAGGTTACGCACCTTGGGAACGCCCTGATCTGTACGCTGCCGTTTCGCCGGTATACCACCTTGACAGGGTCCGCACGCCCCTGTTGCTCGCGGTCGGAGATCGAGATGCCGGATTCTTGCTCGGGACTTTGGAAATGTACCGGGGCCTTCGCTGGTTGAATCGTGACGTGACCTTACTCCGCTACCCCGGCCAAGCCCACGTGTTCGAGGGTCCCGCAATGGTCGACTTTTGGAATCGTGCTTACAGGTTTCTCGACGACCATCTCTCGCGAAATTAGCAGCCGGGGACTGGTGACGTCATTCTCCTAGCCAATGAATTAATGGATTAGGGAACCGCATCCCAGCTTACACTTGTGGGGACCACCCCAGACGAGCCGTTCGTCGCCCCGACAGGATCCTCGACTGCGCCAGCAGCCAGCCGCCGCTGAGTCGGCCGCGGCGGGGCGCTTTCCGCGCCCCGGGCGGCGCTGCTTTTCGCCGAAACCGCGATCCCATGTGAGGCGGAAGAGTCGACGGCTCCGAAGCGGCTGACGCTTCCGTGATCTGGCGAGTCCCGGGGTGGCTGGTGCAGAGCATGCGCAAGCCTGCTGACCGAGACGTTTATGGCGGTCAAGCGGGACCGTCGGACGAGTCAGGAGCGCCCGTTGTCTCGGCCACGAATCCCTCGATTGGCTGGTTACGGGAGAACTGGAATAGGAGCCGGAAGTCGACCAGGCCCACCGCGGTCAGCACATAAAAACGCCGCCGCGCTTTCGACTAGGTGTAGCTGTCGCAGCAGCGTCGAGATGCCGTAGCCGACGACCCAGGCGTCGAAGCTCATGCAGACGCGCGGGTACCCGCCCCTCTAAGTATCTCGTGAAGAGTCTTGCCGTCAGCCGGGAGAGACCGCACGCTCTGCGTTCGGGCGAGCGGCCTGGTCCGACTCCCGGGTAGACGAGCATACGTACCAGGAGAGAGACTCAAGAGCCATCCCGCGCGACCGCCGCCCCGCGTCGGTTTGCAGCCGGTCTGCGCTCGGAATGAGCCGGGCAGCGCGTCGTAGTCATCCTGACCGGGAGCAGCGTCGATTACGACATGCTGTGCCGAGTGCTGACGCGTGAACTCTAGCGCGTAGCGCCCCCAAGAGGAGTGTTCGGCGGCGCCGGCCGCGTTGAGAGTACGGAGAGGAAGAGACCAGAGTCTCGCCACGCCCCACAACCGGCGCTCTTGCGCCCCCCTCCCAGGCGCGTATCGTCGTTCCCCATGTCAGGCTCCCGAGCCCCCCGGCCTCCCGAGGCGACAGATCCCCTGGAAACGCCGGAGCGCGACTGGGTTGCGCGCATCCGCGCGGGCGACGGCCCGGCGTTCGAGGCACTGTTCCACGCCTATCATGCTCCGCTCTGCGCTTTCGCTTACCGGCTCGTCGGGGTGAGGGACCTGGCCGAAGAGATCGTGCAGGAGGTCTTTCTGTACGTCTGGGAGCGACGCGAGACCTGGGACGTGCGCACGTCCGTAAAGAGCTACCTCTTCACCGCGGTCCGGAACGCCGCCATGAGCTACCTACGGCACGAGCGGGTGGTGCGGCAGCGCGAGGCGGAGACGGTGGACCTCTTCGTCCGTCCGGCTGCGGCCGCCGACGGCAGGGTGAGAACCGCGGAGCTCGTCGCTGCTGTGCAGCGGGCGGTCGGCCGCCTGCCGGAACGGTGCCGGCTCATCTTCACGCTGCATCGGGAGCAGGGGCTGACCTACTCGGAGATCGCCGAAGTCCTCGAGATCTCGCCCAAGACCGTGGAGGTGCAGATGGGGCGGGCGCTCAAGGCGCTGCGAAAGGCGCTGGCCGGCTTCAGGTCGTAAAAGCCTCACCCTGATCCCCTCTCAAAAGTCCTCACGTCGTTGATTCCCTTTCGCACTCCCTGCTTGTCCTCACCCCTTTGATCCCCTCTCCTGTCGGGAGAGGGGAGAATCAGCACAGTTGTCGTCCCCCCTCTCCCGAAGGGAGAGGGGGACAGGGGGTGAGGGCACCTGAAGGGAGAGGGGGACAGGGGGTGAGGACACCCGAGCGGAGAGGGGGGCAGGGGGTGAGGCTGTAAGGGTATCGGCTGGGCTCCGCGCCTACCCTGTGATGGCCAATCTCTCCGAAACCGACTGGGCGCGCCTCGCGCAATACTTCGCCGGTGCCTGTACGCCCGGGGAAGCAGACGAGGTGCGGCGCTGGATCGAGGCCGACCCTGAGCGGCAGCGGCTCGTAGAGGATCTGCGCGCCGCATGGGATGCCGCCGCGACGCCGGGCACGGCGTGGGACACGCCGACGGCCTGGCAGCGGCTCTCAGCCAGACTCCGCTCGCGCGAGCGCCGCACTCCAGCCGCGCTGGTGCGAGATAGCGGGCCGATCTACGGCCGGACGTCGTGGTTCCAGGCACAACGCAAGTTGGCGATCGCGGCATCGGTCGTGCTCGCCCTCGCAGGCGGGGGCGCGCTCGCCTGGTGGGTTCGCGCGGCTCGGTCGGGCCGGCCCGTGGTGGCGGCGCCCCTCCGCGAGATGCGGACTCGGCCGGGACAGCGGGCTCAGTTCCGGTTGACCGACGGCTCGCGCGTGGTGCTCGCCTCCTCGAGCGTGCTGCGCTATGACCCAACCACCTTCGGCGCCTCGACCCGGGAGCTCCAGCTCGACGGGCGGGCGTACTTCGAAGTCACCCACGACCCGCGGCGTCCCTTCCTCGTGCGTACCGCGCGCACCGTCACCGAGGACCTCGGCACAGAGTTCGTCATCACCGACTACACCGGCGATCCAGCGACCGAGGTGGTGGTCGCTTCGGGTACGGTCGCTGTGCGGACGGCCGCAACGGAGACGGCCACGTCGGCCACGGTGCTCGCGGCTGGCGAGAAGGTGCGATTGGACACCGCCGGACGGGCGACGGTGCGGCACGGCGTAGACCTCGGCGCCGAGCTGGCCTGGACCGAGGGGCGGCTGGTGTTCGTGAATGCGCCCGTGCCGGAGGTGGTGGCCGAGCTCGAGCGGTGGTACGGCATTGACCTCCAGCTGGGCGGCGTCCAGCTCGCCGCGCACCGCTTTACCGGCAGCTACAACGGCGCGTCCGATTCCACCGTGGTGAACGAGCTCGCCGCCGCCATCGGCGCGCGGGTCGAGCGACGCGGCGGTGCCGTCGTCCTTGTTCCTCTCATCCCAACACGGGAGCCCTGAGCATGTCTCGTCTCACCGCTTATGTGGTGGCGCTGTTGCTGACGTGGAGCCGTCTCGCAAGCGCCCAGGCTCTCGATTCAGACTATGTCGAGCGTGGGCCGCGTTTCCTGCTCGCGTCCACCTCCGCCCCTGTGCCGGTACGGGTGGACGTGACCAGGACGCCGGTGCTGCGGCAGAGCATCTCTCTGGATCTGAACGGTGTCGCCCTGGGCGACGCGCTCCGGGAGATATCGGCAAAGGCGGGGATGCAACTCGCCTTCAGCAACACGATGCTGCCGGCGGAGCGGACGGTCACGTTCCGTGCCGACCATATCACCGTCGCCGCCGCGCTCACGGAGTTGCTCATCGATGCACAGGTGGACGTCCTCTTCTCGCGCGACGGCCGTGCGGTGCTGGTGCGGCGGGCGGAGCCCTTCCAGGGCGGGACGGTGACCGGGCGAGTGACGGATGCGAAGAGCGGCAGGACGATCCCTAACGTCTTGGTATTGCTGGAGGGCACCCGCTGGCGCGCGACGACGGGAGAGGACGGGGCTTACCGCTTGGCCGACGTGGCAGCGGGGACCTACACGCTCACAGCGAGCCGGATCGGGTATGCGAAGCAGAGTCAGTCCGTAACAGTTACAGCGGGGCAGGAGGTGACGGTGAACTTCGCGCTCGGAGCAGCGGCGACGGAGCTCGAGCAGGTGGTCGTCACTGGTACGGTTGTGCCGACCGAGCGCAAGGCGATTCCAACGCCCATCACCGTGGTCAGCGCTGAAGACATCCAGCGGCAGAATCTGCAACGGGTGGATCAGGTGTTCCGGGGCGAGGTTCCCGGGGCGGCTGCGTGGGATCAGGGCCCCGGTCAGGACTTTTACAGCACAATCAATGTCCGCGGCGCGAGCTCGCTCGCCAATCTGCCCAGTATCAAGACGTTCGTCGATGGGGTGGAGGTTGCGGACCCAGTCTACATAGCGTTGATCGACCCCGCGAGCGTCGACCGAATCGAGGTCACTCGCGGGCCTGAGGCCTCGACGATGTACGGGTCGGGTGCCTTGAGCGGAGTGATGCAGATCTTTACCAAGAAAGGGCGGCTGGGGCTCACGGGCCCTGAAGTGACGGGCAAGGTTTCGGGCGGGAGCATCGGGGGTTGGGAGGGGACCGGCACCGCATTCCAGACCGACAATACCGTCTCTGTGCTTGGTGGCGACGCCCAGACTGGCTACGATCTGCGCGGCTCGTATCGCCATGTGGGCGAGTGGGCGCCGAGCTACCGTTCGACCGACTGGGGTTTCTCGGCCGGCAGCCAGACAGCACAGGGTCCATTCACGCTCTCTGGTTCGGTGCGGTACTCGGGTAAGACGTTTGACGCACCCTTTGACCCACGGTTCGAGCCCTTCGGGGCGTACTACTCCAAGCCTGCGTACGATACGTACAACGTCCGTCAGCAGACCTATGGCGTTACGACGAGTTGGCGAGCGACGCAGAACTGGCAACACACACTCACGCTCGGATACGATCAGACCTACGTTGCCTACGAGCAGACGCAGCCCCGGTTCACGACGCCGGCCGACTCCTTTCTGTCTGCCAGCGCCTTTCACAGAGCGAAAACCTCACTCTTCTATCACACAGACCTGAGCCTGCGGCTGGGGACCGCAATCACGGCCATCGTGACCGCCGGTGCGAACTACGACGGATTCGACTACATCAATTCTTACACCAGTGGTGCCAGGCGTACGACGGGGACGCTCGACGGTTCGACCTCTCTTTCCCGGACGCCGTGGACTACCGCAGGCTACTTCGGCCAAGTTCAGGTCGACCTCGCCGACCGGCTGTTCCTCACTGCCGGGCTCCGTGCCGAGCGCAGCCCAACTTTCGGCGCTGATTTCGGTACAGCTTGGTCGCCGCGGGTCGGGGCGGCCTATGTGCTCGGGCTCGGGGGAGCCACCGTCAAGTTGCGGGGCTCGTATGGCGAGAGCATTCGGGCGCCAGATCCGGGGTTTCGCGACGCCTTCCAGAGCGCGTCCTCAAATCAATTGGCCAATCTGGGTCTCGCGCCTGAGCGGCAGCGGGGGGGGGATGGCGGGGTCGAACTGTACTTTGGGAGACGGGCCTCGCTGGGTGTGACCTATTACAATCAGCGGGCGATCAACCTCATTGCCTCCGTGTTGGTCGACGCTAGCACCACACCCGCCACGTACCAGTATCAGAACATTGCCCGGATAAAGAACACCGGGTGGGAGTTCGAGGGGCGCCTGTACATGGGGCCGGTACGGTTGACAGGGACCTACTCGATCACCAACAGCACCGTCGCAGAACTTTATCCGGGATACCCCACTGGGCAATATCAGCTGGGCGATCCCATCCTGGGGATCCCACACACTTCGGCGGGGGCCATCGTTAGCTATTCACCGGTTCCTCGCACCACGGTGACAGCTAACGTCACCTACATCGGCGCTGCAACGAATTACGACATCTTTGCTCTATTCGGCACCTTCTTCAGCGGCCAGCCATACCGGGGCTCGCTGCGGGCGTACTGGATGGCTTATCCCACAGTGACCAAGTTCGCCGTTGGTGTAAGCCAGGAGGTGAAGAGCGGCCTCAGCGCGTTCGTGCGGGTGGAGAACGTGGGCAACACCCTGCGATCGGAACTGGTTAACTCGAACATCCCGACGCCGCGCAGCGTATTGGTCGGGGCCGTGTTCCACTACTAGCCGCCATCTCCCACCGTGGGTACACAGCGCGCGACAGATCAACCGCCATCGCGGACCGCGCTCGCTTCAGATTGCGGTGAAAACTAATCTTTTGACGGCGGTGTCGATTGGCCGCTCCCAAACCACTGCGGACGATCAAATCTGCGGAGGGAAACGTGAGTCTCCGTGCTGCCTGGCTTGTCTTCTCTTCGTGCGATTACCCAGTTCAGTCGATACGAGGGTTCTTTGTAGCGAAACATAATTCGAGGCGGTCTCGAAGTCTGGTTCTCCTGCTCGTAGTATCCCTGGCGAGCTCAAAGGGATCGTTCTGTCAGGAACGAAGTCGTGGTACCACGCGTCCTGTCGATGTACGTGACGCGATCCAGATGACTAGACTAGCAGATCCTCTTTACTTGGATGGTGCCTCATCCAAGGGGCGCGTTGCCCAGTTTTCACCGAACGGCAAGTATTTTCTTGTTTTGTTGACCAGGGGGAATGTGGAGCGCAATACGAACGAGGGTTACTTGCTTCTCTACAAAACGTCACAGGCGTTCCACTCGCCGAAGCCAGACACCCTGTTAACGATGTCCTCTTCCTCAAACCGCCAGGCTATCAAGGAAATCAAGTGGCTTGATGACAATGAAACCGTCACTTTTCTAGGGGAAGAGCCCGGTCAACTCTCCCAGGTCTATAGATTCAACATTAGAAGCAAACATCTCGAGAGCATCACGCAATACCCGACTACGCTTTTCAATTACGACATTAGTGCTGACGGCGGAGAGGTCGTGTTCGTCGCCGATCCGCCTGTCACAAAAATGGATACGGAGAAAGCACGCCGCGAGGGAATCGTCGTCAGCACCCAGACTCTTGACGCCATCTTGGCCGGCGATTGTGCTAAGCCAGACGCGATCGAACGCAAGCAACTTTTCGTCAAGGTAGGTAACAAGCCACCTTTCATGGTTCCGACCAGTGATTTTGTTGAAGAGATCAGTCCCATTTCGCTGTCTCCAGACGGCCGCTACTTGGTTTTCCTAGCCTGGGTTCGACATGCTCCACCCCTGTGGGATCGCTATCAGAATGCGTCGATGCACCAGCTGATGGCAGCGGCGAGGCAAACACACGCTCCTGACTACAGCGGGACATTGGTATACATGCTGTTCGATATAAGCGAGCACACTCTGACGACTGTGTTGGACGCTCCTCGCGATACTCGCATGCCGGTGACCTGGTCGCCCGATGGAAGCTCAGTAGTAATCCCGACAGCATACCTCCCGCTTGATGTGAATGATATAGCAGAGGAAGAGGCACGAGAAAAGAACACATATACCGTAGAGGTTAAACTCCCGAACAAGAAAATCGTAAAGATCAGGCAGGATACCGGGCATTTGTATACAGCACAGTGGGAAGGTCTAAAGAGAATAACGTTGTCGCCGCTGGTTGAGGATGGGTCCTCTCCCGCCAGCTATGAAAGAGACGGTAGTGGGTGGAAGGAACGCGCCACGGGAGATGATACCGGCGAAGCGCCCGTCAAGCCGATAGTGACGCTGGAGGAGGATCCGAACAATTCTCCAAAGGTCTATTTGTCTGACATGCACGGCGAGCGGAAGGGATTGCTACTAGATCTGAACCCTCAGTTCAAAGGTTTGCGTTTCGGTAGGGTAGAGACCGTCACTTGGATGGCCACAGATGGTAGCGAGTGGCAGGGCAGCCTCTTCTTCCCTCCGGCGTACGTTCCAGGTAAGCACTATCCTCTAATCATCCAAACACACGGATTCGATCCAACTAGGTTTTACATTGACGGACCCTGGAGCGTCGGGTTTGCGGCACAACCATTTGCGGCAAAGGAGTTTGTCGTACTGCAGATAGGCATCCGGAAATCATTTAAGGGTGCCTACACCGGCAATTCGCCCCAGGAGGCCTCCGCGCAAATGGCAGCGTATATCGGAGGAATAGATTATCTGGATGCAAGGGGTGTGATTGACAAGAATCGCGTAGGAATAATTGGGTTTAGCCGCACAACCTGGCATGTGGGGTATGCTCTCACGCACTCGAACTCTTTCAGAGCGGCCACGCTTGTGGATGGTATTGATGCTGGATATTTCTCATATCTTGCTGTTAGACATCTGCAGGTTGGATACGATCAGTTGAACGGCGGCGCTCCCTACGGTGAAGGCATGACAGGATGGTTAAAGAATAGCCCAGGTTTTAATCTGGACAAGGTTCAGGCGCCTGTCCGTCTGGAACCTCATGGACCAGGAAGTCTTCTGCTGCAATGGGAATGGTTTTCCGGCTTATCTTATCTCCAGAGGCCCGTTGAGCTTGTCTATCTCCCCGAGGCAGACCACATCACGGTTAAGCCCTGGGAGCGCATGGTGTCACAGCAGGGCAATGTCGACTGGTTCGCCTTTTGGCTCAAAGGCGACGAGGATCCAGACCCGTCCAAGGCTGATCAATACGCCCGGTGGCGCGAGCTGCGAAACCTGCAACAGCAGCAGCGACCTGCCGACACCAGCGCGACGCGACGGTAGAGCATCTTCTCACCGAGGAGTCGACTGCGGGCGCGCAACGCGGGGCTCACGTTCGACCTTCACCGGACGCCAAGACCTCGCGCTCGTAAAGTTCAAGCAACTGCTGGTACTGACTCCCGCAGAGCAGAGCGCGCAGCATTGTCGTCTGTCGCATGTGCCGCTCGAACAGGCGCATCGTAGCGGCGCTCTGCACCGGGTACTCGTACGTGGACGCCCAGCGCTCCATGTTCCCCTCGGCCCGCTCAATCGCCCACGCATCCGCGGCAAGCCACCATAACGCATCACGTGCCGTGGGTGCGGCTCTCTTGTCGGTTGGTGGGATTACGATGAGGAGATGAATCGAACCAGCTTCCGCTCGGGGCCCGGTCAGCGTGACGAGAAAGTATTCGTCGGCGTCCACCGGTGACGCAAGCACATCTCGAGGAGCAAGAGAGATTGCCTCTACCGAGACGCGGAGCTCGCACTCAGAGGCAAACCGCTCGAACGGATCGGACACCGCCGACGTCATACCGTGCGAGGAGGTGCGCATAATCGGACCGACAGTACAACGAACCCGCCCCAAAGGCCAGCCCCAATCATTCCCTCACATCTCGTCGTCGCGTCCCAGTGCGACATCCTGCGCCATTTGACGCAGCTTACGCGCGAGACTGAACTGTGCACCGGTCACCACCAGCCGCAGACGATTGAACTCGGGCGGGGATAGCTCCCACAGTCCTCGCGCCAGGGCACGCTCCAGTAGTTGGCGTCCGGGCATACGCTGCTCCTCGTCGCGAAGCTTGCGTAGGCTCACCTGAATGCGCTCAAGGTCCGCTCGCACGGCCCCCTGCGCGTCGGCCGGTTCTTGATCGCTTCCATCCACCCCAGGCGAGCCCGCCTGCCTGCGGCGGCCGTTTCGGGCGTTGGCGATCGCTACTCTGAACGCTCGCTCGGCGTCGATCAACTCCCGTCCCGCCGCGGCAGCAGTCCGCGCTGCCTCACGGGCACACGTGTCGCCGGATCGGCCGTCGGTCGTCAGAAGCTCGCCGAATCGCTCTGGTTTCTCTCGCATGTCCCGAACGGCCGGAGCCGGTTCTCGACCGGCCGCCGCAAGGAACGAGCCGAGCGCCTGATCCGGATCGCGATAGACGGCGAGGAGCGATTGTTTGAGGGCCTCGAGGCCGCGCCGCGCTCGCTCGGCCGCCGCATCGAGCTGCGTAAGTCTGGCCTGTGCCCCCGCGACCTCCAGCTCGCCGTTGTACCGCTCGCGACCGACCTCCACGAGTCGTTCGTACGTCTGAAGATCGTCCGCCAGGCCCTTTGTAACGTCACCGCCGGACACCGAGCGTTCCGAGAAACGACCAGGCACGCGCCGGAGGCCGAGTGCTTCTTCTTCCTCGCGCAGTACGCGCTGGATCGCCGGATAGTCCTGCCACCGGCTCCAGACCTTTCCGGTTTCCGGATGAACCCGGTTGACCATCAGGTGCATGTGCGCGTGCTCACGGTCCGCGTGCGCGACAATGAGGACCTGGTGCTCCTGCAACCCCAGCGTCTCCAGCACGCGGTCGGCCACGCGTTCCATCGCAGCACGATCCACTGCATCCCCCGGATCGAAACTGAGCGCCAGGTGATACACCGGCTCCTTGACCCGGACGTTCTGACCCGCGGTCGCGCGCATGATCCTGGCGGCGAGCTCGGGATCGTCGGTGGGAAGATTACGTGACGCAACCCACGCGACGCGATCCTGCTCCTCCCCCGTGCGACCCTCGGACAAGTAGCGAGCGAGCACGCGAAAGCTCTTGTTGCTGCTCGATACGCCGATCATGCGCTATTCGATTTGGCGGATGGTGTCGAGGAGCTCGGCAAGGGCCGCGTCGAACTCCGCGGCGGTAGGTAGGTTCTGCTCTTTCGCGGTACGAGCGAGAGCGCGCAGGCGGGTCCCCAGGCGAGCGAGATGGTGAATGACTGTGCCTCCGACCGTGCCGTTCTTCATCCTGGGACGCGAGCCAAGCGAAGCCTCACGGATGAAGCATGCCACCGGCCGTCCTGACGCCTGGGCCTGGTCGACCACGCGCTCCAGTTCCGAGGGCGTGAACCGGATGAGCTTGGCGATCGAGCGTCGCTCTCCGTTGACA
>WNGK01008222.1_pt1 | contig 15115 bp, 17 predicted proteins | sample 5400601 | NCBI WGS metagenome assembly WNGK01 (sample SAMN13153376, study PRJNA577476) | soil metagenome | isolation source: 60 cm soil or saprolite under Garry oak tree replicate 1 | place: USA:California | collected 2016-06-15 | reverse complement strand
AAGACGTGCTCAGACTTTTGAGAATGACGCCGCCTACACCGACGCTCAAGCCAACAAGAGCAAAACTGTAGAAGGACAATCCGATGGAGAGGCGTGCAAATCTGGTTGAGAGATCTTTCATGTGGCTAAAGGACTTCCTTTTTGTATGTGTTGCAGGCAAGAGTCCTCTCACTCCATTTAGAGTTCCAGGCCACTCGACAACTCCGCTTGTCTAGAATGGAACAGATGAGTTGGTTTAGGATCAATCGAAGAGCTTACTCTCGCTCTCACGAGACAAGAGAACTGTTTGCCCAAGACTCTGCCATTCCATTACCGTATAACTTTCATTCCTTTCATTATATGGTACGTGGTAGCTTTTCGTGAGGATACCACCGCGAGGCCATGCCGCTTCTCAAGCTACCTCCTGGGCGAGAGCGAAAAGTTATGATTCAAACAACAGTTTGGGGTAGTGTTGTGGGAGTACTGATACGTTGAAATACCCGCGTGTGCGGGCAAGACTACAACAGACCCAACTCGCGGGCACGTGCGACCGCTTCGGTGCGCCTTTGGACCTGGAGTTTGCCAAAGATAGTCCGATTGTGCCCTTTCACCGTACTCAAGGCGAGGAACAGCCGCTCGCAAATCTCCTGATTCGAGAGTCCTTGAGCCATGAGGTAGAGGACTTCCAACTCGCGTGGGCTGAGTGGCTCGATCAGGGGATGGGCAGGTGGGGGCAGAGAAGATGTGTTTTCGAGCTTCTGCGCATCCGCTTCCAATACCGCCAGCAATTTCCCTGTATAGTCCGGCATCATCCCCTGAGCCGCGGCTGCGGACAAGAGGTGAGCCATCGGGGGACCTTCGTCGACAAAGAGACGGATGAAGCCGCCCGGCGCGGCGAGCGCCAGCGCGTCACAGAGCACTTGCACCGCCTTGTCCTTTTCGCCATGCGCCTGGAGAGCGACCGCCTGGAGCACCATCACCTTGAGCCGTTCATCCGCCCACCCCTTTGCCTCCGCCTGCTGGCGCAATGGCTCCAGCACCGCCAATGCTGCGGACGTGTCGCCCTGGGCCAGGTGAACCCGGGTCTGGCTGATGGGGAGGTCGTGCGTCTGAGCCAGATGAGCGGCTGCTGCCAGATTGCCCTGGTGAAGCAAGATAAGCACTTGTGCGGCAGCAACTTCAGGCATCCGAAACACGAAGCTATGCCGGCGCACGAACGCTTCGGCCTCATCCAAAACAGCGGCCGCGCCGGACACATCTCCCTGAGCAAGTTTCAGACGGGCGAGAAACACCTCATACGAAGCGAAGGTGTCGACGCTTTCCATCTGTCGCGTCAGTTGGAGGCATTGTTGCCCATGTTGTTGGGCGGTATCCAGATCATTCCATTGGTAGTAGATACGGGCTAAGCCAAGATACGCTTCACAGGCAATCGGTTGCGGCGGATCACCTGCTAATTGCAGGACGCGCCTGTAGGTCCTTGTCGCCAGAGACAGCTGGTTGTCTGCTTCCTGTAATTGACCGAGATTTATTGTAGCCGCTATGGTGTAGATGGAATCCCCAAACGACTTCCCGATAGATATGACTTCGGTATAGGCCTGGCTGGCCGCGGCACGGTCTCCCTGAAGCTGATAGGCATACCCCAGCGTCCAGGTAGTGGCAGTGCGGACAGGCAGATTATCGGGGTGCAGATACTCCAGGGCGCGACGCGACTGGGTAATGATGGTTTCTACATCGTGCTGAATAACAGCCAACGTAGCCCGCATGGAGGCAATACGTCCGACAAGGTCTGTGATTCTGTCGTCTGCTTCGGTGCCTTGCAGGGCTACTTCAGCAGCTTGGAGTTTCTGTTCGACGGCGGTATGTTGCCCGCCAAACAATAACGTCGAGGCATACGTCACCCACAACGAGGGTCTGGCATCCAATGCTGTCCTGGGCAGCGACTCTAGCCAGTTGAGTACAGGGGCACCCGCACCACGAAATTGCAGGGGCATCCCCTCGCCTTCAATCAGACGCTCGGCGCGCGCAACATCATGGGCGGCAGCAGCATGATGAAACGCTTCAATCTCCAGACCATGGTCTTCATACCATACGCTGGCACGACAGTGCAATTCGGTCACATCCCCCACCTCATCTCCTGTAGACGAGGCGCTGCTCTGATGCAGTCGCTGTCGCAGCAAATCAGCGAAGAGCTGGTGATAGCGGTACCAGCGTCGCTCGTTGTCCAGGGGGACGAGGAACAGGTTGGCGTGTTCGATATACTCGAGGGTTTCTTGCCCGGAACCAGAGGGGGTGAGCAGAACGGCATCACAAAGGGGGCCGCACAGACGGTCGAGGATAGATGTGCGCAGCAGGAAATTTTGGATGCTTTCGGGCTGCTGTTGTAGGACTTCTTCCACCAGATAATCCAGCACGAAATGGTGGCTGCCTGTAAAAGATGTGATGAAGCTGGTGGTGTCTTGCTGTCCCTGCATGGAAATCGCGGCTAATTGCAGTCCGGCAATCCAGCCTTCGGTACGCGTTGAAAGTCGCGCGATGTCTTCCGCTGAGAGGTTGAGACCCATCCCCTGGTTGAGAAATCCAGCGGCTTCGGAAGGCGTAAAACGTAAGTCGGTGGCACGCAGTTCGGTCAATTGACCCCGGACACGTAATCGGGCTAGAGGTAGCTGTGGATCCTCACGGGTGGCGATGACCAGGTGCATCTGGGGTGGCAGGTGCTCGAGCAAAAAGGTGAGGGCATGGTCAACCGCTTTGGCATCAAGAACGTGATAGTCGTCAAGGACGAGGACGAACGGGTCTTTTATGGTAGTAATGTCATTGAGCAGGGCCGTCAAAATCGATACGGTTGGCGGTGGCTGAGGAGATTGGAGCGCACCCAGCACGCCTTCTCCAATAGTCGCCGCAATCGTCTGCAAAGCAGCGACGAGGTACGTCAGAAAGCGTGCGGGGTCGTTCTCCCCTTCGTCCAGCGACAGCCAGGCGGTCGGTCGCTCGATTCCCTCGACCCATTCACTGACCAGCGTGGTTTTCCCAAAGCCAGCGGAGGCAGCGATGAGGGTCAGTTTGCGGTGCAGACCCTCGTTCAGCCGCTCGATTAGGCGGGGGCGGATGACAACGTTAGGCCGGAGCGGAGGGATATACAGTTTCGTGGCGAGAATGGGCGTAGGCATAGGAAAGTAACCTCTTCGACTCTCTCTCCTCACTCTGGTCTAACAACGGTCGAACAAGATCATAGACTAAAAAAGAGCCTGAGTCAAGGATGTATGCTCCCTGGTGAGTCTTCTGTCCTTCATCTGTTTGTTCGTGAGAATCTGAACCCCTCGTCTCAGCTCTTCTTTGCTCATCCAGACAAGCAGAGTGGCCGAAGCTTATACGGACGTTCCGGGCGAGTATGCAAGGGTTGAGGATACGATCAAGGGGTGCAAAGAACTGTTGGAGGGACGCTACGACGATGTGCCGGATAAGGCGTTCTGGTTTGTAGGGACAGTGGAGCAGGCGTTGGAGAAGGGGAAGAGGTTGGGGGGGAAGTAGGGATTCTGATATCAAGAGCGCTACGTTTTCGTTTGTAAAATACGTAAAACAGATTTCCTTAAAGCGAGACAGGAGTTGTAATGATGAAAGATCATAGTGCGTTGGAGTTAGACGCGCCTTCTTCCAGGGTAGGAACTGAGCAAAGCGGTTCCGTTCATCCCACTCCACGAGAACCAGGATATCTCTTTCACTCTTTCTCACAATGGTTCATCACAGATTGGCGGACACGCAAATATTTGTTCTTTGGCGCACTTCTCCTGTTGATCAATGTTAGTGTGACAGTGGTTTATTATGTTAATTATCCAGGAGTTGCATTTGACGCAGATACACCTGCCTATGTTCTCGTAGCGCAGCGCCTTTATACCCATCCATACTTTCTGGTCGATGCCTGGCGTCTGCCTGGATATCCGCTTTTGATCGCGTTCGTTTATGCCTTTGCTGGTTACCGAAACTGGATGGCCGTCAGCGCTGCGCAGGGTGTCCTCTTCGTGCTGGCAACAATGGAGATCTATGTACTGGCGATTCTGGTCTTTAAGAGAACGTGGATGGCATTCCTTATAGGGCTGATTGTGGGGACGAATGTCGTGCTCATTTCCTACGTCAAACCCATTATGTCTGAGGGCATGGCGCTCTGGCTACTTACCACGTTGGCACTGGCGCTTGTGTACTACGTCCGTACGTTACGACTCTATGCCTTCTGGCTCGTTGTCGTGTGCCTGGTGCTATTAGTATTCACGCGCCCCGAGTGGCTCTATTTGCCGGTACCATTGTTCGCCTTTGTTCTGCTTGTGGCTGTGCGGCGGGGTGTGCACTGGAGATCTGGCCTGGTTGTGTTGCTCAATATAGTGGTTGCGTTAACCTGTATCTACACGCTGGTGGGCATCTACATTCAGATCAACACGCGGCTACATAATTATCCAGGGCTGACTGCCGTCGAGAATTTCAACCTGATGGGGAAGGTACTACAATACAATATGCAAGATGAGGCGCCTCCACAGTATGCACAGATCAGCCACCAACTGGACATTCTGGTGGTTAAAGACCGCGATCCCTATCATATCTTACCCTATGTACCAGCGCTCGCAAAGGATTATTCCCTGCCTGCCGGTACTATGGCGCGCGCCATCATCCTGCACCATCCTGTGGAGTTTCTCGTCAAATCCCTTCCCCTGTTTCCACCCTCGCTGACAAGCTACTATGATTCGATTCGACCGGACACCCCCGGTCCATTTGATGAACCCCTGGCTTTGATGAAGTCTTTCGATCGCATCCTGTATCAAGCAAATGTGTTCTTTCTGCTCTGTATTCCTCTCTGGCTTGTCCTGTTCTGCTGGCGAAGATTGAGAACTCAGCAATTACCCCTGGAGATGGGGGCCATAGTCTTGCTGGCAAGTTATGCGCTGATCATCACGACCCTGGGTGGTTACAGGCCAGACGACTATATGCGCGTGCATATCGTCTTCGATCCGCTGCTGATTTTTGTGGTTTGGGGCAGCATATTCCTGGGTGCGCGATTACTTTGGCGGCAAGGTCCTGCTGCGTGGCGAACCCGGAAAAACTCGCACGAGTTTAACAAGAACTTCTAGCTGTTGTTGAGCTATACTAGTAGGTAGAATCACACAGCGAAATTGTCCATTTGCCCGTGTCTCATTCGTCGTTTACATAGAAGAGAAAGAAACGTTCTTCAACTTACTACCGCTCTGAGGAAAGGAAAAAGTAATGCGCTACTTACTGTTGATCTATCAAGATGAGGTTGCCCACGCACAGTTGAGCCAGGAGGAACTGGCAGCCGAGTACGAGGCCTACAATGCTTTCGGGGCTGAGACAGAGAAACGAGGGGTGGAGTCAGGTTTTGCGCTTATGCCAACCAACACCGCGACAACTGTGCAGGTGCGCAACGGCAAGACGTTGACGACGGATGGCCCGTTCGCCGAGACGAAAGAGCAACTCGGAGGTTTTTACCTGCTAAACTGCAAAGACCTCGACGAAGCTATAGAGGTGGCCACGAAGATTCCCGCTGTCAGTGATGGCTCCATTGAGATTCGGCCAGTGATGGAATTCGAATAACACCAGTCAAAGCGCATCCTCGCTGCCCCGATTGGCCCTGTTAGAGCTTTCGAGCTGGGTGAGGATGCCTTTCGGGCTTTGTTGCGCCTAACTGTCCAAAAATGACGCCTTATCAAACGGAGTAATTAGGTGAACGATACTCTCTGCCCTGCTCAACTCTTGTGCGACCACGTTAAGAATGTGGATAAGTATGTGGACAAATGTTCTAATTTGTGGATAACTTCAGACAGATTGAAGTAATTCATGCTGACATCTTAATCACTAGCCCACTAGAGCGCGCCAAAGAGACTGCCTCAGTCCCACCAGACAAACAGCACGCGATCATGCTCACCGTCTATATGTGTGAAGTGCATCTCCTCATCTGTATCGGGCGAGATCACCTCGATCTCGCTTGGCTCCCAGCGCTCTTCAATGCGCTGTCGCAGTTGTGGAAGGGCTTCGTCATTGGTCCAGATATAGAGAGTGTCAGCAGGCCAGCTCTCCCAGCGAACGTGGCGTAACATGCTGAGTTCTGTGTAGGGGTGGTACAGCTTGTCATCTAGTTTGTTGAAAGAATAAGGGAAACGCGTGGGGAGCACGCTATACCAGAGGTCGTGCCAATCCAGCAGGTCACGCACAACGCGTTCGCCATCCAGCAGGTTATAGCGTACGCGCCGGAAGAGCTCGAAGTGCAGGCGCTGGATATCATTGATGTCTGCTTGTTGCTGTTCTTCAGTCACTGATGGTTCCTCCCTCGCAAGCCTACTTTTTCCTGTTGACTGTATTATGTATTCTTTTTGCCTATGTCTCTTTGCCCTCGTCTGGGACTTGTTCCAGTAAATCAGTCACAGGTACCGCTAACGCCTTCGCAATCTTGTCTAGCGTCGTTGTAGTGACTTCACGATAAGGGTCATTCCAGAGTGCATTGATCGTCTTGTAGTTGGTATCTGCAAGGCGAGATAGACGTGTTCTACTCATCTTCTTTGCTTGTGCCACTTCTCGAATTTTCAAGCGTATCACTGTGTCACTCCCTATTGGTGCTTGACCCATCTTATCAGAGTGGAACCGTTGACAGCAGTCAGTTTGTAGTGGTAGCATAGGACGGTGCCGCTAAACTGGTAGGAGCCGACAGAGAAGGAGAGACGCTACAATGATGACCCTCTGGATATTGTCTTGCCGCATGAATGCGAAGGCTGATACGCTCTTTCCGTTCTACGCTCGTGACCGTGAACACGCGGAACGCAAGGTAGAAGTGATACTATAGAGAACACCCTTATGAGCGATTGGAACTGAAAGAATACCCGCGTGGGTTCAGAATAGTCATGACTACGCTACCAGGGAAGATTGAAGCGGATGGAGAGTAAAAGTACCGAGAGGAGGAAACAATATCGTGGCAGGGCCAGCTTCCTCCTCCAAGAGCCTACGGCTCACCTGTTCCTTCCTCTGTATAGGTCAGGCTTGCTGGTTTTGTGCCGATTTCTCTGCCAGTCTTTTATCGTACCACTTTGTCATCCTGTCGAGTGTCCAGCGGTACAGGACGATGAGCAGGGCGAGGAAGAGCGCACCAGAGAGGTAGCCAGCTGAGGCATCGGTGAGCCAGTGGGACCCCTCATACACCCGCGAAAAGCCAATCAAGAGGATATCCAGCACTGCGAAGAGCTGGAATGGGATCAAGATCCAGCGGTAGCGCCACTGGCTGACCGGTTTGGTGAGGCTCAGATAGAGCAGAAAGCCATAGTAGACGACGGCATACTCCACATGACCCGAAGGAAAACTAGGGATCGGTTCAGGCATATAGACATGGATGAGCGGAGAACTCGGACGTGGGCGTGCGACACTCAAAACGATGAGCTGGTCAAGGCCGCCCATGAGAAGCGTACCAAGGAAAAGAAAGATAGCTGTCACAAACCAGGGGATAAGCGACCCACCCCTGCGCCAGACAACCACTCCGATCAGCGATAGCACGACGAACCAGACAGGAGGATAGATAAACGAAGGAAGCACATCACCCACGATACTGGGCCAACCTATAGGAGGAATCACCCAGGACCAGAGTTGCAGGTGCTGCAAGGTAATGGTCGTTTGCAGGTCGAATGGCCAGGGTGCAGGATGAAAACTCACGATTACAGAAACTACTACCAACGCAATGAAGCCAATGAGCCAAAGAGTGATCGCAGCATTCCGGCGTGTCTGTGCACTCCTCCGCTTCACACCACCAGCCAGATTGTTGCCGTCTAACGTTTGGTTGCCCGGAAGATCAGGAGTACTGTCCATTGTTCTCCTCCATTCAGCCTGGTTCGTTCTGCTAACCAGGAATGTAGTGCCAGGTGTATGCGCTCAATATACGAGTTAAAAGGTAACTACTCAGGTAGGTTTTGTAGAGAACACATCAAGAGCAATGCCACCTCGAGATTGCGAAGGCTCATTTTATATTCATGAGTATATAACCAGTATACAGGAAAAAGGCAGGAAAGTCATGCCCCTTTCCTCAACAAGCACTGTTCGCTTGTTGCCTTTGCTGTGTTTTTCGGGTACTCTTTACTCGGTGCAGTTCTCTCTAAGCGGTTTGTCGTTTTGAGATCACCTCTCGTCGTCTGTAGCATTGAGTGTAAACATGCGTATGTCAAGGAAGCCACACAGAAAGAAAGGAGAACATCCCATGTCAACAGAAGAGAATAAGGCCCTTGCCCGGCGTCTTATTGAAGAGTCCTGGAACCAGGGGAACCTGGCCACAGTGGACGAGCTGATGGCCCCCGGCCATGTTGGTCACCACTCTCTGGTTCCCAGGCAGCCACCTAGCCGCGAGCACTACAAGCAGTACATCGTCAGGACGCGTGCCGCCTTCCCCGACTTCCACGCCACGATTGAGGAACAGATCGCCGAAGGAGACCTGGTCGTGACACGTTGGTCAGTCCAGGGTACTCACCAGGGGATGTTTCGCGGCCACAGCCCAACCGGCAAGCAGATGTCGGTGACAGGGATCGTCATCGACCGCATTGTGGACGGCAAGGCGGTGGAAGGGTGGATGGAGATGGATACCCTCCATCAGATGCGACAGCTTGGCGTGACACCCTAGCCGGGACAGCCCAGCTAGTGGCCCTTGCAGCTTTCTTCGCACGACAAGTCAGGAGCTTGATGGCGCAATACCTATGAGTGACTCAATGTGTCTGTATGAGGTGAAACTCTCTTTCTCTTCAAAACGTGTTAAAGTACTAGGGACTTTTTTGCTCCTGATACCATCTCAAGGAAGAGATCACCAAACGCTTTCGTCTTTTGTAGCGACTTAGGAGGATGTCAAAGAAAGAGAGAGCCATGCAACCTTTCAGCAAGAAAAACACCGAAGCGGGTCGTGTCCTCTTAGACGAATACGGACAGCTTCTTTCAGATAAAGCCCCGAGCACGAGGGTAATCTCTCTGCGCATCCTGCGTCACCTGATCGAATGGGTGACAGAGCATTCTGGCAATGCGGGACCCTTCCAGCCAGAGATGTTGACGCAGGCGGTTGTCCGGGAGTATCTGGCATATTTAGAGCAGGAAGGCTTCAGTCCCCACCAGCGCACACGCGTCACATCCACTCTCAGCGATTTTGTCCGGTTTCTGATCAAGGAGAAGAGACTCCTGCAGCACGACCCAATCTCTCTCTCTGGGCTGGCTTAGTCTCTCGCACAAGCCGCACTTCGTCCTGACTCGCTGATTGGGGAAGAAAAAGAGCCACCTCGTAGCTCTTTTTGCCATCTCTCAAGCAGATCAGCATGCTCATGCTCGTTCGTTCCAATCGCGAGAGCTTCTGGGACTTGCGTCACGAACTGACTGGTCACCGGCTACTCCATCGAATCGAGGACCTGCTTCAGATCGTCGAGTTGGAGATGTGCCTTCAAGATTTGAGTTTTGGCGTGGCTCATCATCTCCCTCGAGACGTATCCTCCCTTTTCAAGCGCCTCTGCGATTGGAGTAAGAGCCATTGCCACCCGCTGGCCTTGCGCTTCGATCTCCCTTTGCCGGGAGAGCAATTGCTCCAAAGCTGTCAGTCGAGAGTCTTCTCCACTGTATTGGCTGCTGTCCTCGGTCTTTGACATGAGTCCCTGTCCTTTCCGAATGTTGAAGGGTCTATTCTCACGTGTCTTCAACTGCTAAAGAGCAGCTCCTGCCATAGCTGTCACACTGCCCAAGACCAGCACCTCACGTCAATGCTACGTGACCACTGCTTCAAGCAGACATGAGATGCTCCACAACTCATCGTTCGATAAGGGTTGGGAGAAAAGGAAAGCTCCCTTCTCTCTTTATTACGAAAACGAGTCTTGATCGGTTTTACTCCTGATGATGCAAGTGGACAGGAACATTATCGTTGACTCTCAGGGGTGTAAACACATCTGAGAGTCAACAGACATTCAACAAAGGCACTAAACTACTCATTCCAATAACCAGAACCAAAAGTCTCCTTTCCCGTATCACTCTTAGCTCTCAGTGGCGAGTGTTGCTCATGAGACTTCTTCAACTGGCCTATCGTGAGGGAAGCATAGTGGTCAGTCATCTTCAACGAGCTATGGCCTAATTGACGCCGAACATCGAGAGGACTGCGACCGTTAGCTAGCTGTGTTGTTGCCATATACCGCCGACAATTGTGAGGAGATACCCGTTTACCCTCTATTCCCGTCCGTTTCTTTAAACGCTTAAAGAGCATGGACACCCCCCACTGAGTTAACGACAAAGCCATTATCAGCCAGGAACACGGCATCATCTTTATGTGACACCTCACTACCAGCCAGAAAAGCCCTATGAGTGGTCAGGTAGTGATGAAGCGGCTTAAAACCATCACGCGATACAGGCACCTGCTGCCACCTGTTACCCTTACGGTGTACCGATATCAGGTGTGTATGTGGGAACGAACTTCTTTTCCATCCGAGGCAGCTTGAAACGTGGAGTAATCGGCTTAGGAAGCTTTTCCTCTTGCTCTAACCAGTGACAAAAAGTTATCAAGGATTGACCATAGCTGTGTATTGACTCATCACTAAGACTTTTCCCCCGATACGTTGGAGTCTTCTTCAGGTGAGCCATCTAGCCGCGCAGGTGTTCAATTGGCATCCTGTTCACGCTCAAAGGAGTCCACCACCGCGCTTTTTAGCAAAGCCTACACCAGGAACCGTCAGAATATAACACGGCTTATTGGGATCGGGCTCCACTTTCTGTCGCACATGACGAATATGCGCCTTGATTAAACTCGTATCTCCCTCATTGCTAAAGCCCCAGACATAGGAAACAATTTGATTCGCTGTACATACATGATTGGCATTGATCGCCAGCAAATGCAGGAGTTTGCTTTCGGTGAGGGTTAGACGAGAGCTCTTGCCATTGACCCTCACTTCGTTATGCAACGAATCCACACAGATCGGCCCCACCGTGATGGTAGAAAAAGGCCGTTGTTTCAGGGTAGAACGTCCTCGTCGGCTTAAGGCGCGAATGCGCGCTAAGAGCTGGCTGGGAAAGAAGGGTTTGCGTAAATAGTCATCAGCGCCGGCCTCCAGGCACTCGATCTCATGCTGGACCTCTTTGCCGTCGGTCATCACTAAGACCAGGGTATCATGCTGCTGTTGCATCTGGCGGCACATGGCTAAGGCGTCGACATCCTTCAATTGCGTGTCCAGGATCACCATGTCGGGCTGCCCCTCTTCCCACTCGCTCCTGGCCCGTTCTCCTGTATAGGCACGGTAGACGTCAAAGCCGAGCGTCTTGAGCCAGCTCGTCAGCATTTCGACCAGGTAGCGGTCGTGATCAACGATTAACAGTTTCATGCGTCCGTTTTCCCCTTTAAGTGGAAACTCTCTCAACTTGCAATCTTAAATGTATCCGCACAGATTCCTGCATCATAGCAATGCCGAAGTCCGTGAGCAGGGCTTCACCTCTCGCGTTAAAAAGAATGTTTTCTGATTTGATGTCATGTTAGGTACCCACTCATCCCCTTGCCCATCCTCACATAAAGAACTATAGCATACAATCTCACATTTTGTCAACATTATTGTGAACTTTATGAATAGCCTTATACATTTTGTAACTGGTACACAGTGATGTAAAAACATGAATCGACAGATGCATGCCTGTCTGCTATAATGAGGCAGTAATGAGTAATGAACACCAGATAGACATACATTCTGTTTACATTTTGCTACATTTATGCGAAAATGCACCTCGACAAACGTGTATGTGTGGCCTATACTGTAGTGAGACTGTAGAGTCAGGCAGGAGTGAGTATGCATCCCTCAGCAGAGACATGGCGAGAACTCCTCGGCGAGTTAACGGCGCTCCCCGCTGAGCGGCAACGCGTGGCCGAGGCGCTGGGCGTGAATGCCTACACAGTGACACGCTGGGTCGAGGATAAGGCGGACCCGCGGGCCACTTCGCTCAAGAACCTCCCCGACGTATTTCCCTCCCCCTATCGGGAACAGCTCGCCGCACTGATCCAAGCGGACTTCTTCCCACACATGACGCCAGGTTCGCTGCCTTCTGCTGGTCATCCACAGGCAGATGAGGTGCCTGTGGAACACCTCGCTCGCACTCTGGCCGCCTATGCCAGCATAGGCGGTCGCTTTCGGGCCTGGTCGATCCGCAATCTGATCTTGCAGTGGGCCATTGGGCAGCTCGACTCCGACCAGATGGGCGTGCAACTCACCGTTGTGCAATGCGTTCCGCCACGACCTGAGCAAAGCGTGCGGACCCTATGCGAACGGATGAGCGTGGGAACTGCTCTATGGGACAGCGGAGTGAGGAGCCGACTCTCGTTCCTGGGTGCGGAATCGCTCTGCGGCTGGACTGTTGGACGAGGCGAGCCCGGAGTTGTGCAGGACACGGAGCAGAATCGAGGTTCGTTTCCTGTTCGACCTGACCCGGATGAGAAAAGTGCCGCGACCTGGCCATTTCAGCGTGAGGGCAAGCTTGCAGGGTGCCTCCTGGTCTCCAGTCACCAGGTGAATTACTTCACGCCACTACGCCTCTCCTGGATTGAAATCTATGCCAACGCGCTGGCCCTCTCGTTTCGCGACGAGGAATTCTACGACCTGCGCCAGATCGCCCTGCATGAGATACCGGAGCTTGCTCAGCAGCAAGAATACACGTCCCTTACGCGGCTTCGCGACCGCGTTACCAGCTTGAGACGTGAGCGGATGTACCAACTCTCAGAAGCTGAGGCTGAAACCCTGGTGCTGCAAGAGATGGAGGCTGAGTTGTTAGATAGAGCAAATTCTATGAAATGAAATGAGTGAGTGAGTAAGTAAGTAAGTAAGTGAGTAAGTGTATCCTGCAGGAAATTGAAGCGTAACACGAAGAGAGGTGAGCATATGGCAGAACCAGTCAACCCAAAGTCCTCAACAAAGTCAACGTATGTACTTGATGCAGATAGCGAATTAGAGCTATCGCGCCTGGTAATGGCAGATCGCCTGCTCACCAAAGATATGGGAGGCGTGTGGCCTGAACAGGCAAATCTTTCCACGATCCAGTACGTCCTCGATCTGGCCTGTGGCCCAGGAGGATGGGTACTCGATGTAGCGGGTGCGTATCCTGAAAAGGAAGTAATGGGCATCGATATCAGTGAAGCAATGGTGCGCTATGCGAAGGCCCAGGCACGCGCGCACCACCTCGACAATGCCGACTTCGCAGTGATGGATGTCTCCAAGCCGCTCGACATCCCCGATGAGTCGTTTGACCTCATCAACGCTCGTTACCTGGTCGGTGTCCTTCTCCGTGAGAAGTGGCCTGCCTTCATCCAGGAGTGTTGGCGACTGCTGCGGCCAGGCGGCATTCTGCGACTAACAGAGCCTGAGCTTCCGGTTACCAACAGCATAGCTTGTGATCAAATAAATCACATGATCACACTGGCGATGCACCGTGCCGGCTACGGATTTTCTCCTCAAGGCTATCAATTTGGGACGATGATGGAACTGGAGCCAAGGCTGCGTGAGGCCGGTTTTGAGCAGACGTCCGTCCGCAGCAGCGCGAGCAATGCGTCGGGTGGGACCAAGAATCACGAGGTCAATGCGCAGAATCTCGCCATCGTCTACTCCCAGATACAGCCTCTCCTGATGAAAATGAGCCTTGCGGCATCACCGGAGGAATTATTAGCACTCTCTGATCAAGCGTGTAGCGACTTGCAGGGGGAGAACTTCCATTCCATCCAGATATATCTCACCGCCTGGGGAAGAAAGCCGCTAGAGACAGCTTGAAGGTTGTGTTGCAAAAATGGTAGGCCCTGAGTTAAGGAAAGACCCTCGTAGCCGTAAAGTAAATAAGTGGGCCAATATAGAGCATGTGGGAGGTGGGCGACAAGGGATTCGAACCCCTGACCTACTGCGTGTAAAGCAGCCGTTTTAAACCACCCCTCAAATTAGCCTCTAGAGCCAACTCATACCCCCTGGAACTACTGTATGTTATGGAGAATTAGCAGTTCTGAACGTCCCAAATTAAAACATAACAAAACGAACAAATAGTGATTACATACACTTCAAAAATATCTCTAATTTTCAGAAACTCATGTAACAACTGTATCAAGGAGTATATTAGTACTTTGAATTGGAGAATAAACTCATAGCAACGTTTTACCTTAATAAGAGGCTATAACAGAACAGATAAATCAGCGAAAAAGTGTGTGAGATATTATGCTAGACCCAAGTATTACAGCTTTACTTCCAACATTGACGGGAGGACTATTAGCCATTGTGGGAGGCATAGCAGGTAACTACTACTTAACTAGCAGGACAATCAAAACAGAAAAAAGAAGGGAGTTCCGTGATATATTTGAAGAATTCTCTAAATGTGTTTATGATATACAAATATGTTTCGACAGGACTCTTCTTTATCCGAATACTCTTAATGAAGAAAGAATAAAAATCGGTGAGTTGGAAGGAAGAATAGTGATTTTACAAATGCTATACGCTCCTTCGCTAGAGAAGGATTGCATTTTATTTAACGACGCCATTGAAAAAAGCGACGGATGCTCTAGTCGAATATTCTCAAACAAAAGATGAAAATAAATATAGAATAGATTTAGATGGATTTATGATTTGCGCTTATAAATTCAGGCTGACTATTGCAGGTATAGTTCAAAAAAGAGGATATAAATCTTACTAATTAGACCCACTTTGCCAATTAATCATCCCAATAACCTGTACCAAACGTCTCTTCCAAATCACCTTTTGCAGCCTTCATTGTGGAATACTTCTCATGTCAACATATCCAAAAGTACCAAAAAAGCTCCTCCCCCTCATTAGCATAGTATACTCCGGCTCATAAGCTTCATAAAGAATTAGCATTTCACAAAATTGATGTTTAGACTATCTGGACCCAAAAAGGCAACCCTCATTGCAGAGGATTGCCAAAGCGAGTAATGTGACCTCAACACAAAACGAGGAGCATTACTCAAGTGAACCTTAACACAATGATACAGATACGTCATCAGATCTGGCAGTGTTTTTCTCGTAGCGCCGATGCGCTCTTTGAGTTGGCCGATGCCTTGACGGGTGAAGTTGCTGCCCGCTCGCTGCCGGAATTGTCCTTGTCGGCCAGCTTCCGGCGCAAG
>WNGK01004381.1_pt1 | contig 15117 bp, 8 predicted proteins | sample 5400601 | NCBI WGS metagenome assembly WNGK01 (sample SAMN13153376, study PRJNA577476) | soil metagenome | isolation source: 60 cm soil or saprolite under Garry oak tree replicate 1 | place: USA:California | collected 2016-06-15 | reverse complement strand
AACTCGCGCCCGGCGTCTCAAGCGACATCGGCAGCGAGGCGGGATTCGGTTCGAACAGCAGTCTGGCGGTGTCGGTCAATGGCGTGCGCAACAATGCCAACAACTGGACGATCGACGGCGTGCCCAATTTGGACGTATTTAATGGCAACAACGCCATTACCCCGAACGTGGATGCTCTGTCTGAGTTCAGAATTGATCGCGGCAACTATACCGCCGAGCAGGGGCGAAGTGCGGGAGCCACGGTCAACGCCATTCTCAAGTCGGGCGCCAACACCTGGCACGGATCGGCCTTCGAGTTTGCCCGGACCGCTGATCTGAACGCTAATCTGTTCTTCAACAAGTATTACGGCAATCCGCGTCCGTCCGATCACTACAATAATTTCGGGTACACGGCTTCAGGACCGATCAAAAGAGACAAGCTTTTCTTCTTGTGGTCGCAAGAGTTTCGCAGAATTGGCGAGCCAACTCAAACCAGAGGAACGAGAGTTCCAACCGATCAGGAAAAGAGCAACGGCGATTTCTCTGACGCCGCATCGATTGGCATGAGTGTGCCCAAAGTGACCGCTGCCCTGGCGGCCAATCCGCTCTGCGTTGGCTGCGTAGAGGGCCAGCCGTTTCCCAACAACATAATTCCGGCTGGGGTGTTAAGCAAAAATGCGCAGCTCTTGCTCAAAACCTACTATCCAGCAGCAGGGAAGTAAATGACGGCGTCAATTTCGCGTCATCAGCTTCCAATGTGTTAACCGAGCGCGAGGAATTGATCCGGATGGACTATAACCTCAGCGACAAATGGAAGATGTTCGCGCACTACATCCAGGATCAGAACCACATCGCATCTCCCTATGGACTATGGGGCGAGAACTCTCTGCCTGGTGTCGGGTCAAGCACCGAGTTTGAGCCGATGCAGAGCTTCGCCTTCAACATCGTGGGAACCCTGTCGCCCAACCTGGTCAACGAAACGCAGTTCGGCATCTATCACAACATTATTCGGATTCAGACGTCGCCTTTGCTGAATCGCAGTCGGGCGTCCGGGCTGGATATTCCCTATTACTTCCCAAATCACATCGATCCAGAGAACCGCATCCCCGCGCTATCGTTTTCGCACTATGCGGGGATCAGCACAATCTGGCCGTTCTTGAATGGATTCTTCTATCACAAATGGACCGATAACCTCTCGTGGCACAAGGGTAAGCACGACCTGCGCTTCGGACTGTTGATTACCCAGCAGGGCAAGAACGAGAACAACGCCCCCAATAACCTCAATGGCACTTTCAGCTGGTCGGGGACGGCATTCGACGGGGTACATACCGGAAATGACATGTCCGATATGCTCACCAACTTCGCCGATTCTTATAGCGAAAACATGAACAACCCAGTACAACACCTGCGCTACTGGGACGATGAGGCCTACGCGCAGGATCAATGGCACATCACTCAACGCTTGAGCCTCACGTTCGGTCTTCGCTACAGCTATTTTGGACCGGAGATCGATCAGAACAACCTCCTCACCAATTTCCTGCCGCAGCTCTTTCAACCGGCTCTAGCCCCGACGGTCAACTCCAGTACGGGGAACCTGACAAACATTCCTGATTCGCAGTTGACGAACGGCGTATATTTGCCGACCAACGGGATCATCGCCGCGGGTGTCAACTCGCCGTGGGGTGAGGCGGTCTTCAATGTAAGAAAGTTGAATATCGCGCCTCGCGCCGGCTTCAGCTTCGACCCCTTCGGCAGGGGCAAGACGGTATTGAGGGGCGGCTATGGAATGTACTACGACCGAACGGCCCCTTATGAACTCTATGCAAAGGCCAATCCGCCCTTCAACGCTGCCGTGACTCTCCATAGCGTTTACGTAGACACTCCCGGCCAAAGCGGCGGATCGCCCATCAATTCGACGGTTGGCCTCTTTGGATTCACTTCCAAGCAACCCCTGCCCTATAACCAGCAATGGTCACTTGGAATCCAGCATGAGGTTCGCCGCAACACCGTGGTGACCATGGATTACATCGGCACCAAGGGAATTCACTTGATGTACGATTCAATGCTCAACCAGAATTCGCCCAATCTGCAGGTTGCCCAAGGCGCTACCAATGTCGATTCGGTACGGCCGTACCAAGGCTACGGAACGATCCAGTTGGTGACTCCCGAAGCCTACTCCAATTACCACGGATTGCAGGCTTCGCTCAAGGAACAGCTGGGCACCCAACTCACGTTGAATGCAGCCTACACCTACTCGAAGGTGCTCACCAACGCATCCGGCGACTTGAATGCTGTCCAAGACCCGAAGAATCCAGGAGCCGACCATGGGCCTGCGTCTTTTGACAGAACGCACATATTGGTCCTCGATTATGTCTGGCAGCTGCCGACGCTCTCCAGCTACAACACCGCAATGAAGACAGCCTTAGGTGGATGGCAATGGTCAAGCCTCGTCAACGTTAAGACTGGTGAACCCATTACCGTTAATTTGGGCGTGTATGCGAACGCCGGCGAGACTGACGGACCGGAAAGGCCGAACCAAGTCGGAAAGGCCGTGGATGGCAAGGGTCTCAATGACTGGATCAACCCCACGGCGTTCACTGTCCCCGCCCAAGCGACATTTGGAAACGCTCGTCAGGGCAATGTACGCCTGCCTCGCAATACCCAGGTGGACTCCTCTCTTTCCAAAGACTTCCAACTTCATGAACGATTCCGCCTGCAATTCAAGTTCGAGGAAATCAATGTGTTCAACCACACTGAATTCAACTCGGTGGACAGCAATTTCTACCCAGGTAGCACAACCTTCGGTCACCTCAACAACACATTGCTTCCGCGCGTATCGCAAGCGGGCCTGCACCTGATTTTCTAATGAAACGGGAGTTCCCCCGGCTCCGCCGGGGAGGCAGTAAAAACTTTGAGAATTTCGGGAGTGTTCCTCCCGCTGTTGCTTTTTGTTTGCAACAACCGATCGCATAGCAAGGTCCGGATGTTGCGGTTGCTTTTCACCGGTTGCGATTAGGCCCCTTTGAGGGGCCAGCAACCGAAAGCCTCCGGCTCTGCCTGAGGATCCTTACTCAGTTTTGTAAGAGGAACTGATGTGCTGTCAATCAAACGCGCTGCGGCCATTCCGGGAAGATCGGCTTGGCCACGGCGCATTTTCTTGCCCCACCAACACGGATGCCGTCGCTCACTGAATATCTAGACGGACTCACCCAGGGGAGGATTCAGGAGCATGTCAATCGCATCTGAGTTGGATTCCGCTATTGGGCCACAATCGCGCCGCGCTTTCCTGCAGGCTTTGGGCGCTACCGGAATAACTCTCTTTGGCCGCCGGGCATGGAGTGGCGCGCTCCCTGAGAGCGTTCGCCAGTCTCTGGCGCGAGAAGGCAAGGTGGTAACGCTGCTGGAAGATGGCGGGTTTCAGAGCTCAGCCTGGGGGTGGCAGTTTACCGACGGCGACAAGTTGGCGGATGTTTCGCGCCATGAGGGACGGCGGTCGGTGCATGTGAATACAGATTCTGGAGATTACGCACGCTTCCTTGTATTGGGACCTGAGATCGGAAAGACCTACACGCTCAGCGGTTGGGTAAAGACAGAGGGCATCGTTCAGCAGGAAGAAGCCGCGGGCGCGTATTTCACGGCGTCGCAGTTTGAGTTTCAGGGTCGGCCCACGGAGTATACCGTGGACGGCAAGCAACTCCCGGAGAAGCGCTTCGGCAACTTGACGGGAACCATGGGCTGGCAGCCGTTTTCGCAGTGCTTTAAATGCCTGCCGGGCACTGCGTGGTTCGAAGTGGTGGTGGGAATCTATCGTGCCTCCGGTTCAGCCTGGTTCACTGACCTTACGTTTGTCGAAGGAGATACGGCCGTGGACTTTGACGGTGTGGTGAGTTACTGGCAAGCGCTGGAGTGGGCGCACAAGAATGCGTTGCAAAACAGCGCCCGGAGCAAGCCGACAGCGGCAATCCTGCGGGATGCCCTTCCCGCCCGCGGCGCGGCCGCAGACCCGGCACAATTGGCCAAAGTGTTGAATGAAACCTACGATGTCGCCTTCCTCACAGCAGAACAATTGGCCGATCCAAAACGCCTGAACCGCGCCGCCTTTGACCTGCTGGTGCTGCCCTACGGTGAGACCTTTCCGCTGCCCGCACGGAAGGCAGTGGAAAACTTTCTGGGCGATGGCGGCGACCTGCTGACCACCGGCGGATATGCCTTTAAGGCTCCTGTTGTTTTGAAGTCCGGCAAGTGGGAGTTCTACGATGGCGCGGTGCGGGCCGAAAGCGGAGAGAACCTGCTGCCGGCCTTTGCAGGGGCAAGCACTGCGTGGGTCACGTTGGAGCCCAAGTATACAAGCGCAGAAAGCGCCGTGATACCGGAGGCAGGGCCGCAGACTGCCGGCAAAGTCAGCGTACCCGGCGGGTTATGGAATAAGAATGCGGCCTGGTATTGCGAATTGCCGGGCGGCGCCGAAGGCGACCAGTATTTTCTTGAGACGTGGATACGCACGGCCGACGTGCGGCCGGCGCCCGACGGCTACGCCTATATAGGCATTGAGCAGCTTGACGACAAGGGAGAACGGATCTACGCGGCGGGCATTGAACTGGAGAAAATCCAGGATCTTGAGCCGCACCCATGGCACAAGGTGGGGCGTCTGCTCTATCTCGCGCCGCGCTGCCGCAAGCTGCGCGTCGGATTTGGCTTGAAGAACGCTACGGGCACAATCTGGGGAGCGCTGCCTCGCCTCGAGCATCGGTCTCCCCAGGTGAGGATGAACACTGCGCTGGGATTTCCCCAGGATGAGTTGCAAGTTGCGCCCGGGCAGATCGGAATGTTTGACGCTGACTTCCGCTTGAAACGAGTGTCCGTCCTGCGTCCCGCGCCAGGGCAAAGAATTGTAGGCGGCAGCCAGGAGCTTAACGGCGCTTTTGAAGGTTATGCCGCAACCTGCGTAGTCGGCATGAACCAAGCACGCTGGATACCGCTGCTGGAGGCGCACGATGGTGTGGGCCGCAAGCGCGGCGCAGCCGGCGCGCTGGTGCATCATGTGCGTGGACCCTACGCGCGTAGTAGTTGGGCGTTCTTCGGTGTGGAGAACCAGGACATCTTTTCCGCGGACTCGGCATTGGGAAAAAGCACGCTGCGCGCAGTGAGCAGAGCACTGGCAAACAAGTGTTATCTACATGCCTGCGAAACCAACTTTACCGCCTATGAGCAGGGTGAACCGGTACACACGTGCGTACTGGTGACCAACCTGAGCCGCAAGAGAGGGGATTTGGAGCTGCGTTGGCAAATCGTGATGGTGGGCGCAGACCAGGACGCGTACAGGACAACCAGCAAAGTAAATCTTGCTCCAGGGCAGACAGTTCGCGTGGAGGCGGAGTGGCATCCAGCGTCGTTTGCCGGCGAGCAATATCGCGTGACGGTGCAGTTAGCCGCGGATAACCGTGTGGTCGACGAGTTGGACACAGGCTTCGTAGTGTGGAGCACGGAGACGCTGCGCAAAGGCCTGGCGTTTGAATTCAAGGAGAACTATTTCCAGGTAGACGGCCATAGCCTGTTTCTCCAGGGAACGGACGATTACCTGCACACTTTCATCGATCGGGACGAAAACCCGCTGACATGGAATCACGATGTGCAGAGTTGCCGGGATTCGTGTATCGACGTGTATGAGAACCTGATGGGGCTGCGCGGGCCGCAGCAGCGTCCGACCAAGACATGGTGGCGATGGATCGACGCCATGCTGCTGAACGTGCAGCGCGTGGGCGGCGCATTTTTCCCCGGCATGCTGATCTTCAGCAACACCGCGGTGTGCAACAAGGATTTGGCGGACCAGCAAGCATATGTGCAGGCGTTCGCCGCACGCTACAAGGATGCAGCGGGAATCATGTATTACCTGAATGGCGATCTGGAACTGCACGATCCAAATCTGCCCGATATTCAAGAACTGTATAACCGCTATCTCGAAGACAAGTACGGATCGGACGAAGCACTGCGGAAGGCGTGGGCGATCACTCCGCCGGAAGCGCCCATTGGCAAGCTGACGATTCGCTCGGGGAAGGATGACTGGCGTGATGTCCGTACGCTTGACGACTTTGAGTTTCGCAGCAAGGTGGTGCGGCGTTGGCTCAATGCCTTGTACGACTCGATCCGCAAAGTCGATCAGCGGCATCCTGTGACTGCCGAGTTCTACCAGTTGCCGCTTTCAGGAATCGATCTCCTCACCACGCTGGGTCAGTTGGAACTGGCAAACTTCGGTTATTTCAATTCCGCGAATGAAGATTTTTATCGCTTCCCGCAGGTGTGCAAGTTCCTGGACCAGCGCGTGCGTGGCAAAGGGCTGAACATCGGCGAGTTTGGCGTGAAGACACACCCGGCATGGCAGGACTCGGGTGACTATATTGCGGCCCGCAGCGAAGCGTATGAGCAGGCATACTTTCTCGCCATTGCCCACTATGGATTTGCCCTGGGGGCATCGAAGATCCAGAACTGGTGTTGGAAGAATCCTTCGGACCTGCCGTTCGAATGGGGCATCAACTATCCCAATGAACTGATTGCACGCGACGTGCGAGCCGTCTATCGCAACACCGGCCTTCTCTTCCGAACTCTTCGGCCGCGCTATCAACCTAGTGACGTCCTCCTGCTGATACCCGGGGAAAACCGCAAGGGCGGTCAAGGCATGCGTATCCTGGAGGGGATCTCTAACGGCATCCGGCTGCTCATCGACGAACGCGTTTCCTTCTCTACGCTTGCGGATGAATTCATCGACGAGTTACCCGCGCATGTAAAGACAATCTTCTACCCGCTTTCGTACTGTCCGAACGAAAAAGTCATTGCGCGCCTGAAGAAGTTCGTAGAGGCGGGCGGACAACTGTATGTCTCCGGCGATATCAGCTACGACGGATTGCGCCAGCGAACGCAGACCCAGAGACTCAGAGATCTCTGCGGAGTGGAGTTTGTCTCAGAGCGCTTTGCAAATATCGATTACCGGAACGGCGCTCTGCCTGTCGTGTGCAGAGCGGCAGGCTGGCCGGATTATGTAGCCGCGCCTGGGATCGTGACACGCCTCGCGGGAGCGCATTCGCTGGTGGAAAGTCGCGAGGGCATGCCCGTGGTTACGGAGTTCGAACTCGGTAACGGGCGTGTGATCTTCAGCGCAGACCCCATAGAACTGCACGGCGATCCGCGCTATCAGCCTTACGCGCACGCGTTCTATCACGCGCTGTGCGAAAGACTCCATTTGAGCGGCGAAGAGATCGAGCCGGCGCAGGCCCCCGTGCATTGCTTCCGCGTCCCCTCGCAGGATGGACGCGAGATGACGGTGTTGGTGAACCACAGCGAGAAGGACGTCGCCCGCGACGTAGTGGTTCCTTCCAGCGCGGGTGACGTAACCCTGTCGCTGCAGGCGCGCCTGTCAGGCGCTGTCGTGATCGGAAAAAGCAGGAAAGTGCAGGCCGTGGAGAGCTCAGCCGATGTGCTGGTGAACCGGGAATTGCTCATCGGCAGCGATCTGCACTTCATGGCGATCTCAATCAGTGAGGAGCCCCTGAGCAGCTCGCGCACGATGCTTTTGTTACCGATGGGAGAGGGCCACCTGCGTATGACTGGCGCCGATCGATGGCAGCAACCTGTCGTGCTGGTGGGCGAAATGGTTGGAGCGCGATGGAAACTACACGAGAGTTTCCGCCCTGAGCAGGATGGAAGCATGCTGAAACTACCCATCCACGCATCTCGTTCCCTGAGCATGATGATTGTATGCGAAGCCGCGGATCAGGCAACCGCCGTGAAACAGGTTGAAAGATTGGTAGGCCGGCCCTGGACACTAGCATCCTAACCCGTATTCTTCGGTGCGTCGTGGAAGGGCATTGGCTCCGAATAGGAGACAAACCCTTTTCGGAGCTTCTGTAATGAAGTTCTTATCACTGCGATTTTGACTTATGAAGGAGCCTTATCATGATGAACGACCTGAACCGTCGAGATTTCCTCGCCGCTCTGGGCATGGGAGCAGCCGCGCTGGCGATCGATCCGGCCACAACAGCAGCCTCGCCACTGCCTGACACGATCAAGCCAATTGCCGGGAGCTGGTTCGAATTTCAACATCACGCGACGGTCGAGGGAGTGGATTGGAATCCTGCTTGCGACCGCTTCACCAACGATCAATGGGACGCCAAGGTCAAGGAAATTGCCGATGCTGGGATGGAATACCTGGTGTTGATGGCGACAGCGGTTTATTATCGCTCCTTTTACGATACGCAGATTTATCCAAAGTGGGAACTGGCCTGCGCGAACCCCCTCGAAGCTGTGCTCTCCGCGGCGGACAAGTACAAAATAAAGTTCTTCATCGGCTGCGGATTTTACGGAAACTGGCAGAGCGAAAGAGTCATCACCGATCCCGTCGCCGGAAAGAAGAGGCTCCAGTCGCTCGAGGAACTCGTCGATCGCTACGGCCATCATCCGAGTTTTCATGGGTGGTATTGGCCCGATGAGGCATGCATCAATCCGCATTACACGCCGGAATTCATCACCTACGTCAACACCCTTTCGAAGCGGGCGCGGCAGCTCAAGCCGCAGGCGCAGATCATGATTGCGCCCTACGGCACGCGCATCGCCATCCCCGATGACAAGTACGTGCAGCAACTGGATGCAATGGATGTTGACATTGTGGCTTATCAGGATGAGGTGGGAGTGCGGAAGTCGAAGGTCAGCGAGACGTCCGCCTTTTATGAGGGGCTGAGAAAAGCTCACGACCGCTCGCAAAAGGCCAAGATCTGGGCCGATGTCGAGATCTTCGAGTTCGAAAGCGAAGTCTATAACAGCGCTCTGATGCCGGCTCCGTTCGAGCGGGTTCTGCGCCAACTGGAGGCGGTCTCGCCGTGGGTCGATAAGATACTGGTATATCAATACCAAGGAATGATGAATAAGCCTGGCTCCGCGGCCTTTGCCGGGTGTCAAGAGTCCACCAAACTACATTCCGACTACCTCAACTGGCTTAAAGACCGACATTAGCCAGAACGGATTTGCGTTGGTATCAGAATGGCCACTTAACAGGTGGGTAATCTTCGGTCTTTCGTTCGAGTATTGACATGCTTGATGTTCGGGAATGACAGCAACGTCACCGCCACTCGGACATTTCCCCGGAGCGCGAGTGAGAGGTAGTTCTGACGAGATTCGGAACCGGATCCCAAACGAGTAGACAGGCCGTCCCCCTGCCCTGCTGGTTAGAAGCGCTGAATCGCGGCGGTGTCGGCGTGAGCGGCATCCACATCTGGGAATTGACGGGAAACCTGAAGCCGTCGGGCATGATGCCGATGATCGTGGCCGGCCGTTCATTGACGTGTACTACCCGGCCAATCACTGCAGGCGAACTGCCGTATCGCTCTTTCCACACACCGTGTCCAAGCAGCAGAACGGGCGGGGCTCCCGGCTTGTCATCTTCGGGCAGAAATCCGCGGCCCAGCACTGGGGGAATATGCATCATGTCGAAGATGCCAGAGGACGCCCGCTGCATGGAGTAAGACTGTGGAGGATTGCCGCGTTCGCTGAGAACGCCGTCTTCGCCGCGGGTGGCTTCGAGTGCTTCGAGAGAAGAGGCCTGCGACCGGTAATCGCGAAGTGCCGGCAGCGAAAGGCGCATCGAGCCGTCGCCCTGAGTCAGGTTTTGATGGCTGATTGCCACCAGGCGCGACCCGCCCGGCACCGCCACTGGCTTGAGCAGCACTGCATCCACCAGCGTAAAGACCATCGTGTTGACGCCGATGCCCAAGGCCAGGGTCGCTACCACGGCGGCCGAAAACCAGCGATGGGAGAAAATCATTCTCCAGGCGAATCGCAGATCGTGTCCCATGATGCCGATTTACGAACAAAGTTTGCGCGTTGTTCCATGAATTGTGGCTAATTTGCAAAAGAGCGTATCCAGTCCTCTTGGCTATGGAAACGCGCTAAGGCCTGCTGGCATCAACTGAGGCATAACTTCCAGTGTGTCCGTCCCGCTCCCGAACCAAATGACGTTTCGTTGCTATTGAAATCGGCAACTTGATCGTAGCTTGGTGCTCGTTGAGCGAGTTTCAGTTTCCGAAAGATAAGTTGCGCTTTTGGTGATAAGGAGGTAGAGTGTCTACATATTGATGTAGAAGGTCTACAGCCTATGACGACTAAAGGTGGCTATCAAAATCGGATTGAACTCCTGCAGGGGACGTTGGACATGCTGATCCTGAAGACGCTCCAGTGGGGCGAACAGCATGGCTATGGGATCAGCCAGGCGATTCGAGCGTCCTCCGGCGAGGTATTGCAGGTAGAAACTGGCTCGCTGTATCCGGCACTGCATCGGTTGGAACGCCAAGGCTGGGTCAAAGCTGAATGGAAAAAGAGTGAGAGCAACCAACGCGCGAAGTTCTACAAGATTACGAAACTGGGCAAAGAGCAACTGGCTTCCGACTATGAACGTTGGGGGAAGATGGTCGCGACAATCGAAGGAATTATGACTGCAAAGTGAGGTTGCGCATGAGGATATGTCGATTTTGGCGGCGCAAATCGGATCTGAGAGAAGAGATTGAGAGCCATCTGAAGATGGCAACAGCTGACCGAGTGGCACGCGGGCAATCGCCCGCTGATGCGAGGATGTCGGCGATGCGTGAATTTGGAAATGTTCCGATGATCGTTGACGTAACCCGGGATCAATGGACGTGGTTGCGGCTTGACCTGTTGATGCAGGACACTCGATACGCGCTGCGCCAGTTGCGCAAGTCACCCGGCTTCACGCTGACGGCGGTCATCACGCTGGCGCTTGGCATCGGAGCCAATACGGCCATTTTCACGCTGGTGCAGGGAATTCTTCTCCGCTCGCTCCCCGTTGCCGATCCCTCGCGCCTCTATCGCATCGGAGACAAGAACGATTGCTGTTACTACGACAACTACCAGAACGATAACGGCGACTTTGATCTCTTCTCCTACGATCTCTACCTTCGTTTCAAACAAGCGGCGCCAGAATTCGAACAGTTGGCGGCGGTCGAAGCCGGAGGCAATGGATACAGCGTGCGCAGCAGCGCAGCGCCGGCCAAGCCGATGCGAAGCGAGTATGTTTCCGGCAACTACTTCGTCACTCTCGGCGTGGGCGCGTTTGCGGGCCGCCTTCTGAATGAAAGTGATGACAAGCCTGGAGCGGCCCCAACCCTGGTGCTGAGCTATGCGGCATGGCAAGCTGATTTCGCCGCGGACCCGGCAATCGTGGGCTCCACTGTGTATGTGCAGATGAAGCCCTTCGTTGTGGCGGGCATCGCGCCGCAGAACTTCTTTGGCGATCGCGTGATTGCGAACCCGCCTGACTTCTGGATGCCTTTAGCGAACGAGATTGTGCTTGAAGGAGCCAATTCCTCGTTGAAGCAAGACGACACACTGTGGCTGTATCCGTTGGGCAGAGTGCGTCCAGGCGTAAACATGGGTGCTTTGCAGGCGAAGCTCTCAATCACTCTGCGGCAATGGCTGGCCACGCGTCCAACGTACGCAGATCATGGCGGCGCGGCGCTGATTCCACGGCAGCACGTAGTTATGGCGCCCGCCGGTGGCGGCATCCAGAGACTGCAGCAGCAAACGGGCACGGGCTTGCGCCTGCTGATGATTCTCTCCACGGTCGTCCTTCTCATTGCCTGTGCAAACATTGCCAACCTGCTGCTCGCGCGTTGCACTGCACGTCGCTCGGATGTGGCGATGCGCATGGCGCTCGGTGGGTCGCGCCGCAGGGTCATTCGCCAGATTCTGACCGAGAGTGTGCTGCTGAGCCTGATCGGCGGCGCTGCCGGATTGGCTGTCGCCTATGGGGGGTCGCATATGATGCTGGCCCTTGCCTTCCCGAATTCCCGCAATATGCCCGTGCATGCGAGCCCTTCCTTGCTGGTCCTGGCCTTTGCATTCCTGGTTTCTCTTCTCACCGGCATCATCTTTGGAACGGCGCCGGCATGGTTGTCGTCTCATGCTCAGCCCGCTGACGCTCTTCGCGGCGTGAACCGCTCCACCGGCGACCGTTCCTCCTTGCCACAACGCGCGCTGATCGTGTTACAGGTGGCGTTGTCGATGGTTCTGCTGGCGGGCGCTTTGCTCATGACCCGGTCGCTCCGCAATCTGGAGCACCAGGACTTCGGCATCGTCACGGCAAACCGCTACGTGGTGGATTTCGACCCGAAGGGCGTTGGCTACACGCTCGATCGGCTCCCCACGCTGTACCGCCAGATCGAAGACCGCCTCTCAGCGTTGCCGGGAATGGCTAACGTGAGCCTTGTGCGGTACATACCGCTCGGCGGTAACATGTGGGGCTCGTGTATCATCCCGCAAGGCCATCCTGCGCCCGGTCCGAATGACAATTGCTTCTCGATCTGGGATCGGGCGAGCACCCATTTTCTCGATTCAATCGGCGTACCTATCATACGAGGCCGAAATTTCTCCGCGCAGGACACTGCTACCTCACAGCAGATCGTCGTCGTGAATCAGGCATTTGCCAGACAATTCTTTCCTAACCAGGATGCCGTCGGAAAACGCTTCGGCATGGGCACCCCGCAATACTCCGGCACCTTCGAGATCGCCGGCGTGTTTGCGGACTTCAAGATGACCGATCCGCGCGGAGAGGTGCGTCCCATCTTTTTCCGTCCGCTGTCTCAGCAGTTCAACGGGTACAAGGAACCGGATTGGGATGCAGGGGAAAAGGGCTCCATGTTCGTCAACTTCATCATTCTCGACTTCACCCAGGCGCCTTCGGACGTCGAGGCACTCAGCCGCAAAACGCTCGCGGCGATCGATCCCAATCTGACAGTGATTCACTTTGACGCTTACGATTCCGTGGTTGCCGGCAACTTCAATCAGGATCAACTGATCGCACGCCTCACCAGCCTGTTTGGCATCCTTGCGCTGATCCTGGCCTCGGTGGGGCTATATGGAGTGATGTCTTACTTCGTGGCCAGGCGCACCAGTGAAATCGGCATCCGCATGGCACTCGGGGCTGCGCGTTCCGGTGTGGTGACCTTGGTTCTTCGCGGCGCGCTCTGGCAGATTCTTATGGGCCTTGCACTCGGGGTTCCCGCCGCGCTCTTTGCCGGTCATCTCATGGCCAGCCTTCTTTACAGGGTAAGCGGCTACGATCCGCTGGCATTCCTTGGTGCGATTCTGCTGTTGGCGATTTGTGCCACAGTGGCTGGATTCGTCCCCGCCCGCCGTGCTGCGTCAATCGAGCCAATGCAGGCACTGAGGACGGAGTAGAGGAATTTGGTGGCGATGTGGCCGATGAGCACATATGCGAGGACGGGTCCCCTGACTTTCGAACAGCTACGCCACGAACAGCTACGCTAGTTGGCAAATCGCCAATGCTTGATTCCGCTGTTCGACCCTGGAAACGCGGTTTGGCCGGTTCGCGCGAGTTGAGAGCCCGCCCACCACAATCTTGAACACTGGCCGACTTCCTGCATCAATCTGCTCACGTCTTTTTGATTCAAAACCCAGCAAAAACACCACTTGACGGATTTGATCGATTAATTACACAATGCAGTACATATATGCTTGGCGAATTTGAATACGTGCTGATCACTGTGGCGGCGGGCTTGGGCGAGGCTGCCTATGGTGCCGCCATCCGCGAAGAGATCGAAAAGGCTATGCGCAGAAATTGCGCGATCGGCGCGCTCTACACCACGATTGAGCGGTTGGAGAAGAAGGGCCTGCTCAAGACGTGGATGGGCGAAGCCACGCCGCAGCGGGGTGGACGCGCAAAGCGCATGGTGCGCGTAACGCCTAAAGGCGTGCAGGCGGCGCGCGAGTTTTATGAGGCGATGATGCGCGTGAGCCGTAATGCTTCGTGGGTAATCAATGGTCCGAAGGGGGTGTCATGACTTCTCTGGTGGAGATGGTTGCTGGATTTCTTGAAGCGGATGAGCGCGAAGTGGTGCTCGGCGATCTCGCCGAATCGGGCGCGGGTGTGTGGAGCGGAGTGTGTTCGATCCTGGGTTTTGTGGTGCGGCAACAGTTGGAACTTTGGCGCAGTTGGCGGCCCTGGGTTGCCGGCGGTGTGTCGCTGCCGGGGAGTCTGCTTTTGCTCGGTGTCTCTTTCGGACTCTCCGTGGACGCCCGTCACGTGCGGCGGGGTGGGTCGATGCACGCGACCATTTTGTGCGAGGTGCTGCTGATGCTCGCGTGGGCCTGGACGAGCGGCTTTATGGCCGGCTCGTTATCGAGGCGTACACAATGGATCAGTGCTGCGCTTTGTGTTATTCCGTGTCTCTCCTGCGTATTGCGGTTTCAGGACACTTCGGTTTCACGGTTTTGCGTGCTTCTGTTCCTGGCGCCGGCAGTTGGGGGTGCAATTCAGGGGATGCGACGTGTGCGACTGCAGCGTAGTACAGCCCTGGCATTGGCGACAGCGGTAACGGGGTTGATGTTGGTTTGGAGTGGCATGTCTGTTTGGAATTGGCCGTTGCTTCTGCCTGCGTGGTATCTCGCCGCCATGGCAGACAGGTCAGAAGAGTCGAATGAGGAGTTGGCCGCATGATGGGAACACGGAGACAAATCGCAGCAGGCTTTTTGATTCTTGCTTTCGGTCTACTCTCAGCATCTTCCGCGGAAACCATGAGGAGCCAGCTCGTCGCGCGGGAGATCCAGTCGAAGAGCTTTGCGGCCAACAAAATTGGCGTGAGTCCTGTGCGGAAGCTGGTGGTGTACCTTCCAGCAGGATATGACGAAGAGACGAAGCGTTTTCCCGTCGTGTATTTTTTCCCAAGCCCGTTTGAGGGATATCGTGCGGTCTTCGATAACGGCGGTGCGGAAGGCCTGTTTGACCGCGCGATTGCCACAGGCAGGATTGGCAAATTCATCTTTGTTTCAGTGGACATGACGACTCCGCTGGGAAGCTCCTGGTATGTGAACTCGCCCGTGACCGGCAATTGGGAAGACTTTGTGGTGCAGGAACTAGTGCCTTATGTCGATGCGAACTTCAGGACGATGGCGACGCGTGATTCTCGTGGGCTTGCGGGCGCGTACATGGGAGGCTACGGCGCAATTCGCGTCGGCATGGAGCATCCCGACGTCTTCGGCTCGTTGTATGGCATGAATCCTCTGGGCACAGGATCGGGCGTCCAGACCATGGGTTCGCGGCCTGACTGGGATCTCCTCGCA
>WNGK01005216.1_pt1 | contig 15124 bp, 12 predicted proteins | sample 5400601 | NCBI WGS metagenome assembly WNGK01 (sample SAMN13153376, study PRJNA577476) | soil metagenome | isolation source: 60 cm soil or saprolite under Garry oak tree replicate 1 | place: USA:California | collected 2016-06-15 | reverse complement strand
CGGCGACAGAGAAACGTTTCCGCTCTACCCACGCGGCAGGGATTCCTGCAAGCTTTTCGCCAAGCTCCTTTTCAGCCATGTCGAGGTTGGGCAGCAACTCCGTGGCCACTTGTTTGCGTAAGCCGCGCGGGCCGGCGATATCGAATCCGTGACTGCCGGCGTAAACGATGGCGTCGATATTCACGCGCTGGCGAACGTCATCCAGGTCGCGACCGCTAAGGATGGCGACTGGCGCCTTCGCGGCCAGCTCCCGCACCACCTGTCGCATCGCGTCAGAGAGTAACGCCTTCTCTGGATGACTAACGATTGGCGTCAGTGTGCCATCGTAGTCAAGAAAAACGGCGGGCTGGCGAGTGCCCGTAGCAGCGATCTCTTGAACATGCTCAAGCGCAGAAGGCAACGTCTGTATCATATTCGTTAGGCGAATGCAAAAACACGCATCGTTATCGGTTAAGGATTGTAGGACAGGCGCCCCGTCTGCCAAACGTTTTGAGCGCGAATATGTCCGCTTCCGCCAAACGGACGGACTCGTCCCGTGGCGACCTTTCAAAAGCGGCGATCCCGCCATTGCGGGACCGCACTCCAAGAATCGGCAATCGAAATCAAAGGGGCGCCGCGCGATTAGCTTGTGAAGGCGTCAACAAAGCAGTTAAAAGAGTGACAAAGTTAAAGCGACCCCACCGTTCGTCTCCGTTATAACGATGTAATCTTTTTATTTTTTGAATGAATCGCCTCATCGTCGTTTCCAACCGGCTACCATTTGCTCTTGACGTGACGAGCGAGGACCTGTGGACGGTCACGCCTGCCGCCGGCGGGCTTGTCTCGGCTATCGAGCCGGTTTTGCGTGAGCGCGGTGGAACGTGGATCGGGTGGCCCGGAATCGCGGGCGAGATTCCAAGAACGCCGCTCGAGAAGGCTACGCGCGGTGTCGGATACGCCGTCGTCCCAGTGAGCTTAAGCGAGGCAGAGCGCGACGAGTTTTATTACGGTTATTCCAATGAGGTCATCTGGCCGCTGTTTCACGACCTGCAAAACTTTTGTAACTTTGAGCCGGCCTTCTGGGAGACCTACAAAACAGTGAATGAGCGTTACGCTGAGGCAATTGCGCGAGACTGCCAGCCCGGCGACTTCATCTGGGTGCACGATTACCATTTAATGTATGTCGCTCAAGCGCTGCGCGCGCGCGGCGTGCATGCGGCGCTGACATTCTTCCTGCACATCCCGTTTCCGCCATTCGATATCTTCGCCAAGCTTCCGCAACAGCAGCGATTGTTGCGCGCCTTGCTCGAATTTGATCTGCTCGGTTTCCAAACGCGGCGCGACCTTCGCAACTTCCTGCAATGCGTGCGGCGAATATTGTCCGAAGCAGAGGTGCTCCCCAGCACCGGGATCCAACGTATTCGCTATAGAGGACGCGAGATCCGCGCCAGCAGATTTCCGATCGGCATCGACTTCGAGTCCTTTGAAAAAGGCGCATTGTCCGAAGAAGTCGCGCAGCGGGCTTGGAAGCTGCGTGCAGCTTTTCCAGGCTGTCAGCTCATGGTAGGTGCAGACCGCCTCGACTATAGCAAGGGAATCCCCGAGCGCTTGCGCGCGTTCCGCGACGCGCTGGAGCGCTACAGTGAGCTGCGAGGTCGCGTGGTCCTGATCCAGAATGTTGTGCCGAGTCGAGTAGAGATTCCCAGATATCACGAGTTCAAGGACCGCATCGATCGTTTGGTCGGTGACATCAACGGGCGCTTCTCGAGCGATACCTGGTTGCCGGTGCATTATCGTTTTCGCAGTCTTAATCGGGACGATTTGCTGGCCCACTACCGGGCGTGCGAAATCGCGCTGGTCACACCGCTTAAGGATGGGATGAACTTGGTGGCCAAGGAATACTGCGCATGCTCCGTAGATAAAAGCGACGGCGTGCTGATCCTCAGCCAATTCGCGGGCGCCGCTGAGCAGCTCAAGCCCGGCGCGGTGCTGGTAAATCCCTACGACGTAGAGCAGGTAGCCGACACCATTTTAAAAGTATGCCGTATGAGCGAGGCCGAACGCAGCGCGCGCATGAAGCGCATGAGACGTGTGGTGCGCGACCAGAGCGTCTTCTGGTGGGTCGATTCGTTTCTCAAAGCCGGAGCGCAACTCACCAGTCGGTCCGAGCGAATCGCCAGACGGAGACACGCCAAAGTCGCGCGTTAAGCTGCGGGAACAAGTGGGGTCGTCACAAACCGCGATCAGACGAGTGATTTTTTAGGAGTGCGGCGATTTGTCGCCGCTTTTTTGGGATAGCGGAGGCCGCCTCACGGATTCGAAAGCGCGGACATGCCCGCGCACTCCAAACGGCGCCGCACGATTTCAGATCGTCCGAAACCACTCCTGAAAACGATCTTTAATTGATGCGCAAATCATATCCATGAAATCGGGAAGCTAGCAGCTTCCCCTACGGGCAAAACTATAGGTAAAACGCAAATCACATGGCCATTATTGATAACCTGCGGAAGGTTTCGGACACGGTCTGGGAATTGCCAGCAACTTATAAGGATGGGATGCGCGTGCCGGCTCGGATCATTGCGACGGAAAAACTCGTGCGCGAAATGGATGAAGCCGTTTATCAGCAGATCAGCAACGTTGCCACGTTGCCCGGCATTACACGCTACGCGCTTTGCATGCCCGACGGCCACAGCGGCTATGGATTCCCCATTGGCGGCGTTGCGGCGATGGATGTGCACCAGGGGGGAGTAATATCTCCCGGCGGAATCGGGTTCGACATCAACTGTGGCATGCGTCTGGTCATCACGAATCTCACGCTCGATGACGTCCAGCCGCATCTGAAAGAAATTATCGATCTTCTATTCCAGCGCGTGCCAGCCGGTGTAGGCAGTCACGGGTTCTTGAAATTGTCGCGTCAAGAATTTCGCGACCTCGTCGAACAGGGTGCACGCTGGTGCGTTGAACACGATTACGGCTGGAAGGAAGATCTCGAAGTCACCGAGGAAAACGGCTGCATCTCCGGCGCGGATGCGTCCAAAATAAGCGAGCGCGCGGTTGATCGCGGGTATAACCAGGTCGGTACACTCGGCAGCGGCAATCATTATCTCGAAGTGCAGGTCGCGCGGCCCGAAGATGTGCGGGACAAAGAACTAGCGGCAAAATTCGGAATCACAATCCCGAACCAAGTCGTCGTCATGTTTCATTGCGGGAGTCGTGGCTTCGGGCACCAGGTCGCCACCGATTATCTCCAGGTTTTTCTGAAAGTGATGGAATCGAAATACCACATCAAAATTCTGGATCGCGAGCTGGCATGCGGGCCTTTCGAGTCGCCCGAGGGACGCGATTACTTCGCTGCGATGAAATGCGGGTTGAACATGTCATTTGCAAACCGGCAGGTTATTCTCCATCGCATTCGCAAAGTTTTTTCGGAAGTGTTCGGCCGCAGCGCAGAGGAACTCGGGATGCAGATGATCTACGACGTCGCTCACAATACCGCGAAACTGGAACGTCACGTTGTCGATGGGAAACAAAAGACGTTGCTCGTTCACCGCAAAGGCGCGACGCGCGCGTTTGGGCCTGGACACGATGAAGTGGCCGCGCGTTACCGGGACATTGGCCAGCCGGTGATCATCGGCGGGTCGATGGAGACCGGCTCGTATCTGCTCGTAGGCACGTCAACAGGCGGAGAAACATTTTTTAGCACGGCGCACGGAAGCGGCCGCACGATGAGCCGCACCAAGGCGCGCAAACAATGGCACGGTAAGCAACTCCAGCGCGACCTCGAAGCCCGTGGCATCTACGTTCGCAGCACGTCATGGGCGGACCTCGCCGAGGAAGCCGGTCCGGCTTACAAGAATATTGATGAAGTAATCGCCGCAACGGAGTCAGCAGGAATCAGCAAGCCAGTCGTGCGATTCACACCAATCGGGAATGTGAAAGGATGAACAGAATGGTGATCAGTGACTAGTGATCACTATCAAAGCCATGACTCCACGCACTCCCATCACTCTCGTCACCGGTCCGCTCGGCAGCGGCAAGACAACTTTGCTTCGTCACATTCTCGCCACGCGTCCGGCAAAGATCGCCATTGTGATGAACGAATTCGGCGAGATCCCCATCGACGCCAAAGTGATCGAAGGCAAAAACGTGCGACTCGCCGAGCTCGGAGGCGGCTGCGTTTGCTGCTCATTGCTCGGCGAATTCGAAGCTGCTGTGAACGAAATTATCCAGTGCGTCCAGCCCGATATCATCGTTGTGGAGACTACCGGCCTCGCCGAGCCGGAAGCACTCGTGTTCAACATTCAGGAAGCAATACCGCAATGCCGCCTCGACGGCGTCGTTTCAGTAATCGACGCCGACATGCTTGTGCGCTTTCCCGAACTCGGTCACACCACGCGCATGCAAATCGAGGGCGCGGACATTTTGCTTTTGAACAAGATCGATCTGGTCGAGCACGGACAGATCGAATCGCTCGAAGCGAAGCTGCGCGAAATCAATCCGACCGGGGCAATTGTCCGCGCCGAGCGCTGCCGGACCGATCCGGAATTATTGTTTGGTATCGGGCGCGAGAAAAGAGTCGCACCACCGAAACACAAGCATCAGCCCGAGTTCGAGTCATTCACATTCAGTTCAGAAAAAACTTTCTCTCGCGATTGCTTTGAACGCTTTGCAGACGGCCTGCCCCCAAATGTATATCGCGCGAAAGGATTCGTGCGTTTCGCTGATGCGGCGCAGCTTTTTAATTTCGTTGCTGGACGCTGGGATTTGGAGCCGTTTGAGGCTGCCGAGACAGCGCTTGTTTTCATTGGCAGAGAAATCACCAAGGAAAAACCAACGATCCTCCGCGCGCTCGATGAGTGCGCGCACTAGACAACAAATGACGAAGCACGAATGACGAAGGAAGCCCGAACCCAGAATGACGAAAGGATTCACGCGCTCGCTTCGAGTTTCGGATATTCGTCATTCGTTATTAGTCATTCTCTTCATGCCTTACAAATATTTAGAAGAAATCGGCACCGCCGATATCGCGTTTGAAGCGACCGGACGCGATCTGCCGGAATTGTTCACGGCTGCGGCCGACGCGACGATGAACGTGATGATAGACAACCTCGACGCGATCGAGCCGCGCGAGACGCAGCAGATCGAACTAGCCAACGAAGAGGTCGACATGCTGCTGTTCGATTTTTTGCAGGAGCTTATTTATTTCAAAGATGCCGAGCGTCTTTTACTGCGCGTCCGCGACGTGCAGATCGACAAGAAGGACGAAAAATATTTTTTGAGAACGAAAGCTGCCGGCGAACGGTTGGACGCGGAGCGGCATCATCAGCGTGCGGACGTGAAAGCGGTCACGCTCCACGATTTCCGCGTAGAAAAAATTGATGTTGGATGGAAGGCGTCGGCGATTTTAGACATTTGAGCGTGTGCGGAAACAGGCGTCTCGCCTGTTCGATCGACCAAGTGACGACATGCGGAGGCGCCTGTCTGCCATGACAGCCGAGACAGCTATCTTCCGCTATTTCGGTTCCAGCGCGACGTAGCCGCCACGGCCCTGGCTATAGACGCGCATCAGAATTTTTTCTGTCGGTTTCAATTTCTTGCTGATGACGACCAGGTCTTTCGCGCTTTTAACTGGCTGCTTGTTAACTTCCTGGATCACGTCGCCTTCGCGCAGACCGGCTTTGGCGGCTGGTGAGTCAGCGTCAATTTCTGCGATCACCGCTCCTTGAACGTCTTTTGAAAGATTGAGCGCGCTGCGAATGTCATCGGTAATATCCGCTACCGCGACACCGCCGAAAACGGTCGCTTTTTCGGGCTGAGCACTTTCTTCAGGAAGCGCCTCGGCACCCTGCTCAGCCGCCCCAGCAGGCATTTCAGCAAGCTCGACATCGAACATTTTCTTCTGACCTTCGCGATTGATCTCGATCTGCACCTTTGTGCCAGGTGCCATCGAGCCAATCATCAAACGCAACTCGCGCGCATCGCTGACTTTCTTCCCGTTAACGGACGTAATCACATCGCCGGTTTTCATCCCGGCTTTTTGCGAAGGACTTCCTGGCGTTACCTCGCCGACGAGCGCGCCGGTCAGTTGCCCGTTGAGCTTCATCGCTTCAGCCAGCTCGGGCGTGAGCGTTTGCACAGACGTGCCGATGTAGCCGCGAATCACGCGGCCCTTTTCGCGCAGGCTCTGCATCACGTCGCGCGCAAGATTCGCGGGAATCGCGAAGCCAACGCCCTGGCTTCCGCCGTTTCGTGTGAAAATCGCGGTATTAATGCCCAGCAGCCGGCCTTCGGTATCGACCAATGCGCCGCCGGAGTTGCCCATGTTAATGGCGGCGTCGGTCTGGATGAAATTTTCGTAATCAACAATGCCCATGCCGCCGCGGCCGACGGCACTGATGATCCCCATCGTAACCGTTTGCCGCAGGCCGAATGGATTGCCGATCGCGAGCACAATATCGCCGGCACGCGCTTTCTCGCTATCGGCAAACGTGATCGACGGCAGAGTCTTCTCGTCGATCTTCAACAATGCCACGTCGGTCCCTGGGTCGGTGCCGACTTTCTTTGCTTTATATTTGCGAAGCTCGGTGCCAAGTCCCACCATAATTTCCTCCGCACCCGAAACGACGTGGTTGGCAGTGAGAATGTATCCATCCGCACTGACGATAACGCCCGAGCCGAGGCCTTGCAGCGTTTGCTTGCCTTGACCTCGCGGAAGTTGGCCCCCGAAAAATTGGCGCAGCGTGTCGTCGGAAAATGGAAACGGCGCCAGCGTCCGTGACACCGTTTGAGTAGTAAACACTGTTACGACGCTCGGCGCGACCTTCTCGACGACCGGCGCGAAGCTCGCGATAGCCCCCTGCTGCGTGCGCGCAGGTTCCTGCGCTGCGGCAGAAAACGCACCAGCTGGGGCGCACAACATCGTCGCAGTCGACAGCACGCACGACCATAGAATTCTTTTTTGCATAAAGCGTTTCCGATCCTTTTAAGAGAATCGCGCGCTCAGCCGCAGCCGGCTCCATATTGTTAATGCGAGCGTGCTTTCATTCGATAGATGGTCTCTGCATTCGAAATTTGTGGCTACCGAAAGGTCTCGCGGCTTAGTCGTGGGGGCAACCGCTCCGGTCGTAGCCGAAGCGCCCGCCCAGCAATTCAGGCTTCATACGAACGTTCTCTCGGGATCAAATGCTCGCGGCCCGCGAGTTCGAACAGCATTACCAACGACAGGCTTCGAAGCAGGCACTGCGACGCTTTCACGCGTCAACCAGCAACTCGCGCAACCCGGCCGAGGCTGAAATCAGCGACGTGAGCTAGAATCAGCATAGCTTGCGCCGGCGCGCGCGCCGGTCGCGCCCCTACCACACTAGAAACTCGCGAATTGTTCCCGCGAGTTCCCACATAAGAACTTCAAGCGCTACGGGCGAGGATGCGGAGTCCGCGAGGCCTGGGTGTCGGAGTAGGCCTGGGAGTCGTACTAGGTGTGGCTGTCGGCGTTGCCGTTGGGGTCGCGGTCGGCGTCGCTGTTGGAGTTGGCGTAGGAGTTGGCCCCCCTACCTGGCAGAAGATTTCCATCGAAGCCACTGGGACGCCAGTGTTATCATAGCCACCGGCCAGCCAAATCCTGCTGGTGCCGTCGGTGTCGGTCGGGAAGTTGCGACGCGCAGTGACGAATGCGGGAACAGGCGTGTTAACTGTCCAACTGTCAGTACCTGGATCGTAGGCATCCACCTCGTTCGAGGGATTGGGCGCAATTCTGCCGCCGCCCATGACCAACTTCAAGCCATTGAAGTTCAGCGCTCGGGTCTCCCCTGTGGCCCTCGGTATGCTCGCAATGGTGGTGATAGAATCAGCCACCGGATCGTATTTAAACGAATCTGTAGTATCGGTGAGAGTGCCGCCCGTGATATCGCTGCCCCCACCTGTGTAGATTAGGCTGCCGATGGTCGTCGTGGGTATGTAACCGCGCGGAACAGGCAGCACAGCGCTCTTCTGCACCCAGACGTTGGTCGTAGGAGTAAACTCCCAGATCTGGTCGGTCGCGTTCCCTCCCGGGATGTCGAATCCGCCCAGGATGTAGAGCTTGTTTTGAAAGATGGTGAAGCCTCCAGGCAGAGTGCTTGCCCCGCCCGGCGGCCAGGGACCAGCCACGGTGGTAATTGCATCGGTCACCGGGTCGTAGCGGAAGACGCGACCGGTCGTGGTCGAGGTGGCGGACTCCGAGCCGCCCACGCAGTAGATGAACGGCGTTCCCGAGTCGACGAGCACACCGCAAGCCATGTTGTTTACCTGGTTATCAGGATAGGTAGCCGCCTTGATCGTCCAACTGTTGGATACCGGATCATATTCAAACGGGTTAGTAAACTCGCCACCGCCTCCGTCGAAGGCGCGTCCACCCATGCCATAAAACTTCCCATTGGCCTGAAAATAGACGCCAACGAGGCGGACCCCGGGGCTGGGCAGATCTGGACCGGCAGACCATCCCGACGGCGCGCAACCACCGGTAACATTGATCACGCCTCTCATACCAATAGCGCAGTGCGCGGCGCAGTGGTAAGAATAAGTGCCAGGCTCCGCAAAAGTGTGCTCGTAAACCGTGCCTGTGTTAGAAAGAATTCCCGCCGCGCAGTTCATATCATCAGGGGAACAATATTGCGAATCGGCCACACAAGGAGGGCCGCTGGTGACACTGTGGCCGCTCTCGGCCTAGGTCCACCGCACCGTGTCGCCCACCGAGATGTTGAGTGTGTCCGGCACAAACACATCGCCGCCCTGCCCTACCGCCACATCGAAAATCTGGCTGGTAGCCGATGGCACGCCGTTGAGAGCCGGCCGGCCATTTTGATCGACAATGCGAACAGCCCCATGGGTGCGCTCCTTCTGTGTCGTCGTATTGATGCGCCTGTCGCCAGATTCGGCGTGCGAGAAAAACGCGATCGCTAACATCATTGCCAGCCAACAAATCCCCAGCACTGCTACGTTTAATCGTTTCATGGTTTTACTCTTTCTCTTCTTCTGCGCGTCAGCGTGTGGATTTCCTTTTACATCGACACCCGAACCGTAGCTGGCGCTCTCCGATTTCCGCATCAGGGGGGATATTGCGCAGGAGCTTCGAATAAAGGCCAGCAGAATCTTTGGGCGAAAACGCTACGAAAGCTATGAATTCTCGCAAAAAGGTAATGCAATCGTTACCAGTACGAGAAAAAGGACAAATTTTGGAGCGCGCGGACATGTTCGCGCTGTAGAATTAGGTTGCTGGAAGGAATTCATAAATGTTGTAGCCACCGGCTTGTTACCGGCCCGAGGGCGTTGCTTTTAACATTAGGGCGACAGCCCGCAGGGTCACGGCTACAGGGGGAACGGCTCTATCTTACTCTCGCTAGAGCCTACTGACGCGGAGTCGGGCGAGGGTGCGGAGTCGGACGAGGCCTCGGTGTCACTCTGGGCGTTGGAGTAGGTGTTGCAGTTGGCGTAGGTGTAGGCGTAGGAGTCTGATCGTATGAGTATAACCGCTCATGACAAAGCTGCCGCCCGCATCAAGGATATCCTGGAATGCTCCGCCGCTGATGCTGATCTCCAGTACACCGCCGTCAAAGCCACTCTCAAAGTCGAAGTTGTGACGGAAAGTCAATTGGGCTGAAAACTGGATGTCGCTTTAGCTGAAGCAGCGAAACGTTCAACATGATTTTCTCTTTTAAAGCTTTTAAGTTCTGGAAATCAACGGTCTGGAGTCTTAGCCCGCTATTATACATCCGCGATTTGTTCGCACCGCAAGGTCTCGCGGCTGAGCCGTTGGAGGGCAGCCGCTCCAGTTGCGAATCGAATTTGGCAGGCGAAGCGCTCGCCCTGCGATCCGGCTTTGTACGAAGGATTTTCCCGGGATCAAACGCTCAGTTGGCAGTAACGTCGAATAATGCTCCACCTATTCATTAGATCGGCTGCCATCATTTCCAGTAACGGTATGATTGCTGCCTAGCGCGGCGGAGCCGGGCGAGGCGGCGGGCTCGAGCGAGGTCTCGGCGTTGGAGTAGGCCTTGCTGTAGCAGTTGGAGTTGGCGTGGGTGTAACAGTAGGTGTTGGAGTTGGGCTCGCAAAGTCCAGCACATGAACAACGCTCTGCCAGTTGCCGCCCACATTGGCGAAGCCCGCACACCAGACCCGGTTACCGACGTTGGCACACGCGCTTGTTTCGTGACCGGTGTCCAGATCGAGCACCCACGTCTGACCGCCATCGTTGCTAAAGTAGATTCCTCCGACACCACCAGAGCCATTGCCTCCTGCTGCCCAACCAATTTCCGGCATCAGGAAAAGTAACGATCGGATCGGCCACGGCGCGTCCAAGACGCGTCCGCTCCAGGTCACGCCGCCATCGGTGGTGCGATGGACCCAGCCTCGAACTTCGGGCGAAATAGACCCACCACCGATCCAGCCTGAGGAGTCGTCAAGGAAGAAGGTGGGACCATCGAAGATCTCGTCGATAGACGGGCGGCAACTCCAGGACGCGCCACCATTGACGCTGTCACAGTAGGTGATACCCGACGCGCGAGCCCTAAGGTTCGGTAGCAAGCTGAACTGGTTGCCAAACCAGCCGCCCGCCGGGTCCGGCGTGACCTGCGTCCAGTCATCGGCTGTCTGTCCGCCATTCGTTGTGTAGTGCGCAGCGTTGGGATGGCTAAGGCTCAGCAGGTCCAGCACCAACCCGTTCTGAGCATCCGCGAATCGCACTCGTGTGGACCATCCGTCAGTCGTGAGCACCACCTCGGGGTCCCACGTCTGGCCTCCATCGTGGCTCCAGCGAAGGAGCCCGCGGAAGTTGGAGTTATCGAACCCGGAGATAACAACGTCATTCTCCGAGAGCGCATCGACACCATACCAGTAGTATGGAAAGCCCAGGTCCATGACGACCATCCAGGTCTCGCCGCCGTCAGTGGTCTTCCACACCCGGCCGAGTTCCGCCGCGGCATAACCGACCGCGGCGCTCGGAAATGCGAGGTCTGTGATTACACCACTCAACGTGGCTTGCAGCCTCCACGGGTTTGTCTGCGGCTGAGCTGACTCGGCCCGTGTCCCACCTGGGGTTGGCACGGTTGTTATGGCTGGCCGGTTTGCTGCCAGGATATGGATCGGACCCTTTCCTTGCATTGGGACACGGCTGGATGTGTAGCTAAGCGTGGCAAGTGGTTCTCTCGTTTCGGTGGAAGGAGGCGCCGAAATCTTGGACTGGGCGAGGACGCTCGTGAACGCCGTGTAGGTGAACAGCGTCAGAACGACGCCGCCTAGGAAGACAATCAGACCGATTAGAACGCGCAGACTAAAAAAGCCGGATCGGGAAGTGTGCTTCTTTTTCACAGATAAAGTCCACCGTGCGTCGTCGAGCCCGATTCTGTTACAACGCCAGAGGACGTGTCAACATCATTTCTTGTTCTTCCCCTTGTTGATCCCTGACTTTTCCCCCGCAGCACTGCATCCGAAAGAAATGAACACTGGCCTTAACAACCGTTCCGGCGGCGCGCCCGGCGGTCGCGCTCTGCCATTACTATCACAACTCACTTATGGACCATGCTTAGCGCAACGAAGTCGGGCGAGGCGCTGGCGTCGGACGAAGCCTCGGCGTTGGAGTTGGTCTTGGTGTAGCAGTCGGTGTTGGTGTTGCTGTTGGGGTGGCTGTCGGACTCGGAGTAGGCGTTGGGGTTGGTGTAGCTTGCACCTGGATTAACTCGATGCGGCCGCCACTGCCGAACTGGTTGGCGTGGACGGCCTTTGCGCCACCTACCACATAGTGCCCATCAGCCGATACATCGACGCCGAACGCTGAGCCGGGGAAGTTGATCTGACCGATCAGCTCGACGTTGCGGTTGAACACCATAACTTCCGGCCAGTCGTGGAACTCGGTGCCCCACGAGGCGAAGGCCATAACCGAGCCGTCGTCGTTGGAGTCGGCGCCGATGGGCGTGCCTTGGTAGGAGCCGCTACCAGTGACGGGATAAGAGCGGAGCATTGCGCGACTCGGGACATCGAACAAGAAGACCTCGCCAGAGAGCCAGCCGTTCGCAAAATCGCCGGCGAACGTACCCACGGTGGAGCCATCGCGCGAGACTATGGACGCGCCGCCGAACCAGCTGTTCGCGCGGGTGAAGTGAATGACCCGCTGGTAGGTGGTGCCATTGTACTGGTAAACGTCGAAGCTGAAGCCGCCGACAACGAACACGCTCCCATCGCCGGAAATCCGATAGAAGATGTTACCGGCGCCAGAGCCGGCGACACTGAATACGGTGTTTCCGCTGCTGGTATCGACCAAGGCGGCGAGGTTATCCTGCGTGACGAGTGCAATCGATCCGTTGTCGTTCAAATCGACAGCATCCATACGAAGGGGATCGGTCCATGTGAGTCTGACCGCACCCGTGTTAGCGTCGAAGACGTAGAGCTTCGAGGTCTGCGTCGCGGGTTCGTCGCTCACTATCGCGGCGACGGTGGAACCGTCATACGACGCAGCGACTCTCTTCGAGCTGGCCGGCAGATTGGGATCGCTCTCCGGAAACTGGAACGACCAGTCCGGTATACCGTTGCTGTTAGATGTGAAACCATGCAGCCGGAAGTCGCTTCCTGCGGCATTCGACTCCAGAAAACCTATACGATCGGCGCCCTTGGCGGAGGCGACGCCTGAGTTACCGTTACCAAAGGAGGAGAACTCGAAGGCTGGCGTGCCACCTCCGTCGATCGGGTATGCGCCGAGGCGGGCGCCGGTGAGGGTCCAGGCACCCCAGACATCATTGGCGTCGATGGCGACTCCGTCGGCGATTGCATTCTCGTCGTCGACGTTCCAGAGCGTCGTCCCCAGTGGCCCCAACCCACGCCTTTGGGGTACAGCGAAAGCTGCAAAGGCTTTTTAGAATCAGCAAGCTCCTGGACCGGCCCAACACCATCCGGCGTGACTCTCATGAATGTCCGCGCAGTCATCTTAGGCGGCGGCACGGCAACCGCATTCGGGAATCCGCCGGAATTAACTCCGTCGCCGGCGAACAACGCCAGAACGACACCACCCAGGGAAACCAATAGACCAATTAAAATGCGCAGATTAAGGAAGGCTGATTGAGCAGTGGGTTTCCTTTTCATGGATGAAGTTCCATCATCGTGGACCCGTGATTGTGATCGAGCGCCGGAAGCCGTGTCAATGATTATCTCTACTCTTTAGGTTCGTATTTGGACCATAATTTCCCTCGTGGTTCCGGGAGGCACGGACATCCTCCAGAAGTGTTTTCCGCAAGCTGCCGAAAAGCACAGGCTGGCAGCCTGTGCTCCCCAGAATCTCGCGCGAACGCGCGCGGAGTCGCGCGCTACGAGTGGGGATTCACCAGTAACAATTCACGAATCACTGATCACCACTTCCCTTACCGCAGCGGGGTCGGGCGAGGCGCGGGGGTCGGCCGGGGTCTTGGAGTAACCCTTGGCGTTGCAGTCGGCGATGGTGTTGGGGTTGGACTCTGAGACGCAGTCCTGAGAATCGCGCCAAAAGCCCCCACTGCGGTTCCTGTGTTTGTCTCAGTAAAGGAAACGTCGTAAAGATCCTGGTTTGTGCCGCTTGCCTGACGAATCCAGTTCTGTCCTCCATCTGTTGTTCTCAAGGTCGTGCCCAGTTGACCAACGGCTGTTCCATTAGAAGCATCTGTAAAAGAAACTCCTAAAAGGGTCTCAGACACGCCGCTGTTCTGGTTTGACCGCCATCTGTCGTTCTTAGAATGGTGCCCAGATCACCTACAACAGTGCCGGTGTTAGTATCCGCGAAGGAAACGGCCCGAAGCTGGTTGGCTGTTCCACTCGATTGAGGTATCCAGTTTTGCCCGCCGTCTGTGGTTCTTAAAATTGCACCGTCGTTGCCAACGACTGTGCCGTTATTCGTATCGGTAAAATAGACCCCAAGCAGACCACTGGCTCCGCTGGACTGAGGAGTCCAGTTCTGGCCACCGTCTGTTGTTCTGTGAATTGTTCCGTTGAGGAAGCCGACCGCAGCGCCGTGATTTTCGTCGCTGAAATGAACGGCATAAAGCAAGTCAGTTGTTCCGCTCGTCTGTTGGACCCAGTTCTTGCCGCCATCTGTTGTCCTTAGGATTATGCCGTCATCGCCGACGATTGTTCCGATACCGGAGTTCACAAAATGCACCCCGAAAAAATTGATCCCATCAAATGGATCGCTTAATCCGCTGGACTGACGCAACCATGTGTTCCCGCCATCCGTCGTCCTGAGAATCATGCCGTCGGGATTTTCGTAACCCACAGCCGTTCCCGTGTTCGCATCGGTAAACGAAACCCCGTACAAATAATTGAATGTGACGCTTGGCTGACTATTCCACTGCACTCCGCCATCAGTGGTTTGAAGTATTATTCCTGCATCGCCAACGATCGTTCCCGTGTTAGTATCGGTGAACGATACCGCATAAAACGCGTTCGCCCCCTGGGGCAGCGAATATGAGGTTTGCTCAACCCAGTTGTTCCCTCCGTCTGTTGTTCGCAGAATGATGCCTGTCCCGCCGAGCTCGAAGCCACAGATCGTTCCATTGTTCGCATCAGTGAACGAGACGCCGTAAAGCGTTTTCGTCGTCCCACTGATTTGCGGCGCCCAACTGTTACCTCCATCAGTCGTTCTTAGAATTGTGCCCCCGTCGCCGACGGCCGTTCCATTGTTAACATCGGTAAAAGAAACATCGAAAAGGAACACTGTTCCCGGGTTTGGCTGGCTGACCCAGTGCTTTCCTCCGTCTGTTGTTCTGAGGATTTCGCTTTGGCCAAATGTTCCACCCACAGCAGTTCCGGTGTTAGAATCGGTAAAAGAAACTCCAAAAAGAGTATCCGTAATTCCGCTTGACTGAGGAAGCCAGCTGTTTCCGCCGTCTGTAGTTCTGAGAATGGTGCCACTTTCACCAACAGCCGTCCCGTTGTTTGCATCCGTGAATGAAACCCCACGCAATTGAACACTGGTTCCGCTTACCTGGCTGACCCAATGGTCTCCGCCATCTGTAGTTCCGAGAAACGTACCAGCTTCACCAACAGCCGTTCCATTATTTAAATCTGTGAACGATACAGCCCACAAATTTTGTGTTGTTCCGCTGAACTGAATTGTCCAGCTGTTTCCGCCGTCCGTAGTCCTGACGATCGT
>WNGK01004376.1_pt1 | contig 15126 bp, 10 predicted proteins | sample 5400601 | NCBI WGS metagenome assembly WNGK01 (sample SAMN13153376, study PRJNA577476) | soil metagenome | isolation source: 60 cm soil or saprolite under Garry oak tree replicate 1 | place: USA:California | collected 2016-06-15 | reverse complement strand
ACGTTGGCGGCGCCACCCGGCATGAAATTCTCTTGCTCGAAGTCCACCACCGGCACCGGCGCTTCCGGCGAAATCCGGGCGACACTGCCCCAGATGAAATGATCGAGCATCACGTCGCCAACCACCAGGACTCGGGAGCGGGCTGCCGCAGCCAGCAGAGTTTTGACACGGCGAGCGCTAATGACGCATGAAGTCCTGGAAACCTTGGACATGGCGCCGGCTCAGGTCAGAAACCCGGTTAACGGACTGGTCGCGCTGGCGGTCTGCTGCGCCTCAGCCAATCCACATTCGTAAGCCGCCCGCCCGGCTTCGACCGCCAGTTTGAACGCTGCGGCCATTCGATTGGGCTGACTGTTGATAGCGATGGCCGTGTTGACCAGCACCGCATCGGCCCCCAGTTCCATCGCTTCCGCAGCGTGGCTGGGCGCGCCCAGTCCCGCATCCACCACCACCGGCACCGTGGCTTGTTCGATGATGATGCGGAGTTGATCGCGTGTCTGGAGGCCGCGGTTGGAACCAATCGGCGACCCAAGGGGCATGACGGTGGCCGCGCCGATGTCCTGCAGGCGCTTCGCCAAAACCGGGTCGGCATTGATGTATGGCAGCACGATGAACCCTTCCCTAATCAACTGCTCTGCCGCTTTGAGCGTCTCGACCGGATCGGGCAGGAGATAACGCGGGTCGGGATGGATTTCCAACTTGATCCATTTGGGCAGGCCGGCAGCCGCAGCCAGGCGCGACAAGCGAACGGCTTCTTCGGCGTTCATCGCTCCGCTGGTGTTCGGCAGCACCAGAAACCTGGTGCGGTCAATGAATTCCAAAATGTTCGCAAATGGGTCCTTCTTCCCGCTCAAATCGGCACGGCGCAAGGCCACCGTCACCATTTCTGCGCCGCTGGCTTCGAGCGCCTCGCTCATGGCTTCGGGCGAAGAGAATTTTCCGGTCCCCAAAATGAGGCGCGAGCGCAGAATTCGTCCGGCGATGACCAGCGCTTGGTTCGATAGCAGCATCAGGGGCCAATTTAGCCGAACCGGCGAGGTCTTGTCGAGAGGCGGTGGGACTCCCAAATCCTCGCTTAAGAAAAGGATTCAAACCGCGAAATACGCGGTCCTCTCGCCTTTCTATTTTGGCGACGTGTTTGAATCCTCAACATTTTTCACCGTCTTGTCGAGGGCAGCGAGACTGCACGACTGCACGGCGCCGGGGAACAAGCGCAGCCTGTTACCACCGCCAAAATCGCGGGCCGGCGTAGTCTGGACCAAGGTGCGTTGCGCCGAGAACACAAGCCCGTAGCCAAGAAGAGTCCCAGATTTTTGGTGCCTTTTTGTGGGCCTTCATCAGGGTGAGTTCATGAACGCTCGAAACCGGTTGGCAGGGCGGTGGAAACCCTTGAAAGGGGTTAAGACACACAAGCCACGCCCCACACCCCGATGAATCGGGGTGTGAATGAGACTGGTCGGAGTTTCTTGAACGCGCCCTGGGACCTTCATTTCTCAGGGCACATTTTCTTTTTTTCAATTCTCCGGTCTGGTATTCAGGCTGGGTTTCAAATGCGTTACGTGGTTTCGATTGCCGCAATGTTGGCCGCTTTGGGCAGCCTGGCTGCCGATCCGCAGTGGACGCATCTGTCCAGTTCGACGGGCGACTTGCCTGTGCCTGGGCCGTCAACCGAGCAGACCGGCGCCCTGGTTGCCGATCTGGACAAAGACGGGACGAACGATTTTGTGCTCAGTTTTCGCAAGGTCGCGCCCGCCCTGGTCTGGTATCGGCGAACGGCTGCTGGCTGGGACCGCTATGTCATTGAGACAAATTTCTTGACCGTTGAGGCAGGCGGGGCGGTGTATGACATAGATGGCGATGGAGATCCGGACATTGTTTTTGGAGGCGACTGGCAAAGCAATGAACTCTGGTGGTGGGAAAATCCCTTTCCTGCTTTTGATGCCAGCATTGCCTGGAAACGGCATCTGATCAAAAGCGGAGGCGCTACCCAGCATCACGACCAGGTCTTCGGCGATTTTCTTGGGAACGGCAAACCGCAACTGGCGTTTTGGAATCAAGGCGCCAAGAGGATTTTTCTGGCGGAAATCCCTTCCAACCCGCGGCAGGCCCAATCATGGCCGTTGACGGAGATTTTCTGCGGCGAAGCTGGGGCCGGCCAGAACACGCCGTTCAGATATCCCGAGGGGATGGCGGCCTATGATGTTGATGGGGACGGCAAAGTGGATTTGCTGGCCGGCAATTTGTGGTTCAAACATCGTGGCGGAAAGAAATTCGATCCCATCCAAATCGGCGCAATCGGCGGGCGCATCGCTGCAGGCAGGATTAAGCCGGGGAAATGTCCGCAAATCGTCATCGCTCCAGGAGATGGCATCGGTCCTTTGCGGTGGTATGAGTGCATCGGCAATCCGGAAAACTCTAAAGACTGGGTCGGCCACGATCTGCTGGATCGGGACATGATTCATGGCCATAGCCTGCAGGTTGCCGACATTGATGGGGACGGCAAACTCGACATTTTCGCGGCCGAAATGGCCAAGTGGAGCGAGAAGGCGAAGGCCCCGGACCACCCGAATGCAACCGCCTGGATCTTTTACGGAGACGGCCAGGGCCACTTTCGCAAGACAGTCCTGGCCAGCGGCATCGGGTTTCACGAAGCCCGCGTCGCCGATCTCAATGGCGACGGCCGAATGGACATTCTGGATAAGCCGTACTGCTGGGAAGCCCCGCGGATTGATGTGTGGTTGCAGTTCCCACCTCTGCCACGCTAGTCCGGGTCTCTCGTGGGTTCTTCCGACCGATCAGGACCGCGCAGGCAGCTCGTGATTGCTTGATCCGTTACCCCAGGGAGATTTCGTATTCAAAAAATCGTGAAAAGTTTTCACACAGTCCGTAACGTCGGCGGCTACGCCGTTACGACAAATTCTTGCCACGGCGTGGCAAAAGTTTGCAGAGCGCAAGGCGCCTTCGCGGATCGCGGGTAGTTCCAAGGGTGGGGACACATACGACGGCGTCCCCATTTTTCCCCCAAAGAATATGAGTGTGGGACGCTGTGGAAAGCGTCCCTGTCAGCCGCTGGCGAATGCCCAAAGCGAGAGGCCCCAGGGGCAAGTCGGGTCTTGGTACGTCATCTGCTTTAGGGCTGGCGGCGGCGAAATCTGATGGGCAGCGCCGGCCTATGAACAATTTGCAGGCACAAAAGAATATGAATCGTACAAAGAGCACAGACGGCAAGACATGCGGCGCTATCCCCGCGGCGCTGGTTGGTGTGGTCAATCACAGCACGCGGACAGTTTTGAGACGGGCAGTCTCATTCCTGGCCGTTGCGTCACTGGCGGTCGCGAGTCTAACTCCGTTGAGCGCCCTTGCAGCGCCTGCGGGCCGCGTGCCGGGACGGATTCTGGTCCAGCCGAAGGACGCTGCGCCTGAGGGGGCGTTGCAGGCGGTGTTTGCAGGCCATGGGGCCCGTCAGGCGGGCGCCATTCATCAAATAAACGTGCGAATCCTGCACGTGCCGGAAGCGCGGTTGGGTCGGGTGCTGGAGTCCCTAAAACATAACCCGCTGATCGAGTTTGCGGAGCCGGACTATCTATTTGAGCCAGCAGCAGTTCCTAATGATACCTATTATTCGTTGGAATGGCATCTCCCGAAAATTGCGGCGCCGGCGGCGTGGGATATCACGTCCGGCAGCAGCAGCGTTATCATCGCTATCCTCGATAGTGGCGTTGACGGTACTCATCCGGATTTGACTTCGCAAATGGTTGCCGGCTGGAACTTCTATGACGGCAATTCTGACACGACGGATGTCTTCGGACACGGAACTCTGGTAGCTGGGGCAGCAGCAGCGGCCGAGAACAATTTAGTTGGCGTAGCATCGGTAGCCGGAGGCTGCAAAATCATGCCGATCCGCGTCAGTGACACCAATGGCTACGCTAGTTCGTCGTCAATAGCACAGGGTCTAACATGGGCAGCGGATAGAGGAATCCGCGTGGCGAACCTTAGTTTTGCGAACGTCACAAAGATGTCGTCGATCAATACAGCAGCGCAGTATTTCCAGTCCAAGGGTGGTGTAGTGGTCGCTGCAGCGGGTAACGACGGCATGTTTGATTCCACACCTGATAATCCGAACTTTTTGATGGTAAGCGCCACAGATGCAAACGATACTCTAGCCACATTTTCCAGTACCGGGAACAACGTTGATCTAGCCGCTCCCGGCGTAAGCATCCTGACCACGGTGATGGGCGGAAGCTACGCGTGGGCTGGAGGGACTTCACTTTCTGCTCCCATCGTTGCCGGCGTCGCAGCCTTAGTGCTTAGTGTTAATCCAAGCCTGACCGGGCCTCAAATTCAAGACGTGCTCAAGACTAGCGCCGATGACCTGGGTCCAGCGGGCTGGGACCCAAGTTACGGCTGGGGCCGCGTCAACGCCTACAAAGCGGTTCTGGCAGCTACAGGCGGAATACTGCCGCCCACCGACACCACGCCGCCGACGGTTGCGATACTGGCACCGGTGTCAGGCGCGGTGGTTTCAAATCTGGTCACGATTAATGTCAGCGGCACCGACAACGTCGGCATCACGCGCGTCGAATGTTATTTGAATGGAACAGGCGTCGGCACGAATTCGGTTGCGCCCGCGACATTCACCTGGGACACGACCGGCTACGCGAATGGCTCGTACACCTTGCAGGCGCGCGCGTATGATGCGGCGGGTAACATGGGCGCGTCGGCGATGGACACGGTTACGGTGCAGAATGCGGCATCCGACACGACCCCGCCGACAGTGCAAATTACCGCGCCCACGACGGGCAGCTCTGTTGCCGGGGCAGTGAGCGTCAATGTCAACGGCACCGACAACGTGGGAGTCACGAAAATCGAGTGGTATCTGGATGGCGCGTTGGCTGGTTCGAGCGCGACGGCGTCGGCCAGCTTCCCTTGGAACACCACTAGTTTGGCCAACGGCTCGCACACGTTGCAGGCCACGGCCTACGATGCGGCCGGCAATTCGAGCGCGTCTGCCTCCGTCACGGTGACGGTCCAGAATGCAGTGGCCGATACGACGCCGCCCACCGTGCAAATCACGTCACCGGCCAGCGGGACGACCGTGGCGTCGAAGACCACCAAGGTATATGTGACTGCCAGCGACAACGTGAGTGTGACCCGAGTTGATTTGCTGGTGGATGGGAAGAATTACGCAACCAGTACGACGGCCACGCCGGTGTTCAATTGGAACACCAGCAAGCTCTCGCACGGCTCGCATACTCTGCAGTCAGTCGCTTATGATGCCGCCGGCAACTCGACGCGATCGAGCGTGATGACGGTTTACAAGTGAACCGCGAAATACGCCAAGGGGGGAATGCTAAACCGCGAAATACGCGAAATACGCGAAAAAGCTTGGAAAAGAACTACGTTGGTTTGTCCCTTCAGCTTTCTTTTCGCGTATTCAGCGTATTTCGCGGTTTAGTTTAGCATTCCCCCTTTGGCCTAATTCGCGGTTAACCCTTCAGGGCTTCAGCAGTGCGCGGTAGAAGCGCTGGCCGAAGTTGGTGGCTGTGAGATCGGCGAACGTTCCGGTTCCCGCTGTATTGGTTATCGCTCCCACTGCGATCCAGGTGATGAAATTCGTGGTGGCATCGATCTCGTAAATCCCGCCCGGAGACCCATTCAGGTCAAACTGAAATGTTCCATGCGGAAGCAGCAGCGGCGCGCTCAGACGGGTCGTCACCGTGGCGATACGCAGCGAGATTAGCCCCGAGGCGCCATCAAATCCATCAACCGCGATCCCGTAGTTTTGTCCCGTGGCGGGCGTGAAGCTTACAGAGCTAGTGAGAACGCCGTTGGTGGGATCGGTATCGTCATTACTCGCAACGACGGTCAAGTTTGAGACCGAAGGACCGGTATAGACCGCCAGCAAAGTGTCGAAGTCGCTCCCGGCGGTGGTGATCGTCACGGGGTCATTGGCCGGCGCGGTCCAACTCCACCAAACCGAAGTATCCCCCATTTGATCAGCGTGCAAGGGTTCGCCCGGTTCGCGGGTGGCTTCGACATTCGAACCATTGGTGGTTGTCGAGGCACCGCTGAGAGAGATGCGGTTTGTGAAACTGTCGTTGGGTGGCCGGAGGATCGGTTCGCTGATGAACACCAGGTTGAGCGTGATGCTGCCAGTGTCGGCGCCGGTGCCGTCATTGTAGCCGTCCACGGCGATTTGATAATTTGTGCCCTTGATGGCCTGGAGGCGCACACGGCTGGTTACAAATAGACCAGGAACCTGGTCGTCATTGCTGACTACGAGGCTCAAAGCGGAAACTGACGAGCCGGTATAGATGCCTAACAGCGTATCGAGCTCGCTTCCATCGGTGTTGGTGCTCCCATCGGTGGTGATAGTCAGGTCGCCATTGGTCGGCGCGGTCCAGGACCACCAGACCGAGGCGCCGCCGACGTTGCCCGCATGGTCAGGCTCGCGGTTCTGCTTAGTGGCGCCGATATTCGAGCCGGTGACGGTGATATTCGTGCCCATCAGGACGATGCGGTTCTGGAACTGGTCATTCGGTGGCGCCTGGGCCAAGACATTTGAATTAACCGCAGAGAACGCAAAGAACGCAAAGAGGGAGGCTTGGCAAACCGCGAAATACGCAGAATACGCCAAAGGGGCGGCTCGGAAAACTGAGCGATGATCGGGCACTGGTTCAGGTTGCGGTTACTCCGTCGTTCCAGATCCGGTGGACGATTTAATTTAAGACTCAAGAGGTTCTTTCCAGAGGGCGTATCTGCCCTTTTCAGCGGCGATGCGTACAATCTGGATTTTGGGGTAATGCCCAAAGTTTACCAGCAGGCCTAATTTTAAGCGGCTGGCCTTGAGGTAATTTTGTACTTGGGCGCGATGCTCATCCGCCAGTTCGGTAACCGCTTTAAGTTCAAGGACGATTTGTTCGTAACAGATAAAATCAGGTTGGTAGGTGGCGCGCAGCGGGCGGCCTTTGTATTCCAGCGCTAGAGGTCGCTGGGCGATGAAGGGGATTGTTTGAAGACTCAGTTCAATCTCCATGCACTCCTGGTAAACCGGTTCCACAAAACCGCAGCCCTTTTCTCGATAGACCTCGAAGCAGGCGCCCACGATTTTGTAGGATTCTTCCTTGAATAATAGTTCTGTATCCATCGCGCGACAGTAGCAGGGCCGCTAAAGCTGTAAACCGTGAAATGCGCGAAAAGGGTTTTGGCGTATTTCGCGTATTTCGCGGTTCACATCTGGGTTTTCAAACCGCGAAATACGCTAAATACGCTAAAAAAGAACGCCAAGAAAGGCAGTAGTCCCTCCCCTGCGTTCTCTGCGGTTCACATCTGGGTTTTCAAACCGCGAAATACGCTAAATACGCTAAAAAAGAACGCCAAGAAAGGCAGTAGTCCCTCCTCTGCGTTCTCTGCGTTCTTTGCGGTTAAATCGGTCTCACCAGCCCATCAAGCGGTTGATAACCGTCACGACCGCCGGATCATCCGGAAAGATCACCGGCAATTCCTTCGTCCGCACCGTCCGTTCCCCTGCCCTCTTGGCCATCACTTTGACGGGGCAACCGCACGCGCTATATATGAACGTCACCTCGCGTTCGGCGTTCTCCGGCCAAAACGCGCTCACCGGCGCGTCCTGGTGCTTGATCTTCGCGTCGAGAATCGAATTCGGGTTGTTCGAGCCATCCACCGTAATCGTATGTCCCGACTCGTCCCCCACGAGGATCAGCAGGTCCTTGCCAGTAAACGCCGCCGCGTTCGTCCCGGCAACAATCCGGCTCCGCCATAGCACCTCGCCGGTGCGACGGAAAATCAGCGAACCGATGCCCGGCTTCTCCGCGCTGACGTGCATGGAGATATGCAGTTTGCCCTGCGGGGTCGGTTCCCCGTAGGCATCCAGGATCGCAAAGGTCCGTCCGCGCCCATCGTCCGGCTGATAACGGCGCTCCACCTCTCGCAAAGCCTCGGCGATGGTCGTGGTGGGCGAGCCCAGATCCAGCTCGACGGTCACCATGACGGCGTGGTTGATCTCCATCACCGGAAGCGCGTTGGTTGCGTAGGTCAGCGCCTGCGTTTGGACGGGGGCGGGAACGGTCCTTGCCTGCGGAACGGCTGCTTCGCCTGCGTTTGGGTAGGTTTTCCCTGCTCTGCTGACCGCGACGATTCCTATGCCGATCACCGACACTCCCACTGCGACCCAGAGCGGCCAAAACCACGCGCGCGGGCCAGGCGGCGTCTCCACAGGCTGATGGTTGTTGCTATGCTTGGACATTGTCTGGGGGATTATTTAACCGCAAAGAACGCAGAGAACGCAAAGGGGAGAGCACCGAAGAACGAAGTGTTCCGGCGAGTCTTTCGCGTATTTGGCGTGTTTCGCGGTTGATCCCCTTGGTGGTTATTTAACCGCAAAGAACGCAGAGAACGCAAAGGGGAAAGCACTGAAGAACCAAGTGTTCCGCCGAGTTTTCGCGTCTAGAGCATACTTCGGAGTTGAATCAGTTTTGTATTGGTGTCCCTCCCTCGGGAGATTCGCGTGTTCGTACCCGTGGTTGAATCCCCTTCTCTGCGCTCTCTGCGTTCTCTGCGGTTAGATTAGTCGGCCCTCACTCGCAAAGCGAACTGGGGAAATGGTCGCAGGCTTCTAACCCACTTCCATTTCCCCAAGTTTCGCTACGGACCGCCTTGTGGCGGTGGTTCTTACTTCTGAGTTTGGGCTATGGCCCGCAGGCGAACGCCACCTGATTGTTGATAGCGTCGAAGGCGTTTTTGGCGCATTCCTGCACAGTTTTGACCTGGCAATACCACGGCGAAGCCAGCGGGTTTGTCGGCGTAGCCAGGGTCGCCTGGCTCGCTGCGTACGCCAGCAACTGCGACACGGTCAGGCAAGTCGCCCCTCCCGATGCGCTGACGCCGCCACCTGTCGTGCACGGAGCAACGCATTGGCTCACGTTAATGTACGTCCCGCCGCAGGTGGCGGTACCAGTCGTCAGGTTGTCGATCATCTTGCAGATCGCTTGCAGATCAATGCTCACGCCCCCGACGGGTACCGGCGCGTTAATCTTGTTGCCACCAAGCCCCGGGTCGCTGAAGTAAACGTCCAACGCTGTGGCCAGCATCTGCGCCTTGAGCATCGCGTTCATAGAAGAACCGGAGGCATTGGCCGCCTTGATGGTGTTATAAACGTAGGTGGCGACCTGCGCACAAGTCGCAGTCGCGCTGAGGTCCTGAAACGGCGCGTATTGCCTCAGCCAGCCGGCTGACGGGCAAAGTCCAGTCTTGGCTTGACCGGTGATAATCCCTTGGCCATTCTTGTTCTGCCAGAAGCCCATCGTCAGCGCGCCGGTTGACGCGGTCCTCAGGTTGCCGAAACTGACCGACTGACTGCAGTGGGTTGAATTGACTAGCACACCCGTCCGCGTGGTCCCCGCGGTAGCTACATAACCGGCCTTCACTTGCTCGGTCAAAGTGTAGGTCCCGTTGGTCACGTTGAAGCAGACCTTGCCGTCTGTGCCAGTGAAGCCGACTTGTCCATCGCTATTCGTAATCCCCCAGCCTGAAATGACTCCTTCAGTGCCATTCTGACTGCCGCTGAAGTCGGAGTCATAAAACTTAGTGACGCAGATCTGGCCTTTCACGGTAACGGTGAACGAGCACGAGGACGCATTGTTGCAGGTGTCAGTCGCGCTGCAGGTCACTATAGTCGTCCCGACACAGAAAGACGCGCCGGAATCCGGAGCGCAAGTGACAGTCGCGGAACCGCTGCAAGCGTCGGACGCAGTCGGCGCGGTGAAGGTCACAATCTTGCAGCAAGAACCTGCACCGTTGACCGAGATATTTTGCGGACAAGGACCCAACGTCGGCCCATTGGTGTCCTTGACCAGGATTGTCTGCGTGCATTTGGCGACGTCCCCGCAAGCGTTGGTTGCCGCCCAGCAACGCGTAATCAGGTTGCTGCATGACGACCCTTGATTGCTTTCTGACACACTCAGGACGACATCAACATTGTCGCCACACGCGTTCGTGGCCGTCACAGTTGGGGCGGTTGGCACATTCGCGTAGCATTGAACGTTAGTATTTGCAGTTGGACAGCCGCTGAGGACTGGCATGCCCGGGTCAGTCACTATCACCTTGAACGTGCAGGTTTGCGTGCCGGCGGTTGGGTCAGTGGCCGTGCAGGTTACGATGTTCGTGCCCACGGGGAAGAATGCATTATTTGTTGGTTGGCAAACAACCGTCGATCCTGAGCAGTCAGGAGGGATGTAAGTGACTGTGCGACCACAGATATCGCCAACTAGCGAATTTCCGCAGCCGGCTGGAACGTCCGGTCCGCAAGTAAATGTGCACGTGGGTCCGCAGGAAGGCACAGTCACGGTGAACGAACATGAAGCCGTGGCAAGAGCAGCATCAGTCACGTTGCAGCTTACGGTCGTCACGCCTGATGGAAACAGCGCGCCATTTGTCGGCGAACATACCACCGTGTAAGGTGGCGTTCCGCCCATCACGATCGGATCTTCATACGACACATGCGCTCCGTTTGCCCCTTCGCAATCGTTCGTGAAGGCCAGAGGACAGGAGATAGCGAGCGGGCAATCTCCCACGCAAAAAGCGCTTGCACGGACCTTGAAGTTGTCGGATTTCGTGTCGGACGGATCGAAAGTCGGATCACAACTGACCTCCACTTTATATTCGCCTCCGTTGTTGTCCGTGTCGTCATACCCTTGGGTGGCGTCTGAGGTTTTGAGCACAATACTCCACAGTTGGAGGCAACTGTCGGAAGAGAACAAAACCAAGCCGTCGCTTGTGCCTAGCACTGTGCCCATTGGGCTAAGTACGCGCACGTAATAACATCCATTGAGCCGATTGGCAGCGGTAGAGCCGCCATTCAGGTAAACGTCAGTTTTTAGGGCGTAGATGTTTCCGTTTATCTTATTACAGCCCAAGTCCGACGTGAATACCGCGCCCGCCGGCCCTCCCGACGGGCAGGGTCCCGCTGTCGAGCATGTGTCGTCGGTAGCCAGGGCTACTGAGGTGAGGGCCACCGCCGCCATGAGCGATGCGGTAACGTGTTTGCAAAGCCGACTTAATTTTTGTGATGTTGCTGTCATGCGAGTTTTCATGGGATTCTTTCTAATCAGGCAACTTGCGCCTGATGTTATGGTTTGTGTGGGGATGGGAATTTTCATGCCTTTCCTTTCTATTGGATTTAGGGTTTTGAGTGGGTACAGTTAAAAGCGTTGGGCGGAGGAGAAACCGTTGAAACGGTTTGTCGGTTACGGGTGTTTGGGCCACCCCGCTGAAGCGGGGTGTTAATGAGAGGTTCGGCCACGGAGATGCGATGGTCCGCGAGCGCGCGGATGTAAATCAGGACGAGTACGGACGCTGAGTTTGCGCGCGCGCATGTTGGTTGATTCAGAACCATCGGCTTCATCGGTGACAAATTACTACTCAGGTTATTACAACTCATAACAGAAGCCGCCGAGTTGTATATAGGGGAGAACGACTGATTTTGGGGTAGGAAAAAGACCTAGGAAAAGAAGTTTGACTAGGAAAATGTCCTAGGGGCGAGGACGGGAGAGGGGAGATGGGAGAGAGGAGAGGGAAGAGGGGAGGCAGACCAAAGCACCCGGCATCCGCAGCCCGCCTTCTTCTATCTCCTCTCTCCTATCTATTATCTCCGGTTCGAGGGGGCGGGGTTTGGAGGAGGCGGCGGAGAAGACGGCCAGCGACGTCGCGGCTGACGTAGAGCTTGCCCAGTAGCACGGCGCGGATGGCGCTGAGCAATTCGTCGGCGGCTTCCTGTTTCATGAGGTAACCTTTGGCGCCGGCGCGCAGGGCCTTTTCGGCGTAGAGCGCCTCGTCACATTGGGAGAGGATCAGAATGGCGACCTGCGGGTCTTGCAACCTCAACAGGTGCATGGATTCAAAGGCTTCGCCGTCCTTCAAACGGAGGTCCAACAATATCAGATTGGGTTTGTGCCGGCCGACAACAGCAGAAGCGGCGGTCATAGTATCGGCCTCGCCGCAACACATCAGATCGCTCTGGCGGTTGATGAGCGCGACGATGCCCTCCCGAACGAAGGGATTGTCTTCCACCACCAGGATACGGGCTTTGTGGTCGGCCCTCGACGCGCGCGAGGCGGAGGAAGGGGAGGCAGCGGCGGCGCGTCCGTGGGGTGGAGATGGATGGAGGCTGGATCGAGGTTCAGGAAGGTTGGGGTTCATACAAGACCAAAGCTGAAATGCTGAAATGCTGAAACACTGAAAAGGATCGTTGCTCGCAACCCTGGGCTTTGTTGCAGAATCCCTTCGGGATTCGCACGATTCCTCACCCGAGATGTGGGCAATGATAAGCTGGGCGGAGAAGGATTGGGAGAGGACGCCATTTTCTCACACACACTCGCCGTTCCTTGCCGATTTTCAGACACGCCCTAACAATGACCCCGGCGCTGGATCTACGCAATCGGGGGAGACGCCTGATTAAGGGGTAGGAAACTCTCCTAGGGCGAAGCACCAAGCACCAAACTCCAAGCTCCAGGGAAGCACCAAGCTCCAAATTCCAAACCTCGCGCGTCAAGGGGACCGGCCAACGATCTGGTTGCACCCAAACCGATGAACGGCGCTTAATCACCGCCGTGTTGGAGCTTGGAATTTGGAGTTTCCCTGGAGCTTGGAGTTTGGGTCTTGGAGCTTCGTCTCTGTTTGCTCCTGTTCCTCTTTCCTTGGCCAATGCGCGCTAGGTTTGGGCGTGGGCAAGCTGGCTCCGGAGGATTTCGGCATCATGCTGGTTGAGTGCCTGGAAGAAAATTGGGTAGCCCAAGAGCCGCTGATAAATGCGGCGCAGAGTCTCAGGGGAAGGCATTTGACAGAGGCCAAGGTCCACTGCGCCGTTGGATTCTTGCAAGCAATAACAACCGGTCTGCGCTGAGAATAACGGAGGTAACACCGGGGCGAGCTGTTGGGCTTGCTGCGTGCTCAATTGGCCGGCTGCAGGGAGTGAGAAAGTCTCCAGGAAAGTTTGGTGCAACTGCGGCTCACTGACGAGCTTCTGCAACACGAGCCATTTCGGGATGGGGTCGGCGATGAGGCCGCGCAAGGCCAGCAGATCAGGCACCGCGCCTTGCTTCAACCAACCTTTAGCGACCAGCGAATCCAGCAGGACCTGATCGGGATCCAAATCCAGATCCAACTTTTTCATGGCCAGTTCCAGGGCATCGGGCAGCTCGGCAACGAGGACAGGTTCGCGGCCGAGTTGTTCGGCCAGCCAACGCAACGCAGCCGGATGCGGCACGGTTGCGGTGACAATTTTCCCATCGCGCAACGGCAACATGCGGTGCAACCACCAGAAGGCCGGACCGATTTTATCATAGGCTTGCCGATCCAGTTCTCGTCCTTCCAACTCAGACTCCGGGCAGCCCAGGGTCTGGGCCCAAAGGCGGCGGGCCTGGGGCGCACTGACCAAACCCATCTCGATGATGACATCGGGCAAGCTGCGTCCGGTCGCATGTTGCCGGCCCAAGACTTCAAGAAAAGGCGCCGAGTCCAGCGCCGCCGATTGCTTGAATTCAGCCAGGTAAATCACCAGGCGCGAAGGCGGCAGCAACAGGCGCGGATACGCCCGGTCCCGAGCAAAGGCGATGTTGGATGGGCGGGCCAGGATGGGGAGCACGGTTTCGCGGACAGGATTGTCCGCGCCACCTCCAACGAAGATGTTGGAAGGGCGGGCCAGGTCGGGCACCACAGTGGCATTGAGCTGCTGGTTGAGCCGGGCGAGTAGCTCCAGCCCGGGCGGTTCGCGAAAGGCCATGATGAGTTGGCCATTTTGGCGTTCAACCGGGATGGCCTCCAGTTGCAGCGCTTGAGTCTCAGGAAACTGCCGCAGCAACCCTTCCGGTATGTCGTAGGGGTTGACGAAGCGCACACCCAATCCACTGTGCCTGGCCCAGACCTCGGTGAACTGTTTTTCGTCTATGAGCCCCAACCGCAGCAGGCAGAGCGGGGCTGAATCGGTGCCGGCAGCTTTGAGCGCCTGAAAAATCTGTTCGCGCGTGGCCAGGCCATCTTCGACGAGCAGCTCCTCAATGGTGCGGGTGAATTCGCTGAGCACGGCGTCTGCCGGGAAAACGTGAGGCGTTTTCAACCAGACCAGCGGCTTGCCCGTCACACGATGGGCCACATAGGTCCGCACCGCCCGCAGAGTGGCTACGAAATTGATCACGTTGCCGATGACCAGGCGCGGAATGGACATCAGCGCCTGTTTCCAGTTGTAAATGGTTTGGACGCTAATGATTTTCTGCAATGCGCGATAGACAAGCAAGCAGGTATTCCTAGTGAAAAAGCTAAAAAGCTAAAATGCTGAAAAGCTGAAAGGTAGGGGGCGTGACTGCGTGCGCGGGGCCGTTTCAGCCTTTCAGGATTTCAGCATTTTCCGCCCGACGGTCCGACCAGGGCGAAAGCGGGAGAGGGGAGAAGGGAGAGGAGCGTCAGAGCGTGGAGCGTGGGAGCGTGAGAGCGTCAGAGCGTCGGACCAACGCTCCACGCTCCACGCTCTCACGCTCCACGCTCCACGCTCCCCTCTGCCGACTTGCTCAGCTTTGGGACGCGGCGATGAATCCTTTGGCGATGGCGAACCTGGTCAAACCGGCCACGCTGTGGATATCGAGCTTGCGCATCATCCGTTCGCGGTGCGTTTCGACGGTGCGGACGCCGACGCCGAGGAAGCTGGCAATTTCCTTGTTGCTCAACCCTTCAGCAATCTGGGTGAGGACTTCTCGCTCCCGGCGCGTGAGCTGTGTGGAGCTGGGCCCGCTCTCGGACCCGCGCACGTACTGGTTGAGGGCGACCCGAGCGATGTCCGGGCTGAAAAAGGCCTCGCCGCCGTTGACCGTCTCGATGGCTTTGACCAGTTCGTCGGGCGAGGTGTCCTTCAAAACGTAACCGCGCGCGCCAGATTGGATGATGCGCAGGACATACTCGGTGTTGCTATGCATGGACAAGATCAGCACTTTGATCTGCGGCTGTTCTTTGCGGAGGAGCTCGGCGACAGCCAGGCCGCTCATTTGAGGCATGTCAATGTCCGTCAACACGATGTCCGGGCAAAGTTGTTTGGCTTTGCGCACCGCTTCGTAGCCATTG
>WNGK01004375.1_pt1 | contig 15127 bp, 12 predicted proteins | sample 5400601 | NCBI WGS metagenome assembly WNGK01 (sample SAMN13153376, study PRJNA577476) | soil metagenome | isolation source: 60 cm soil or saprolite under Garry oak tree replicate 1 | place: USA:California | collected 2016-06-15 | reverse complement strand
GTCTACGGTTAAAAAGGTTTCGGGGAGAACGTTCGCAATGAATGTTCCAGACCTGGGACTTGAGCGAAGATAGCCTTCGGCATGAAGCTTTGAAAACGCGAGTGTAGCCGTCGATCTTGAGATTCCCAGGTCCACAGCCAGAACCCGAGAGGAAGGGAGCCGCGATGAGCCATCGCTGAACCTGCCCGATTTAAGCTCGTCCCGAATTTGCCGGTAAAGCTGCAGGTGGAGCGGTTCTGTTGCCGTTCGGTCGAGCCGAATCATCTCAAACGCTACAATCGAACGCCGGCGTCGCTTCTGTGGGTGCGATTTGCTGTTAGGCATGGCAACTGCCCTCGTTCCTGCCGATCACTCTTCCACTGGCGGGCACATTCTCAAGAGCCGAGGCATGCGCGCTGGGGAACGGCGAGCGGTGGGACGAAAAACAGGTCGTGAGCCGGCGAGGTGAAACTGGACTGTGGCAAAGACACGATGTGGCTCTTGTTCGATCCAAACTGGCGCAGAGATTTGCTCATTAAAAAAGGAGGCACCATGAAAAAAATAATTGTCACTCTCGCCTGCTTGCTGGTTGCGCCGCTAGCATTTGCGCGGCCGGGTTCGGCACGTGAGAGGCACAAAACAACTGCGATAGAACCAATAACGGTAACGGGAACGATCATCAGAACACCTGAGGAAGGGTCGGCTGCGAATTACCAGCCGTTCAAAACTCTCGTTGTTATGAAGGATACCCCGGGCCGTTATGTTCTCGAAGGACCTGGTCACGTTGTGAACAAGAACGGTGAAGTGATCCGAACGGCGATCCAACCTGGCACCCAAGTGCGAATTTATTACGCACTCCTAGGGGGCTCGCGCGTGGTTGATCACGTCGTTGTCGATTGAGCTCGCGGGGCCGTCGACAGCACCAATAAAAGCCGCACGGCTTTCATAAGCCGTGCGGCTTTTTGCCCTCAATAGCGACTGCTCTTCACATAGATAGCACCTGTTATATCTGCAACCGGCGCGAAAAGGTCGCCCATTTTTGTCGCCGCAAGCGAGAGTTCCGTTAGAGCAACATCTCATTTCGGCGCAGGGAATATGACAAGGTTCATATCGCCGAGTCGTCGGCTGCAGAGGATCTTCGTTCCATCGGACGACCATCTTGGATTTACGAACTCGCCGGCAGCATCCGTTAGTTGGCGCACATTGCCTCCGTCACTGTTCATCACAAAGAGTTGAAACGCATCCTTGATGCAGCGCGAGAAAACGATGCGCTTGCCATCGGACGACCACGCCGGCCAGCCGTCAAGGTTTCCTTCGCCGGAAACATTGTGATCGTTGGAGCCGTCAGCATTCATCACAAAGATTTGCGAAAGCGCGCCACTGAACTCGGCGATGCAAGATCGACTTGCCGTCCGGAGAATACGACGCGTATGTGTAGCCGCCGCCGGTCGTGATTCTTTTTAGATCCGCGCCGTCGGGACGAATTGTGGCGAGCTCCATTTTCTTGTCGATCTGCTCGCCGATCATTTTGTTATCGCTCGGAACGTCTCGACCGTCCGCTGCCGTAGCAGCGGAGAAATGTGTCGTGTTGAAAAGAATTTTTGCGCTGTCCGGCGACCACGTCGGGTGAATGTTTTCCGCATCGCCCTTCGTAAGTTGTCGCACGTCCGTGCCGTCGGCGTTCATGATGAAGATTTGTGAAACGCCGTTACGGATCGACACGAACGCAATCTTCTTTCCATCCGGCGACCAAGCCGGCGTGTCATCTTCGGCATCGCCGGTGGTCAGTTGGCGCATGTCGTTGCCGTGACTAACGCTGCTTGCATCCATGACATGCACTTTCATTCCGCCGTGCCGGCTGGAGATGAACACAATCTGCCGGCCATCCGGTGACCAGAACGGCTCGTAATCGACAACATAAGTGAGCGGTTTGAGTCGCTTTAGCGGAAAATCATCCGCCATAGCGGGAACTGCGTTTACACAAAGCAGCGCAAAGAGCGCGCCACATTTTACGAGATGCTTACGGCTCGAACAGCTTAGCGCTTCCATTTCTTCATTAGGTCTAACGAGACAGAGATAAGCCACGGCAGGGTGTCGTGGCAAAACCGCCGAAGTTTTCTCGCAATGGGGCCGTTGGCTTCATCGATTTGTTAGACCGTTTTCGCGATAAAATTCTTCGTGACACTCATTTTGGAATCGACGCGGCGTGTCACAACAGTCACATCCAGCCCACTGTCACAACTGTCACCACTCACCACTTTGTCATCACTGTAATACAAAAACCCCGGAGCCTACACGGCCCGGTACTCCCGCCAAGGGCTGTCCTGGCTTTCGTTCTGCTCGGTCGCATTTTGACTTCACCCCTAATCACTTGCCATGATGAATAGCGGCTGCATTTCGAAATCGGTGTAGAGCGGACGCAGGCGCTCCTTGTTATAGTATTTGTCAATGTTGACCGTTTTCTTGGTGCTGGTCACCACTTCAATCGGCACGTTGTCATAGCGCCCATTTTTCAAAACGACGAGGCGGCCTTGGCTACCATGTAAGATGAGATCGAGGGCGAGGTTGCCGTAGGCCATGGGCACAATCGAATCAATCGCATCGGGATCGCCGCCGCGCACCATATAGCCGAGACGCTGATTGATAACCTGGATCGGCTTGCCCTTGTTGTACTTAGCCGAACGATCCTTGAGTTCTGCCGAGACTAGGTCGCCGATGCCGCCGAGTTTCACATGCCCGTAGGCGTCGGTCGTCTTGTCGGAGAACACCATCTCGCCGCCTTCGAACATTGCGCCTTCTGAAACGATGACGACGGAATATTGGCTCGGATGGCGGGCGCGGTCATAGGACAACAATTCGGTCAGATGCTCCATGTCGAATTTGTATTCAGGGATGACGCACCGATTCGCCGCACCTGCCATCGTCGGCAGCATCGCGGTGAACCCCGCGTAGCGTCCGAATACTTCCATCACCAGAAATCGTTCGTGAGACCCGGCCGACGTGCGGAGACGATTCGATAACTCGATCGTGCGGCTGACGCAGGTGCTAAATCCGATGCAATAATCGGTGCCCGGCACGTCGTTATCCATCGTCTTGGGTATCGCGATGACCTTGACGCCTTCCTTGTGCAAGCGGGCCGCAAAAGAAAGCGTGTCGTCGCCGCCGATCGGAATCAGATAGTCAATGCCCAGCCAATCGAGGTTCTTGATGACTTCCGGGGTCAGATCGTTCTTGTCTTGATTGTAGGTTACGCGGAGCGGCTCAGGCACATCTTCTTTTTTCACTGCTGGCGGGTTCGTCCGCGAGGTATGTAGAAACGTGCCGCCAGTGCGTGCAGCACGATTGACAATCTCTTCCGTCAGGATTTGAACATGCTCACTGTTGTCGGCCTGCTCATCGCGCAGGATGCTGATCGTGCCAAGCCAGCCACGGCGGATACCGAGGACCTGGTAGCCTTCGCGCAGGGCGCGAATGGTGACCGCACGGATTGCAGGGTTCAGTCCCGGTACATCCCCGCCGCCGGTGAGAATACCGATCACGCCCTTCTTGGTGTTCATGCGACCGCTTTCTTGATTTCCATTTCTTCGGTGTATTTGCCGAAGCGCGCTTTACTATTGCACCAGGCGCGATGATGGAATGCCCGTTGCGCGTCAGCAACATTCGTCGGATCACCTTTCCAGATTGTGAGCACGGGAGCTTGCAGGGCGCGCCCAAAGGAAAAACTCAGTTCCCATGGCACGCGATCCAGACGATTCATCGCGTTGAGATGTTCCGTGGCTTGTAAATCAGTTTGCCCACCCGAGAGAAACACAAGCCCGGGGACAGCGGCAGGGACCACACGCTTCATGCAGCGCAAAGTGGCTTCAGCGACTTCCTGCACCGAAGCTTGGTGCGGGCAATCTTTTCCCGAAAGCACCATGTTCGGTTTCAATAGCATCGCTTCCAGTGCAACGCGGTACTCGGCCAAAGCATGGAAAACGATTTGCAGTGTTTGCTCGGTGACTTCGAAATGCCGTTCAATAGTGTGCGCGCCATCCATGAGCACTTCCGGTTCGACGATCGGCACCAAATCCGCTTCCTGGCTCAGTGCCGCGTAGCGGGCAAGCAACTCTGCGTTTGTCTCGATGCACCTTAGTGTAGGAATTTTCTCGCCGATCCCGATCACCGCACGCCATTTGGCGAAGCGCGCGCCCAACTGCCGGTATTCCGCCAGCCGCTCGCGCAGCCCATCAAGACCCTCGGTGATTTTCTCGCCGGGGAAATTCGCCATAGACTTCGCGCCTTTGTCGACTTTGATGCCGGGTATAACGGCTTGCTGCTCCAGCGCCTCGACGAAGGTGCGACCGTCGCGAGTTTTCTGCCGAATCGTCTCGTCAAAGAGAATCACGCCGCTGATAAATTCGCCTACGCCAACTGTGGTAAATAAAAGTTCACGGTATGCGCGCCGGTTCTCCTCCGTTGAAGCGACGTCGATGCTTTTCAATCGCTTTTCGATCGTCGGCAAACTTTCATCCGCGGCCAGGATTCCCTTGCCCGCCGCTACGAGCTTTCTCACCACCGATTCCGAATTTTCATTTTTCATAGTTCTCTCCTTACTAGATGTGGAAGAAATTAGTTTACCGTCGACCATATTTCTGATTTTTGCAGAGTTTTGTGGCCAATTTTGACAAAGGTCGTTCTTCACGACGCTTCGGAACCATCGCTGCGCTTTCTTTGTGGCGAATCGAGAAGCAGCGCGTCCATTTAGCGCAAGCGGATTAGATCGAATCATTCCGCTTCCTAAATGCCGAATAATTTGGCACAATTCTCGTCAGACAACTGTATGAGAACGAACACGAAATCGAAACGATCAGCTCTCCTGCTTCTTCTCTTTTCAGTCGTAATGGGCGTAGGCGGATGCACTGATTATTACGGTACTTATCCTGCGTACGGCCGGCCATATTACGGAGGTTATGGTTCATATGGCCCAGGTTACGGTCCAGGGTACGCCGCTTACCCAGGCTCCGTCACGGTCGAGGTTGGCGATCGGCCGTATTACACGCATGGTCCCGGGTATTACGCCGGGCGGACCTATTACGTCTGGAGGCCGGGACATTGGAGATGGCGCGGCGGACAAAGAGTCTGGATCCGCGGGCACTACGTCATAAGGCGATAATCAAAAGGAACCCTCCTTTTCCTGTGGACGCGGCAGGTTAGCGTCGTCAAAACAATCAAGACAAAAGCCAAATCGCCGAGCAGCAGCATTTCGCAATCAGCCGTCACGTTTCAGCGCGTGGCGGCTTTTTGTTTTAGCTGGATTTGCGCTCGACCAGGCGGTCCGCAGTTGCTTGCACATTATGTCACCAGGTCGCCGCTGCCAAACGCACGGGCTAAGTACTGTCCAGCCTAGTCGTGAATACCACGCCTGCTTGTCGAGCGTGAACAAATAAAGAGTCTGTATCCCTCGCGACCGAGCCTTGTCCTCGACGGTGGCACATAGTGCGGCACCAATACCCTGACGACGAAAATGCGAGCCTACAAATACTCCGCCGAGCCAAGGAGTTAGATCTTCGCGCCCCTCAAGATCATGCACGCGAAGGGCAGCAGTTCCGAGAAGTTGTCCATTCGCATGCGCAACCCATGCAATAGGCAACTTATCTCGATTCATGTGCGTCTTAAGTTTTTTGATTCGAGCCTCAGGGGTTTCTTCGCCAAGAATGGAGTCCCACTGTTCAAAGAGCCACTGCGCCAATTGCGAGATGTATTCTGGGTGCTCAATCAGGTAGCTAATCCGAACTCCACGCATACCAATTCAGTATTCGGTCTAACGAGAATTAGACTGCAACTTGCAATCTATTTCTTGCCGTTGCGAGGGGAATCACCGAAAAAGGCTGCAACTGGTAAGGCTAAAGGGGAAACCGGCACGTTCTTCGCCTGACAAGACCCACCGCAGAATAGCACCGTGAAGAGAGCAAGGACAATCTTTCGTTCTATGCCATTTTACCTAGTATTTGCGCCCGTAGCTCAGCCGGATAGAGCAACGGATTTCTAATCCGTAGGTCGGGTGTTCGAGTCACCCCGGGCGCGCTTTGCGTAGGTCGGATGGCTACCAGCGATGAAATGCTGGATGGCCTTCTTTCACCGCGACGAAAATTCCCAGACAAGTCGCGCAAACTTTTCCGCCGCCGCTCAATGTTCCTTCGACTGTCGCGCGGTCGCCGGTTAGATCGACAACGTGGGCTGAAAGTGAAATTGGATCCTTCGTCGGAGTCGGCCGCAGCAGTTTGATTGAATATTCGGCCGTGACGGTGCACGGCGGACGATCTGCGCCCGCGCGTTTCATCAAATGGTAGGCCGCCGTCCAGTTGCAATGACAGTCGAGCAACGTGCCGATGATTCCACCATTCAGAACGCCTGGAAACGCTTCGTACTTCGGCTGCGGTTGCCATTCAGCAACGACTTCGCCGTTTTTGGCGAAGCTACGGATCCGCAAACCTTCTCGATTCGACGGCCCGCAACCCCAACACGAATTTTCCGGAGCGTATTTTTCCTGAAGTGATTGCTCCGCCATCGAATCGTTCGTTTAAAGGCCGGTCCGGCTCGGACCTACGAACGGTCCACTGGGCCGGGATATTTTCGAAGTTGCGGGCCAGTGTAAAGCGAACGCGGGCGAATTAACCGGTTATTGTCGTGTTGTTCAACGACATGAGCGCACCAACCGGCCACGCGTGAAGCAGCGAACAATGGTGTATTCAACGCCGGCGCGAAACCGAGCATCCAGAAAACCGGCGCCGCGTAAAGATCAACATTCGCGCACAGACCTTTCTCGCGGTCCATCACTTCTTCGAGCTTTTCGCAAATGAGCACCCAATTCTCTTTTCCGGTGCGCTTGCCGAGATCGCGCGCGATCTTGCGCATGATCGGCACGCGTGAATCGCCTTTTTTGTAAACCCGGTGTCCAAATCCCATGATCTTCGCCTTGGCCGCGAGTTGCTTCTTCAACCACGCTTCCGCACGGTCAGGCGTTTTAATATCCTCGAGCATCTTCATCGATTCCTCGTTCGCGCCGCCGTGCAACGGTCCTTTGAGCGTCCCGCAAGCTGAAGTCACTGCGGCATAGATACCGGCCAACGTCGAAGCAGTCACGCGCGCGGCAAACGTCGAAGCATTAAATTCATGGTCGGCATACAAATTGAAAATCGTGTCCAGCATCCGTGTTTGCCACGCTTCCGGAGCCTTCCCGTCCAGCTTGTAAAAGAAATTGGCGGCCTGACTCAGCTCCGGCTTTTCCGGCAACGGTTTTTCGCGGAGCAAGATCCGCCAGCCGTCGGTGATCAATGTCGAGACGCGCGCGATTAGTCGAATCGATTTGCGAATGTTCGCATCGTGCGAGTTGTCGCTTAAATCTTTGTCGAACGCGCTCAGCATCGAGACGCCGGTGCGAAGCATGTCCATCGGGTGCGTTGATTTCGGCAAGAGCCGCAGCATCTCCACGACCTCCTTGGGCAAATCGCGCTGCGCCGCAATCTGCTGTTTGAAGTCCTTTAGTTGCTTGCCATTCGGCAACTCGCCATTGAGCAGCAGGTAGGCGACTTCCTCGAACGTTGCTTTGTCGCCCATCTCGTGAATGTCATAGCCGCGGTACATCAGCCCCGCGTTCGGATCGACCCAGCAAATCGCTGTTTCGCCTGCGATCACGCCGGCCAAACCCGGGCTGTACTCTGGTTTCTTTTCAGTCGCCATTGGTTTTGGTTCTCTTTACTCGCGAACGGCAAACGTTCAACGTCGAATCAAGGTTGAATTGGAATCGCTGCGAAAATTATAGGGCAGGCGCTCCGCCTGCCGATTTTTTAGGCCGGTAACCGATGCCGTTGCCCTACAAATCCTTTGAAGACCCCGGCCAGCTTCCCGCATTAGGATCGTAATCGAGCAAATCGTAAAGTTCCTGCCGCGTCTGCATCTCGTCGATCCAATCCTTTTGTGTGCCGCTTTTTTTCAGGACGCGCAAGAATCCTTCGCTCGCTTTCATCGCAACCCGAAAAGCGCTCATCGGGAAAATCACCATCTTGTAACCGAAATCGCAAAGTTCTTTGAACGAAAGCAAGGGACTCTTGCCAAACTCGGTCATGTTCGCGAGCAATGGTAGATCGATCGCCTTTGCGAAATCGCGAAACTCGTCCGCGCTTTGCAGCGCTTCCGGAAAGATCGCGTCCGCCCCGGCGGCCAGATATTCGCCGGCCCGCTCGACCGCGCGATCAAAATCCTCCACCGCCCGCGCATCCGTCCGTGCGATGATCATGAAATCGGGATCGCGCCGCACCGCCACCGCCGCTTTGATTTTCCCCACCATCTCCTCAACATCGACTATCGATTTGCCGGCCAGATGGCCGCAGCGCTTGGGGAATTCCTGATCTTCGATGTGACAACCAGCCAGACCGGCTTTTTCCAATTCTTGAATTGTTCGGGCGACATTTTCTGCACCACCAAAACCCGTGTCCGCATCGACAATCGCGGGAATCTTCACCACGTTCGCGATGTAACTGGCCAACTGCGTCACTTCCGTGAGCGTCAACAAACCAATGTCCGGAACGCCCGCCGTCGCGTTGGCCATTCCCGCGCCGCTGATGTAAACCGCATTAAAACCAACCTGCTCGACCTGTCGCGCCATCGCGGCGTTCGACACGCCCGGCATCATGACCGCTTCTTTGGAAATTAATTCTCGGAGACGAGCAGTCTTATTTTTCATTTCATCACCAGAGCCAACATCAACCCGTCTACGTTTTTTGCCTCATCCAACTTCCAGACAAGATCGACAATCTTCTGCACTCGCTCGCTGCCGAGCCTTGGTTCGACCAAGGCCCTGAACTTTCCTTCCACTTCAGAATCCTTCAGCGGATTCTTCGCGTGACCAAGCGGATAATCGACGCGCTTGGTCAATCGCTTCCCGTCCGCAAGATCGACATGCACGATATTGGCCACCGCGCCGGGATACATCCCGCTCAATTCCGCGTTTCGTTCCACCTTCACGTTCTCCAAAAATTTCCAGATCGCCGGATCCGTGAATCGTTTGGGCTGAAATTGTTTCTCCGTCACTTCACCATCGATCAGCGCGATCGCGGTGATGTAGGGCAAACTGTGGTCCGCCGTTTCACGCGTCTCCGGTTTCCATTTCTCCGGTTCGCTCCCAATGATGTCGACCGACGCGTCGTGGCTTTCGATCGTCATTCCTTTTACTTGCGCAAGATCGATAATCGCCTTGCGCAGAAATAACGCCGCCTCGATCGCGCTCTGGCTGTGGTATTCGGCCGGCCAAAACTTGATGCTGGTGTTGAGGATCATCGCCGCCGTACCTTCGTTCGGGCTGTTTGCATCCGGCCGCTTCACAAATTTTTCGCCAACGTTGCCCAACGCCACGCCGAGTTGTTTTTCGAAACCCATTTGCCCTTCGAAAATTGGCGCCGGGCCAGTCATCCCCGCGCGTGCGAGTAAAGCGGAGTAAACTCCGTGTCGGGCCGCGTTCGCGAACGCGACCCCTTTCCAATGTGAAAGCTCGCCAACTCGCGCCTGACGCATCGCTGCACAGGCTACGCCGGCGATGTTCACCGCGTGTCGGGTTTTTTCCAGATCGAGTTTCATCAGATTCGCGCAAGCAAGGGCGGTGGAAAAATCGCCGTAAGTCGGATGGTCCCAGCCCCGCGCGCGAATACTCGCTGCGTCGCACAACCGGCATTGCACTTCGTAAGCGAGCGCGATCGCGGTGATCAATTCCCGCCCGCTCGACCCGAGACTCTCCGCGATTGCGAGTGCCGCGGAAATATTATCGCTCGGGTGCGCCGGCTCTTTCGAAAGGTAGGTGTCGTTGTAATCGAAATAGCGAATGCAACAGCCGTTCGCGAACGCGCCCCAGTCCGGCGGCGCTTTGTGCGAAGTCCCGATGATTGTCGATCCTCGATTAGCCGAAAATTCGGATGCCACTTTGCGCGCGATCGAGCACGGCTCTTCGTTCCAGGCGCCGAGCGCACAACCAAGAGAATCGATCACGCGCCGTTTTACTTCATGAACGACCTCCTTCGAAAGATCTTCGAATTTTAACTCGCAGCCGTATTTTGCGAGTTGATGCGCGAGCGTGGTGACCATGAATTGACGTGCAATCTGCCGACGATTTCCCTATCAGCAACCGACGATGTCTGTAGGCAGGCGCTCCGCCTGCCAACTTTGGGCAACCGATGCGGTTGCCCTGCAATTCAAAACACCGCAAACTGAACGCGTGAGCGAATTTCAATTCGGCGGCGACTTCGTCTGGCATCCTCCGGCGGAGCTGATCGCACAGTCGAATCTCCAACGCTTCATCGACAAAAATCAGCTCGGTACTTACGACGTGCTGATGCAACGATCCATCACCGACATCGCCTGGTTCTGGAACACCGTCTTGCGCGATCTCGATATCCAATTTTCGAGGCCTTACTCGCAGATTGTCGATCTTAGCGAGGGCAAGCCGTGGCCGAAGTGGTGCGTCGGTGGCGAGATGAACATCGTTCACAACATGCTCGATAAATACGCCGGCACCGAGATCGATAATCGGCTCGCGATTAAATCCGAAATCGAAGACGGCACCACCCGCACACTCACTTACAAACAGCTGCGCGAGGAAGTAAACAAAATGGCTGCCGCCTTGCGCTCGTTAGGCCTCGGTAAAGGCGACGCCGTCGGCGTGTTCATGCCGATGGTTCCCGAAATCGTGGTCGCAATGCTCGCGGTCATTAAGATCGGTGGAATTTTTCTGCCGTTGTTCTCGGGGTTCGGCGCCGCCGCAATTGTCTCACGCCTGAAAGACGCCGACGCGAAAGCGCTCTTCACCGCCGACGGAACTTATCGACGCGGAAAATTTTGCGCGATGATGCCAATTGCGGACGAAGCAGCGGGCCAAGTTCCGACGTTGCGGCATCTGATCGTTTTGGAAGCGACCGCAAGATCGACTCCTCACCCTACCCTCGCCCCTTCACAAGGGGAGAAGATGAAGGCGAGGGGTTTTGCAACGCACTCATGGCGTGAGCTCATCGACAAGATGGACAGTCGTCGTGACGCGTCGACCGAACGCACAAGCGCCGAAGATCCGATGATGATCATCTACACCTCGGGAACGACCGGTAAACCGAAAGGCGCGGTCCACACGCATTGCGGTTTCCCGATCAAATCGGCGCAAGACATGTGGATGGGTCTCGATCTTCATCCAGACGAAACGCTTTTTTGGATGACAGACATGGGCTGGATGATGGGCCCGTGGGAAGTTTTCGGGACGCTGATCCTCGGCGCGACCATGATGTTCTTCGACGGCGCGCCTGATTTTCCGGGACCGGATCGGACCTGGCAATTAGTAGATCGACATAAAGTTACAGCACTCGGCGTTTCGCCGACGCTCATTCGCGCGCTTCGGCGCCACGGCGACGAAATTGTGCATCGTCACGATCTTTCGTCGCTGCACAAGTTCGCTTCGACCGGTGAGCCGTGGAACCCCGACCCGTGGATGTGGCTATTTCAAAATGTCGGCCGCGGAAAACTTCCGATTATTAATTACTCCGGCGGCACTGAAATCTCCGGCGGCATTGTCATGGGCAACGTCCTTACGCCGATGAAACCGTGCGCGTTCTCCGGTCCGCTGCCGGGAATGGCGGCCGACGTCGTAGACGAAAATGGAAAATCAGTGCGCGGCGAAGTCGGCGAACTCGTAATCCGCGAGCCGTGGATTGGAATGACACGCGGCTTCTGGAAAGATCGACAACGTTACATCGACACCTATTGGTCGCGATTTCCCGACGTCTGGGTCCACGGCGATTGGGCCGCGATCGATGACGATGGACTCTGGTACATTCTGGGCCGCAGCGACGACACGATTAAAATAGCCGGCAAGCGGCTCGGTCCCGCCGAAGTGGAATCGATTCTGGTCGCACATCCGCAAGTAAGCGAAGCGGCGGCAGTCGGCATTCCCGATTCAATTAAAGGCGAAGCCCTCGTTTGTTTTTGCGTGTTGAAGAAAGGCGCAAACGGCGATGTCGATCTTACCACCGAGTTAAAAAAGAAAGTCGCAACCGAACTTGGCAGAGCGCTCGCCCCAAAAGAAATTCTGTTCGTCGCCGACATTCCCAAAACGCGCAACGCCAAGGTCATGCGCCGGGTCGTGCGCGCTGCTTACATCGGCGAAAAACTTGGCGACACGTCCGCACTCGAAAATCCTGGAGCGCTAGAGGAAATTAAACGTGTCGCCGCGACGACGTAGCGACGATTGACCCTGATCGCCCGCTTTTGATACCCTATCCCTTGTGAGACGCCTGATTGTTCCCCTTACCGTTCTTCCTCGTCGTGATCGGATCTGCAATCGCCACGCAGCCGACGAATTTCGCCGGCGAATACGCGGACAGAAATTTTCTAAACGGCCAAGCGACTTTTCAAATGAGTCTGGAGCAAAGCGCAACCACTGTGACAGTTTGGTTCAGCGCGGGATACAACGATGGACACGGCTTGCTGCCCGAAGCCGATGGTAGCGGCAAAATTACGCCAAAAGGGACGGTCGAGTTCACATTCAAGGATAGCGCCAGGAACGCTGGCACCGGCACGATCGCTCGCGCCGGCGACCACATCATCGTGTCACTCAAAACGACGCGCGTAGCCGACTCACGGTGTCTCGAGCTTTATCGCCAGAACATGCGACTGAAGAAAGTCGGCAAAAAATAGGCGCAAGAATCGGGTGTTTGTCTGCGATGCGATCGATGATCGTATCTCCATGAAAACAAATTTTCGAATTGTCGGTTTGCCCTTGGCGCAATTTGAGCCGCTCTTTTCGCTCGATGACAACGAGCTTGCGCAAAAGGGCGCGCGACGTTTGATGGTCGATGCAAAACCGGGATTCCCGTGCCGGGTCAGTTTGCAAGACGCGGATATCGGCGAGCGCGTGATTCTGGTGCCGTTTATGCATCACGACGTCGAGTCGCCTTATCGCGCATCCGGGCCCGTCTTTGTCCGCGAGACCGCGAAAGAAGTTGAACTGACGCCAGGCGAAATTCCGGACGTAGTGGCCGGCCGAGTTATGTCAGTCCGTGCCTACAATGACCAAGGAGTGATGGTGAACGCCGCCGTCACACCAGGTAAAGAATTGGAGTCACAGATCGAAAAGTTTTTCGGCGACACGAAGGTTAGCTATCTGCACCTCCACAATGCCGGCGCGGGCTGTTATTCCTGCCGGGTTGAGCGCGCTTGATTACACCATCGGTCTGAATCTACCGACGACTTCCTGAAGCCGGCCGGTGATTTGGCCTAACGAGCAAACCTCGACGGCTTCGAGCAACTCCGGAAAGCAATTTTTTCCGCTCTCAACCACGGCTGCGAGTTTATCAAGCACGCGTTTTGATTTCTCGGCGTTCTTCTTTTTGAATTTGGCCAGCCGGTCGACCTGCAATTGCTGTTTTTTCCGCGGCGTGCGCACGAGTTTCACTTCCGGAATGTCGTCACTTCCGTCGCGGTAACGATTGAGCCCGATGATTGGCCGGACACCGTCATTAATCTGTTGTTCGTAACGGTGCGACGCGTTTTGGATCTGGCTGCGCTGATAACGATCCTCCACCGCCGCGAGGACGCCACCGAGCCGTTCGATTTCGCGAAACTCATCGAGAATCGCGGCCTCGACCGCGCGCTCGACTGCTTTCATTCCGGGCGAACCGCTCAACATATTCATGGTGTGTTTAAAAATGCCGGATTCCTCGAGCAAAATCGCCTGGCCATGCGCGGCGAGCCGAATCCATTCTTCGCTCGGTGTGGTGAACGGCTCATCCGCGCTGTTGGAGTGACACGAATTGGTCGCATTCATGTAAGCGAGTATCAATTCCGCCGCGGTGCGGGTGAGATTATTTTTAAACTCCGCGGCGATGAGCGATCGCCCGCTGGTTTGGGTGTGCAATTTGTAAAGTTGTGCTTTCGCTTCGGCACCAAAGACTTCGCGCATTCCAATCGCCCAAATGCGTCGCGAGACGCGCGCGAGCGCAATGTATTCAACGTCGAGGCCGCAATCGAGAAAGAACGAGAGCCGCGGCCCGAATTGATCGACCGGAATTCCGCGAGCAGCGAACATCTCCGCGTAAGCGAACCCGTTCGAGAGCGTGTAAGCGGCCTGTTGCACCGGCGTCGAACCGGCTTCGCCGATGTGATAACCGCTAATCGAGATCGGATACCAGCGCGGCATTTCGCCGGTGGTGAACTCCACCATGTCGGTTAGAAAACGCAGCGAAGGTTCGATTGGAAAAATCGTTTCGTTCTGCGCCTGGACTTCCTTAAAAATATCGGCCTGGATCGTGCCGCGAAGTTTTGGAATAACGTTCGGCCCGAAACGGCGTTTCGCCGCCGCGATGTACATCGCCATGATGATTGGCGCCGGACCGCTGATCGTCATCGACGCGGAGAAATTCGCCGAGCCGAGATCGAACCCGTCGTAGAGACGCACCATGTCTTCGACCGTGTCGATCGCGACGCCGCCCTCGCCAATTTTTCCAAAAACGCCGTCCGCATCGCTGTCGATGCCGTAAAGTGTCGGACCATCGAATGCGGTGCTCAGTCGATGCGTTCGTTGGTGGCGGGTCAGGTAATGGAAACGCTCGTTCGTGTCCTCGGCCAGCATCAGACCGGAGAACAAACGGGTCGGCTCTTCCGCCTGCGGCACTCTCTTGTCGATCTTCTTCGCCTTCGATTCGCCGTTCTTTTCAAAACTTTCCACCTCGCGAACCGGCTCGAGATACATCTCGCGATAGGCGCCGTTCAAAAATGGAAATTCGCCCGGCAACCCTTCACCAAACAAAAAGCGCGCGATCTCACCCGGTTCATCGATTTCGGGAAGCGCCAGTCGCGGCAGCGGCAATCCAGTCGGCGCCCGCGTGGTCGGAATCTTTGCCTTGATGTCGTTCCAACGGCCGAGCAGATCGCGTCCGAATTTTTGATCGGCGCGCGCGCGCTTCACCTGATCGAGAACGAACTGGTTATATTTCTCAACCGATTCAACGACTTGTCCGAGCTTACTCATGACTTCTTCTATTCCTTTCCACGTTTAGATTTGTCGCTCGCTGAAATTAACCCGAACAGTTTGTCCACGCCAGGGTCGCGGTGCCGTTTTGCGACGGTGTCGACGAGG
>WNGK01018395.1_pt1 | contig 15128 bp, 15 predicted proteins | sample 5400601 | NCBI WGS metagenome assembly WNGK01 (sample SAMN13153376, study PRJNA577476) | soil metagenome | isolation source: 60 cm soil or saprolite under Garry oak tree replicate 1 | place: USA:California | collected 2016-06-15 | reverse complement strand
ACCAGCCGTCTGATTTTTCGCTTTAAAGATGGTTCGGTATATGACGACACGACCATATTCTCTCAGCGAGGCGCTTTCCGGCTTTTGACCGATCATCTCGTGCAGCGCGGCCCATCCTTCAAGCAGCCCATGGAAACCTAGGTCGAAGCGTCTTCAGGCCAAGTCACGGTCCGATATAAGGATCACGACGGCAAAGAGAAGATGCTGAAGGAACGGCGTGACCTGCCTTCCGATGTCGCCAACGGATTGTTGTTTACGCTCGTGAAGCACATCCAACCAAATGTGCCACAAACTACCGTGTCCCTAGTGGCGACCACTCCCAAGCCGCGAGTGGTAAAACTTGAGATCCTTCCAGAAGGCGAGAAAGCGATAGCAAGTGGCAACACCAAACACAAAACGGTACGCTACGTCGTGAAGGTAAAAATCGGAGGTGTAGCTGGATTGATGGCACGGCTCTTAGGAAAACAGCCTCCAGACACGCACGTGTGGGTTCTTACTGGCGATGCCCCGGCTTTCGTCAAATTGGAAGGTCCGCTCTATGCCGGTGGCCCCGTGTGGAGAATTGAATTGGCAACTCCGGCAGGATTCTAATCGTCCCGCCAACCAGCGCCACCCTTTATCACCCGCAGCGATTCTTCTGAGCAGAAATTCAAATTAGAAACAGGTAATACAATGGAACAACGGCGAGGCGCCGCCATTTACGCACCGAGTTGCCAAAGTCTGTCCGGCAAGAGGCCTGTGGCTCTTATTAAGACGATTCCCACGCACTGGCGATTGCGGTTGATGGATTTGTGTCAATTGCCGAGAAAGCTAACCGCCCACAGTGGCCGCAATTGGCCTTACGATTCGAGGCTCACAAACTCATGATCGTGGCAACTCTTCCATAACCGGATTACGGAAGGGTTGCCCGTCTTCCTACCCGCTCGATTCTGAGCGTAAAAACGCCTGAATGACGCCAACTGAGTACATGGAATGGTGGGCAACCGAAGATGCGTTTACCTTCTCTTAATGTTTTGCGGAGAAATCAAATGCCCACTCAGAAAAAACGCGAGAAATCTCGGCGAGGCCGTGGGAGTGAAAGAGCAGCTCGTGCGGTTCCGGTTGCAATTAGCGGTGATGTAGCTGTTGAGGTGCCCGTCCCTAAAGCGACTACGGATGTCGTGACTGAAAAGACCTATGTCACCACTGAACCTGAAGTCGAGATCCGCAAGCCGGCAACGCTGGCACAGGCGCTCACAGAACCGGCGGTTGCTGTGGTAAAACCAAGGCGCACGGTCCGCAAAGAGGTTGCACGAACGCGCCGCAGTGCCTAATTCTCCGATTCAACAGGTCACATGCAGGATTGCATTTGTGTCCTGACGAGCTACCTTCAACAGTTCGAGAGCCTGGGCGGTCGGCAGGATACGCAACTCAATCTTACGACGCCGGGCTTCTTGCTTAACTTCGTCCATCACCGCCAAAGCACCCGTACCCGTACCGATCACCAGGCTGCGACACTTCCAAGGGATCCGCTCTTCAACGGAGAGCGGAGTGTGACCAAAATCATCGCGGAATCTCTTGGAGGCCTTCTTTTTCCGTTTGTGAACTCCTCCGCGGTCGATGATTACGTCATGGTTGTATGTAATGCCATCAATTCGGATGGATCCGAAGGAAAACGCTTCAAAGCGCATATGCGCCTCCACCTAATGCAAGTGTAGGGCGACTTACACCGCAATTGACACTCATTCCAATGGTTGGAGCGATTGGAGAGCACGCTCGAAGGCTGGCAAGTGGGTCACGCCATTCGCCGTTTGCGATGTCCTCCGAGCCACGCCGCCCGTTTCCAAGCGCTGAGCCGATTAAGACCCAGTGTCAGCCTATCGCCTCTGGCTTGCGCACTTCGATCTGGCCGTTTCGCACCCGAACCTCCAGGCACGGCTGTGGATGCACGGCTGGGCCATCAAGCACACGACCATCGTCAAGCGCAAATCGAGAGGCGTGATATGGACAAACAATACTGTCCCCGACCAATTTGCCTTCAGAAAGCGGCCCACTAAAATGCGAGCACGTCTCCGCCATCGCAAAGATTCTCTGTCCGCGACGAACAAGCAGAATGGACACGCCGTCATAGATTGCACGGGTTGGGATGCTGTCCGCCAATTTCGATTCAGCGAGAACGGCCACAAAGTCTTTCGGAAATACTTCACCAGCCGTGCGATCAACGCCTACTCTCTGCTCGTACACCATCTTTCCACCGAGATGAGCTGATAATGACAGGAGGCCATAACCGAGTGCGGCGGAGACCCGACCACCGGTGCGCAACTTTCGCTTTCGCAAGATAAGCGAGGTTGTAAAAAGCGCAGTAACACCTACGTTTAGCAGCCCGTGAATCAGCCCAAGACGGCGAGCTGGAGGATCAACGTCAGACCAATCAGTGATGCCGGTCACGGCTGCGCCGGCTGCACCCAAAAGCCCAATTGCAATCGATGTGTCGGCGGCCAGCGAAAACTCACGCCTATTGCCGATCAAATCTAATGCATCAAACGTGATCGCGACTGTCCACGCGCCTAGTGGCACATCCGTGAGGACAACGTGCAGCGGCTCGCCTAACCACGTGCCGTTCAAGAAGTTCCTGATCTTTTGTGCGCTCGGTCGTCCGTTAGCATATAGAGCCTTGTCGAGCAACTTCTGCACTCTTTCCTCTACGGATTTGCTTGCGGGTATTCCCGATTTATCGGGAGCAAAATCACCAATAATTCTCTGGGATGGGGTAATAGCTGGGTTCGTCATCTGCTCTCCTGAATGGGGCGGATGCTCCGGTTAGATGCCAAAGATGTCAGGTTGGCACGTTAGATGTTGACTGGACGCGTTCAATAGGTGCCACGACTATTTCGGTTTAGACCGGGCCGGGACTAGAACACGATCAGACTGGTAGCAACATCGTGTGCGTGTGGTCGGCAACCCTTACCTTGGGATTACTTCAGGTTTGCCCGTCATCCGATGGGAGTCTCTAACTTATTCGCGGCTTACGTGGTAAGGACTCGACGACTTTCGGCGGGTGATCCTGGTGAAGTCCGCTCTCGACGTCTACACCGGACCTGTACCGCCTATTTCACTTTGGCACGACGAGTAGGCCGTTCGTGAGAAGCTTCGAATCCACTATGGCGATCTCGACCCGGCGGTTGGCAGCACGGGCCTGTTCGCTGTTGAAACCCTTGGTGCTCATGATTGTCGGGGAAATTCCGGTCTGCACCAAGAAGTCGCGGACGGCTTCGGCGCGGCGCCGTGAGAGTTGCAAGTTGTAGGTCTGCGTGCCGATGTCGTCCGTATATCCGTAGACCGCAATCGGAAACTGCCGTAATGCTCCGTAAACATTTTGTTGTGATTCACTGGTCAGAACCGATCTAATTGGGTGAGAGTTTCCATCAAATTAGATGCTTACTTCTCTGGGGATAGCTCCGATGCGGACTGTGCTTGATTACCAAAACGGGAAAGGGAGCGCGACGTAGAGGAGTAGAATTGCATGGTTATATTCGGCCGCAATCGGCTTAGACTCCGCCAGAGGGCCCCTTTCCCTTGGACGAGGTCTTCTCTGCCCAGGTTCTCAGGAACGCTGGAAGGCTACGGTGAATTTCACCTTGCATGTGCGCCAGCTTGTCACTGGAACGCCTGCGAACCTAACCCAGCACTGGGTTCGTTATCTCAGGCGGCTAGTTCGGCAAACCTATGCCGGAGTGCAGGCAAAGCATATCAGCCAGTTGGCCGCGGGCCTGTCATATTACTTTGTTCTATCGCTCTTCCCGCGGTCGACACGAAAGTCGGGAGCTCCTCTACTCAGCTTGGGATGCCTCGACAAAGCACATCGGCATGTCAATCTCCCGTACGTCAAAGCTGTACCTCACGCAGAGGCCAAGATGTATTCCTCTGCGATGCAAGATGTTTGTCGGGCTTGTTCTGCTGAGGTCCGATTATGGCCAGTCGGAGCCCTGCTGCGAAGATACTTTTTCGAATCAAAGGAAGAGCGGTGCCATCAGATTGCACGTCTGGAGGATCAGCGACTTATGAGGGCCTCGTTGCGATTGTTTTTCATTGCGATTGCGCTTCTGACTGCCGCCTCATTTGGACAAGCCGCGAGTTCGCACACGATTCACGAACGCGTAGTGACACTAGCGGATCAGACCCAAATACATCTGCTGGAAGCGGGGCACTCGACCTCTGCTCCCGCTCTCGTCTTTATTCCAGGCTGGACGATGCCCGCATTTCTTTGGAATCAGCAGATGAAAAGGTTCTCCAATGACAGGCTGGTAATCGCCGTAGACCCGAGGTCGCAAGGAGATTCCTCCAAAACGGAGTTGGGCAATACTCCCGAGCAGCGGGCAAAAGACCTCCGAGAAATTCTTTCCACACTTCACATTCCCGATGCTGTTCTGATTGGTTGGTCGCAGGGTGTGCAAGATGTAGCTGCGTATATCCAGCAATTTGGTACCGACTCTCTCGCGGGCTTGGTCTTCGTGGACAGTCCAGTCTCGGCCGGACCATTCGCAAAAGACACCTGTAACAACCGGCGTGACGATGCTAATAATGGACGACTACGCGCTCGACCGACGGCCCGCTCTCGCCAAGATCGACAAACCTACGCTAGTGATTGCCTCGGCGGAATCGCCTTTGCTGAAAGCACAGGAGAAAATGGCTGCCACTATACGCGATGCTCAGTTTGCTACCGTCAAAGGTGCCGGCCACGCTCTCTTTGTCGACGATCCGGAAGAATTCAATGCCTCTCTTGAACGACTGCTCAAGTCCATTTCAGCGAACTGAGCGGTTGTTCTGAGAATCCGAGGAAAGGAATGGACGTTATGCCATCGACGACTTCAGTCTTGATTGCAGGGAGCGGTTTAAATGGCTTGTCAACCGCCCTCTTTCTAGCCCAGCGGAAGATAGCGTGCATACTCGTCGAACGAGATCCCGACACCCCAGTCCGCAACATTTTCGAAGTCGCTTCGATCACCGAACGTGCCATCGTTTCCAGTGGGTCGGATGGGTGCATTGCTTTGCCGGACCGTACACTCACCCCGAAAATCTGTCGTTCTGAAGCGATGTTTTGTTGGTTAGCATTTTACGTCAGACTTCCGATCAGGCGGGAAATAGAATACTAGGCATGAAGGTGAGCAGTTTCAGGCAAATTGGCCGGGCGTATGCGCTGTCCATCTGCATTTGGGGCGCACTTTCACTCCTGACCGGGTGGGAATACCGCATTTTTGATCAGCAGCTGAACATACACTCAACTCTCCTTGACATGGTGCTCCTTGCCGAGTCACGTGGCTTCGCATTTGCCCTGCTCACGCCGCCCATTTTTTATCTTGTCCGTCGCTACAGCTTCGAGGTAAAGCATTCCTCATGGCGTTTGGCGGTCTATTGTGTTGGCGTTGTCCCCTTCATGGCTCTCTACGCATGCATCCGCTGGATAATCCTGCCACCATGGGACGCAACCTTGCAGCAATACGTTCCTCGCACTGTCTACGGTCCCCTCGAACTGATCCACGGGGAGTTTGCAGACCAAATCACTATGTACATCGCAATCGTGATTGCGGCTCACGCGTACGACTATTTCGAACGAGTCCGCAAGCAGGAGTTGGAAAGATCCGAGTTCCAACGCGCGCTCGTGGCCAGTGAGCTGCAGGCTCTAAAAATGCAGCTTCACCCGCACTTTCTTTTCAATACTCTGCACGGAATCTCAACCCTGATTGATACTGATCGCAACAATGCAAAGGCGATGGTTGTTAAGCTTTCCGGACTGCTCCGCACTGCCTTGGAACGCGGGAATTCCGATATGATTCCGCTCCGAGAAGAGCTGAAATTTATTGGAGAATATCTCGATCTCGAAAAGATGCGCTTCGGTGTCAGACTCAGAATTGTTCGCTCCATCGATCCGGAGACGGAGCAAATGCTGGTCCCACAGTTAATTCTGCAGCCACTAGTCGAGAATGCGATTCGACACGGAATCGCTTGTTCACGAGAGGGAGGCTGGATCGAGATCGCCTCGCGGAGAAACAATGGGACGCTAGAACTCTGCATTCGTAACAGCATTGGGGGAAGGAGACCAGCAGGAACTGGAGTTGGACTGCGAAACACGGAGGCGCGTTTGAAATACTTGTACTCGGACGACGCCAGCTTCTCCTTGTCCCTGGCTGACGAGCAGACGGCAACAGCGACAATTCTCTTGCCGGCGTTAGGCTCGGATCACGTATCCGGCGTTTAATGTACCAGCGTGGAATACCGGACGGAAAGAGTATGCGCGTACTGATCATAGATGACGAGCCGCTGGCACAGACGGCGCTGGCCAACATCCTGATCACAAGGAGAGACATCGAGCATTTTGACTGCGCCGCTGATGCTATCGAAGCGCTGGAGAAGCTTGGGAGAAGCACTTACGACGTTCTTCTTGTCGATATCAACATGCCTGAACTCTCGGGTGTCGAACTCCTGGACCGTCTTCAGGAATCCGAGAGTCCATTACCAGCCATTGTTTTCGTCACGGCACACGATCAGTACGCGATCACCGCGTTTGAGAAGCATGCCGTCGACTACGTCCTAAAACCCTTCTCCAGCGAACGGATTCATCAAGCCCTGGACACTGCATTCACGAGAAATACCGGTGAGCGCGCTTCCCAACTGCTCCAGATCCTCCCCGAACTGCATCCGTCCAAACGCCAAGGTCGCCGGATCGCTATCAAGGTGAAAGGGCGGATTCTGTTCACCAATCCAGAAGAAGTGAGCGCTGTACATGCAGAAGGCAACTATGTGCTGCTTCAGAAAGAGTCTGGTTCTTATTTGCTGAGAGAATCCATTTCGGAGATGGCCGATAAACTTAAACCTTACGGCTTCATTCGTATCCATCGTTCTGTCCTGGTGAACAGCTCTTTTGTAGAAGAGATCCGGCCCTGCCTCACCGGAGAATACCGACTGCGAGTTAAAGGCGGCAAGCAGTACACAGTGACGCGAACCTACAAAAAGAATTTGAAGTCTCTCGCTGAGTTCTGGATCGGTACCGACACGTTTCTCGCGGATAGAGACAGTGGAGATTAGAGCAACTGGTCAGAGCAAAGAGACGGCATACCGTCTGCATTTATGCTTTGCGCTCTGGACCTCCTCGCGCCTGCGCCAAGGCCCCATGCTGTTTGCGCTGGTCCTGATTTCGGGCGAGCGACACATCGCTTTCAATGCTTACTGGGGTTCTTCAAGGGTGAAGCAGAGGGGCGTCGAAAGACCGGAGTTTGACGACTCGAAGTGGCGGCATGTTCATCTTCCACATTCACCGGTCTTCCATACGCTTCCGGCAGGCTGGACGAACACCAACCACGCTCGAACACATTCTCCGGTTGGTACTTGGGGGACACAATCAGAATCTTATTTTTCCTTCACTAGCCAACATAGAGAGCTAGTCCAAGATTTCGATAAAGCGTTCGCAGCGCTTCTCAATGTCCACCGTCTCTCGTAGCGAGGGATTTCCTTAATACGAAATCCCATAGTTACAGCTTCCGAACATACTCAATTCAATAGAGCGGGACCGAGCAGAACCGCGCCCTGGCCGATCGATAGTGTACTCCTGACACCATACTCCGTATTTCTGGCCACGAGAATATGTCGTTGATCACAAACCCGTGAGTACGGTCATTTTTGGAATCTGGCCTGCTGTCTTCCAAGTAGGTGGAGTGTTATTTCGAGTTACGGCAGAATGCGCACTCAGCTATGGAGGGCTCCAATGAAAGTAAGGAAGCACGTGCTTGCACTAGGCATCTTGTTTTCACTGCTAGGTATGCTTTCCGTACTAACCGCTCAAGTTCAAAATGGCCAGTTCAATGGTGTGGTCACTGACCCGTCGGGTGCCGCCATCCCCAACGCGAAGGTCACTGTTACGAACGTGGGCACCAATTTGGCTGTGGGCACGACAACTAATCAAAGCGGGTTTTACGCCGTGAAGGAGCTACCCGTCGGGACATATAAGATCACCGCGGAGGCCCAAGGCTTTAAGACGCGCACAGACAGCAATCTGGCGCTGAACGCGGGAGTCATCCAGCGTGTTGACCTCCACATGGAGCTCGGCCAAGCCCGCGAAGTGGTCGAAGTCACGGGCGAAGCTGCGGCCGTGCAAACTGACGATCCCAGACTATCGTCGACGATCGGTTCCGAAGCGATTTCTAATTTGCCAGTAAACGGACGTAATGTTTTTGACCTGATGCAGCTTTCTGCGGGTGCGGTCAACGTAAACGGTACCGATTTTGAAAACGGTCATAGCACGGTAGTGAATGGTGTGCGCGAAGATTTTAATGGCTTTCTGATTAATGGCGTCTCCAACAAGGGCCTGAGCGGCGGCGTGGTTAACGTGCCGATTCAGGATACGGTTCAGGAGTTCCAGCAGCTCGGCTTGAACATGACCGCGCAGTATGGCAACAGCGCTGGTAGTAGCGTCAATCTTGTGACCAAGTCGGGAACAAACCAGCTCCACGGCAGCTTGTGGGAATACCTTCGCAATAACGCAGTGAATGCCAACGATTTCTTTTTCGATCAAAACAACGCGAATCTGAAGGCGGCCGGTCAGGCACCTCTCAAGCAGCCCCCATTGCGATGGAACCAGTTTGGCTTCACGATTGGTGGGCCAATCGTAAAAGATAAGTTGTTTTTCTTCGGTTCCTATCAGGGAGACCGGTTTACATACACAAGTGTGACCACGGCAACATTTGAATCGCCGCAGTGGCGGCAGGCAGTTACTGCGGCAGATGCAGCTACCGGTGTCAATTCCGCGGCGAACTTACTCTATAAGAATTTTCAACCTCTCGCTGGAGGACAAACGCTATTTACGCTCGATCAATACCTGACAAATGTAGCTGCGTTCGACACGGGGTTTGCCAATTATGCGGACTACAACTGCCCGGATAACTATACCGCCCTGGGGATCAGTTCAGCGCAAGCCAGCATTATTGCTGCACGGATGCAGTCCATTCTCGGTGTCGTCCCGGGGGTCGACAACGCCGTGGCATTAACTAATACAGCAGCGCCTTGTAGCACACCTTTTACGACTCCGGTAGCTGGCTTCGTGGGACGGAATCCTTCCACAGGTGCTTCTAACATGCCATTCCAACAGTCGGGTGTGTCTCTTGTCCAGGCCCAAGTCGGCGCTTTCGGGAACGTAGCTAACTTGTTCAACGGCAACGAAGCCTCATTGCGCTTGGACTTCGATCCTAGTGCCGCGAATCGATTCTCGATAAGCTACAACCTCGCAAGAACTAACGATAAGTTTGGACCTTGCGGCGATCCAGCTTGCGCTCGTGGATTTTTCAACCCTCAGGTCATCCGAACCCCTAATGGCCAATTCAGCTTTGTCCATACCTTCAGCCCGACACTTTTGAACGAGTTCCGGGCCGGTTACCAACAGAATGCTACTCCTTTGCTTAACGTCGCCCAGGGCGGTGTTCCGTCGGTAGGATTTGACGACGGGTCTGCTGGGTTCGGCTCTTATAGCGGGTACCCCCAGTTCTTTAAGGAAAATGTCTACACCTATTCGGATATGGTGTCCGTCGGCCACGGGAATCACAACATGAAGGTGGGCGTGGATGTTCGACGTAATATCGAGAACAGCCAGTTCAATATTGCCCGGCCTTCTTACTACTTCACGGACCCGATTTTCTTCGCGGCGGACGCTCCATATGCTATGTCCGCCGGTACCAATCCCGGAATCTGCAAACCGCCGTGCTCGCAATCAACCGTACAGGGCTTGGTGTCAAGTGGGTTCATCCCCAACTCACGTTTGGAGAGCAATTTCCGTCATTGGCGGAACATAGAATTGGGCGCTTACTTCCAGGATGACTGGAAGGCCACAAAGCGGCTAACCTTACAGCTAGGCCTGCGCTACGACCTATATACCCGCCATACCGAAAAGAATAACTTGGCGACAACATTCCTCTTGAACGGAACTAACCCGATTTTTGGGATGATTAATGCCAATGTGCCGGCAGGTACGGCTGGCACAATTAACGGAACCACCTTCGACTGCACATCAGAATCGGCATCGCTCCTGTCAGGCTTGGCAGGTGTTTGCGGGCCCGGTGGATTCGAGGCAACCTCATCCCTCGGCAAGGGCCGGCACAAGGACTTTGGCCCGCGCATCGGTTTAGCCTACGATGTCTTCGGCAATGGCAAGACGGCAATTCGTGGTGGGTTCGGTATATCCTACGAGGGCACGCTCTACAACCCGCTATCGAACTCGCGCTGGAATCTGCCCTATTACTCATTCAACCAGATGTTCAACGCCCTTGGTGGGGGCACCGACGTTGTGGTTTACGGGCCGTCGACATGTACGTTCAATGTCGGTTGCACGTCGACGGGGGGCGCAATGTTCGGCCCGGGCGGCGTAGCGCCTACTCTCGTCGGACCGCCGACAAACCCGAACCAGGGTCCTGCGAACCAGGCTCAGGCCCAAGGTAATATAGACGGGTGGTATGGCCAGAATTTCAACTTTGGCAATCTAACTGGAATTGTGGCGAAGACGGTTCTACAGGTGAACTTTGTAGGCACCACCGCCCACAAGCTGTTCCGCGCTGAGGATGTCAATCGCCTGCCTGGCGCGCTGCTGCCGGCAGGAGCTACCTTGGTCAACAACGTCGGTGAGCATGAGGTCGGTTATGGCGGCCGCCCCAACCCAAACTACGGACGTTTGCGTGTCTGGGAGAACGTAGTAAATTCCAACTACAACTCACTGCAAGCTTCCTTGAAGCGTCAGATGAGCCATGGTCTCGCTTTGGACGTGAACTACACTTACAGTCACTCCATCGATGATGGCTCAACGTGGCATAGCGGTTCTACCACAGCAAACGGCCCTTCCGGTGGTGAGGGTTTCACAACCGACCCGTTGCATCCGGAATTCGACCGCGGAAACTCGATCTACGATATTCGCCATCGCCTGGTTATCAATCACGTTTTGCAATTGCCAGGCCAGAACCTAAAGGGTTTCCTTGGTGAGATAGCAGGTGGATGGTCCTTAAACGGAATCTGGGCCTTCCAGACTGGCGCGCATTGGCAGCCATTCCGCGGAGGGTCGGCGCGATTGAGAACGATCAGCAGCGGCGGTACTGCGGATTGCACCCCTGCCGATGTCGCTATCAGCAACTGCGAGAACCTTGGCGGCGACTTCCTTCTGACGCATGGTCGGAACGAGCGTCCAGACTCATCCGTGCCGACATTCGACCCGACCAGAGCGGAGTGGGCAAATGGCTGGTCCGGCGACCCAGCCACAGGGAGCGGCGGCAATCCCACCGGTCCGTACCCTGGAATCCCGACCCTTTCGCCGCCGTGCCTGGGCTGCGTGGGAAATCTGCGGCGCAATCAGTTTGTCGGTCCCGGCTCTTGGGAAACTGACGCGACCATGGCCAAGACTTTCAAGCTGACGGAGCGGGTTGGCCTGAAGTTTGAAGCGGCGGCTTTCAACGTGTTCAACCGCACTAACTTTGCGCTGGCAACTGCCGGTTTTCCTGGGGCAAACAACGATATGCGCAGTTCGATTTTTGGCAAAGCCCGTGGCACGCTTGGCCCGCGTGTGATGCAGTTCGGACTGAAGCTTAACTTCTAGCCCCGTATTTCTTCCGGACCTGTTAGCATATGTTGCGAACAGGTCCTTTTCTCTTTGTGTGGGTGAGTTCATGGCCCGCAGGTCCTCTCTGCTCCTGCTCTTCGTTAGCTTCTTTTTCCCTGGCACCCTTGTCGCGCAACAAGGACTATCAAGCATTGTCGGTCAGCTCCGCGTTGTCAGAGGCGACTTCCCATCACATCAAATTCTGGTTGAGTTGCGATTTCGGGGCAGTGCAATCAATAGCGTATACGCGGATGGCGATGGGAAGTTTAGCTTCTATAATCTAGTCGGGGGCGAGTACCACGTAATAATCAACGACGAAGCGTATTATCCCCTGGATGACCGGTTCGCTCTCAATCCGATGTAAGCGCCACGGCCTTCGCTCTGCTCACGCTGCGTCCTCGCGAAGACGTGCGTAAGAGCGACCCGGTCGGAGCTCGGCCCGCGGGCAGCAACGCTTACCTGGTCAATCCCGCCGATTACAACACGGGCTTCCCTAAGAAGGCGATCAAAGAATACGAAAAGGGATTGGATGCCGACCAAAAAGACAAGCGCGAGGAAGCCATCGCAGATTATGAGGCCGCATTGAAGATCGCGCCCGACTTCTACCCGGCTCATAACAATCTCAGCTCGGATTATCTGAGCAAATCTGATTTCGCGGCGGCAAGGAGAGAATTCGAGGAGGAGGTCCGGCTGAATCAGAGTGATGCTGCGGCTTACTTCAACCTGAGCAACGTGTATACGCAGATGGGTGAGTTGGAAGATGCGCAAAACTTTCTTGACGAAGGAATGCGCCGCCAGCCGGATTCGGCGTTGGGGCATTTTTTTCTCGGATCGTTGGATATGAGAGCCGGCAAGTTGCAGGAGGCGGAAATTGCTCTCCGGCACGCGATTCAATTGAGTCCGGCAATGGCGCAGCCCCGCCTGCAACTAGTGAACTTATTATTACAACAGGGGAGAAAAACCGAGGCGGCAATGCAGATGCACGGGTTCATCAGCGCATTTCCTAATGATCCCTCTAGCGCCCACGCCAGGCAGTTACTTCAGCGATTGCCGCCAGCGAAATCGCAAGCCGCTCCTAATTAGCTCTTTCTTTCATCTTAGATTGCACTAGATCACAAAAATCTTGATTGAGTCGGCACGCTCGCCGGTACTCCTCCGCCGCAAGAGTTTTCCGGCTGAGGCGCTCATATGTGAAGCCCAGGTTCAAGTGAGCTTCCGCAAGTCCCTCGTCGAGTTGTATGGCTTCAAGATAGCTTTTTATCGCCTTGGAAAGATGCCCAGTGCGGTCGTAGGAAATTCCGAGAAAATTATAGAGTCGCGCTTCGTTCATCCCCAGCTCTGCCGCTTTAGCCAGATGCTTTGCCGCTTCGGCATAGTTTTGCTGCTGATAGTAGAGCAGCCCCAAGTCGCGTTGCAGCGGCGCGAAATTCCCTTGAATAGAGACTGCTTTCTCGTAATCGGCGATGGCGGCTTGCTTGTCGGTTTTGGCTTCAACGAAGCCTAGTTGATACAGGGCTCGGTAGTTCTCCGAATTATATTTCAGCGCGTTGCGTGCCCACTGTTTGGCTTCGTCGTCTTTATTTCAGCAGCGCACGGGATAACCCGGTCATCGCCTGGTCGAAGTTGGGATTCAAATCAAGGCACTTCCTGAACTCAGTCTCAGCTTCCGGCCAATCTTTCATTGCAAGACCCGCCTCTCCCAACATGAATGGCACGATGTACATCTTTGGATCCTGTTCGCGAACGTTGGCGAGCAGTTGAGTGCCCTTGTCGAAATCGTTGGCGTGAAAAGCATCTTCGGCGGCAAGGATGGAGTTGAATTCCTCCAGCTTGGTTTTAGGATCGGGCAAGCCTGCCGCCAGCGCCTCGGGCGACACCGGCGAGTGATAGGCCACGTAGCCGAGAGCGCGCAATTTCTCGAGTGCGTCGGGACTGAGGTTGGAGTTGCCTCCGGCGGGCGAGTTATAAGGATTGTGCTGCATGATGGAGTGCAACTTCTCTTTCAACACTGCTGCCGTCGCGCCTTGAGAGGTGATTATGTTCGTTTTCTCTGCAGGATCGGAGGTAAGGTCGTAGAGTTCAGGCTGTGGAGCTTCGATGTAATGATAGCGGCTGGTTTCGAGCGCATGCAGCGGGCTCCAGCCGAAAGAGTTCAACGGATAAGAAGTTTCGCTATAGCCACTGTCTTGTTTTTCGGTTTCCGTGCCCAGCAATTCTCGGGAATTAAACTGCCTTTCGATTCCGTCCTTAATGCCCGCAGAAGCAAGCAGCGCTGGCGCAACTGCTGTAGTCTCCACCGGACGCGAAGCGCGCCCCGGTCGAATGCCGCTTCCAGCAGGCGGTTTGACGATCAACGGGACGTGCACTGTGGAGTTGTAGACAAAAAATCCGTGCTCTTTCTCTCCGTGATCGCCAAGCGATTCGCCGTGGTCGCTGAGCAGAACAATCATCGTGCGATCGTACAGGTGATTGCTTTTCAGCCAAGTGATCAGCCTTCCGAGTTCGTGATCGGCATAGGCGATTTCACCGTCATAAAGATGATCGTGATACTGAGTACGGTAAGGCTCGGGAGGATCGTAGGGGCTGTGCGGATCGTAAAGATGCAGCCAGAAGAAAAATGGGCGATGAGTGGGTTGCTTCAGCCAGTTAATCGCGTGGGTGACGCTCTCTCCTGATTTACGATCGACCAGTCCTAAATCTCGGTTCTTAAAAGCTTCCGGAGAAAAGGCGTCGTCATAGAAATCGAAGCCGCGAGCCAGTCCCCAGCTTCGGTCAAGAACAAATGCACTAACCACGGCTCCGGTTGCGTATCCATGCCGCTTAAAAGACTGTGCGACCGAACGAAATTGCGGCGCGAGCGGCTGACCGGTGAAATCCTGCACGCCATTTTGAAACGGATACGTTCCCGTGAGGATAACTGCGTGCGAAGGCCAGGTGAGCGGAACCTGAGAGATGGCACGTTCAAAAAGAATGCCGTCGCGAGCGAGGGCATCGATGGTTGGGGTTTGCACTTGTTTCGCACCGTAGCAGCCAATGTGATCCGCACGAACAGTATCGATCGTGACAAGAACTACATTAGGCGGTAATCGGCGTGGTGCTGGAGCGGCAACAGCAAGTGAAGTAAGAAAGCAGGCGAAAATCGATATCTTAAAGAATTGTCCCAATTGAGTATCCGGATTATTGTGGCTGCACCCGCTCCGTCTTCCGCATTTCCTCTTGGGCCTCGCCGGGCATTCCTTTGGCCGTCAGCGCCTTGGCCAGCGCGATGTGAGTGCTGGCGCCATCGGGCGCCAGTTCGGCCAGCGCTTCGTCTACCCGTCCCTGCGACAGCAACAATTGGCCCAACGCACGATGGCCGGGAGCGTAGTCGTCGTTAATCGTAACCGACTGTCGGAACGCCGCTGCCGCTCCGGCAGTCATGTTTTTCTTCCGTCGTCAGTTCGCGCATGATCGGAACGCCTGCTTCAAACATCAGCTCAATGTGCCCAACCGGGCTGTGCTGCGTAACAATTCGCAAGTCCTCTGG